>Ga0209655_10000040_pt1 | contig 44580 bp, 36 predicted proteins | sample BogFormECP03_OM2_FD_188236 | JGI IMG/M metagenome (GOLD analysis project Ga0209655, IMG submission 188236) | Bog forest soil microbial communities from Calvert Island, British Columbia, Canada - ECP03_OM2 (SPAdes) (version 2) | ecosystem: Environmental > Aquatic > Freshwater > Wetlands > Bog ...
GCGAATTCGGCAAATCATCGCCAAAAAGTCCCAGCGATCTCTCCTCGATCAAATTCCCTGTGGGTACAACGGTTGACGCCATGGAACGCGAGCTCATCCTGCAAACTCTGAACGCCACAGGCAACAACAAAACGCGCGCCGCCGAACTCCTCGCCATCAGCCTCAAAACTCTCCACAACAAGCTGAAAGAATACGGCGGCGACCGCGCCGAGGCAGAGTAGGAAACCGCGATGCAGCTACGGCTGCGAACAAAACTCACGCTCGTGATGACCGGACTGGTGCTGCTGGTCGTGGCAGCGGTGTGCGTCGTCTTGGTGGCGCAACTTCTCGATCAAGTCCTTCAGCAGACGGACAAAAGTGCCGCCCAAATTGCCAACCAGGTATTCCAGTCGGCGCACCGCGCCGTGCTCAATGCCCCCAATGAGGGTCTTCGGCCGGAATCGACGAGCGCCAAGGACGTCCACGACTATGTGCGGCACGTCTTCGAGATCGACGAACTCCTGCACGCACAGCTGGACGCCGCGAGTTCGACTTTTTCGATTTATGAGGTATCGATCACGGACGTGGACGGCTTGGTTTTGGTGTCCACCGATGAATCGAAGCAAGGAAAGTTTGCGACGCGATGGACACCGCTCTCTCAGCTTACCCAGCGCGGCTTGAGCCACGCTGTGAGAATTCTCGCCGGACCTCCCAGAATTTATGAGTTCGATTATCCGTTCGACAATGGGGACGATCCATTCGGCGAGGTACGGGTCGCCATTTCTTCTGGATTATTGGTTACCGAGCTTTCGCCGAGCTTGCGGAAACTTGCGACCATCGTCATTTTTGCCTTGATCATCTCCGCGCTGCTCGCCGCAGTGGTGAGCAGAGCAGCGCTGGCACCTCTGGCGAAGATTTCCGCGCAATTGGACAGAATCTCCGCCGGCCAGTATGACGCTCCGGTCCCCGAGGTCATGGGCTTCGGCGGAAGCGGCGACGAGCTCGGCCAAGTCAGCCGCAAAATCACGCAGGTCGGCCAGCAGTTGCGCGGCGTGCATGAAATCTTCAGCACCATGCGCGAAAACATGAACTCGGTCATGGCGGGTCTGGAAGACGGCCTGCTTCTCTTTACGCGCGACGCGCGCGCGGTGATGGTCAGTCCAGCCGCAGAAAAATTCCTTGGCGCACCGGCAGGGCAGTTTCTCGGAAGGCGCGTAACCGAAATTTTCCCAATTGGCCACCCGCTCCGCGAAGCGCTGCACATCGAAGGCGACGAGTTACTCGAGGTCGCCGCGGAAACCGAATTGAAAACCACGGAAGGTGACAGGCGCGTCAGTGTCAGCGTGCAGGCCATTCAGGAAGACGGCGAGCGCATGGGCGCGCTCGTGACGCTCCGCGATCTCGATTCGCTCGAGAGCATCAACACCCAACTCCAGGTGAGCGAGCGTCTCGCCGCATTGGGCCGCATCACCGCAGGCGTCGCGCACGAAGTCAAAAATCCCCTCAACTCAATGCGCCTCTGGCTCGAAAATCTGAAAGAATCCCTTCCGCCGGATTCAGACAGCAGCGCGAAACAAGCCGTCCAAGTCCTCGATAAAGAAATTGACCGCCTCGACGCCGTCGTAAAACGTTTTCTCGATTTCACGCGCCCCATGGACATCCGTCTGGAAGCCACGCAGCTCGCGGAACTGCTGAATGAAGTTCTGGAAATAGCACAGCATCAAATGCAAAAGGCCAACATTCAAGTCGCGCAGCTCCTGCCGATCGACGTTCCAGAGGTTTACGTCGACCGCGCCCTCCTGAAGCAGGCCGTGCTGAATCTTGTCCTCAACGCGGGAGAAGCCATGCCCAGCGGCGGCCAATTGCGCCTGGTCCTGAGCCGCCGCGGCGAAATGGCCGAAATCACCGTGGGCGACACTGGCAAAGGAATTCCCCCGGAAAACCGCCAAAAAATCTTCCAGCTCTTTTTTACGACGCGTCCCGGCGGCAGCGGCATCGGCCTGGCCAGCACCTTTCGCATTGTGCAGCTTCTCAACGGTTCGATAGACTTTACATCCGAAGTCGGCAAGGGCACGACGTTTCGAATCGAGCTGCCGCTCGCGGCCTGATGCTCAGGTCAAACTGCCCAAATTGAACATGACGGAATCCTCGACCCAGCAGTTGAGTTCCGCAAGACACACGCTCGCGTGCGTTCTTCTCGCCGGAGTGAGTTTCGCAGCGCTTTTTTTGGGCGGATGCGCCGCGCGGGCAAAACCCAGGATTCCCTGGAGCATCGCCGTACTTGTCCGGCCGGTCGCGCCGCAACGAACTTCTCCAACGGAAAAGGTTCCCGATATCTCGCCGGACCTCGGCATCGAGACGCCGCGGCCACCCGCTCCGCTGCCCGTTGCGCGAACGGGTCCCGCGCGGCCGCGGATTTCAGCGCCCACTCCAGCGCAAACTGCTCCCGCCGGAAAACTGGAAACGCCGCAGATGGTTCCGGAACTTTCGCCCCAGCAGGCCTCTTCGCTTCAGCGGGAAACCAATCAGAGCTTGACTGTCGCGGAACGCAACCTTGCCGCAACCGCAGGAAAATCCCTGAACGCAACGCAAACAGACCTGGCCTCCAAGGTCCGCAGCTTTATCTCCGACGCCCAAGAAGCCGGAAACTCCGGCGATTGGGCTCGCGCCCGCGAACTCGCAAAAAAGGCGGAAGTATTGTCGGAAGAACTAGCCAGCTCGCTCTAATTTCGCAAGCCGCGCCAGCATGAACGCGCCGCCCAGATACGCTAAGATGACTCCATGAAAAAGTTTGACGTAGCCGTAGCCGGCGGCGGCTTGATCGGCGGATCCATCGCGCTGGAACTCGCGCGGGCGGGATTGCACGTCGCATTATTCGACCGCCAGGAACCCGGCCAGGAATCGTCCTGGGCAGGCGCAGGCATCCTCTCCCCAGCTCCAGAAAGCTCGTCCATGATTCCGCTCGTGCCGTTAGCCAAAGCGAGCATGGCGATCTATCCGGAATTCGTAAACATGGTGGAAGAAATCTCGGGCCACAGCGCCGGCTATCGCCCGAAGGGCACTCTTCAAGCGATTTTCAGCCGCCATGCGCGCGAAGAACTCAGCACCGTGATCGCCCTGCATCGCGGCCTCGGCCTGAAAGCCGAGCCACTCCGCGCCGAGGATGCCCGCGCGCTCGAGCCGAGCCTCAGCGATGACCTCGAAGCCGCCGTCCTTCGTCCTGACGAAGCCGCGGTAGACAATCGCGCTTTTACGCAAGCCGTTCTCGATGCCGCGCGAAAAAGCGGCGTGCAGTTTTTTCCCAGGACCGCCGCGGAATCAATCAGCCGCGAGGGCCACCGCTGCACTGGCCTGCAACTCCAAAACGAAAAAATCGAAGCGCAATGGACGGTAATTGCCGCCGGATGTTTTTCCGCAAACATCGAAGGTGTAGCCGCGTACGCGCCTGTCCGCCCGGCGAAAGGACAGATGGCCGCATTGCGCGCGGATGATTTGAAAATCGAAAGGGTTCTCTGGTCGGAAAAAATCTATCTCGTCCCAAAGAATGACGGCAGAATCCTCGCCGGTGCCACAGTCGAATATACCGGCTTCGAAAAAAGGCTCACCGCAGGCGGCTTGGAGAAGATTCTCGCGGGAGCCATCGAACTCGTGCCCGGGCTCGCAAGCGCACGCGTGGAAGAGACCTGGGCAGGCCTTCGACCCGACTCACCGGATCATCTGCCGATCCTCGGACCAACCGACCTCGACGGACTTCTCATCGCTACGGGCCATTTTCGCGGCGGAATTCTTCTTACCCCAATCACCGCGCGCCTGGTGCGCGAATGGGTGACCCTGCAACGAGTCTCTGAGGATTGGGATCGTTTCAGCCCGCTACGCTTTCAATCTGCTTCCGCAAGCGGATGATGTTGGACGAATTAAGCCGGCGTGACAACTACTGAGCGCGAGGCGGCGTAACAGGTAGCGCTGTCCCAGTGGTGGAAAACTGAATCTGGCTGCTGTCGAGCAACAGTTCGTGTTCCAGAACAATGTCGAGCGACGAACCCCGCGGCAGTTCGGCTTCCGGCCCGCGCGTCAGAAGCACAGCGCCAAGCCCGGCAACAGCGCCGATGCCGGCGCCAATTCCAAGTCCCTTCACGCCATCGGCAATCGCGCCGATTCCAGCTCCCGTCGCTGTCGTCTCCGCAACAGTCTGCACGTCCTTACCCTTGCCTCCAGCGCCGATGACTTTTCCTTCCGAGTCCATGGTCTCTTTTCCGCCGGAGTCCGCGCTGCGAGGAGCCGCATTCAAATCCACGGTGTAGCCGGTGGGAAAAATCAGAGTGTCCAGCCGCATGCGGAATTCTCCGCGCCCCTTGACGCGCCCAGGCCGCTTGGTCTCCAGCAGTTCGCCGCGCAGATAGGAACCAACGGGAACGATGACGTGGTTGTTCAACGTAATCGGAAACGAAGTATGGAAGTAAACCGAATCGCCGGCCTTGGCGCTGCGCGTGGAGATGCCGTTTTCGAGAACCACGGCGACGTGTGTGCCAGCAGGTATCCTGATTTTTTCCGTGGAAGCAGGCTTGGGCGCTGGAGCTGGCTGCGGTGCGGCGGCCGGAGGTGGCGGCGACGTCTGCGGTCCGTCAGGCTGTTGCGCGCGCAAGAGCGGCGTAAACGCGACCAGGCTTGTAAGCATCAGTAGTTTTAGGAAAATCGTCTGGAAGCGCAGCTCTCTCATTACATCCCTCCGCTATGCTTGGTGCGATGCCCCAAGCCAGGAACCGGATGCCTGAGTATAGCGCTTGCATCGGCGGAGGTAGAGCTAATTTCAAGGGTCGCCCTATGCGGAAGAGGTAACTTCAGTCGGGAAACGCTCCCATCAGATACAGCGGAATCAGCAGCACGACAAGAGGGATGGCGGGTGCAATAGCAATGATGACGCCCGTCCACTTCAGCGTATGGACCACTCTTGTCCCCACTGCGGGAACTGCGCGCGGTGTTTCCGCCAGTTGGCTGTAGCTTATCGTCTTGATGCCATACAGGATGCCGGTCTTCAGCTCGAAATTTTGCGTATTTGCCCCGGCGACAGTTCCAGTGAAGACTTTTCCATCTTTGAGTTCGACATGCACAAATTGATGCGTGTTCTCACGGAAACCGTAAACCGCGTCCCTCATGGCAACTTCGCGTGGCGTCAGCGGATGGTTGTGGGCACTCTGGTAAAAGCCGTTGTAGATGCACCGAACGGCGGGAGTGGAGTGCGGGACGCTAAGCGACGGCAATTGAGGAGCGTTAGCTTGCTGATCCGTCAGGTAAATCGGAAGCGGTGAAATCTCTGACGGAGCCGCTTGTACGATACCGCCATCAGAATCGGACTTGCTTTCGCTGGTAAGCGCCGGCTCCTGCGCGGATGCCGCAAGCGCCGCGCAGAAAACCGAGAGAATCAATCCTGAGAAAATCCGGATAAATTGCTTTTTCGGCATGCCGGCCTCCGGCCTCGAATTCTCGAATCGCTCGTTTGTTAAAATGCACAAGAGGCACCAATCGACTCGGAAGAAAAGTTCGGGAGCGCACAGGAAACGATACGCAAGCCAGATCTCTCTATCGCATTAAATCTAAAGAACTTGCAGCCACTACAGGAAGCCCGGTGGGCGGCCTGGTTTGGCATCCTGGCCGGCGCCCCGGACACTGCGGGAGGTTCCTCTGCCGCCCATTCCTGACACGTGCTGGCTTTCCACGCTATGCCCGGTCTCAGAGGAGGACCGGTAATAGCCACCGTTGACGCCGCCCATGCAAACTGAGTAGCCTCAGAGAATCTGTTCTGGCGAGGAAGAAAGAGGACTTGGGATATGGCGAAACTGGCGCTTATCTATGGAATGCGGTTGCTCCCGGAAGAGGAACTGGGCGAACTAAAAGATGCTACGGTTGTGCTGAAAAATGGCCGGACGGCGCGCATTACCATGCACCTGATTGAAGGCACCAAGGAAGAGATCGAAGCGACCTTCCATGAATCGGTCTCGGCGTTTTTCGAGATGTATCCGGAAATCTAAGCCCACAGCCTGTTGTGCTCTCGCTCGGTTTCGGTCACCACTCCTCGTTGCACCCTGGCAGGTTTTGGGTGTGGACGCCATGCCTATGTGGTGTCTTGGACACCATAGGTGTCTGATGCGTTTTTGGGCTTGACACGGTTTTGCCGGCGAGGCGGCCGCTTTTGGGTTTTGCCGGCGAAACGCCGGCGTTTTGGGGGTTTTCTTTCCTTTTCCTCTACCGGTAAGGTGCCGACCGCTGCTGCCCGCGCTCACGTGCGATCGCGAAATGCGCCGGCGTTGCCCACGCGCCGCAGCCTTGACGCTTCCTCCGTGCGGATCGCGAAGCACGCGCGCGCCTTCATCCCGGCGCGGCCCTGCAGGAAGCGCGCGTGCGTAGCTTCTTTCTTTTGCTTCTAGGGCCGGGGCTGCGCGCTTAGAGTCGCACGCCTTCGATCGACGGACGCCCTGCGCGTCTGTCCACCGGGCGAACCACTTCCCGTTCTTGGTTAGCATTGGTGTCCGTGCTGGTGACTGGATTGCGGCGAGGCGCTTGGGATGCGGGTTTCGGAGCTTTCGAGATGTATCGGGAAATCTAAAGTGGGATTTCGAATTTCTAATTTCGAGTTTTTAATTTCGAGTTTCCAATTTCGGACTTGAAAAATAATCAGCGGTTTCCGAAATTCTCGGGGTCGGCGTTGGGGTCGCCGAGATTGTCATTGATCAGCACGGTGGATTGCCCGGTCAGCTCGAAGCGCTTGCGGCACTTGTAGCAGGCGACTAGGTCGTCAAGCCGCACCATGAACGAAGTGGCTTTGGCGAATTTCCTACGGTCTTCTTCACCGGCGCCGCGCGGCAGTTCCCTCTTTTTGCGCGAAACTTTCCAGCGCACCGGAAATTCAAACTCGCCCCGGCAGCTCGGGCAGACCAGCTTGATCTTTCTCGTTTCTTCTTTTTCCGTGTAAAATGCGCGCTCGTCCATAGTTAGGCAGCGGGTTTGCTCACCGCTTCTTCAATTGTAACAAATTCGAGGCCGAGGTCACGCCACCGCGGCATCCAGTGTTCGAGGGCCGCCAGTGTGGGCAGGCGGTCGGCGTTCAGTTGACGGTGGCCCCCGTCGTGGAGGCACAGGATGTCTCCCGTCGTGGAGGCGCCGCCTTCGGCGCTTGCTGCCAGATTGCGCTGCGCGTTCGCAGCGATCGATTTCATGCGCGGAATGAGCCATTCCGTGGAAGTAGCGCGCCAGTCGCCCGGCAAGAGGGTCCACATGACCGCGCGCTGGTTCAATTCGCGCGCGGCCGGAATGACCCAGGGATTGCGAAGGCCGAAAGGAGGCCGGAACCATCGCGGCTTTGCGCCCGTGGCTGCGGCGATCGAATAGTTGCAGCAGCGCAGTTCCACGGTGATTTGGTCCGGCTTGAGCCAGAAGAGATTTGGATGTGCATCGGTGTGATTGCCGATAACGTGGCCGCGCGCCGCGGTTTCCTTGAGTAATTCGGGGCATTCGCGCGCGAATTTTCCGATGACGAAAAATGTTGCGCGAGCTTTGTGAAGATCAAGAAGATCGAGCAGCTTCGGCGTAATCGCCGGATTCGGGCCATCGTCAAACGTGAGCGCCAGCTTGCGCGCCGAGTTCGTGCGGCAGATCGCTGAACCGAAGAGTTGCGCCCGCGGATTCGCCGCGCCGTACGCCGCCAATCCCGCGGCTGCGGCCGTCACGAGCGCTGGCCCACCAATCATCCAGGGATTCATCGCCTGTATTCTCGCACGTTAAGACACACATACAGTACGAGTAGGTTGAACGGCATGTTCCCTCATTTAGACGCGTGGACCGTGGTAAAGTCTGCTCGTTCCCCTTCACCGAGGGCCGCCATGAAATGCGAAGTGTGCGGTATGGAGCAGGGCTTCGCCCACATCTGTTCCGGAGTCGCTCCGCCCCTGACTCCCGAAGAAGCAGAGCTTCCTCCCGACGGATTAGCTGCCGGCTACTATTTACGCTTAGCCTTCAATATTGTTCGCTGGGATGACATGGCTGTCCGCCGCGCGGCACGCGACGCCAATTCCCTTTTTTACGGCGCGCTCTTGTGCGCCGTCACCGCTTCCATCATTTTTTTCGTGACGTCGCTTCCCGGCATCCTGCACCGCCCGGATGCCAACTTCGAAACCATCTTTTTGAGCATCCTCCTGGGATTGCTGTTTGTTTGGGTGTCTTTAGGCGCCATCGCCATCGTACAGATTGGGCTTTGTCATTTCATCGCCAGATGGTTCCTCGGCGCCACCGGCACCTTTGTCGGGGTCATACGTCCGCTGCTATTAGGTTGGTTTGTCAACAGTTTAGCGGTGATCCCGGTGGTTGGCCCCGTTGCCGCTGCCATCGCCTGGATGTTCGTCTTCGCACTGGTCCTCGAGGAAGTGGACCGCATCGGCCGCTTACGGGCATTCCTTCTTTCCGTCGGGATCAACGCAATTTCCCTCGCTTTGCTATATCTTCCGCACCAATAGTAACCAGCTATTTATCACCCCGACCACTCTGTAAGCTATTTATTCCAAATAACTTGTCGCGCCATCCGCCATTTTTGAGCGTCAAGGATCTGCTATCCCGAAGGCCTTATATTTAACCGTTTGGTTAAATACAAGGCTCTTCTCAGCCGCCCGTATTTAACCATAAGGTTAAATACGGAGCGCTCTGGTACTCAAGCCGGCAGGCGACGGCGCGTCTTCAGGTCGTTGAGCAGGCGCTCGACTTCGTTGTCGCGGTCGAGACGCGTGAGCTTTTCGCCCATGTCGTCGGTGATCAGCTCAACTTCGGCGGTGGCCACGGATTCGGTGTGGTGCACGCGGTCCTTGAGCCGGTCGAATGTGGCGCTCTTCGAGTCTTCGCCAAGAGCGGTTTGCGCGCGCGCGGCTTTGCCCAAAGCGACGCTGCGGCGATGACGCGCCAGCAGAAGATCGCGCTTGGACTTGGCTTCTTCCAGTTTTTGTTCGAGTTTTTGCAGCGCACTCTTGAGAGCTTCAACTTGCAACCTCTGATCGTCGACCTGCTCTTTGTAGCTAAGCGTAAGCCGCTGCGAGGTATGGAAACGATCCAGAGCCGCGCGAGCCAAATCGTCCTGAACTTTGTCCACGGCGATTTCGGCTTTGCGCATCCAGTCCTTGCCCGCGTCCTCGTTTTCGCGAAGCTTCTTTTCGAGCATGTGCTGGTCGGCGATGGAGACCGCCACCTGCGTTTTGACCTGGAGATACTGATTCTCCATGTCCATCATCACCTGCTTGATCATTTTCTCCGGGTCTTCCGCGCGGTCGATCATGTCGTTCAGATTGGCCCGGATTAACGTGCTTACTCGTTCTAACAGTCCCATGATATTTCTCCTTTCAAACAACCAAAACTCTTTGCCGCTTCCCATGCGGCGATTCGAACTCGATTTGCCAAAGCTGGCGTCTCCACCCACCAGCAAAGCAAAAGCCTGCTAACGCAACCGTTCGCCGAATAGATGCAGCAGGCCGGGAATGAAAAAAACGCTTGCGGACGCCACATGTTGCACGAGGTAAATGGCGCCATCGAAAAAGTGCCGTGCAACAAAGCTAATCAGCACCGTCCAAAGAACCCAGTACATCAGAAGTTCGTCTTTCCACGTCATGGCCGTCCCCCAACTGCCATAAGGCGTCCTCGGTGGGCACCCGCGTGCCCACCGGGACGGAAGCGAACGTTAGGACTTCTTGACTACCGGCGCCTGTGGAGCTTCCGGTTTGGGCGCTTTGTCGCCGATCATGCGTACTTTGCTGAGGAGATCCGACATCTGCATGCCGGAGAGCGCTTCGAAGAGTGCCGGCACTTGCGCGGCAATTTTCGTGATGTCGCCGGTAAGCTTGTAAGCGCCGGCTGCATCGCCATTTCCTGTCGAGACGATGGTGACCTTGTCCACCTTGCTGAGCGGTTCAGCGAGAGCCCGCACAATTTCCGGCAAGCTGCTGATGAGTTTGTCCACGACCGCGGCCTGGTTGTATTCCTGGAACGCTTCGGCTTTTACGTTCATGGCTTTGGCTTCCGCTTCGCCCTTCTTGAAGATGATCTCGGCTTCGGCTTCACCTTGCGCCCGGATAGAGGACGCACGGCCTTCCGCTTCCGTGATCAGACGCTGCCGTTCGGCGTTGGCGAGCGTCTCGATGCGCTGGCGCTCGATTTCCGCCGGCTTCAGCACGGTGGCGATGAGTTCGCGTTCGCGGCGCGCGATTTCCGCGTCCTGCACCTTCACTTGTGATTCGCGCTCCACTTGCTGAACGCGCACGCCTTCGGTAACTACCTGCTGCTGCATGACGTTGGTTTCTATTTCGTACGCCTTGTCGGCGGTGGCTTGCGCCTTCTTCGACATTTCAAGGTAGTTAGCCCTCTTGATGTCGAGATCGCGCTGTGCTTCGGCCTGCTTGGCCATTGACGCGGTTTCCGCGGCAACGCGTTCCTGGTCGGCTTGCGCTTTCGCAACGGCCGCGGCGCGTGTGGCTTCGGCGCGCTTGATGGCGATGTCGCGATCGGCTTCGGCTGCGGCAACTTCGGCGTCGCGCTTGATGCGCGCAATGTCTGGCCGCCCCATGTTGGTGATGTACTCGTTCTTGTCGCGGACTTCTTTAATGGTGAAGCTCACGACATCGAGTCCCATCTTGCTCATGTCCGCAGCGCACGTGGAACGCATGCGATCGCCGACCATTTCCGGCTCTTTGACGATCTGCTCTACCGTCAACTGGCCGATGATGCCGCGCAGGTGTCCTTCCATCACCAGCCGGATCAAGCCTTCGCGCTGTTCCGGCCGCTTGGTCAGGAACTGCTCGGCGGCAGTTCGAATGGAGACCGGATCCGATTTCACTTTCAGTTGGGCGACCGCCTCGACCGTGACGGCGACGCCCTGATTGGTGTAAAGACTCTGCTGCGGAGCGACGTCAAACGACATTAGTTCCAGAGAGAGTTCGCGGCATTGCTCGAGCATCGGCAAAATAATCGTGCCGCCGTTGGTAATTGTCCGCGGCCCGCGAATACCGTAAATGACCAGCGCTTCGTGCGGCCCGACTTTGCGCAACATCCTTGCGAACGTTATTAAAATCACGAGGATCACGAGGACCAGCAACCCGGCCATGACCCATGCACTGGAAAAATCGCCCATAATGGACCTCCCTTTCATACGACCGGACTGTTTGAATCGTGCGTCAGTCCGAGAAACTTTTTGCTTCGCTATGCTGCTACGCCTTGCGGCGGCAACTACTTCGTGAATTCATCCCAGCGTTTCACGTAAGCGATTCCGTCCTCGTGACGCGTGATGACGACCTCGGTGCCTTTCGGCAGACTCGTGCCGTCATCGCTGCGCGCGCCCGCGCTTTTGCGGACGCCGTTCTGCTCGAAAATGACTTCGCCGGTGCCGTTTTCGCGGATAGTCATACTGACCGTCCCGACGGTGCCTTCCACGCGATAGTCCCAGTCGAGCATCTGGCCGCTGGTGGCTTTCGTTATGCGCGCCATGAACTGAAAAACCAGCATTCCGGCGAAAAGTCCAGCCAGCAGCGCGAATCCGAGGATCGACAACCCTACAAAATGCGAGTGCTTCGTCAGGATGTAGCCGACGCCGCCAAACCAGGCTAGGAACGCCAGAATCGTTGAAGCATTCAGCCAGGACATGTGGCCGCCGGCTTTGCTAGCGCCGCGCAGTACTCCGCCATACGCTTGGCCGCCGGCCGACATTCCGCCTGCGTGATGCGCTCCATGAAACGGCAGGTGGATGTTCACCGCGCCCGCGAGAAACGAGAGCACGCTGAGCGTGAATCCCACGATGAAGCAGAAGAGATAGAAATCAGACCAGGTCATGAGGCACCTCGAGGCGCAGCACACCGCTGCGCAGACTGGGTTCGAGACGTTAGCCGAGCCCGCGTTAGTTGTTCAGCGAACTCGGTGGGGGATGACCGTTACCGTAGTGCTTTGCCGGATGCAGAACCTCGCCGAGACGTTCGGCCAGACCGGGCGCGCGAAGAATTTCCGCGAGCAGCAAAAGCGCGCGGCGCGAATCTTCGTGCTCGGCGATGGCCAGGAGGCCGCGGCGTAATTCCGGATCGGCGGCAAACTGTTCGGCGCCGGCGTAGAGCCAGGAATCGATCTTGGCGTCCACGACGCGAAGAGCCGATTGCAGCTCCGGCGTGTAGCCTTCCGGGTCGTCCACGAGAAAACCCGGATAGACGCGGAAGAAGCGCGCGAGCAGCGTGCGTGTGCCGTGCGTGAGGTGCGGGCGCGTGCCGCTCTCAATTTGAGAGAGGTATGCCTGGCTGAGACCGCGGCCGACTTCTTTCTTCATGGCGGCGGCCAGCTCCTGCTGCGTCATGGGACGCCCCAGGCCACGCAAGGAACCTTCTACGGAGCGGAGAGAACGGAGTTTGTTGCCCAAAGTCATCGAAGAACCCACATATTGCAATCTGCAAACACCATATTACTTTTCGCTATTTCATGTCAAGGACTATATTTGGCTTTTTTTCAGTGAGTTACGAGCGATACTGCGGACGGAGAAAACAAGAGAAAGCCAAAGGACAATTCTTTCGGGACGGGAGAAGTGGCGAGTGATCAGTGGCTAGTGGCGAGAAAAATCAGTCGGGTTTGCGGAGGGATTGCAGATCGATTCCCAGTTGCTGGCACTTTTTGTAGAGGTGGCTGCGTTCGAGGCCGAGAGCGCGGGCTACATTTGTCATATGAAAATTGTGGCGCTTGATTTCTGCGAGAAGAACCTCTTTCTCGAAGGCTTCCGTGCGCTCTGCGAGCGTTCCCGTTGCAGCGCCGCCGATACCTGAGAAGACCGCGGCAGCTGCACCCATGTCTTCGGGAGGAAGGACGAGACGCACGTCGGCGGTGGTAATCGAATCTTCGGAGGAAAGAAGGATCAGGCGCTCGACTACGTTGCGGAGTTCGCGGACGTTACCGGGCCAGGTGTAGCGGCGCAGTTCTGAGATGGCGTCCGCGGCGAAGAGTTTTTCCTTCCAACCGTTTTGCGCCGCGACCTGGCGGGCGAAATGGGCGACGAGGTCCGCGAAATCTTCCGGCCGTTCGCGCAAAGTCGGAAGCATGAGTGGAAAAACGTAAATGCGGTGAAAGAGATCGCGGCGGAAAGCGTTTTGCCTGACCAGGTCTTCGAGGTTGCGATGCGTGGCGACCAGGACGCGAACATTTACGCGAATCGGTTTGTCGCCGCCCACACGCTCCACTTCGCCTTCTTCAAGCACTCGCAGCAATTTGGCCTGCATGGAAACTGGCATGTCGCCGATTTCATCAAGGAAGAGCGTGCCGCTTTCGGCTTGTTCGAACTTGCCTAGGTGTTTCGCTGCGGCACCGGTGAATGCGCCTTTTTCGTGGCCGAAGAGTTCCGATTCGATCAGTTCTGCAGGAACCGCAGCGCAATTCAGCGTGATGAACGCATTTTCGTGGCGCTGCGATTTTTCGTGAATGGCGCGGGCGACCAGTTCTTTCCCGGTGCCCGTCTCGCCGAGAATGCAAACGCGGGTTTCGCTGGCGGCGACGCGCTCGATTTGCGCGACGAGCTTTTTCATCGCCGGGCCGGAGCCAACCAGTTCGTGCTTTCCCAGGCGGTGGCGCAGTTCGCGATTTTCGTCTTCGAGGCGCGAGAGGCGCAGGGCGTTTTCGACGGTAACTAGCAGTTTGTCCGTCGAAAGCGGCTTTTCCAGAAAATCCAGCGCGCCCAATTTCGTCGCTTTGACCGCCATCTCAACATTCGCCTGGCCGGAGATGAGCACGATCGGCGTTTTCACGCCTGCATTTTTCAGGTCTTCGAGCAGTTCGATGCCGCTTTTACCCGGCATGACCACATCGGAAAGAATCAAATCGAAAGCCTCGGTGCGCAACAGCTCAAGCGCACGGGGCGCGTTGTCGCAAACCGTCGCTTCGTGGCCCGCGAGCCGAAACGCACGAGAGAGGGAAGCCAGCGTGTTGGGGTCGTCGTCGACAAGCAGAAGGTGAGCTTTGCGTGGCAAATGGTGTCCTTTGCGGCTGCGCGTCAGTCGGAGGCCGCCACGGTGAAGCTCTGCGAACCCTGCGGCGGCTTTTTCTCCGAGACTGTTTCTCTGGGCGGAGGCCCGGGTTGCGCGGACTGTCGCTGCGGCAGCTCGATGCGGAACGTCGTGCCGTGGCCTTCGTCGCTCGAAACGGAAATGGTTCCGTGATGGTCGCTGACGACAGATTGAATGATCGCTAGGCCGAGGCCGGTGCCCTGCACTTTCGTCGTGTAATAGGGCGTGAAGAGCCGCGAACATTCTTCCGGCGTCAGGCCTTTTCCGGTATCGGAGACTTCGATGCGGACGTTGCCTTCGTGCTCTGTAGTGCGCATGGTCAGCGTGCCGCCAGCGGGCATGGCATCCAGCGCGTTCAGCACTAAATTCTGGAACGCCCGGTGCAGCAGGTCGGCGTCAGCGTCGATTTCCGGCAACGGCTCGGTCAGAAAATATTCTGGAATGACGGGCGGCTTGCCCACCGCGTTGAATTGCGGTTCGAAGAGGCGGACGGCATTGCGCAGGGCTTCATTTACGTTGGCACGCGCGAAATGCGGCGCGGGCATTTTCGAGAAATCGCTAAAGCGTCCGACAATCGTGTTGAGGTTTGCAAGCTCCGCTTTCAATGTCGCGGTGGATTCGTTGAAAACTTCGAGGAATTGCTTGGCGTCCAGTTGGCGGGCTTTTTGCAAATTCTCGACAGTAATTTGCAGCGGGAACAGCGGGTTGCGAAGTTCATGCGCAAGACGCCGCGCAAGTTCGCGCCAAGCGGCGACGCGTTCCGTCTGCACGAGCTGTTCGCGCTGCGCCGCAAGCGTTTGCGTCATTTCATTAAACGCAGACGCAAGCTGGCCGATTTCATCGCGCCCGCGCAGGTCGATGACGGTGTCCCATCGGCCAGAAGCCACTTTGTGGGCGCCTTCGGCTAATTCTTCGAGAGGCCTAGTGATTCGCGCGGAAACCCAAAGGCTGATCAGCAGTCCCATCAGAAGCGCGGCGCCTGCAACCACGGCGGCGATCTGCAAGATGCGCCGCGTCAACAAAACCAGCTCTTTGCGCGAGCTGCCCACCAGCAGCACGCCGAGAAGCTCGTTATTGCGCCCGGGGAGAGGAATGGCGTGAAATGTTTCGGCGTCGGCGGCATTGCTGGACCATTCGATGGTTTTCACCAGCGGCCTCGGTTGCATTTGGACCGCCTGGATCAGCGATTCGAATCGATCCGCCTGTTGTACCGCGCCGTTCGCATCGATAAGCGCCGCCGCCGAAAAACTCGGCTCGAGGTTTCGATACAAAAGAGTGCGCATGCCGGATGGAAGAACCAGTGAGGAGAGGAAGTTCTGATCCAGCTTGCGCCCGCCAACAAAATAGATTGGCTTCTGTGTGTCTGGAGCAGTGCGCACGGCCGTGAGCGACAGCGCAACGCCATCTTGCAGCTCTTCCCGCCGCAAAAAGAAAGTGGAATCGTTCCAGTCCTGGGGTGTGCTGAGCAAATCGTCCTTGTAACCGACACGCGCGGGGTACTGATACGAAGAAATAAGCGTGCCGTCCGAATTCACGATTTCGAGATAGTCGAGGCCGTGATCTTCCGCGGCTCCTCTGGCGTCATGCACAAAGAGGGATTGGTCCGGGTTTGGGCGCGAGAGCTCAATAGCGGTCCGGATGCTTGCTTCGGAACCGGCGATATTCTTGACCTGCTGAAGAACTTCCTCGCCGCGCTGCGCGTATTCGGATTTGAACTGGGTTACAAGGGCTTCGGTTCGCTGGGCGTCGGACTCTTCGAATGCGGCTTGCGTGTAGTGCGTCACGCCGTAAGCCACCAGGGAAACCGAAGCGAGTACGGTAACCGAAAAAATAAAAAACAATTTTGTGCGGAAGCTCATGGCTTTGCTCCGGAGGCAGCTGGCCGCGGCTGCGAGGACGGTTGTGCAGCGTTCTTTCCTAGAGCTGAAGAGTCGGCCCGCGTCACTTCAGGCAACTCCAGCCAGACATCGGCGAGATGCCATTCGCCCCAGCGCGCAGGCATCCAATCGCGCACTGTCGGGCCAAGGCCAACGGATTCCGCTTCCACTACGAGCGGCAGCACGCGGCGGTCTTCCAGGACGCGGCGCTCGCGTTCGTAGAGATGTACGTGATCGGTGCTCGTGGCGTTCACCTCGGGAGGCTCGTTCAGATTATATGCCGCAAACATCGAATCGAGTTCGGCGCGCGAAGAAAGAGAGGAATAGTGCCACGCGAAGAGATGCACTCCCGCAGGAGGATCAGATAGGGGCGGCGTTGCGGTGCCGACCCGCGCGGCTGGGCGGCTGATGACTTGCACAAGAATCGAGGCTTGCCGAGCATTCACCGCGACGCGCTCTCCGAGAAGTTTGGGCAAATCGCCTGGAGGATCGACGCGCAGACGCAGTGGATCAGCGCCCGCAGCGACGTTGGCGGGAAGGGTGCGACGCAATTCCTTGGCGCGTTCTAGGTTGATGTCCACGTTGAAAAGGAAAGCATATCCCGAGAGCCACTGCGGCAAAAGGGCTGCTGCTGGTTCGGCTTGCCTTTGCAGCAACACGCTGGCCATGGTGCCGCGGTCGAGCGAGAGGGAGAGCGCTTCGCGAAGGTGAGCGTCGGCGGCCGCGTTTTGCGCATCATCAAATCGCAGCGCGTAGAGCGTGACGGGCTCGGAGGTCCAGATGCGCAGATTGGCTTGTTTTGCACGAGGAACCAGATCGGGCGCGAGTTCGACCATATCGGCTTTGCCCAGTTGCAAATCGAACATGGCGCGCAGTGGAGGCACGCCCAGTGTGACGTCGATGGCGTCAACAAACGGCCGGCCGGACCAGGCGTCTTCGTTAGCGCGAAAATAAAGATGTGCGCCTGTAGCCGTGTTAGCCGGCGTTGGAGTTTGTCCCAAAATAAATGAGCCTGTGCCAGCGAGCTGCCCGCCTGGAAGCGAACGATAAACAAAGTAGCGTCCCGAAGCGAGTTGCTCGAGAAGGTCGGACACTGGTACTGAAGACTGGATCACTACACCGTTTCCTGAGGCAGAGATTTGCAGCGTGGAAGGAAGCAGCGGTTGCAGCGCAGCAACAACATCCGCTGCGGTCAACGCCGCACCGTCAGAAAACTTGACGCCGGAGCGGACTGAAAACTGCCAGCGTTTATTCGAACCGTCGTGCGACCACTCCGTAGCCAGCACGGGCTGAAATCGGCCGTAATTATCGAGCGCCACGAGCCGTTCGAACACCAACCCAGCCATCTTTTCGTTCGCGGCGGAATCGAGCGAGCCAGCTTGCCATTCGCGCGGATCGAGCGACACGCTGGCTGTGTACAGCTCAACGCGCAGCGTGCCTCCAGATCGCGGATGGGTTGCGGCGAGAACTGGCGAGCCCAAGACAAGATGTGCAGCAATCGAAAGAACGCTAATTGCTGCAGACAGCTGCGATTCGATAGACCTCATAGTTCCCTGTTAAAAGGTTTTTCACGACCGCGAATGCCGCTTTCCGATTCTGCGCAACGCTTATATCGAGCACCGGGCCCGCTATATCGACCGAAGCCGAATACTTTTCATCAGATGCAACACCTCCGGCGGTCCCGACGGGACTCGTCAAGAGGATTCGGTCTGATCGCGTGTAATCGCCATTGCCGGTCACGAGCTTTCGCGGCGAATCTTCGCAGTTGGAGAAAAAGTCAATTCTTTTTAGAGCGGCATAATTCGCACCACAGGCAAAAGAAATGCGCCCGATCAAATTCAGCTCGCATGGGTTTCCATGGACGGTCAAATCCAGCTTTCCTTCAGGAGTGCTATAGAGAAAGGCTCCATCCCCATCCCGCGAACGCCGATTGCCGCGCGGCAAATCGGTCGAATCCACCATCGCCCAGGAACCGTTCTCAAAACGGCGTCGAACAAACGCGCCATCGCTCAGCAAAAAAAGAAAACGTTCCTCCGTGGAAGAGTCAATCCACTCGATCGCGCTGTAGATTGGTTTTTCCTGCTCCCAAAGGAGCTCGCTGGTGAGATGGGGCGCCGAAGCAGCGTCACTTATGTTAAACAACAAACTGCGCGGGATTTCGACCATGTGAATCTGCCGTCCGCCAGCGGGATCCGTTGAATCCGAGGTGAGCAAGGCCTGCGTAGCCGTGACGCTGATTGCGACCTTAAGAACTGGCGCCTCCGAGTTTTCGGACGGCGAAATACCGCAGGCGGAAATCTGATCGAGAAACACTTTTTTGCGCGGCTCGGACAAATATCCGGAGGCTTCGGGAGACTCCAGCCACTGCATTTTCACGGAGGGATTATGCGGAGCCGTACAAACTTTTAGCGCCAGTTTATGCGCTGCATCTTCGAGGGGATCGGCGCGCAACTGCGATGGAGCAAAAAGAAAAGCAATTCCGAGCAGTTGACAGAAAAACGCGGGGCCGCGCGAGCGCGGGGGAGATAAATTTTGCTTGGCGGACACAGGCTTGCCAGATGATGATATCACGGCTGCAAAAGCAGGTAATAACGCCGCAGCGCGGATGCGCTGCATTAAATTTGAAAATTCTTCGGGAAATGTAATTTCGTTCTAAAGAAAGCGTGCTCCAGCGAAACATTTTCAGCAGGCGTACGTCCATGTAAGAGGCCCGGGCAACAGGCAAATCTCTGTCTTGAAGGATGAATCGAATGAATCGGACTTCCAGTCGTCTGAACATCTTGTTGGGGCTGAGCCTGGCCGCGTTGGCCTGCCTTACCGCGGCGCCGGCACCTCCGGCCCATGCACAGTCCTCCGCCGCGGCGGATCAAGTGCCTCCTGGCCCGACGCGCCTGTTGCGCTACGCGGACATCTCTAAAGACAGGGTGGTTTTTGCCTACGCCGGCGACCTGTGGATCGCCTCGCGCGAAGGCGGCGTCGCTCGCCGGCTGACTTCCCACGTTGGCGACGAGCTTTACCCGAAATTTTCACCCGACGGAAAATGGATCGCGTTCACTGGCGAATACGACGGCAATCCCGATGTCTACATCATCTCCGCCGAAGGCGGCGAACCGAAGCGCCTCACCTTTCATCCCTCGAATGACATCGTCCTCGGCTGGACTCCCGACGGCAAAAACATCCTCTTCCGTTCCGACCGTTTTAGCGTGCCGCTCGGCCGCTCGACGAAGCTCTACCTCGTTTCCCCGCAAGGTGGTACCGCCAAGCCGCTGCCCGTCCCGCGCGGCGACTTAACGTCGTTCTCTCCCGACGGCACCAAAATCGCCTACCTCGAAACATCGCAGGAATTCCGTACTTGGAAGCGCTATCGCGGCGGCTGGAGCCTGCCGATCGCCATCTACGACCTGAAGAAGAACACCTACGAAGAGTTGCCCAAGACCGCGGGCATGGACATGTTCCCCATGTGGCACGGCAACTCCATCTATTTCATCAGCGACCGCGAAGGCATCATGAATTTGTTCAGCTACGACCTCGCCTCGAAGCAAACCAAAAAACTCACTGATTATCAGGAGTTCGACATCAAGTGGCCGAGCCTCGGTCCCGACGCCATCGTCTACGAAAACGGCGGCTTGCTCTACGAATACAATCTCACCAGCGGCAAAACACGAAATATCCCGATCGAAGTGCGCGCCGAGGACATCGAAGCCCGTCCGGAATTCAAAAGCGTCGCGCAAAACATCGGTGGCGCTGCAATTTCTCCGTCCGGCGTGCGGGCGGTCGTCGAGGCGCGCGGCAATATTTTCACCGTCCCCGCCGAGCACGGCAGCGTCCGCATTTTGACGACTGATCATTCGAGCATCCACGAACTCAACCCGGCGTGGTCACCCGACGGCAAGTGGATCGCCTATCTGTCCGACAAAAGCGGCGAATACGAACTCTATACGCGTCCGCAAATGGGCGGCGACGAAACCCGCATCACCAGCGATGGCAGCATCTACCGCTTCGGTCCCACGTGGTCACCCGACAGTAAAAAGCTCGCCTATTGGGACAAATCCAACCAGCTCTGGTACGTGAGCCTCGACGACAAGAAGCCCGTGCGTGTGGATACCTCTGACTATGGCCTCATCAACGACGCTTCGTGGTCGCCCGACAGCCTCTGGCTCACGTATTCCAAGCCGCATCGCCGTGGCTCCAACGATGTTTTCCTCTATTCGCTTGGCACTAAAAAAATCACGGAAGTTTCCGCCGGTTTTTACAACGACAACAATCCGGTTTTCGATGAAAACGGCAAATATCTCTATTTCATCTCCACGCGGTATTTTTACCCGAGCATTGGCCAGCTCGATCAGCGCTACAACTACTACTCTACCGACGGAGTGTTCGCGGTCACGCTGAAAGCCGATGAGCCCTCGCCGTTCAAGCCGGAAAGCGACGAAGAAAAAGCAGCCGACGAAAACAAGGACAAAAAGAAAGACGACAAGAAAGCTGACGCTGCTAAGCCAGACGAGCAAAAATCCGGCGAACAAAAAGAAGAGAAGAAACCGGAAGCTGTAAAACCAATTCAAATTGACCTCGACGGCATCAGCAGCCGCGTCGCTCCCGTTCCCATCCCGGCGGGCATTCTGAACAACCTGGCCGCTCGCAAAGACAAATTTTTCTACGTCACCACGCCTCAGGAGGCCCGTCAGTTCGGCACGGACGACCAGGGCCCGAAAAATGTGCTTCACATCTACGACGTCACCAAACGCGAAGACAAAGTGCTCCTCGAAGGCATCGACGGCTACGACCTCAGCAAAGACGGCAGCAAGGTGCTCTACAAGGCTGGCCCCATCCTCGGCATCACCGATGCCGTCCCGGGAAAAGCCAAAGTTGGCGCCGGAGCACTGAACCTTTCCGGCTTGCAAGTGCAGATTGATCCGCGCGCCGAGTGGCGCCAGACCTACCACGAAGCGTGGCGCATCGAGCGTGATTTTTATTGGGATCCCAACATGACCGGCCACGACTGGAAAAAACTGGGCGCGCGTTACGAAGCGCTTCTTCCCTGGGTGGCCCATCGCAGCGACCTGAACTACTTAATTGGCGAGCTCATCGCCGAGCTGAGCACGTCGCACACCTACGTGGGCGGCGGCGATCAGCCGAAGAAACCACACGTCAGCGTTGGCATGCTAGGCGCCGACTACGAAGCCGACGGCGGCTTCTATCGCATCGCGAAAATCTATCCCGGCGAAAACTGGAACGACGCCACGCGTTCCCCTCTGACTGAGCCCGGCCTGAAGGTGAAGAGCGGCGACTATCTGATTGCCGTCAATGGCCAGGAGGCGCGTGCAACGCAGGATGTCTACTCCTACTTCCTGGACCTCGCCGGAAAACAAGTCGCATTGAAAATCAATAGCAAGCCCACCGCTGAGGGAGCCTGGGATATCACGGTAAAGCCAGTCCCCAGCGAAACCGGCGTACGCTATCTCGATTGGGTCGAGTCCAATCGCAGGAAAGTTGCCGAAGCCACGGGAGGCCGCATCGGCTACATGCACGTGCCGGACACCGCCATTGAAGGCATCATCGCCTTTGACAAGGAATTTGTCGGCCAACTCGATAAAGACGGCATCATTGTCGACGAACGCTTCAACGCCGGCGGATTTGTTCCCGACTTTTACACGGAAAAACTCAAGCGCTCGCTGCTCGCAGTAATCTCCGTTCGCGACGGCAAGGACAATCCCTATCCCCCGGTGGCCATCTACGGGCCAAAAGTGATGCTGGTCAACGAAATGTCGGGCTCGGGAGGCGATTTGTTCCCGTGGCTCTTCCGCTTCGAAAAAATCGGCCCCATCGTCGGCACGCGCACCTGGGGCGGCCTCGTGGGCATCAATCGCGGCGCGCCATTACGTGACGGCGGTTTCGTCACCGCTCCAAGCGCTGGCTTCTACTCGTGGGAAAAGGGCGGCTCGTGGGCCGTCGAAAATCACGGCGTCGATCCGGACTTCGTGGTACCGCAGCGTCCCGACCTGGTCGTAGAAGGCCACGACCCCCAACTCGAAAAAGCCATCGAACTAGCCAAAGAAGCCCTGAAGGATTACAAAGGCCTTCCACCGCGGCCGAAGTTCCCCGGTGCCAACTAACGGCGCGGGTGTCTTACTCGACATTCTCAGCGCTACCAACGCTAAAGGCGACCACAACCCAGCGACCCGCTAACTCCTCGACGTCAAAGTTGTATGCGCCGTCGCCCATTTCGATATGCTCGCCGTTCCCGGTGCTGGTTACCCGGACATCTTCGGCGAAAAAGTGGGGCTCGATGCCGCGCACCAACTTGAGTGCCACTTCACTCGAAGAACAGTAGGCTAGAACCGCATCGTAGTCATGCTTCTGCGCATACTCGATGACCTTCACAATCGGAACAAAATCCGGCCGGTTGTACTCGCGCGAGCGAAACTGAACGTTGTCGCCGGACAAATCATAAGTGTCCACCGCACACAAACTCGGATTGTCCCAGGTATCAATCGCCGAAAACGAGCAATACGGAAGCGTGATCAACGGGCCTTCAGTTTTTAGTTTGCCGATCAGCGGAAAATCAGGCACGTCGTCACTCAGTCCAAATGAGCCCGACTGGTCAATGATCTGGTCAAGACTCCCTGTCCCCTCAGGGTTCCACTCACGGGCGTCGTAGGCAATCCCAATGCTTCCGGCGCAGCCGGTGTATTCCGACCTGGCAAGAAATCTCGCTTTGCCGGAAGGCCCACGCTGAAGCGGGAATAACTCGACCCAGAATGCGGGAAAGTCGTGGTCAAACGACGAGTCGTTTGACCCGACCTCTCGCCATTGAAGATCGCCTTCCCCGTGAACTTGCTCTTGCGGTTGGCCGAACACGAAAAACCTTTCAACCGTGCGAATTGTCATTTTTACGACCAGCGCCTGCGTGAGGTCTAGCACTTGAAAATGAAAGCGATTCTCCTCGGGCCACGCGGCGTTAATCTCCGCGCTCGTATGTTCCAGCTCTTTTAACGCCTGCGTCGCGCGAACGAACGGCGATTCGGCGCTTTGCGGAGTTTCGTTCAGTTCCTGCTCCACTCTGTCCACCGCACTCCGAAAGAGATGGTACTGAGCCTCCTCAATCTTCCAATCCGCCTCTTTCCCATCCGAGAGATCGCACGGGTCGGCCGGGAACTCCACCATTTTCTGCAGGAGCTGCTCGAAACTAAGCGGCTTGTTTTCCTGCTGTGCCGGCGCCCCAATGCATTGCCCTTCCGTTGCAGAGAACAGTAAGAAACCAACGGCTGCGAGTCTAATCGCGCGTACTGCTACCTCAAGTCTTATTCGGCCGCTAGCCGGGTGGCGCGGTCCGCTTCGCTGGCGAAGGAATAACCTCTGGCAAATTTGGCGAAGCGCGGCGGTGCTTGCCTGTATGCTCATGATCTTTCCTCCTCTCCAACGATGCGTCCCGAGCCACCCACGGGGGTTTTGGCCAGCGTAGTGGGACAGACATTTCTGCCTGTCTCCAAACTCGTGGAACGGCAGACAATCGATGTGTGCGAAGAAGGGCACGATGTATCGTGCCCCTACAACTGCTGTGGTTCCGGAATATTGTTACGGCCTCTTCGCCGGCCGTTTCTGCGCGCTGACAGCCGGCGCCTGCGCCGCACCATCCGAATCCCCAGAATCATCCGTTCCGGAATTGTTGCTTCCGTTCGTTATTCCGGAAAACGCCGAGTGCATCACGTCATTTGCAAAAAAATTCTTCCCGTCCATCGGCACCATCATGATTTGCAATTTGTCCGACAGCCGCTCCGCAATAATTTTCTGAATCAGCATCGGATTCTGCTTCAACACCGCCGCTTCGAATTTCATCCGTTCCGCATCGGCTGCAGCAGTAACGCGAATCCGGTTGGCCTCCGCCTCCGACAAATTCCTCTGCCGCTCGACTTCCGCCTTGCTGTCAATAATCTTCGCCTGCGCCGCAGCCTCAGCGTTTTGCAAAGTCGCTTCTTTTCGCGCTTCAGCCTCCAGCTTGGTCTGCTCGATCTGCTTTTGCTTCAGTGGCAAGGTGTACTGCATCGCATCCGCCTCCCCTTTGGCCTGAAGCACACGCACAGCCGCCTGCCCTTCGGCCTGTTTCACGTCGCGCGCCTTTTGCGCCTCCGCCTCCAGCTCGGCGATCTTCACTTCCTTCAATTTAATCTCCTGCTCCGTCCCCAACCGCTCGTTTTCCTGCTCTTTCAGCAGCAACCCTTCAAGCCCTTTCGCGTATTCCGCGGGAAGCTGCAAATCCCGCAGCAAAACTTCGCGCACCAGAATTCCGTCGCTCTCCAGCCGCGCTTTAATAGCCTCCGCCGCCTTAGCGCGCAACTCCTCACGCTTGGTAGCAAAAATTTCCTGCGTTACGTAGTTGGGTGCCAGTTGCCTGTAGGTTGTTGACACGACCGGCGCAACCACCTGCTCGCCAACCGGCTGCGGCAAATTCGCGTGAATGGTATCCAGCCGCCGCGGATCCAGCCGGTACCTCACCGAAACCGCCAAGCCAATGTTCAAGCCTTCCCGCGCCTGCACGACCAGCACTTCGCCGTCAGACTTCGCTGAAGCGCTCGCCAGCGTCGAATAAACCTGTTCCCGCGTGTCGTACAGTGCCACGCTATCGACCAGCGGTGTGACGAAGTGCACTCCCGGATACAACGTGCCTCGCTGCGCGCCCCAAATCTGGCTGACGCGTACACCGGCGGTGCCGTCCGGAACCACCACGATGCTCAGCGACAACAGGATCGGCACTAACGACAAAAGCGCGAGCCGCTGGGCGAGTCCCCAGCGCACCGGTCCTAAAGGGCGGCGCGCCGTCAACCCGGTTTCCGCCCCCGTTCCCGAACCTGCTTCCGTCGTCTTATTGCGCGCCAAAAGCCTCCGCAACTGCTCCGCAATATAAATGTCGTAAATCACCAGCGCCCCAGAACTGCCAAACAATCCAACCCCAAGAATCATCAACAAGTACTTCAAAGCCAGCATGGTTGCTCCCTTCCCTCTCACTCCCGGGCGCGGCGGCGGAGAGGTGACCTTCCACTCCGCCGCTCACGTTGGGCCGGGAAACTCTCCCGCTGATCCTCGGGCTTTACCTCCACATCGGCTACATGCGGGACGCGTAGGGGCGGGGCTTGCCCCTCCCTTTCGTCAACTTACGAAGCTCAGCGCTGTGCCGCGTAAGCCCGCGCCAACTGCGCCGTTCCATGTGCCAATCGCGTAGGCGCAGCCACGCGCCGGGCCGTGGCCAGCCGCATCAGAACAAACATCGCCTTCAACAACATCGAATTAAGCCCCACGGCGGCAACCGCAGCAAAAATGGTGGTTACAACGAGTGTGGCGAAGTGCAGCATGGCAATCATTGTGTGCCTCCCAGTCCTGCAACAATAGGAATGGCACGCCCAAAGCCAATTGAAATATATTGAGAATAAAGAACTTACCTAGTGGACCGCAGGCGCAGTTTGTGTTGCCGGAAACACGCCGTGGTCAGCCAGACGCGCAAGCTCAGTGTGCGTTTGGCGACATTCGCAATCGGAGCTATCCTAGTAGTGTCAGGAAAGCGGTCAGGAACGACTGAGGACGCGAATCGGCCTCGCTAAAGTGCGGCCACTAGAATATTCGCTCCGAGAGGAACCCCTTCGAAATGGCGTCACGCCCCGGAATGCGGATCGGCAAAATCCTTGGGATACCCATCTATCTGCATTCCACCTGGGTGATCGTTTTTGCTGGCCTCACCTACCTTCTCTTTTCGCAGTTTGAGCAGCAGCAGCCGGAGTGGACTCCCACCAGGCTTTGGAGCGTCGGTCTCTCCACCAGCGTCCTCTTCTTCGCCTCGCTGCTCTTTCACGAACTTGCTCACAGCGTTGTCGCTCAGCACTATAAAATCCGCGTCCTCTCCATCACCCTCTTCATCTTCGGCGGCGTCGCCAGCATCGAGCGCGACCCCGCTAAAGCCATCCAGGAATTCAACATCGCGGTTGCCGGACCTTTAGCCAGCGGCTTGCTTGCCGCACTCTTCCTCGGCTTGATCAAGGTCTTCCCGGGAAACGAGACCGTGGTTTTGGTCTGCACTTGGCTCTGGACCACAAATCTACTACTCGCAGTTTTCAATCTCCTCCCAGGCTTTCCGCTCGATGGCGGCCGGATTTTCCGGGCCATCATCTGGGGCGCCACCAAGAATTTCTCCCGCGCCACGCGCGTCGCGGGCACCAGCGGCCGCCTGATCGCCTACGCCATGATCCTTGTTGGCGGCTTCCTGGTATTCAAAGGTTCCGTTCCACAAGGCCTCTGGACCGTTATCATCGGCTTCTTCCTTCTGAACGCCGCGCAGGAAAGCGTCGCGCAGCTCGCCATACGTGAAACGCTCACCGGTCTCCGCGCCGCCGATGTCATGAGCCAGGAAGTCCCCACCGTCGGCCGCGCCATCTCGCTCGAAGAGTACGGCGCCGAAGTCCTCCGCACCGGCCGCCGCTGCCATCTCGTCATCACCGAAGACCGCCTCGTCGGCATGATGAATGTCCACACGCTCAACGCCGTTCCGCGCGACGAATGGGATCTCACTTCGGTGCAAGCCGTCATGATCCCCCGCGAACGCATCCTCTGGGCCACTCCCGACGAGCCTCTCCTCGGCCTGCTCGAGCGCCTCCTCACAGCCGACGTTAACCAGATGCCCATCGTTTCCGGCTCCGATGACGGGGCCGCCCACATCATCGGCATGGTCACCCGCGATTCCATCCTCCGCGTCATGCAGACCCGTTCCGAGTTCGGCCCACTCTCCTTCGGCACCGCCAGCAAGTAGCTCGCGCCGCGACACCGCCAATCAAAAGTCCGGCCTCAATAGCGTTTGCCCGAATCCGCTCCCCCGTTCTTCTCCATATCTTCATTAGCCCAACCGCACCCCTTCGGTATACGATGGCACCCTACTCTGAGGGAGGAAAACCATGGCCAAGAAGAGCAAGCTCACGCAAGTCGCGGCAAAAGTCGGTGGTGCCCTGGGCAAAGCGGACCGCAAAGCACACAAAGTGGTAGAGGCAGGCTCGCTCGCCAAAGAAGAACTTGAAGCCATCGCCAAACAAGTCGGCATCCTCAAACGCCAGCTGGAAAAAGCCACCAAGCGCCTGAAACACGCAATAAGCTAGACCCTCGCCGACAACGCCAATATTACGCGCGCAGTTTCGAAGCGCCTGTCCGCGAACTCCTCATTGAGCTCGCAATCCTATTCCCGCGCCTGCATTGTAGTTCTCGCGCTCTGCCTCTAAAACTCAGGCACCGAGTCGTAGGGTCATCCTTTTTACTCTGAGTGATGCGAATGACCTCTCTGCCTGCGAGCCCCCTTCTTCAACTCTTGAACCTTTAACTCTTCAACGTGCGCCCTTGCGGCCATTTTCACGCTCTATGAGTGTCCAAACTTGGACATGACGGGCTGTCCCGCCCTCAGTTCCCACTCTCAATTCCGATTCCCGCCACCATTGGTCTATAATTGTCTCCCCGTGGGGAAGATAGCCTGAGCACGAATCACCAAAGCAATCTGGAGGAAGTCCAGCCATGAAACCGGCGACTGTGCGGAATAGTGCGTCAAATCCAAATTTTCGGCGGCTTCGGTGGAGCTCAGTAGTTTTGCTGATCGCTTCCGCCTTAGTCGTACTGAGTCTCGCCGCGCAAACTCCCAACCGCCCCTCAAACGCAGACTCTCCCGCCACGGCGCCCGGAACGCTAACACCAGTCACCGCCCCGAACTACGCACTCGAAGCGCGCTTCCTCCCCGACAGTGTCAACAAACTCGTCTTCGATCTCGCCGTGACGCCCCACTGGTTTACGCAGTCCGACAAGTTCTGGTACAGCTACCAAACGACCGACGGCACAAGATATTACATTGTCGACCCGCTCAAAAAATCCAAAGTACCGCTCTGGGATAACGCCAAAATCGCCGCCGCACTCTCCACGCTCACCGGCTTCCCCTATGACGCGCAGCACCTCCCCATCAAGCGCCTGAAGCTGGTCGAAAAAGACACCAAGCTCCGCTTCGAAGTAGAAATTCGCAAGAATGCCGTCGTCCCCAACGAGCCCAAAAAAGAAAAAAGCCAGGAAGACATCGAAGAACAAGGTAAAGAAGGCGAAACCAAGCAAGGCGAGCAAGCGCAAGCCACGCCGCCAACCGGCCCAGGCGCTGAAAAACCCGACGACACTCGAATTCTTTATTTCGAATTTGACATCGCCACCGCCAAACTCACTCGCCTCGATGGCATCGACCCGCCCAAAAAGAAACCGCTGTGGGCCTCCATCTCGCCCGACGAAAAGCTGGTGGTCTTCGCGCGGGGCTACAACCTCTACGTAATGGACGCCGACAATTACGCCAAAGCCCTGAAAAAACCCGGCGACGCAACCGTCGTGGAAACGCAACTCACTACCGACGGCGTCGAAAAATACAGCTATGCCCGCATCCTCCTTCCCGAACAATCCGACCAACTCAAGAAAGAAACCAAGGGCGACGCCAACAAAACCGGTATGCGCACTCCCGCGATCACCATTCACTGGTCCAAAGATTCAAAAAAAATCGCCGTCGAACGCGACGACAACCGCAAAGTCGGCGACTACTGGGTCATCCACTCGCTCACAAACCCTCGCCCCATCCTCGAATCGCGCCCCTATTCCCTCCCCGGCGAAGCCAACGTCCCCCTCAGCGAAATCAATATCATCGACATCTCCACCAAAGAGCGGTCCGTAGTTCAGCCAAAATATTTCCCCGACGAAGTCCTCTCCATCGCCGACGCTCCGCAAACCGAGCACGACCGCGAAGAGCTCCGCCAGGACCAGGAAGAAAACCGCGAAAATCCCGCTCCGCTCATTCGCGAACCCCGCCGCTGGCTCGCCGAAACCTCCGACAAGCTTTATTTCACCGTCCGCAGCCGCGATTTCCGCTCCTCAATCGTCGGTGTAGCCGACCCCGCCACCGGCGAATCTCAAAAATTAATCGAAGAGCATTCCAACGTCTGGATGAGCACCAGGCCTCTCCGCATCGTCGATAGCGGCAAGGAACTCATCTGGTGGTCCGAACGCGACGGCTGGGGCCACTACTATCTCTACGACGCCGACGGCAAGCTGAAAAACCAAATCACCTCCGGCGAATACGTCACCGACCTGATCCTCGCGCTCGACGAAAAAGCCCGCCTCCTCTATTTTTCCGCAAACGGCCGCGAGCCCAACGAAGATCCCTACTACCAGCACCTCTATCGCGTCGCACTCGACGGCTCCGGCCTCAAGCTCCTCACTCCCGGCAATTTCAATCACGCCTTCAGCACCCCCGATTCCGGCAAATATTTTGCAGACACCTATTCCCGCGTAGACACCGCTCCAAAATCCGTCCTGTTCGACACCCAAGGCACGCAACTCGCCGACCTCGAAACGACGGACGTCTCGCAACTCCTCGAAGCGGGCTTCAAGTATCCCGAAATTTTCAAAGTGAAAGCCGACGACGGCGTCACCTACCTCTACGGCGTGATGTACAAGCCCTTCGACTTCGATCCCACGCGCAAATATCCGCTGATCGAGTTCGTCTACCCCGGCCCGCAAGTCGAGCAAGTCACAAAATCATTCTCGCCAAAAAACACCAACGTCCCGCTGGCCCAACTCGGCATCATCGTCGTCGAAGTCGGCAACCGCGGCGGCAGCCCGCAGCGTGACAAATGGTACGACGCCTACGGCTACGGCAATCTCCGCGACTACGGCCTCGCCGACAAAAAAGCCGCCGCCGAACGCCTCGCCGCTACTCATCCTTATATTGATTTAACCCGTGTAGGCATGTGGGGCCACTCCGGAGGCGGCTTCATGACCGCCGCCGCTCTCCTCCAGTATCCCGACTTCTACAAAGCCGGCTGGTCCGAATCCGGCAATCACGACAACAACGTCTACAACCGCGACTGGAGCGAGAAATACCACGGCGTCCGCGAAGAAGCCCAGAAAGACGGCACCGAAAAATTCCTCTACGAAATCGACAAAAACTCCGAAATCGCCAAAAACCTAAAAGGCCACCTGATGATCACCACCGGCGACATGGACGACAACGTCAGCATGGTCAACTCCATGCGCCTCGCCGACGCCCTCATCAAAGCCAACAAGCGCTTTGAGATTTTTGTGTACCCCGGCATGCGCCATTCCTATATGCCGATCAATAGTTACGTCATCGTGGCGCGCGGAGATTTTTTTGCTCATTGGCTGCTCGGCTCATCAGACACAGCGGCCGATATCCTGGAACTGCAGCGCCAAAAGCAAGCCACGCCAAGCAAAAAGTTCAAAGAGTAAGCTGAGGCAAGAACCTTCGAACGCCAAAAGCTATCAAACCGCAGCCTGCCCGCCTTCCGCTTTCTGGATTGCCGGTGGAAACGCTAAACCTGTTACTGCTTCAGCTGGTATATGACATCGATCGTCGTATCCACTTGCACTGGCTCCCCGTCGACCAATGTGGGCCTGTATCTCCACTGTTTAACGGCATCTATCGCGGATGGCACAAGCAAGGGATGGCCAGAAATCGTCTCCAACTCAATCACGCTGCCATCCTTATCGATGATTGCATGGAGCCTTACCGTTCCGCTGATTCTGGCTTGCTGCGCGAGCGGCGGGTAGACGGGATCAACCTTGTGGATCAGGAACTGCGCGGTAACCGTTCCGGGCTGGGTTATTCGTGTGACGTTCTGTGAAAGCCCTGGGGGTGGAGGCGGCATGGGTGGGGGCGGCGGTGGAGCAGAAGCAACCATCTGTAGAACTCGCAGCAGCTTGTCGTCCATCGAGACTCCCGTCTCAGGCGTGGAACGCGTTAACTTCAGCAACCATAGAAGTCCTGCGGGAACGCTTCGGTAGTTGTCCCCAATCTTCGTGAGGTAGCCAAAGCTTATCTTGTGCACGCTGCCAGAGGCGTCTTTCCAGAAGTAGCCCGTTGCGTAAAAGACCCTGGGTTGCTTTAGCGAAGCGCGAAGACCATAAACAACAGGAGGCTCTCCTTCGACGTGCTCACTCGGAAGCGCAAATGGAATGATCAGCCCATTCCAGGCGCTCGCGGAAACGAGCTGATCCGCGAGAAACTGATAGCCGCTGACCAGATCTTTCTCATACGCTGCCGCGAGCTTATCTCCTTCTTCCTCGCCGAAATTTTCGCCAAACCATTGCTTGTAATCGGGAATCTCGAAACTCTTGAAGATGGCCGTTAGTTTTGCTTTGTCGCCGCTCTTCGCTGCGTTCGAAATTTCGTCAAGCACGTGGCCAAGGTCTGCCGGAGCTATCGTGGGATCCGTCGCGGTTGCGGGAGACTGGGTAGTCGTGCGCAGGCCGCCAGGCTTGGCATCCTCGCATCGCGCCGGGATTGGCCAAGCCGCGGAGCACGCCAGGAAAACAAAATAAATGTATTGCGGAAGCGATGGAAAAAAAGATTTGCTCATGTCCGTGTCCTGTCGCTCGTCATACCAGTGTGACGGAAGAAAGCTTCTATTTCCGGCGATAAGAAATGCTCTTCGGCTCTAGCATGGATTTTATTGCCAAAGATTATCTACTGACTAATACCGTGTCAACGCATCAGCGGCGAAGCTGACCAGAGAATTGGGGCTTGCGTTCGCTGCCGGCGTCGCCGCTGCGAACAGAACGCGATTCAAGCACAGCGCGGACACCATATCGCGGCCGAAGCGTTATGGATGCCAGCGGCACGACCGGATGGCCTTCTACGAGGCTGAACCGGAATTTTTGCGCGATGGTCGCGAGAATCAGCGCGGCTTCCATCAGCGCAAAATTGCTTCCGATACACTGGCGCGGCCCGCCCCCGAACGGAAAATAGGCGAAGCGCGGAAGGCGCTTCATCAGGTCGCCCTCCCACCGCTCGGGGCGAAATTCCTCTGGCGCGTCGTACCAACGCGAGTCGCGGTGTACCGTCCACTGCGCAAACGAGACGCCTGAGCCGCGCGGCACTTTGTAGCCGGCAATTTCGTGGTCTTCTATGGCCGTGCGCGCCGTTCCCCAGGCAGCAGGATAAAGACGCAAAGACTCGGTGATCACATGATTCGTATAAACAAGTTTGGGGAGGTCCTCCAGTGAAGGAGCGCGCCCGCCTAAAACACTTTGCAGCTCTGCGTGAAGTTTCGCCTCGACGGCAGCGTCTTGCGCCAACAGCCACCATGTCCAAGAGAGAGTATTCGCAGTGGTTTCGTGTCCCGCAAGGAAAAGCGTGATGGCCTCGTCGCGAAGCTGTTTGTCGGTCATACGCGAGCCGTCTTCGTCCTGGGCGGCAAGCAGCATGGAGAGCAGATCGCCGGCATCCCGGCCCGACGCACGTTTCTCCGCGATGATGCGGTACAGAACTTTTTCGATGCGCCGGATCGCCAGCTCCAGGCGCAGGTTCGTCGGCGTCGGCAGCCACTGCGGGATAAAAATGGTGCGCCGGAAATCCGCGCCAAGCTCAAGCAGAAGTTCGAGGGATTTGCCGACGTTCTGCGCGTCACGTTCGACGTCGGCATCGAAGAGCGTTTTTCCGACGATTTGCAGCGTGAGGCGCATCATTTCCTTGTGGAGGTCGCGTTCTTCGCCGTGCCGCCATTCGTCGAGAAGCCGCTCCGTGTACTCGACCATCGTGGCGCCATAACCGGCGATGCGGGCGCGGTGAAAAGCAGGCTGCGCCAGGCGCCGCTGCCGCAGCCAGAAGTCGCCTTCGCTGGTCAGCAGGCCGTCCCCAAAAACGCGCTTGTTCGCTTTGAGGATGCGGCCCTTGATGAATTTGCGCGGGTGATTCACCAGAACGTCTTCGATGTAATCGGGATGATTGATGAGGAAGATATTGAAATTCAGAATGCGCAGGCCCGCGATGTCGCCGTACTTGCGGGCGATGCCGGTGAAATAGCCAAGCGGATCGCCGTTCTTAAGCGGCCCAGTCATCCACGTTCTGAGCCCGCCAGGAGGGCCGGGAGGAAACTTGAGCTTCGCTGAGGAACCCATGCTTGATGCTAAAGCGCAACAGAGACGCCGTCAACGCAAGTTCTGCCACGAACTGTCGCGGCCCCGAGGAGACAGCGTCGACTTTTAAGGCCTGTCATAACGTCGTATTTTAAGGCCTGTCATAGACGTCGTCTTTCTAGGCCTGTCATTCTGAGCGTAGCGAAGAATCTCTCCGCTACGCGGCAGAGCGGTCACAAACGAAAGGCGCTGGAAACAATTGTCCGGTTTCCGGGCGGCCTCGACGGAGCAGCTACTTTTTTTTTGGCAGGCCAGTGAAGCGAATGCCAGCGCTATGGACCTTATGTCGCATGTTGATTCCGATGAGCAGCGCGGTCAGCGATTCGACGATGCGCGCGTTCTCAAGTTTTCCGCCGTTGACGGCGCGCGCACCCGGGATTTTTTCCGCGAGTTCGGAGGCAATCTGCTTGGCGCGTTCGTCGTCGCTGCACACCACAATGTCGCAGTCGACGGGCTCGTCTTTGGCAAGCAGTTCGGCGCCAAGATTCTGCAACGCCGCCGCGAGGCTCACTCCCGCGGGAAGTAGTTCTTTGGTCTGTTCCGCTGCGGAGCCTTGCCACACGCCAAGCATGCGTGTCGGCGATCCTCCGACCGTAGCCGCGAGCGGAACTGTCGTGTCGATGACCACCGTTCCTGGCTTCCATACGCTCTTCAACTGTTTCAAGAGCGCCGCGCAGCCGGAAAAAGGAACCGTCAGCACCACAACATCGCATTGCGAGGCAGCCGTTACGTTGTCAGCGCCTTCGATTTTCGCGGAGCCGCCGATGCGCGCGCGCAATTGTTCCGCCGTCTCAGCCGCACGCGCTGCGTCGCGCGAGCCAATCACAATTTCTTCGCCGCCGCGCGCCCAGCGATACGCCAGGCCCGAGCCTTCCGGCCCCGTTCCGCCCAGAATCCCTATTTTTCTTGTCATTCCCAAAGCACTCCGTCTTGCCGATTTTCCGTGCGCCCATCACTGCAAGCATCGCGGCCGTTTACGCGGCTGCTCCCTGCCGCTGCACTGCGTCTGGTACGATGGCCTCAGCCCCGTTGTACGAACAAAGAAGCGGTCACAAGAGCTGTGCGCAGAACTAGAACATGCGAGCAGAAGATACCATGCCAAACTACCGGAGCCACTTGGAAACTCCAAGCCAGACAAGAAGCTCGCCGTCATACGCGAATAATTGCGGAGTGCGGCAGCCCTGCTGCCGCTTTTCCTCTGCAAGCGGCGAAGGGGCATAGTCTCGTGCGCGCGCTACTCATGCCCATCAAGGATTTGCGGAACGCCAAGCAGCGTCTCGCGTCCGTGTTGACGCCGGAGGAGCGTTTCGCACTGGCGGAAGCGATGTTGGCGGACACAGTCCGGGCGATATGCGGTGTGACGCTCGCGGACAAAATATTTGTGGTCACCAACTACCCTCCAGCCATCGAGACAGCGGAGAAGAATGGCTGGGAAGTTCTGCGCGAGGAACAGCAAATTTCCGAGAGCGCGTCGGTCGATTTTGCATCGCGCTTTTGCGCGGAGCGCGGCGTTACCGGCGTATTGCGATTGCCGCTCGATCTTCCGCTGGTCCAGTCGAGTGATATCGACGAGCTTCTGGCGACCGAGTGCTCCGCGCCAGCCGTAGTCATGGTCCCTTCGCGTGATGGCACGGGCACCAACGCAATCCTTCGCACGCCGCCGGCTCTCTTCCCTTCTCACTTTGGACCGGACAGTTTTGCCAAACACCAGCGGGAAGCAGAGCAAGCGGGCGCCAGAATCATCGTGCGGAGGAATGCACGCCTGGAAATGGATGTGGATGACCAAGACGACCTGCGCGCTCTGTTGCAGCACGATTTGCGTCACACCGCGACTGGAGAGTGGCTGGAAGAGAGCGGAGTCGCAGCCCGTTTTCGACGGCGTGGAATCACAGCGGAAGCCGGAGGCTAAGAGGTGCTGGGTGGCATCAACGGGCTTGGACCGAAAAAAGGAGCTACCGCAGGGGCTAAAGCCCAGGATTTATGCGACCATTTCGGCATGGCTGAAGCCATGCCCCGAGGACCATTCATGAGATGGGAAATGGTTTCTAGTGCGAGCCCTTGCCGTAGGGCCGGTTCGTGGTGACGCCTTTGCCTTCGGTCACGACAATCGTCTGCCCTGCGGCCACGTTCGTGAGCCGATCGGTTTGTCCGCTGGGCCACGTGATCTCGACGGTGTCCGCTTTTTCGTGTCGCGCGAGGCCGAACGTCAAAACAAGTTCGCTCGCTGAAAGGTAGCTCGAACCGCTGCGCATCATCTGAGTCTGCGTTTCACCCGCGGAGGTGACGCGCACCGTGGCTCCAATGCCATCGCGATTCGATTTCGCACCAATCAGTTTTACGCGCAAGCTGCGGTTCGCCGCATCGGCAGCCGCTTCGTTGCGAAACAAAACCGTGGGACCGGCATTTGTGGCCACCAAAATATCGAGCCGGCCGTCGTTGTAAACGTCGGCGTAAGCTGCTCCTCGCGCTACGCGTGGCGTGGAAAACGCCGCGCCCATGGACTTGGTCACTTCTTCGAATTTTCCTTTACCAACATTGCGGAAGAGATGCGGCGGCATGGCGTATTTCACGTTGGCTTGCACGCGCTGAATGTCGGGATCGATGTGGCCATTGGCGACAAATACGTCGGGCCAGCCGTCCAGGTCGTAGTCGAAGAAAAAGCAGCCGAAGCCCAGAGTCAGCAACGAATTGTGTCCGATTTCCGAACGCGGCGCTTCGTCAACGAAAAGTCCCGTGCCTTCGTTGTGATAGAGCGAAAGCATCTGGTTCGCGAAATTGGTTATCAGGAGACTCGGGTGCCCGGAGCGATCGTAATCGGCGGTGTCCACTCCCATGCCAGCGCGGGCGACGCCGTCTTCGCTGAACGCGACTCCTGCGAGGACTGCTTTTTCGGTGAACGTGCCGTTGCCGTTGTTGCGATAAAGTTTGTTCGGCTGCGTGTCGTTGGAAAGCAAGAGGTCGGGCCAGCCATCGCCATCGTAATCGAGGACGGCGACGCCCAGAGTTTTCGATGTTGGATCGCCGAGGCCGGCTTTTTTCGTTACATCTTCAAAAGTTCCGTCGCCGCGATTGTGCCACAAGCGCACCGAAGTCCCCTTGTAAGATTCAGGAGTGCAATACGATTTGCTCTTGCCATCGAGCGTGCAATACAGATCGGTATCCGAGCTCCACTGCACATAATTTGCGACGACGAGATCGAGGCGGCCGTCTTTGTCGTAATCAACCCACGCCGCGCCGGTGCTGAACTCCTGCACGCCGCCGAGGCCGGCTCTTTGCGTGACGTCGGTAAAGGTTCCGTTGCCGTTGTTGTGAAAAAGATGGCTCTGGCCGTACGCGGTGACGAACAGATCATCGAAGCCGTCGTTATCGAAGTCGCCGACGGCCACGCCCATGCCGAACATTTCGACTGTATCGAGACCGGCTTGATGCGTGACGTCGGTGAATGTGCCGTCGTGATTGTTGTGATAGAGCTTCGGAGTCGAGTGCTTGCCGGCGTGGCCGGGCCAGTCCATTCCGTTTACCAGAAAAATGTCGGGCCAGCCATCGTTATCGTAATCAATAAATGCCACGCCGGGGCCGAGTGTTTCCGGCAGAAACTTTTTGCCAAACGCGCCGTTGTTGTGGACGAAACGAATGCCTGCTTGCTGCGTGACGTCTCGAAACGTAATGCTCGCGGTCGCTGGCGGAGCGCCGGCTGGCGCGGCGCCAATTCCAGTCAGCGCTGAGATAGAAAATGCAAAGGCCAGAGCCGCCAAACACAAGGGGACTTTCTTCACTTCGCCACCGCACTTGGGTCGCGGCCAACGCCGAGAGCGTCGGCTACGCGGTTGATGTAGTTGAACCACGAGGCGATCAGAGTGATCTGCAAAATGCCGCGGTCATCGAAACCGACCGCGCGCAAATTCACATGGTCGTCGGGAGACACTTTCGTCGCGTCTTTCGTCAATTTCACAACGTACTCCACCATCGCGCGGTCCTGGTCAGTGATTGGCGCGGTGCGATAGTCTTTTTTCAGCGCTTCCACCATTTCCTCATTCAACGTGACGCGACGCAGAAACTCTGCGTGAGATTCGATTCAATAGTGGCAACGGTTTGTAACGGAAACCATCGTCGCAATCATTTCATGCTGGTGGCGCTTCAGCGGCAACTCGGGAGACATCAGCGCGCCGAAGGTGCTGAACGCGTGAAACAACACATCGGGAAACAGCGAGTGCGAGCCAACAATGCTCTGGTCCACTCCAGCAAAAACCGAAGGCACCGGTGTCGCGTATTCGACCGGATAGAGCTTGCGCTCCTCTTCCATCGCCTTCTTGAGGCCTTCGTCTTCTTCCATGCGAACTGTTTTGATCCAGGTCATTTGCAGCTGCTCCCTAAAGCCTTCGCTAAAAGATCTACCTTGAACCACCCGCCGGTTTTACCTCGGCGTCTACTTTCGTCTTTGCGCCCGCCGCTGTCGTCGCTCCTGGAGCGGCAGTCTTGTGCGCCGCTGCCACTTTCTTCGATTTGTCATTCTCCAGCGGCACGGAAACATGTTCGTGCACCGACTGGCGTTCGTTGTTGTCTTCCGGATGGGCTTGGCGGTACGCGCCGGTGATCGCCTGGGCTGATTCATCGGCTTTGAAACGCAAGTAGCGCTCTTTGTGCTCGTTGGCGCGTTTCTCGTTGCCGAGGCCGTTGTAGCAGAGCATCAGGTTGTAGTTGGCCTGCAAATCTTCGGGATCGACCGCCAGCGTGCGCTGAAAAGTCTTCACCGCTTCGGCATATTTCTTCTGGAGGAACTGGATGCGGCCCAACTCGTCAATGGCAACGCGGTCGCGTGGATACTGGTCGAGAACGATTTGCAGATGCTGCACAGCCTCGTCGTAATTGCCTTCTTGCCGCAGGACGCGAGCGTAGAAGAAATTCGCGCGAGCCAACCGCGGCGAGATGGCCAGCGCTTTGTCCAAAACTTTTTTGGCGCCTTCGGTGTCGCCTTCCTGGACCAGGCAGCGGCCAATGTTCACCCAGCCGTCGGGATTCTGCGGATCGATTTCCGTAATTTTCGCAAAGGCCGCTGCGGCACCCTTCAAATCGCCTTGCAGGAAGAGGCCGATGCCGTAATCGTTCCAGCGTGTCCATTCCTCTTTTACGAGTTTCACTTGCGGTTTCGGCGCTTCGGCGTTTCTCGGCAGAACGCGCAGCGATTTTGTATCTTCGGCGACGGTGATGATGGGAAGGTCAGGAATTTTTTTCAAATCACCAACGACCTGCGACGTGTCACCCGTGAATGCCCACTTTCTTTCGTCGTAATCCGGGGTGACTTCGCCGTGAGGCTTGGTTGGATCCTCTACTCCTGCGTAAGCGAACTGAGTGTTCCACCACATGAATTTTCTGTAGTCCAGTTTGGCGTGCAGCGTAATTCTTTCGCCGACATTCTCGGGGATGTGCAGGCGGAAGTGGGCGGTGTCTGCCGCGCCCGGCGGAATGAGGTGAACATAGACGACGGAGCGAGTGGCCCAGGCGTTGCGCTTGGTGATGTGGTTTCCGCGGCCGTCAATCTGCAACGAACGATAGAAGTGCGCGCCTTTTTCGACGGGGCCTTTGCCGTCGTCTTCGACTTTGCCGCTCCAGAAAATCGTTTGTCCTTTTTCGTCTTCGGCTTTTAGTTCGAGCCAGACGTCGAAGGCGTCAATCGTGCCGCCGGGGAAAAAGTGGCCGACTTTGCGCGTTCGAACGACGACATCCACGAGGGTGTCATCGCCGCGACGGACGGCGGCATCAACCGTTCCAAGAGGAGCAGTGACCGGGCGCGCTTCGCTGGTGGAAGCGGACGGCTGATTCGACTCGGATTCTTCGCCGACCGCGAAGGTCGTGGCGAGTTGCGGCCCTGTTGCAGCCGCCGGCGATGGCGCGGCGGTTTCTCCTCCAGCAGGCGAAACCGCAAAAATGTCCACCGTCAACTGCTTGTCCTGGAGGAAGCGTTTGCTGGCCTCCAACTGCTGCGGGTCCTGGTTCGCCGTGGGAACCGCAGTATTTGCGCCGGGGAAGCGGTGCGAGTGGACGAGGCCATTCACGTTGCCTGCGTCTTTCGAAGGTATCTGCGGCATGTGGCAATCGGCGCACATCATGGGGTTTGCGGGATAGTAGAAGGAACGGGCGCCTTGCCCTGAAACGCCGCTGGACTGCCAGTTATCGTATTCGTTGAAGCCGCGGATCCAGCGGTAGCGATTCACCGGGACATCGAGATGGACCTTGTGGCAACTGGAGCAGAATTCCGAGACTTGCGTCCTCATGAAAGGCTTCAGAAAGGTTCGGCGGTGCGGCTCGGGATTCAGTTTCACGACAAAATCATGCATCGTGCGCACAAACCAATTGTCGCTGGCAGCGAGTTCGTGCAACTTCGGATATTCGAGCGTGAAATCGCCCTGGCCCATCGTGCTTTTCACTTGCACGATGCTGTGGCACATCAGGCAGCTCAAGCCTGCTTTTGCGGCGGGAGTATCTTCGATTTGGCGGATGGGCGTGTCGAACATGCCGCTGAAAAGCAGCGACGGGTCATGGCATCCCGCGCACCACTTCGAGGACTTCACGCCCGCCACGTCCTGCATATACTCGATGCTTTTGCGATACCACTGATTATTGAAGGACGAGAAGTGATGCGCGGAGCCGTACCACTGCTTGTAAATGTCCTGATGGCAGCGTTCGCAGGCTTGGGACTGCATGAAATATTTTGCGGGGATGTTGCCGTGGTCTTTTGTTTGGGCGGAGCTGGGGAAAAATTTGCCTTCGGGGCCGTCGCCTTCATTGTCCATCGTGGCGGGAGAAATTTCGGGGTTGGTGATGCGGTAGGCATTGTTCCAGGCGTAGGTGCGGTACCACCAGGCGCCGGCGGAAATGGCGACAACTAGAATGAGAAGCGCTGCGGACCGAACAGCAACCTGGGCGGTTCCGGCGCCTAGCCATCCGCGGGAGGCGAGCCAGGATCCCAGAAGAAGCGTGACGCCGAGGAGACTGATCAGAATGTGCATGGAGAGCAGCCACTTCATCGCGAGAGGCGTGCCGGTGAAAATCAAGATGATGCCGATTACGGCGGCTACGGCGAGACATAGCCATCCAAAACGCGCAGTGACGGTGCTGGAGCGGAGCACTTTTATGAGAGACGGCAAAAGCAAAATCGTGAGAAGGATTCCGGCGGCGAGATGGAACAAGACTACCGCAATGTAAGGGATATTTGCGGAAGGAAAGCCGTACAAATAGACAGCGCTTGCAGCCAAAGCGATGACACAGAGCGAACGCCAACGGTTCATCGGGTCCCTTGCCACTTGAGAGAGCTCATTCTCGCAAACTCGCTACCATAAATAAAGGCGGCCGACGCTGTGCGGGCGTCGGCCGCGGATGCTTTGGGGTGCCTCCACGTCGCCATGAAATCGGTTAGATGGGGAAGCGATCTATGCGTTGTGCGTTTTATAGCGGAGCCAGGAAAAAGTGGCAATACTGTAAAACAATTAGAAGCCTGACATCGGCTCTATCCCCTTTCCTTCCAGGCACTTATATGCTCTGCCGGTACTAAGATTCTTGTATTCCTCGGTGGCGCCGCTGGGCCAATCGATGATGATACGGTCGATTTTTTCGAGTTTCCCGACGCCGAAGGTGACTGGTAGTTCGGATTGGGAGAGATAGCTGGAGCCGCCGCGCACGAGTCTCGATTGAATTTGACCGGCGTGGAAGAGACGGATGGTGGCGCCGATGGCGTCGCTGTTTGATTTTGTGCCGATTAGCTGGAAGCGGATGCTGCGGTTTCCCGCGGTTTGGTCGTTGCGGTACAGGTAGGCTGGGCCGTTGTTGGTTGTGAGGAGGAGATCCAGATCGCCGTCGCGGTCGAAGTCGCCGTAAGCGAGGCCGCGGCCGACGATGGGAGTTTGGAAGCCGCCGCCGACTTCGCCGGCGATTTCGCGGAATTTGCTGGAGCCTTCGTTCAGGAAAAGTTGCGGAGCTTGCGCGTAGCCGACGTTGCCATGAATGTTGCGGACGGTTTCATCGATGTGGCCGTTGGCGACGGCGAGGTCGAGGAGGCCGTCGAGGTTGGCGTCGAAGAAGGCGCAGCCGAAGCCGAGAGTGCTCCGCGATGCCGCGCCTAGTCCGGAGGGGATGGCGATGTCGTCGAATGTGCCTGCGCTTGGCGAGTGATAAAGGCCGATCATTTCATTGTCGAAATTGGTGATGGCGACTCCGGGCCTGCCGGAGTTTTCGAAATCGCCGGTGTCCACGCCCATTCCCGCGCGGGCTTTTCCTTCGGTGCTGAAAGCGAGGCCTGCTTCGACCGCGACGTCCTTGAATTTTCCGTTGCGGAGATTTTTGTAAAGTTTGTTTGGTTGCGTGTCGTTGGCTACAAGAAGGTCGGGCCAGCCGTCCTGATCGTAGTCGAACATGGCGACGCCGAGGGATTTGGAGCTGCTGTCGAAGATGCCGCTGTTGGCTGTGACGTCTTCGAAAGTGCCATCGCCGCGGTTGCGGAAGAGCCAGCAGGTGTCGCCGCGGTAGGCTTCCGGCGTGCAGTAGGATTTGTGCGTGCCGTCGAGGCTGCAGAAGACGTCGTGCTCCGGAGACCAGCGAACGTAGTTGCAGACGAAAAGATCGAGGAGGCCGTCGCGGTCGTAATCAAACCAGAGAGCTGAAGTGCTGAATCCTTGATGGTTTTGCAGGCCGCTGGATTTTGTGACGTCGACGAACGTGCCTTTGCCGGTGTTGCGGAAGAGGCGGCTTTGGCCTACGCAGCTGATGAAAATATCGGGGAAGCCGTCGTTGTTGTAATCGCCGACGGCAACGCCCATGCCATAGAGTTCGAGGTCGAGGCCGGCGGACTTTGTCACGTCGGTGAAAGTGCCGTTGCGATTGTTGCGATAGAGCTTTAGCGTGGAGCGCTGGCGGCGGTGGCCGGGCCAGTCCGTGCCATTGATGAGAAGAATGTCCTGCCAGCCGTCGCGGTCGTAGTCGAGGAAGGCGCAGCCGGAGCCGAGCGTTTCCGGGAGGAGCTTTCCGCCATAGGCGCCGCTGTTGTGCTGGAATTGGATGCCGGCTGCGGCGGTTACATTTGTGAGATGAAAGCCGGGATCGGCGTTCGAAGCGGCGGAAATGCGCGGCGAGATTGCGGCTCCGAAACCGGCGGCTATTGCGCTGGCCAGAAAATCGCGGCGGTTCAAGGCAGGTTCACCAGGCCGTTTCGAATGGCGTAGACCACGAGTTCGGCGGTTTTGTGAATGCCGAGCGCGTCCATGATGTTGGCGCGGTGGACGGAGACGGTGTTCGCGCTGAGATTCAGTTCGGCGGCAATTTCGCGGTTGGATTTACCGGCGACGATGTGTTGCAGGACTTCGAGCTCGCGGGGAGTGAGTCCGCCTTCACGTTCGCCTTTCAGGGCAGCGGTGGGACGGGCGACTTGCGGGTCGAGGACTTTTTCGCCTTTGGCTACGCGCTTGATGGCGTTTGCCATATCGAGGTCCATCGCGTTTTTCAGGATGTAGCCGCGGGCGCCAGCATCGAGCGCCTGACGGACGAGCGTGTCTTCAGAATGCATGCTGAGCATGAGAATGGCGGCGGCTGGATTGGCTTCGAGAATTTTGCGCGTGGCGTCCAGGCCGCTCATTCCGGGGAGGGCGCAGTCCATGACGATGACCGCTGGACGATGCTTTTTGGCTAGAGTCACGGCTTCTTCGCCGGTGGTGGCTTCGGCGACGACTTCAATCTCGGCATCGTCTTCGAGGATGCGGCGGAAACCGTGGCGAACGAGCGCGTGATCATCTACCAATAAGACTGTCAGCTTAGCTGGCATGTGATTCGACTTTCTGGCGAGGGATTCGAAGGCTGACTGTTGTGCCGCCGTTTGGCGGCCGGAGCAATTCCAGCGTGCCGCCGATTAATTCGGCGCGCTCGCGCATGGCTACCAGGCCGATGCCCCGGCCGCTTTTTCCCGCTGTGATTCCTTTTCCGCGGTCTTCCACTTCGAGCTCCAATGCTTCTGATGAGAATTTCAGGCGTACCCAGGCTTCTTTTGCCCCTGAATGGCGGCTTACATTATTCAGCGCTTCCTGTAGAACGCGGTAGACGTGCACGCTGGCGCCGCCGTCGAGTGCGAACGGTGTGCCGGATTTTTCGTAGCGCAGAGCAAGTCCCGTCTGGCGTTCTACCGTTGGAATATACCAGTCCAGAGTGCTTACGAGGCCGGCTTCTTCGAGCAGCACCGGATGGAGGGCCTGCGAGAGGCTGCGAATATTGTCCAGCGTTGATTGCGCAATCTCGCGCACTTCCTGGACTTCTTCGCGAACTTTCGAGCCTTCGGGGAGGTGGTTTCCTGCACGGCCGAGGAGCGAGCCGATGGCCGTCAGGACCTGGCCGAATTCGTCGTGGAGTTCGCGGGAGATGTGGCGCAGGGTGGCTTCCTGCGTGGAGATCAGTTTCTGGGCGAGTTCGCTGCGCTGTTCGGAGAGAGTGGCTAGCTTTGCGAAAATGATGCGGTTCGAACGGATCAGATAGAGGCTGGTGAGTACGATGGCGATGAGCGTGGCGCCCAGGAAGAGATAGAGCTGGCGTTGAACGCCGTCGTAGATTTGCGCGATGCGGGCGGCGGCTTGCTCTTCGCCTTCGTTGTTTTGGACGAGGAGGCGCGAAACTGCGGTGCTTAGCGATTCCTGGCGCGCTTGCAGGGTCAGACGGATTTGCTCGCGCGCGTCGGCATCTTTTCCTTGTGCGGCGAGCGCGAACATGCGATCGACGGCGTCCCAGAATTGCGCTACCGATTGGGTGAGAAATTTCCGCTGGTCGGCGGTGCGGTTCGCTCCTGCAAGTTGCTCTTCGAGGCGCAGGGCTGCGTCGAGGTCGCCGCGAATGCGTTCGAATTGGGCGGTCCACGCGGTGAGCGGGTACGGCTCGCCTGCGTCGAGCATGTCGCGCATGGCTAACGCGATGGAGTTGAGATCGTTTTGCACGCGCAGGAGTTGCAGAGAATCCTTGCGGTTGCGGTCGACCATTTCGCTTTGGAGCTTACGCAGGCCATTGAGTTGGACCGTGATGTAAAACGAGTAGGTCACCACGGCGGCGAGTGTGATGATCAGCCCGAGCAGGAGACCTGTAGTCGGCGAGCGCTGCGAAGCTGTTGGCACGAAGAGAGAATACCTCAGGCGGCGGCTTGGCGGCGCACCAGGAGGAGGAGAAAAATCATCAGTACGGCACAGGCGAGCGGAACGAGCAGGCCGGCGCGCAAGCCGCCCGCATGCGTGGACACAAAACCTACAATTCCCGGAGCGGAGGCCGATCCGATGGACGACATGGAAAACATCACGCCGCGGACGTGCGTAATCTGGCCGCCATACCACCGCGAGAGCCAGGCGACGTATATCGGGAAAATGGCGGCGCAGCCCAGGCCCGTTGCGGTCACGCTGATGAATGCGGTGCGCTGCGTGCCGGCAAAAACAAAAACCGAGCAGCAGACAAAGACCACGGCGAGAGCGGTCCATAAGAGGCGCAATTCGCGGACGTGCGGGAGGATCAGGGGCGCGAGCGCGCGTCCGACCATGAGCCCGCCGTAGAAAAACATGGGAGCCAGTGTAGCGAGGCTGCCGCCGTTACTGGGCAGGCGCTTGACGTGCGCGGCGGACCAACTGCCGATGCTCACTTCCATAGCGACGTAAAGAAAGAAGAGGGCGGCGAGAGTGGCGGTTATG
>Ga0209655_10000041_pt1 | contig 44469 bp, 46 predicted proteins | sample BogFormECP03_OM2_FD_188236 | JGI IMG/M metagenome (GOLD analysis project Ga0209655, IMG submission 188236) | Bog forest soil microbial communities from Calvert Island, British Columbia, Canada - ECP03_OM2 (SPAdes) (version 2) | ecosystem: Environmental > Aquatic > Freshwater > Wetlands > Bog ...
CGGCCGGGAAGCAGGCCGTCACGGCGTCCAGAGCGGTGCGACCCTCAGCAAGCATCCCGGTCACCGTGGACACCAGGTGCATGACGTGGCTGTAACGCTCGATGTGGCTGTAGTCCTCGACGCGAACGCTGCCCGGCACGCAGACTCGACCCAGGTCGTTGCGGCCCAAATCGACCAGCATCAGGTGCTCGGCGCGTTCCTTCTCATCGGCCAGCAGCTCCTTTGCCAGCAGCTGATCCTCTTCTTCGGTCTGCCCCCGCCACCGGGTCCCGGCGATCGGATGCGTCGTCGCCCACCGTTCCTGCACGGTCACCAACGCTTCGGGGCTGGATCCGACGATCGAAAACGCTGTTCCGCCAGCATCATTCGGGACATGGAGCAGATACATGTACGGGCTGGGATTGGACACCCGCAGCATCCGGTAGACGTCGATCGGCTCGACGTCGGTGTCCATCTCGAAACGCTGCGACGGCACCACCTGAAATGCCTCGCCGCGCTCGATTTCACCGACGAGATGCTCGACGATCGCTCCGTACTCCTCGACGGTGCGCTGCGCGCGGTGCCGCGGCTCCGGTCGGGTGAACGTGGCAACTGTCGACGGCAACGGCTGACTCAGCGCGGCGGTCATCACGTCGAGCCGCGCGATCGCGTCGGCGTAGGCCTCGTCAATCCGCTCGTCGGTGCCGTTCCAGTTCACCGCATTGGCGATCAGCGTAATGGTGCCCTCGTGGTGATCGACGGCCGCCACGTCGGTCGCCAGGAGCAGCAGCATGTCCGGCAGGTTGAGGTCGTCGACGACCAGCTCCGGCAGCCGCTCCAGCCGCCGCACCAGGTCGTAGGCGAAGAAGCCCACCATGCCGCCCGACAACGGCGGCAGCCCAGGCGGTGGAGCGGTGGCCAGCAACTCCAGAGTGGCACGCAGGGCTTGCAGCGGATCACCACCGGTAGGGGCATCGTGCGGCACCGCGCCGAGCCACACCGCCTCGCCGTCACGCACCGTCAATGCCGACGGCGCGCCGGCGCCGATGAAGGACCACCGCGACCAGGACCGGCCGTTCTCGGCCGACTCCAGCAGAAAGGTGCCCGGCCGGTTGGCGGCCAGCTTGCGGTACGCGGACAGCGGCGTCTCGGCATCGGCGAGAACTTTGCGCGTCACCGGCACCACGCGATGTACGGCCGCCAGCGCGTGGAAATCGTCCCGCGAGGTGGTGGCGACGGCAAGTTTGGCGTGCACGCTTCTATCTTCCAAGCCGTCTTCTCAGATGCCGCATTGACCCCCGGCGTAGCGTAACGGCCATGAAAACCGGTGACACCGTGACCGACTTCGAGCTTCCCGACCAGACCGGCACCTCGCGCAAGCTCAGCGCGCTGCTGTCCGATGGGCCCGTGGTGCTGTTCTTCTACCCGGCCGCGATGACGCCCGGCTGCACCAAGGAGGCCTGCCACTTCCGCGACTTGGCCGGAGAATTCGACGCCGTCGGGGCCAACCGGGTCGGCATCAGCGTTGATCCGGTTGCAAAGCAAGCCAAGTTCGCCGACACGCAGCATTTCGACTATCCGTTGCTGTCGGACACCAACGGCGCGATCGCCGCCCAGTTCGGCGTCAAGCGAGGGTTGTTGAGCAAATTGCTTCCGGTCAAGCGCACCACCTTCGTCATCGACACCGACCGCAAGGTGCTCGACGTGATCTCCAGCGAACTGAGCATGGACACTCACGCCGACAAGGCGTTGGCCACGCTAAAATCGCGTAACTAACCTACGTTTGCCACGCTAAAATCACGTAACTACCTCCTCGCAGTTCTTCTCCGCCATTCGAAGAATCCCTAATCTCTCAGGATGGCAAACCGCGCCGTCCGCAAAGTATCGCTACCCGTTGCGACCCTCGCCTTCGTAGTCGGTTGCTCGTCGCCGCCTCAATATTCGGCTCCCCAATCGTTCACCGTCGACAACAGTGCGGTCGCGCAGCTTGTCCAAGAATCAGTCGGAGGTGACCAATTTGCTGCGCCCATCGAGGGCTCACCGATCGTCACGTGCACCGGGCGAACGACCTGCACCATCAGCTACACGGTCCGAGAACCGAGCGGCACGGTTTTTCACAAGGAAATCGCTGCGGATGAGCAATTGTTCTTGCCGACCGCGCAGATGTGGAAAGCGTTATTCGCCGATCCGCAGTTTCAGAGCGCCACCGTCACCGTACGGGGTCCCGTCGCCACTTCCGAGAGCAACAGCGCAACCGCAACCTATTTCACGCTGACCTGCGATCGTACGGATGCAGCAAAAATTGACTGGGGCAGCGTGGACGGTCAGGGCATCCGTACCCAGTGCGACTACAAGCCTCAGACCCAAGGCCTGCCTGAGCACACCGAATCGTCGGCGACGGGACGCTAGTAACGTTCAAGTAGCCCGATCTGCAACAGGTGGGCCTTCGGGCCGGGCGCCTTTGTAGCATGCTGGCATGCCGCTGAACCAGGGGGACGTGTTCGCCGGATATACGATCCTGCGGCAGTTGGGGTCCGGTGGGATGGGCGAGGTCTATCTGGCCCAACATCCGCGACTGCCCCGCCGAGACGCCCTCAAGGTATTACCCGCCTCCCTGACCGGGGACGACGAGTACCGGCAGCGATTCAGCCGCGAAGCCGACATCGCCGCGGAGCTCTGGCATCCCCACATCGTCGGCATCCACGACCGCGGCGAGTTCGAGGGCCAGCTGTGGCTGTCGATGGACTACGTCGAGGGGACCGACGCCGCCGAGTTGCTGCGCAGCCGGTATCCATCCGGGATGCCGAAAGCCGAGGTGTTCGAGATCGTCACCGCTGTTGCTGACGCGCTCGATTACGCCCATCTACGGGGATTGCTGCACCGAGACGTCAAGCCCGCCAACATCTTGCTGACCGAGGCCGATTCCCGCGGGCGACGGATCTTGTTGGCCGACTTCGGAATCGCCAGACAAATCGGTGATATCAGCGGGTTGACCGCCACCAACATGGTGGTCGGGACGACCGGTTACTCGGCGCCCGAGCAACTCATGGGTTCAGACATCGACGCGCGGGCCGACCAGTACGCGCTTGGTTGCACCGCTTTTCAGCTGCTGACCGGCGCTGCGCCGTACCAAAACTCCAATGCGGCGGTGGTCATCAGCCAACACCTATCCGCGCCGCCCCCGCTGATCGGCGAACGACGACCCGAGCTCGCGGAACTCAACGACGTGATCACCACCGTGCTGGCGAAGGATCCCGGTGATCGCTACTCAAGCTGTTCGGATTTCGCGACGGCTCTCACCGGGCAACCGGCCGTCGGCGCGGCGCGCACGGTTGCCGGCGGCGCGGCCGTGGCCCCCACGGCACGTGTTACCGCGCCGCAGCAGCCCGCGCAGGCGAAACCGCGCCGCCGCGCACTGCGTCCGGCGGTGGTGATATCTGCTGTCGCCACGCTGCTTCTGCTCGCGGTGGCCGGAGTGGTGGGCGTAGATCTGATGCGTCGCCACGCGCACTTGGCGGGCACCGGCGCCCCCGCCGCCACGAACCAGCGTGGCAGCGACGCCAACCCAGCCCCGAGCCAGCCGGACAACGGCGCCGTCGCGCCACTGCCAACGATCCAACTCACCCGCTACGTCACCGACCCCTCAGGCGTTCTGACCGCCGCCGGCCGTACGGCGGTCGAGGGCGCGATCACGAAGCTCTACACCGAGCGCAACGTCCACCTCTGGGTGGCGTACGTCAACGATTTCTCTGGCCTCACTCCATTGCGATGGGCCGAGGACACGATGCGCGCCAACGGATTCAGTGACACGGACGGGCTTTTGGCCATCGCCACCGCCCACCGAACCTTCTCGTTTCGACCGCCCGCCGCCATGACCAACGGGACCGACGGACCCCGAGTCAACGCTGAGCTCATTCGAAAAGAGCGGATCGCGCCCGCTGTGCACAAAGACGAATGGGCCCGCGCGGCGGTGGCGGCCGCCAACGGCTTGGAGACCGCCGGCTAACTCAGAGTGGTGCTGGTGATGCCATCAGTTCCATCATCGCGGCAGCCGTTATCGGCGGGCTGTAGTAGATGCCTTGCGCCACTTCGCATCCACAGTCACGCAAATATGCGGCGATCTCGGCGTTCTCCACGCCCTCAGCGACAGTTGTCACGTACAGGGCATACGCCAGGTCAACGACAGCTCGGACGATGGCATCGGCGCGCGGGTCTGTCAACACGTGACCGATCAGGTCATGGTCGACTTTGACTTCATCGATGGGCAGCTTGCGCAGGTAGGTCAATGCCGAGTAGCCGCTGCCGAAATCGTCGAGTGCGACGTGAATGTTGGACTCCCGCAAGGTTTCAAGGACGTTTCGGGTTCGATCGATGTTATCGAGGAGCAGGGCTGGCCGACTGTCCGGACCCAAATACCGGAAATGCCTCCTATGCGGCGGGATCGGAATGGGCTGCTGAGGTTGCCGTCAATACTCGGCGTCCGTACAACAGCCAGTTGTCGCATTCGCGCAGCAACCGAACTTTAGCCGGTCAGTCGTCAGGCCCCAGCAGTTCGTCGGCGTCGAAGCAGCTGTGGTCGCCGGTGTGGCAGGCGCCGCCGACCTGGTCGACCAGTAGCAGCACCGCATCGCCGTCGCAGTCCAGACGCACCGAATGCACGTGCTGGGTGTGACCGGAGGTCGCTCCCTTGACCCACTGCTCGCCGCGAGATCGCGAAAAGTATGTTCCTTCACGGGTTTCCAGCGTACGGGCCAGCGCCTCGTCGTCCATCCAGGCGATCATCAGCACGTCGCCGCTGTTGCGCTCCTGAACGACGGCGGTGAACAGTCCGTCGGCGTTGCGCTTGAGGCGCGCGGCGATCGCGGGATCCAGCGTCATCGCACAGTGATCCCTTCTGCGGCCATGGCCGCCTTCACCTGCCCGATCGTCAATTGCCGAAAATGAAAGACACTGGCGGCCAACACCGCATCGGCACCCGCGGCGACCGCGGGTGCGAAGTGTTCGGCGGCACCCGCGCCGCCGCTGGCGATCACCGGGACCGTCACCGCCGCGCGCACCGCCCGCAACATCGCCAGGTCGAAACCGGCCTGGGTGCCGTCGGCATCCATCGAATTGAGCAGGATCTCCCCGACTCCGAGCTCGGCACCCCGCGCCGCCCATTGGACGGCGTCGATGCCGGTGCCCCGCCGCCCACCGTGGGTGGTGACCTCCCAACCCGATGGTGTGGGGGCCGAGCCGGCAGGCACGGTGCGGGCGTCGACGGACAGCACGATGCACTGCGAGCCAAACTGATTGGCCATCTCGGCCAGCAGCTCGGGCCGCGCGATGGCCGCGGTGTTGATCGATACCTTGTCCGCTCCCGCGCGCAGCAGCACGTCGACGTCGGCGACCGTACGCACCCCGCCGCCCACGGTAAGCGGTATGAATACCTGCTCGGCGGTGCGGCGCACCACCTCGAGCATGGTGGCGCGTCCCGACGACGATGCGGTGACGTCGAGGAAGGTCAGCTCGTCGGCGCCTTCGGCGTCGTAGGCGGCGGCCAGTTCCACGGGATCACCTGCATCCCGAAGGTTTTCGAAGTTGACACCTTTGACCACCCGACCGTCGTCGACGTCCAGGCAGGGAATCACCCGCACCGCGAGATTGGTGCCGCAATAGGCTTCAGTACTCATCCGGTCGCCCTACCCTCCGCAGGATCTCGAGTATCTGGGCGTGCACACCAGGGGCGGCGGCCAGCGCGGACCGCGAATCGGGCGTCCACTCTTCGCCGGCCAGGTTCGTCACAATGCCACCGGCGGCGCGTACCAGCGCCACGCCCGCGGCGTGATCCCACACGTGGTGGCCGAAACTGATTGAACCACCCAGAATCCCGTCGGCGACATATGCGAGGTCGATGCCGGTGGCACCATGCATCCGCAGCCGCGACGAAACCCGGCTGAGCTCTTCGAGCACCGCTAGCCGGTAGCGGCCCGGAAACCGGCCACGCGAGTCGGCATTGAAGGTGCCGACACCGATGACCGAATCCGCGAGCTCGACCGTGGCCAACGGCTCCTGCGGCACACCGCTTTTCGTCAGCGGACCGCCCGACACCGCGACGTAGCGCTCGCCGGTGAACGGCAACCACGTCAGGCCCGCCACCGGATGTCCGTCGTGCAGCAGGCCCAGAAGAATCGCGGCCATCGGCGAGCCGGCGGCGTAGTTGAACGTCCCGTCGATCGGATCCAGCACCCACACCCACGGCGAGTCGAGTTCCGCGCCACCGAACTCCTCGCCGTGCACTGGGATTCCGGTAGCTTTCGCCAGCGCGTCGACGACCTGGCGCTCGATCTCCAGATCGACCTTGGTCGCGAAGTCGTCGCCCCGCTTGCTGACCGCTGACTTCGCTCGATGACCGGCAATGAACGGCTCGGCGGCGTCGTCCAGGATCGCCGACGCCTCGGCCACCAGCGCATCGAGATCCATTGCGGCCGGCCCTAGCCCGCCACCGCTGACAGCGCCTGCGGCAGAGTGAATCGTCCGGCGTAGAGCGCCTTGCCCACGATCGCGCCCTCAACGCCGCTGTCGATCAGCGTGGCGATGGCACGCAGATCGTCGAGGCTGGACACACCGCCGGAGGCGATCACCGGTGCGTCGGTGCGTTCGGCGACCGCGCCAAGCAGATCGAGGTTGGGCCCGGTCAAGGTGCCGTCCTTGGTGACATCGGTCACGACGAACCGCGAACACCCTTCGCCGTCAAGGCGTTCCAGCACTTGCCACAGATCGCCGCCGTCGGTCTCCCAGCCGCGGCCGCGCAGCCGATGATCGCCGTCGACAATCTGCACGTCCAGCCCGACAGCGACCTTGTCGCCGTGCTCGGCGATCGCCTGAGCGCACCAGCGCGGATTCTCCAGCGCGGCGGTGCCGAGGTTGACCCGTGCGCATCCGGTCGCCAGCGCGGCCGTCAACGAGTCGTCGTCGCGGATACCGCCGGAAAGTTCGACCTGCACGTCGAGTTTGCCGACCACCTCGGCCAGCAGTTCACGATTGGAGCCGCGACCGAACGCTGCGTCCAGGTCGACCAGGTGAACCCATTCGGCACCGTCGCGTTGCCAGCCCAGCGCGGCGTCCAGCGCTGAGCCATACTCGGTTTCACTGCCGGCCCGGCCCTGCACCAACCGCACCGCCCGACCCTCGACTACGTCGACCGCGGGCAACAAAATCAACGGCACGTCTATAACCCCTCAACCCAATTGCTCAACACCGCCGCCCCGGCGTCCCCGCTCTTTTCCGGATGGAACTGGGTGGCGGCCAGCGGCCCGTCCTCGACTGCGGCCAAAAACGGCACCCCGTGGGTGGCCCAGGTCAGCAGTGCATCGGGCGAACCTTCCCAGCGCTGGGCCGCGTAGGAGTGCACGAAGTAGAACCGGGCATCGGCGTCGAGGCCTTTGAACAGCGCGGTGCCCGGCGCGCCCGCGACTAAGTTCCAGCCCATGTGCGGGATTACCGGCGCATCCAACCCAGTCACGGCGCCGGGCCACTGCCCGCAGCCGCTGGTTTCCACCCCGAACTCGACACCGCGGGCGAACAAAATCTGCATACCGACACACACACCCAGCACCGGTCGCCCGCCGGCAATTCGCTCGGCGATGACCCGCTCTCCGCCGATCCCGCGTAACCCGGTCATGCACGCCTCAAAAGCGCCGACGCCCGGAACCACCAACCCGTCGGCGGTTGCGGCGGCGTCGAGGTCGGCCGTCACGTCCACCGAGGCGCCCACGCGCTGCAACGCACGTTGCGCAGAACGCAGATTGCCCGAGCCGTAGTCCAAAACCACAACGGATTTGGCTGTCACAGGGTCCCTTTGGTGGACGGCACACCCGATACCCGCGAGTCAAGCTCGACAGCCTGACGCAACGCGCGGGCGACGGCCTTGTACTCGGCCTCGGTGATGTGGTGCGGGTCGCGACCGTACAGCACCCGCACGTGCAAGGCAATGCGGGCATTGTTGGCCAGCGTCTCGAAAACGTGGCGGTTGACGACGGTGTGGTAGGGCACCCCGCTACCCGCAACAGTGAACTGTCGCAGGTGATCCGGCTCGCCGGTGTGCACGCAGTAGGGCCGACCCGACACATCGACTATTGCGTGCGCGAGCGCCTCATCCATCGGGATGAAGGCGTCGCCGAACCGCCGGATGCCCGTTTTGTCGCCGAGCGCCTGTCCCAGCGCCTGACCGAGCACAATCGCGGTGTCCTCGATGGTGTGATGCGCCTCGATGTCGACATCGCCCTTGGCGCGCACGGTCAGGTCGAAGCTGGCGTGGCTGCCCAGTGCGGTCAGCATGTGGTCGTAGAACGGAATTCCGGTGTTGACGTGGACCTCTCCGGTGCCGTCCAGGTCGAGTTCGACGACGATGTCGCACTCTTTGGTGGTGCGTTCCACGCGGGCGTGGCGCTGCAGGCTCATGACGCTCCTAAGGGCTGGGCCAATTCGGTCGCGGCGATCTGGGCGCTCGTCTGTAGAAAGACATCGTTCTCGTCAGCTAGTCCGGTGGTGACCCGCAAGTACCCCGCGATACCGACGTCGCGTATCAGCACCCCGGCATCCAGATAGTGCTGCCAGGCCGTCGGCGCGTCGGCGAACTGCCCGAACAACACGAAGTTGGCGTCGCTGGGGACGACGCGAAATCCCATGCCGCTCAACGCTGTGCTCACCCGCTCCCGTTCGGCGATCAGGGTCGCGACGCTGCCCAGCGTGTCATCGGCGTGCCGCAACGCGGCCCGGGCGGCGGCCTGGGTGATGCAGGACAGGTGATACGGCAGTCGCACCAACAACATCGCGTCGATCACCGCCGGGGTGGCGATCAGGTAGCCCAGCCGGCCTCCGGCGAAGGCGAACGCCTTGCTCATGGTGCGGGTCACGATCAGCTTGGTCGGATACTCGGCGACCAGCGCCACCGCACTAGGCTGCGACGAGAACTCGCCGTAGGCTTCGTCCACGATCAGGATCCCCCGCGTCGCACCCAGCAATCGCCGCAAATCCGGTAGCGAAACACCTTGCCCCGAAGGGTTATTGGGGCTGGCAACGAACACCACATCGGGTGCACGGTCGGCGATCGCGGCGACGGCGGCCTCGACATCGAGGCTGAAGTCCGCGGCGCGCACCGTCTGGACCCATTCGGTGTGCGTGCCGTCGGCGATGATCGGGTGCATCGAATACGACGGGACGAATCCGATCGCACTGCGCCCCGGTCCACCGAAGGCCTGCAGCAACTGCTGCAGAATCTCGTTGGAACCATTTGCGGCCCAGAGGTTTTCCACACCTAGCTGAACGCCGGTCTGCACGCTGAGGTAGGCGGCCAGATCACGGCGAAGGACCACCGCGTCGCGATCGGGGTAGCGGTGCAGGTCAACGGCGGCTTCCCGCACGGATGCGACGACGTCGTCGACCAGTGCCCTGGTGGGCGGGTGCGGGTTCTCGTTGGTGTTCAGCCGCACCGGAACCGCGAGCTGCGGCGCGCCATAGGGCGATTTCCCGCGCAAGTCGTCGCGCAGCGGCAACTCGCCGAGCGCCGGGTGTTTGGTCATCGCTCGAACCTCCGCCGGACCGCCTCGCCGTGCGCGGGCAGGTCTTCGGCCTTGGCCAACGTCACCACGTGCCCCGAAACGTCTTTCAGGGCGGCCTCGGTGTAGTCGACGACGTGGATGCCGCGCAGAAATGTCTGCACCGACAGGCCACTGGAATGCCGCGCACTGCCCGCCGTGGGCAGCACGTGGTTGGAACCGGCGCAGTAGTCGCCGAGGCTGACCGGCGAGTACGCGCCGACGAAGATGGCGCCGGCCGAGTGGATCTGCGCCGCAACCTTATCCGCGTCGACGGTCTGAATCTCCAGGTGTTCGGCGGCGTAGGCATTGACGGTGCGAATACCGGCGTCAATGTCGTCGACCAGGATGACCGCCGACTGCCGTCCGGCAAGCGCAGTGGTCACCCGCTGGCGGTGCACGGTGGTCTCCAGCTGGGCGGCCAGCTCGGTATCGACGGCATCGGCCAGGTCGGCGCTCGGTGTCACCAGGACGCTGGCGGCCATTTCGTCGTGCTCGGCCTGGCTGATCAAGTCGGCGGCGACATGCGCTGGGTCGGCTGTGTTGTCGGCCAGGATGGCGATCTCGGTTGGGCCGGCTTCGGCGTCGATGCCGACCCGCGACCGGCAGAGCCGTTTGGCTGCGGTGACGTAGATGTTGCCGGGCCCGGTGATCATGTCGACCGGCGCGAGCTCGGCACCGTCGGTGTCGGCTCCGCCGTAGGCCAGCAGCGCCACCGCCTGCGCCCCACCGACCGCCCACACCTCGTCGACGCCGAGCATGCGGGCCGCGGCCAGAATCGTCGGATGCGGCAGGCCCCGAAACCGGCCCGGCGATTGCGCCTGTGGCGGGCTGGCAACCACCAGTGAGCCGACGCCGGCAGCCTGCGCCGGCACCACGTTCATCACCACGCTGGACGGGTACACGGCGTTGCCGCCCGGTACGTACAGCCCGACCCGGTCGACGGGAACCCACCGCTCGGTGACAGTGGCGCCCGGCCCCAGTGTCGTCGTGGTGTCGGCGCGGCGCTGGTCGGCATGCACGGCACGGGTGCGCTCGATCGCCACCTCCAGCGCGACCCGGACATCGCGGCCCAGGCCCGCCAGCGCGGCGTCCAGCTCGGCGGAGGGCACCCGGACGGTCGGCGGCCGCACCCCGTCAAACGATTCGCCGTACTCCAGCGCGGCTTGCGCGCCCCGCTCAGCAACCGCCTCCACGATCGGCCGCACCGACGGCAGCGCGGCATCCACGTCCACTCCGCCGCGGGGCAGCGCCGTCCGCAGGCGGGCAGCCGACAGCTCCTCACCCCGCAGGTCGATGCGCGCCATCACGTTCACATCGACCATTGTCCCAGAGAATGGCAACTGCATATTGGGCCGGTACGCTGACCGCAAACCACGAAAAACGGAGCCGCCATGTCCCGACAGGACCATCCCAACAACGCCCCGGGCGTCCCGATGCTCTTCCCGGTCTGGTTCGAGAAGTTCCAGACCAAGTACTTCAACCCGGCGGTGAAGCCGATCGCGCGCTACCTTCCGACGTTCTCGGTGATCAAGCACCGTGGCCGCGCATCCGGCAAGCAATATGAGACCATCGTGACCGCGTACACCAAAGGCAACGTGCTGGCCATCGGGCTGGCGCACGGCAAAACCGATTGGGTGAAGAACGTGCTGGCTGCCGGCGAAGCCGACCTGCACTTCATCCGCAAGGACGTCCACATCACCAACCCGCGGGTCCTGCCCGCCGGCAGCGACGGCAAGGGGCTGCCCTTCTTGGCCCGCCAGCAGATCGGACGGGTCGCGGTCTTCGTCGCCGATATCGCCTAAACCCGACTGAAAACCGTCTTGCCGGCCATCGTCGGCCACACCGACGGCGCGTCCTCCCAGGCCACGACGCGGTCGACAACCGGTGACAGATCGCACCCACCGGCCAGTAGTTCCAGGATTTCCGGGATGACGGCCCGCGCGTTGACCCGCCCGGTCACGAATCGCACACCGCGGGTGTACATCGGCAGCAGCGGCATCTCGACGTTGTATTCGGGGTAAATCCCGGTGTCGGTGCAGACGCCGTCCGGCCAGGTGGCACGCAGCGATGCGGCAAGCAGCGCTGAATCGCCGCTGGTGTTCACGGTAACGGGATACGGATCCCAAGACTTGTCGGGTTTGGCTACGTCATGGACCGCTGCCCCGAGCTTCTCGGCGGCCGCCAGGCGATCCGAATCGGTATCGACGTAGTCGACATGGAAGCCGAGTGCTGCCGCGAACGCCGTCGCGTACAGCCCGATCGACAGGCGGCCGACGACGAGGACGCGGCGATCGGCCTGATCGAGCCCGGCCAGCTCCGCGCGGTAAGGCCCAACCGCGCGCCAGCCGTCGGGAATGTTGTCCGACAGTGAGGCGATGGCGGTCGGGTCAACGGCGTCGGGAACGGGGATCAGCATCGCGTCGGCGTAGGGCACGAGTACGAGATCGCTCATGAATCCGCCGCCGTCCAGACCGGCAAGCGGGGCCATTCCGTACATCGCCATCATCGGCAGCGAACCGCATGAACCCGTGACGCCGCGGCGGCATTCGCGGCAGTGTCCGCAGCTGATCTGAAACGGTACGACCACGCGGTCGCCGACTCGGACGCCGGATACGCCGTCACCCACCGCGACAACCTCGCCGAGTCCCTCATGGCCGACTGCATGCCCGGGCGGCATGGGCAATCGGCCGTGGACGACCGCGACGTCGAGGTCGCAACAAGCCACTGCCAAGGGCCTGATCAGGGCCTGCTCCGGCGCGGTGATTGTCAGATCGGGCACGTCGCGCCAGACGTATCGCCCGACATCTTCAAACGTCAGCTGCTTCATTTCAGCATTCTTGAGTGATCACTCAAGTATTGTCAATAGCATGCCGAGACCCGACCGCAGCCGCGGCGCGTTGATCGACACCGCGGCCACCTTGTTCCGCCGTCAGGGCTACGCCGCGACCGGACTCCACCAGATCCTCGACGAGGCAGGCGTCAAGCCGGGCTCGCTGTATCACCACTTTCCGCAGGGCAAGCAGCAACTGGCCGCTGCCGTCGTCGATCACACCGGGGCCGCCATCGAGCAACTGTTGCGTAGATTCCTGGCCGGGGGCCTGCCGGTCGCCGACATCGTCGATCGGTGGATTGACTTGCTGGTCAACGGGCTGACCGCGGATCGACGCGACGGCTGCCCTATCGAGCCCATCGCTACCGAGTCGGTGAATGCCAGCGCGGTGGTGCGTGAGGCGTCGGCACGCGCCTTTTCCGGCTGGTGCAGGGCGATCGAAGAACGGCTGCACGCTGAAGGCTGGCCGCGAACCGAAGCGGAAAGCGTTGCCGTGGCCATTATTTCACTGATCGAGGGAGCGCTGATCCTGTCCCGCATCGCCGGAGATGCGGGCGCGCTGGTTGCCGCCAAGCCGGCAGCACGTCGCTTGCTTGGCCGCTAGATCGAGCGCGTCGGCAGGCCTATCCTGGACGGACGGGGCGCGGCATGACTCGTGATGAACTTTTCGCTTCGATCGTGGCGACACGCCCCGGTCGCGATGACCTCGTGTACCTCGAGCGCTGCGGCGATTCCTACAACTGGCGAATGGTGGCGGCCGCCGAAATGCCGTCTTCAGCAACCGCTCCCGACGTGTGGATGTCGTTTTCAGCCGCCTGGCCCATTGGCGAACCGGCACGGCTGCGGGCGTTCTTCGACGACCTGCTGGCCGAACTCGAGTCGATGGCTGATACCGCGGACCGGTGTCGGTGGCCGGTCGACGAGCCCTGGCCGCACCACCACTGAGCGGCTGGGCACATGGTCGACTATCGGATCACCGCCGAGGAGCGCGCACAGTTCAAACGCTGCCGACGGCAGTGGGATTTCGCGTCACCGCATCGTCGCAACCTGCGATCGACCGACTTCGTCGAGCCCGCGCTACCCGCTGCGCTCAAGGACGCGTTGGCCGTCTACTACTACCCCGGCACCTGGGACTGGCAACACGAGGTCACCCAACCGTTGGTACACAGGGCACTCGAACGGTCGCTGGAAGATGCCGACGCGACGGACGAGCTCGACAGGGCAGCAGCGCTGCTGGACTGTTACGACGCCTGGGCAAACTCCATCGACGACTTCGCACCGGTCAAGATCAACCTCGATGTCGATGCCCTGGTCCCGGATCCCGAAGACTCCGAGCGCGGATTGGTGGTGCACGACGGTTCACCGGTGATCTACCCGTGCCGTATCGATTTGGTCGCGGTGGATGCCGCCGACGAGTACTGGGTGGTCTGCCATCGGATCGTTGACGAGTGGCTGCACATCGACACATTGGTCCGCGACGAGCAGGCGGTCGCGTCCTGTTGGGCGTTCGAGCACGACTACATCGGCGTGCAGATCGCCGGAACCATCCACAACGAGGTGCGCATCGCCGGTCCGCTGAAACTCCCGCCCACCGGGTCCGCGTTGAAGCGCCTACCGAAAGCGGTGGCCCAACACGAGGCCAGCGGCGGCGGGCGGTCACTCCCCCAGCACCAGCGGGTCTCGGCGCAGGCATCGCGCCGGACGGCGTTAGACCGGACCGAGCAACACACCGCGGGCGTGCTGCGTCGTACGCGCATCCGTCGGAGCCGCCACGAGATCACCGCGGTGGGGTCACAGATCGCGGCCGAGGCGGTCGACATGACCAGTTGGCCAATCGTCTACCCGACGTTTGCCGAGCATTGTCGTGACTGCGAATTCACCGCACCGTGTTCGGCGCTCACCGAGGGCGCCGATGCGGAACCGTTGCTGCAAGCCGACTTTCGGCGGACGCCCGACGAACCGCAGAAACCCAGATTGGGCCAGTCGACCTGGGGGTTCGGACGAGGGGCCGCGCCGCCACGATGGTGAGGCCCCGGCGCTAGTCTGAGTCATCATGGTCACCGATTACAACGAAAGTCGGATCGCAGAGCAGTATCAACAGGCCAAGGCTCAGTCCTGGCGTGCGCATGCCGAAACCTATTCATTCATGAACCTCATCGGTGATGTCGACGGCAAACGCGTGCTCGACGTCGCCTGTGGCGAAGGACATTTCACGCGATTGCTGCGTCAGGCCGGCGCCGTCGAGGTGGTCGGGATCGACATCTCCGAGCGGATGATCGAGTTGGCCCGCGAGCAGGAAACGCGTCAGCCGCTCGGCATCGAATACCGCGTCGAAGACGCCCGCGCCGTGGCCGAGCACGCGGATTTCGACCTCGTCGTCGGCGCCTGGCTGCTGGTGTACGCGCAAACCCGAGCCGAACTCGTGCAGATGTGCACCGGCCTCGGGAGCCGGCTGAAGCCGGACGGGCGTCTTGTCACCATCGTCACCAATCCCGAGGTGTATGGCCTCGACCCGCTGCCCGACTACCGCAAGTACGGGTTCGAGCTGTCGCTCGCCGGCCGCGCCGTCGAAGGTACGCCCACCAAAATTTCGCTGCTGCTAGAGGATTCGACGCTGGAGATCGAGAACTACTACATGCCGATCGCGGCCTACGAATCCGCTTTCGCTCAGACGGGTTTCGCGAACTTCGCGGTACACCGGCCCGAGGTATCACTCGTCCCCGATGGTGAGCCAGACTTTTGGGACGATTTCCTGACGTATCCGAGTTTCCTGCTGCTGGACTGCGTCAAGCCCTGACCCCAGACGTCAGATGTCCAGGCCGATGTCGAGCACCCGCACCGAGTGGGTGAGCGCGCCGACGGCCAGGTAATCCACCCCCGTGCCGGCGTAGTCCGCGGCGGTGTCCAGCGAAAGCCCGCCGGACGACTCGAGTTTGGTCGCCGGCGCCCGCGCATCGCGGCGCTGCACCGCGATCTGGGTCTGCCAGACCGGGAAGTTGTCGAGCAGCACCAATTCGGCCGCCTCGTCCAACACCTCGTCGAGCTGCTCGAGCGAATCGACTTCGACCTCACACGGCAGATCGGGTGCGGCCGCCCGCACCGCGCGTAGCGCCGCGACCACCGATCCCGCCGCCGCGACGTGGTTGTCCTTGATCAGCGCCGCATCGCCCAAGCCAAGACGATGGTTGACCCCACCGCCGACCCGGACCGCGTACTTCTGCAATGCCCGCAGGCCCGGCAGCGTCTTGCGGGTGTCGCGGATCTTCGCGTTGGTGCCCTGCACGGCGTCGACCCAGGCGGCTGTCGCGGTGGCTATCCCGGACAGGTGGCAGACCAGGTTGAGCAGGGTGCGCTCGGCGGTCAACAGCCCGAGCATCCGGGCCTCCACCGTCAACGCCGACGCCCCCGGCTGCAGCCGTGCGCCGTCCTCGACGCGGTCGACTACCCGGTAGCCGCCGGCGCCGAGCACCTCGTCGAGCACCAGCAGTGCGACGTCGACACCGGCGATGACGCCGGGCTCACGGGTGATGAGCGACGCGGTGGTGGTGGCGCCGTCGGGCACCGTCGCCAGCGTCGTGACGTCCGGCCCGTACCGCAGGTCCTCGTCGAGCGCACGGCTGATCGTGGCGCGAGCCTCGGCGAGCTCGCATTCAGAGAGGTTCATCAGCACACCGCCGCCGGCTCCTCGACCTGCGCGCTGTCGTCATCGGCCAGCCGGACGACGATGCTGCGCGCCGGCACGACGGCGGCGTCGGGGTATTCGGCCCGGTGGTGACAGCCGCGGCTCTCGTCGCGGGCCAGCGCGGCGGCCGCAACCGCGCGGGCGGTCACGGTCAACGCCGCGTCTTCGAGGTCGACAAGGGTGAACATGGCCCGCAGCGGCGCAGCCGCCAGTGTGCGGGCCAACCGGCGCAGACCATCGCCGTCGCGGACGACCGAGGCATCGCGACTCATCGCCGGCTGCAGGTCGGCGCGGGCCAGCGCGGGACGGCCGGTCGATTCCGGTGCCGTCGCTCGCGGACGTCCGACAAGCACCGCGTGCGCCGCCGCGCAGCGGCCCGCCCGGCCGCCGACGACCAGCCCCTCCAGCAGGCTGTTGGACGCCAGCCGGTTGGCGCCGTGCATTCCGGTTCGAGCGACCTCACCCGCGGCGAACAGGCCGGGCAGCTCGGTTTGTCCATGCACATCGGTAACGACGCCGCCGCAGCTGTAGTGCGCACCCGGAACCACCGGGATCGGCTGGCGAACAGGGTCGACGCCGACTTTGCGGCACGCGGCGGTGACGGTGGGGAAGCGGTCCTCGAAATCCGCGATGCTGCGGGCGTCGAGGTAGACACACGGGTCGCCGGTTGCGCGCAGCCGGGCGTCGACGGCGGCCGCCACTACGTCGCGTGGCGCCAGGTCGCCCATCGGATGCGCGCCCGCGGTGACCGAATTGCCGTGGCTATCAACCAAAATCGCGCCTTCGCCGCGGATCGCTTCGGTGACCAGCGGTCGCCTGCTGCCGGCGCCTCGGCCGGCATAGGCGTCGTACAGCATGGTGGGGTGGAACTGGATGAACTCGATGTCGCTCACCGCGACACCGGCCCACATGGCCAAGGCGATCCCGTCGCCGGTCGAGCCGTCGGGATTGGTGGTCGCGCCGTAGAGGTGTCCCAGCCCGCCGGTGGCCAAGATCACCGACGCCGCGTGAACAACGCCGACGCCATCCGGATTGGCCACCAGCACGCCGGTCACCGAGTCCGCGTCGCGCAGCAAGCGCAGGACGGCGTGGTCGGTGCGAATGTCGAGTGTGCCCGCCGCGTCGTCGAGCGCGCGCTGGACTTCCGCGCCGGTAGCGTCGCCGCCGGCGTGCACGATGCGCCGTCGCGAATGCCCACCTTCGCGGCTCAGCGCCCATTCGCCGGCCGTCACCTCGTCGAATCGTGCTCCCTGGCTTACTAATTCGGCCACCGCGCGGTAACCGTCGGCGACTATCGACCTCACGGCGTCGGCATCGCAGAGGCCGGCGCCGGCAGCGAGCGTGTCGGCGACATGCGCCTCGACCGAGTCGTCGGTATCCGGCAACACCACCGCGATCCCGCCTTGGGCGTAGTGCGTGGCCGTCACGCCAAACCTGCGGCGCGCCTTGCTGAGCACGATGACCCTGCGCCCGGCACGATGGGCGGCCAGCCCGGCGGCCAGGCCGGCGACGCCGGTGCCGATGACCACGACGTCGGCCTGTTGCTGCCAGGCCGGACGAATGCTCATTCGCCGCCGCCGGGCTGGCCGATGGCGATCATCCGCTGCACGCTTCGCCGCGCCAGCCCAGCAGTTTGCGCATCGACGTGGACTTCGTCGGCGCCCTCGATCAGGCAACGCAACAGCGCGGCGGGAGTGATCATCTTCATGTATTTGCATGACGCGCGGTCGTTGACCGCTTGGAAGTCGACGCCGGGCGCGGCGTTGCGCAGCTGATACAGCATCCCGACCTCGGTGGCGACCAGCACCTGGCGGGCCTGGGTGGCCCGCGCGGCGTCCAGCATGCCGCCGGTCGACAAGATCTTCACTCGCTCCTCGGGGAAGGCGCCTTCGCCGGCCAGATATAGCGCTGAGGTCGCACAGCCGCATTCCGGGTGGACGAACAATTCGGCGTCCGGGTGCTTGCGCGCCTGATCGGTCAGCTCGTCACCGTTGATGCCGGCGTGCACGTGGCATTCGCCGGCCCACACGTGCAGGTTCTGGCGCCCGGTCTCGCGGCGGACATGCGCCCCGAGGAACTGGTCGGGGCAGAACAGCACCTCGCGGTCGGCGTCGATGGAGGCGACCACGTCGACGGCGTTCGACGAAGTGCAGCAGACGTCGGTGAGCGCCTTGACCGCCGCGGTGGTGTTGACGTACGAGACGACGACGGCACCGGGGTGTTCGTCCTTCCAGGCCTGCAGCTCCTCGGCGGTGATCGAGTCGGCCAGCGAGCAGCCCGCGCGCTGGTCGGGGATCAGCACGGTCTTCTCCGGGCTGAGGATTTTCGCGGTCTCGGCCATGAAGTGCACGCCGCAGAACACGATGGTTTCCTCGGGCGCCTCGGCGGCGATCCGGGACAGCGCCAGCGAGTCGCCGACGTGATCGGCGACATCCTGGATGGCGGGTAGCTGGTAGTTGTGCGCCAGAATCGTGGCGTTGCGCAGCTCGGCCAGCCGCCGGATTTCGGCCGCCCATCGCTCGTCGCCCTCGACGCCCGCGTATCCGGTGGGCGAGCTGGTGATTGCCGCGGCCAGGTCTTCCGCCACCGGATCCGTGCGATTCAGAACCGTCATGGCCGATCCCTTCGCCCCCGACCGGGTTTTCGACTTATAATCGAAAACATGCCACATGGTAGCACTGCTCACGAAGTGCTCGCCGTCGTGTTCCAGGTTCGCGGCCTCGGGCCTGGGCCGAAGGCCCAGAAGCCCCAGCTCGACGTCCTGCTCTGGCAGCGCGCGCGCGACCCGCAGCAAGGTGCGTGGTCGTTGCCGGGTGGTCACCTGCGCCACGACGAGGACATGACGACGTCGGTGCGCCGTCAACTGGCAGAGAAGGTTGACCTGCGGGAGGTCGCTCATTTGGAGCAACTCGCGGTGTTCTCCGACCCCGAGCGAGTGCCCGGCACCCGCACGATCGCGTCGACGTTCCTGGGCCTGGTGCCCTCCCCCGCCACCCCGGAATTGCCGCCCGACACCCGCTGGCACCCGGTCACCGCGCTGCCGACGATGGCGTTCGACCACGGCCCGATGGTCGAGCACGCCCGCACCCGGCTGGTGGCGAAGATGTCCTACACGAACATCGGATTCGCCTTGGCACCAACCGAATTCGCGCTCTCGACGCTGCGTGACATTTACAGCGCCGCGCTGGGGCATCAGGTCGATAGCACGAACTTGCAGCGCGTGCTGGCCCGTCGCGGCGTGATCACTACGACCGGCACCGTCGCGCAATCCGGGCGCAGCGGCGGCCGCCCGGCAGCGCTGTACCGCTTCACCGACTCGCAGTTGCGGGTCACCGACGAGTTCGCCGCCTTGCGACCTCCCGGCGGGGCGACTGGATTCTTAATGCCCTCTTAAGGAACAATGCCCGGATGGACATTGGCAGCCTTGCGAGCACCACCGGCGCGGACTGGATCGGTCGCGCACCCCATGAAGAGTTGCGGCCCAAGACCCACCCGCTGCTCCCGTCGAACGACCCGTTCTACCAGCCCCCGCCTGGTTATCAGCACGCCATGCCTGGCACGGTGCTGCGTTCGCGCGACGTCGAGCTGGCATTTCTGGGCCTGATACCGCAGCGGGCCATGGCCACTCAGCTGCTGTACCGGACGACGGATATGAACGGCAACCCGGAGGCGACGGCGACCACGGTGATCGTCCCCGCGGACGTCACTCCCGAACACCCCTGCCCGGTGTTGTCGTATCAGTGCGCGATCGACGCGGTGACATCCCGCTGCTTTCCGTCGTATGCGTTGCGGCGAAACGCGTGGGCGGTCGGCGCGCTGGCGCAACTGGAGTTGCTGCTCATCACCGCCGCCCTCGCGGAAGGCTGGGCGGTCTCGATACCCGACCACGAAGGCCGCACCGGCATGTGGGGCGCGCCATACGAACCCGGCTATTTCATTCTCGACGGAGTACGGGCCGCACTGAGCGCCGAACGCCTCGGACTGTCGCCGTCGGCGCCGGGGGGCTCGACCCCAGTGGCACTATGGGGATATTCCGGCGGCGGACTGGCCACCGCGTGGGCCGCTGAACTTTGCGCCGACTACGCGCCCGAACTCGACATCGTCGGCGCCGTACTCGGGTCACCGGTCGGCGACCTCGGCCACACGTTCCGTCGGCTCAACGGCACCTTCCTGTCGGGTCTGCCCGCGATGGTGATCGCGGCGCTGGCCCACATCTACCCCGACCTGGACCGGGTGATCCAGGAGCACGCCAACGACGAGGGGCGCGCCCTGCTGCAGCGGTTGGAGGGGATGACCACGGTGGGCGCGGTGCTGCGGATGGTGAAGAAGGACGTCGGCGTCTACCTCGACCGGCCGCTCGAGGAAATCCTTACGATGCCGGAGGTTCAGCACGTCTTCGACAGCATCAAGCTGGGCGCCACGGTCCCCACACCCCCGGTTTTGATCGTGCAGGCCGTACACGACTACCTGATCGACGTCGAGGACATCGACGAATTGGCCAATACCTACTCGACCGGTGGAGCCGACGTCACCTACCACCGCGATGCATTCAACGAGCACCTGCTGCTGCACCCGCTGTCTGCGCCGATGACGCTGCGCTGGCTGCAAGACCGGTTTGCCGGCCGACCGGTGACCGATCATCTGGTCAGGACGAAATGGCCGACGATGTTCAACCCGGCAACCTACGTCGGGATGGCGCGGCTGGCCGTGATCGCGGCCAAGGTGATCACCGGAAAGCCGGTGCGCCGCCGCTCGCTATGACGGCGCGGACGTCGACGCGCCCGCGGGCTGCGGATAAACGGCGTCGACGGCCGGATAACCGCCAAGATCGTCGCGCGCGGTTGCCGCGACGGGTACCGCGTAGACCAGCGCGGCGGTGCTCGCGGGTAGCAGCAGCGTGCAAGCGATCTGCCACCCAGTCCGACCGAGGAACACCGGCGGCGCCTCGGTGAAGTAGTACACCGGATGGCCGTGGCTGACCGGTACCGCCGCGAGATCCACTGCGCCATAACGCAGATGCACCAATAGCGCGCCAACGCTGACGGCGGCGCCCGCAGCGATGACCACGCCCGCGCAAAGCCCGGTCACCATCGCCGGCCCGCGGTGCGCGCGCCACTGCCAGGCCAGCACAGCCGCCACGGCGGCGACGACGTTCAGCAGGCCGAGCATCAGGAACGGCGCGACGAAGAAGAGCTCGGATTCATCGCCCAGATAGTCGTGCACCCGGTCACCCTCGTGGGTCAACGCCATCACGCCGTGGATCGGCGGGGCAATCCATGCCCATAGCCCACCGATGGCCGCCCCCGCGATCAACAGCCCCGCCGCGATCACCACGATCGCTCGCCGGCGCGAGGTCCGTGGCGGCACGGAGGGCTGCGGACTTACCAGCCCGGTCATCGGCGCGCGTCCAGGTCGGTCGAATCCACCAGCCCGTGCCGCGAGCACTTGGCCCACCAGCCGTCGGGACGGACCTGCACGACCATCCGGCGGCCGCACTCGGCGCAGAACCGGGGCGGCTCAAGGCCGAGCTGGGCCGCCGTCGGAACGGTGCCGCCGGCGGCATCCCCGGTGTAGACGTTGTAGATGCCCGCGCCCACCGGCGCGGGCAGATCGTCACGGACCATCAATGGCGTTCTACAGGCTCGCGTTGAGCGCTTTGATCGGCATCTGCAGGTCGTCGAGCAGCTCGAGATCGGCCTCGGCGGGACGGCCCAGCGTCGTCAGGTAGTTGCCGACGATCACGGCGTTGATACCGCCCAAGATGCCTTGCTTGGCGCCCAGGTCGCCGAGCGTGATCTCGCGACCACCGGCGAAACGCAGCATGGTGCGCGGCAATGCCAGCCGGAAGGCGGCCACCGCTTTCAGCGCTTCGCTGGCCGGCAGCACCTCGAGGTCGCCGAACGGCGTGCCGGGACGCGGGTTGAGGAAATTCAGCGGCACCTCATCGGGGTCCAGCTCGGCCAGGTTGGCGGCGAACTCGGCGCGCTGCTCGATCGTCTCGCCCATGCCGAGAATGCCGCCGCAGCACACCTCCATGCCGGCCTCGCGCACCATCGACAGCGTCTGCCAGCGCTCTTCCCAGCTGTGGGTCGTCACGACGTTGGGGAAGAACGAGCGGGCGGTCTCCAGGTTGTGGTTGTAGCGGTGCACACCCATCGCCGACAGGCGCTCGACCTGCTCGGCGGTCAGCATGCCCAGCGAGCAGGCGATCTGGATGTCGACGGCGTCGCGGATCGCCTCGATGCCCGCGGCCACTTGGGCCAGCAACCGCTCGTCGGGTCCGCGTACCGCGGCGACAATGCAGAACTCGGTGGCACCGGTCTTAGCGGTCTGCTTGGCCGCCTCCACCAGGCTGGGGATGTCGAGCCAGGCGCTGCGCACGGGCGAGGCGAACAGCCCCGACTGTGAGCAGAAGTGACAATCCTCGGGGCAGCCGCCGGTTTTCAGGCTGATGATGCCCTCGACCTCGACCTCGGGGCCGCAAGAGGCCATCCGCACCTCGTGGGCCAGGGCCAAGAGTTCCTCGAGCCGCTCGTCGGGCAGCTGCAGCACCTGCAGCACCTGCTCCTGGCTCAGTCCCTGACCGCCCTCGAGCACCTGTTCGCGGGCCACGGTCAGGATGCCGGTGCTGTCGGTGCCGGGAGTGGGCCGAGTCGCCGCCTGAGTCACCAGCTACTCCTTATTTCTTTGAACCAAGTCCGTGTCGTATCGGAACACGGGACGAGAACGCCCCGGGCTCATCGCAGCCTGCATTGAACGGTGCCAAGGCTAGGCTAGCGATGTGCACCTGCACAAACGTGATGTGGTTGCAGCGGCCGCCGCGGGGTACGCCAAGGGTGCGAGAAGTAAAGCCCCGGGATGTGAACGCAATTGACTGATCCGCACGTCGAGTACGTGGCGCACCACTGGATCCTGCTGGCAGGACCGGCGTTCTTGCCCGCCGTGATCGTGGTCGGGGTTGTGTTGTACATCGCCGTCCGCGACCGGCGCCGCGGCGACGACGACGAGCGAAGCGATGCGGAGAAGCGGCGCCTCACATTGGTCGACGACGACGAGCGAAGCGACGACAAACGAACCTGACGTCCTCGCCGCGGGATCAATTCAACGTTTGAACTCCCGACGCATCGGTAACCTACTGTGAGGTCAGTTCCATCTCGTCTAGCAAATTCCGGGCACTGTCGCGTTGGGAGAAGATGACGTGGTCCTCACTTTCATAGCCGCCGAACCGCCGGCACGGGGTGCCGGACTCAACCAGGTAATCGGTCTTTCAATCGCGGCGATGATCATCAGCGCGGTGATGCTGTATGTCGGCTGGGCGCATCGAACGCGCCGCATCACCTGGTTGACGAGCGGCGCGGAATGGCTGGGACAAAAGTTCGACCGCCCATCGTGGGTCGCGCTGCCCGTCTTGGTGTTCACGACCTCGATCATCTGCGCCCTGTTCGGGTTCATCTGGGACGTCAGTTGGCACATCGGCAACGGCCGCGACCCCGGACCGCTGGCCAATCCAGCGCATTACTTCATCATCATCGGCCTGTTCGGCATCTTCGTGGGCGGCATGTTGGCGGTCGTACTGCCGTTCGACAAACCGGGGCCGGCTGCGCTGCGCATCACCCGCAACTGGTACGCGCCGGTGGGCGGGTTGCTGATGGCGGCCTGCGGTCTTTACGCGATGATCGGTTTCCCGCTCGACGACGTCTGGCATCGCATCTTCGGCCAGGATGTGACGCTGTGGGGCCCCACCCATCTGATGATGATCGGCGGCGCCAACTTCTCCCTCTTCGCGGTGCTCATGCTGGAGTACGAGGGCGAGCGATACCTGCAGGCAAGCGCGCCCGCCGATGGCGCATTGGAGCGAAAAGACCGCCCCTTAGTCCGATTCGTGCGCTACCTGTCCTGCGGCGGACTGCTGATCGGCATGTCGGTGTACCAGATCGAATTCGATTTCGGCGTGCCGCAATTCAGGCTGGTGTTCCAGCCGATGCTGATCGCCGCTGCCGCCGCGATCGGCACCATCGTCGCGCGCATCACCCTGGGTAGAGGCGCGGCGATTATCGCCGCGCTGTTCGCTATCGCGCTGCGCGGCGCGGTCGCTTTCCTCGTCGGGCCGATCCTGGGCGCCGCGATCAACTGGTTCCCGCTGTATCTAGGTCCGGCCCTGGTCGTCGAGTTGCTAGCGCTTACCCCACTCTTCCGGCGGCCCATCCTGTTTGGCGCGGTCGCCGGGTTGGGCATCGGCACGGCCGGGCTGTGGCTGGAGTCGCTGTGGATCGGCAAGGTCTACCACTACCCCTGGCCGATCACCCTGTGGCGCGAGGCGCTGCCCACGGCCGTGCCGGTTGCGATACTGGCGGGCATATGCGCTGCGATGTTCGGGATGGTGCTGACCAGCCAGCGTCTGCCGGGCAGGGCGTTCGCCATCACCGCAGTGGCGTTGACGGTGCTGGTGATCGGCGGCACCGTGGCGAACGGTCTGCACATCCACGTGCCCAAGCAGGACAGCGCCAGCATCAAACTCAGTGACCTGCCCAGCCAACCCGGACAACGGATGGTGTCGGCCGACGTGCAGATCAACCCGCCTGACCTGGTCGGGCCTCATCCGGACTGGGTGACGATTCTGGCCTGGCAGGGCAAGATGGCCAACCACCGCGGCCTGGTGATCGACCGGCTGCAGAAGGTCGGCCCCGGCCACTATGTGTCCACCGAACCGATCCCGGTGTGGGGCGACTGGAAGACGCTGCTGCGCGTCCACGACGGCAGGACGTTGGCGGCGGTGCCGATCTGGGCACCGGCTGACGATGCGATTCCGGTGCCCGAGATTCCGGTGCTCACCAATGGCACCCGGCCATTCGCGTTCGAGGTGTCGATTCTGCAGCGCGAACGCGACCCGAACGTCCCGGCGTGGCTATTCACGGCCGGCGGCATCGTGGTGCTGTTCTTCACGCTGAGCGTGATCACCGCGCTGACGTGGGGCGCCGGCCGGATCAACAATTCTGAGAGCGCCCCGAACCAGCCGGGCGAAGAGGCGGTGGAACACTCGCCGCCTCGGGCCGCGTGAGCGTCTTGACGCGAATTCGCCACGCGCTCATCGCCGCTGCGGTCTCAGCGCTGCTGATCGGCCTGGTCGGATGCAGCAACACGGCGAACTCCCCTGCGCCGGGCAACCTCACGGTCAACGTCACCATTGCCAACCGGCAGGTCAACCCCGCCAATGCGACGCTGCAGGCCAAGGTGGGCCAACCGATCACGTTCCACATCACCAGCGACGCCGCAGACGAATTGCACGTCCACTCGGTGCCTGATCACAAATTCGAGATCGCCGCCGCGCCGAACCAGACCTTTCAGTTCACCGTCGACGTTCCGGGCAACGTCGATGTCGAGTTGCATCACCTGGACCGCACGATCGCGACAATCCAAGTCCGTCCGTGACCGACCCTGTGGTCCTGGCGCACGGTCTTGGCGGATCAAGCGATCTCCCAGTCCCCTATGCGTATTCGGTGATCGGGGCGGCGTGGGCGTTGACGTTTACCTTCGCCTTGGTGGCGTTCGCCTGGCGCCGGCCGCGATTTGATCCGCTCAAACCGGGCCACCCGTTGCCGCCAGCAGTGACCGCGCTGGTGGATTCGAGGCTGACCCGCGGGGTCGCGGCCACCGCCGCTTTGCTGTTCGCCGTCTGGGTGGTGTTGGCCGGGCTGTGGGGACCACAGACGCAGGCGAACGCCCTTCTTGGTGTGTTCTATGTGCTGCTGTGGGTCGGGCTGATGGCCGTTTCATTGCTTTTCGGACCGGTGTGGCGAGTGATCTCGCCCGTGCGCACGGTGTATGTACTGCTGCAGCGCATTACACCGCAAAGCCTTTCCCGGGCTCGGCTGTCTTATCCCGAAGGCTGGGGGTATCGCCCGGCCGCGGTGGGCCTTTTCGCGTTTGTCTGGATGGAACTGGCCAGCCCGAACCCGGCGTCGCTGCCGTGGGTCAAATCGTGGCTGCTGATCTACGTCGTAGTGCTGCTGGGCGGGGCTTGGCTATGCGGGCAACGCTGGTTCGCTCGGGTCGACCCATTCGGCGTGTACAGCATGGTGGTTTCGCGACTCTCGCCGTTCCGGCGCAACCCGGCGACTCGTCGTATCGCGATCGGCAACCCATTCGATCACCTGCTGTCGCTACCGATTCGCCCGGGCGTGGTCGCACTTTTGGCGGTACTGCTCGGCTCGACTGCGTTCGACAGCTTCTCGTCATCGGTGACCTGGCGCAACTTCGCCGACGGGTTGGCGAAGGCTATTCATGTTGTGCCGGTGGCGGTTTCGTTGTCGGCACTGCGCACCATCGGGTTGCTGGTCTTCGCTGCGGTGGTGGCGACGACCTTTTCGCTGGCCGCCCGCGCCACCGGCGGGATCGACCGAGAGCAGCGCCGCGCATTGCCGGGCCAGATGGCGCACTCGCTGATTCCCATCGTGGTGGGCTACATCTTCGCCCACTACCTGTCCTATCTCGTGGAGCGCGGCCAACAGGCCGTGTTCGCCCTCGCCGACCCGTTGGGCCGGGGATGGAACCTGCTCGGGCTGGCGCATTTGCACGTCGCCTATGTGCTGTCGATGCACCCGACGGTGCTGGCCGTCATCAAGGTGTCATGCGTGGTCACCGGACACATCGTGGCGGTGATTGCGGCCCATGACAAAGCGCTGCGTCTGCTGCCCTCCGGCCATCAACTCACCGGCCAGCTGACCATGATGATGGTCATGGTCGGCTACACCTTTACCGGCCTGTACTTACTGTTCAGCGCGTAGCCGTTATTCCACGACGTCGTCGTGCAGTTCGGCGAAGAGTTCGGTGTTGCGCGTGTAGTCGACGTGCACGTCGATGATGGTGACTCCGGGTTCGTTCAGAGACTTTTTGAACGCGGACTCGAACTCGATGATGCCGCTGACCCGGATACCTTTGGCGCCGAATGCTGCGGCGTAGTGCACGATGTCATAGTCGCCGAGTTGTACTCCTGAGGTGCGCCCATACTTGAGCTGCTCCTGAAACGCGACCATGTTGTAGGTGTTGTCGCGCATGATCACGTGAGTGAAACTGAGCCCTAACCGAGTCGCGGTTTCCAATTCCTGTGCGCTGAAGAGGAATCCACCGTCACCGGACACCGACACCACCTGTGTGCCGGGACGGACCATCGCGGCGGCCATAGCCCACGGCAACGCGACACCAAGAGTCTGTTGGCCGTCGGAGAACAGCAACCGCCGAGGTTGGTAGACGCGAAAGTGTCTGGCCATGTAGATGTAGTGCGATCCAATGTCGCAGGCGATGGTGGCGTCGTCGTCGATCAGGTCGCGGATCTTGAGAACGAGCGCCGCCGGGTTGACACCGACATCGGTCTGCGGGCGGTTGTGTGCCTCCGCGTCGATCTTGCGCAGCGCGGCACGTTGTTCCGCGACGCCGGCGCTAACGACGTCGTTCAGCCGCAACCCTGACAGGGGCTGGATCATCGCGGTCAGCGTCGCGGCGATGTCGCCGCGTAGTTCGAGCGTCGGCTGGTAGTGGTTGTCGATGTCAGCTGGAATCTCGTCGATGTGGATCAGCGTCCGGGTCGGATACGAATTCCAAAACCGCGGATCGTATTCGACCGGGTCGAACCCGACCGTCACCAAGACGTCTGCGTGGCTGATCAAAATGTCGCCGGGCTGATTGCGGAACAGCCCCACGCGCCCGACGAAGTGATCCTCGAGTTCTCGCGACACCACACCGGCGGCCTGGAATGTCTCCACTACCGGTAGGTCGGCGACCGCGAGCAACTGACGCAGCGCCGCACACGGCTCCGGATCGCCGGTGCGAACACCGACAAACAGGACCGGGCGCTGTGCTGCCCGAATCATGTTCACGGCCTGTGAAATTCGGTCTGCCGGTGCCGCGCCCAGCGGCGGCACCGGCGACGGCTCCACGATCGCCGCCGACGTGGCAGCCGCCGACACGTCAGCGGGGAGCACCACCGCAGCGGCGCCACGGGGTGGGGCGAGCGCGGCGCGGATGGCGTTGGCGACCGCTTCCGGCACGTTATCGGGGTCGTTGACCTCTCCGGTGTATTTCGTGAAGGGCTTGAGCGCCGCAACGGCGTCCATCGATTGGTGGGTGCGCTTGAGCCGGTCTGCGCGGTTGACGGCCCCGCAGATGGCGACCATCGGGTCCTGCTCGGTGGTCGCCGTGATCAGGCCGGTGGCCAAGTTGGTGGTGCCCGGTCCCGACGTCACCAGCGCCACGCCGGGCGTTCCGGTGAGCCGGCCGACGGCGGCGGCCATGAACGCCGCGTTCTGCTCATGGCGGCAAACCACCAGTTGAGGGCCGACGTCGGCCAGCGCGTCGTAGACGGGGTCGATCTTGGCCCCTGGCACACCGAAGATGTATTGGATGCCGTATGCGGAGAGCGTCTCGAGCACGCGTTGGGCGGCTCGCACGTCGCTTTCGCTCACGTCATTCTCCCTCGGTGCGGCGGATCTGGGTGTCGAGGTCGGCCTTGTTCAGTTCGGCGGCAAGGAATTCCGGGGTGCGCGGCAGACTCAAGTGCAGATCGGAGCGGAGACAAATCTCGACTCTGCCGCGGGCTAACCGGTAATCGAGGGCGTGGCCGCCGTGGTGATGCTCGGCGTCGACGAAATGGGAATGGTAGCCGGCCACTGAAATTCCTTGCTCGTAGTCGGGCATCCGGAATCCGGCCAGCGTGCCGGTCACGTCGGTGAAGGTCAGCTCCTGCTGGTCTTCGGTGGCCTCGGTGAATGGTCGGTACGGGCGATGCTGCTCGGTCACTGTGCGGGTACGAATCGCGCTGAAATCACCGGTGACACGAACAGCAACGATCAGATTGGCGCTCGGCAGCGACTCGTCGATGCGCGCTTTGAGCTCGACGCGGTCGACCGGCGCGGACACGTCGAATGCGCGGTCGGCAGCGAACCAGGTGACAACGGCGAACGGGGTGCGTTGCTCCGGATCGGCGACGCTTGCACTGCCGTCGCCGCGCAATTGATAGCAGACCCCATCGACCACCAGCATTTCGCCGTCGAGGCCATTGAAGGTGCCCAGGCCAAAGTCACCGTGCCGCAACAGCTCCCGGATAGTGACGTCGCCGTCGTACACGCCATCGAGCAACGCTCCCATCGTCGAGGTCTGATAGACCTCGCTGCCATGCCGATACGTGAGCATCGCGCGCATCCAACCGCGCAGGACGCTCGCTGCAGACTCAGCTGGATCAAAGGCCACGGTGGGTCTCCCCGCAAAATGCTGGTGGTATGCCCCAAAGCAATAAGGATTGTTTCGCTCATTCGCGGCGTCGTCAACGCGAGCGCTCGCGGAGTCGCATCGCGACAACGGCTCTACCATCCACTCATGGCGATCTGGCCGGTCCGGCGGGCGTTGGAGCGGTTGCACACCAAGGACCCGGACCGCGACGGGTTGCGACGGGCCATCCGTGCGGCGATCGTGGTGCCGCTCGCGGCCGGGTTGGGTCGCGTTCTAGTCGGCGGCACGGCTACCCCACTGTTTGCGGCGCTTGGCGCCTACTGGCTGATGGTGGTTACTGATTTCCCCGGTAACCGCCAGAACCGTGCGGTGGCCTACCTCGGCCTGGGCCTCAACGGAAGCATCCTGATTGTCCTGGGCACCTTGGTTACGCGGGTGGCCTGGCTGGCGGTGATGCTCACATTGATCCTGGGTGTGGCGGTGACCCTGGCGGGCGCGCTCAGCGAGACGATGTCGGCCGGTCAACGCACGACATTGTTGTGCTTCGTCTGGCCGGTATGCACACCGGCCGGGCCGGCGGGCGAGCGGCTGCTGGGTTGGCTGATCGCCCTCGCGCTGTGTGCGCCGGCGTCGTTGTTCCTGCTCCCCCCACGGCATCACGACGCGCTGCGCCGCAATGCGGCGCAGGTGTGCGCCGCATTGGCCGACCGGATCGAGGGCATCGGGTCGACGGTTGAGGTATCCACCGCGATGGACAGGCTGCGCGCCACCTTCTTGGCCGCCAGCTCCCGCCCGGTAGGCCTGACCGCAGGCAGCCGGGCTCTCATGCGTGTCGTCGACCACCTCGGCTTGGTTAGCGAACGCGTCGACGACGACACCGGGACCGCGTTGGGCCCAGTACGGCAGCCGGCCGTCGACGTGATGCGCTACTGCGCACGAGTGCTCGACGCCTCACACCTGACCGACCGAGCCGCGAAGCGGGCGGCCCTCGACCAGGCATTGCCGCGATTGCAGTCGCTGGCAAGAGGTCGCTATCGCCACGACGTCAGGCTGGTCCTCAGTGCGCCGGACGACGCAGCAGCAATCGCAATTGGCCGCCGATTGCTGACCTGTCGGGTGATCGCGACAACCATTCGTCTGGCCGGCAGCCTCATCGCCGGGGCAGCGGCGGCCGACGCGCGACCGGTGTGGGCGCGGGCCTTGGGCTTGCGATTGCCGCCCACCGGTTTCGGCGACCGGATCTTGCCCGAGACTGTCACCATCACCGCCGTCCCGGCCGGGTTTCTGCGCATCCACTCCGTCGTGGCACGCAACGGTCTGCGCACCGGCGTGGGGTTGGCGCTGGCCGTCGCCGTCAGCCATCTCTTCCCGATGTTGCACGGCTTCTGGGTCGTCCTGGGAACGATGGCGGTGCTCGCCAGTAGCGCGCTCGTCACGAGAACCAAAATGGTTCAAGCGGTGACGGGCGCCGCCGTCGGCGTCACCGTCGCCGCGGTGCTCATAGCCGCTTTCACCATCGCACCGCCGGCGCTGTGGTCGCTGCTGCCAATCGCGGTGTTCGGATCGGCCTACCTGCCGCGGCTCTTCTCTTTCGCTGTTGCTCAGGCAGTGACCACGTTGACAACGTTGATCATCCTCGACCTGATGGTCCCGACCGGTTGGCGGATCGGTCTGCTGCGCATCGAAGACGTCGTAATGGGCGCCGGGGTGGGCATGGTTGTATCGCTGCTGCTGTGGCCAAGGGGCGCGATAGCCGCGATGTCGGCCGTGATCAGTGCCGCACTCGACGTCAATGTGCCCTATCTGCGCGCGGCCGTGCGGCGTGTCACCCGTGATCGTTCAGACGAAGCAGATCTGCATGCACTCAGCCGCGATGCGATGGTGGTCAGCCGGACGGTCGACGACGCTGTCCGCCAATACCTTTCGGAAACCGGCAGCGGGGCCAACCTGCGGACCCCGGTGGTCAGGGCGGCCAATAGGACGACCTTGGTACGGTCCGCGGGAGACATGATCGCCGATATCAAGAAGTTGCCGCCGCCGGGCGTATACCCGGCCACCCGCGCCTTGTTGGAGACCTACGCGGACTCGCTCGGCGATCAAGTGACCAGGCGGCGTGATGCAACGGAACACCCCATCACCGAGGAATTCGTTCGATCATTGCGCGCCGAGGCGACCGGGGAGAGCATGGCTGTCGAAGCCGCGCAGCCTCTCGTCGCCGTCGCAGCCAACCTTGCGGAACTCAACTTGGTCTGTTTCGCGACGTCGGATAACGGCGCAGCCGACCGCTCGCCAGTCGGGTGAGAGCACTAACATCCAATGATGCTGTCGTGCGGCTCGCGCCCGCGGCGCATTAGAGCGACGGTGAGGTGCAGTATGGAGTTAGACCGGCGATCAATACTGGCCGCGGCACCGCTCTTGATGGCGGCGATGGCCGCCGGTGACAAGACGGCCAAACTCGACAACGTCAAGTTGGCGCCGACACCTGAAGCAGGCCCGGATCCAAGCGAAACATTCGTCCAGCCGTACCAGGACACCACTTTCGAGCCATGGGGCAACTTGCCGCAGCACAGCGGCGAAATGGCCAAGCTGTACGGAGATTTCAACAAACCGGGGCCGTACCTCGTATTGATGAAATGGAATCCGGGTTGGTTCAGCGCGCCGCACACCTATGCGACTGACCGGATTCAGGTGGTGGTATTCGGTACCTGGTTTGTCAACAGCGGCAATGATTTCCAACCGCAAGATGCGGTTCCGGTCGGACCGGGTGGCTACGTTAAGCGCACCGCGCGAACCCCGCACTACGACGGCGTACCAGCCGGCCAGCCCGACCCGGCGGTTATTGCGATCTTCGGCCTTGGTCCCGTCGACGTGCAGCTGGTCGACCCGAGCCAGCCATCATGGCGTCAGGTGTGACGACGCGCGAACTCTTTCGTCACCCGCCCCCGTCGCCGCTTTGGGCCGGATGCTGGACGGCAAGACCAAGCGTGCGCATCGTGCTCACGAGGTGCGTCCGCAAAACCTCCTCGGTGCGTTCGAGATCTCCGTCGCGCACCGCTTCGGCGAAGAGGCGATGCTCTTCCAGGATCGTCGTGATCCGTTCCTCGTGCATCACCAATTCACGGTTCATCCGCATCTGACGGTCGCGCAGTGATGAGTAGAAGCCGGCCACGATCGCGTTTCCTGACGCTTGAAGGGTGACGTCATGAAAGGCGCGGTCGGCGTCTGAGAATTCTTCCCAGTCAGCTTTAGCGGCCGCGTCGCGCTGCCGTTGCAGTTCCGCCGATAGCCGTTCGAATACCGATGCGCGCACTGCCGCGCCACGTCCGATGACCTTGCGTGCGGCGAACTGTTCGAGAACAAGCCTGGCCTCGATGACCGCGCGGGACTCCCCCGAGGAAACCGGCACCACGAGCGCACCGCGCTGCGGGTACAGCCGGAGTAGCCCTTCGGCCTCCAACCGCAGGAATGCTTCGCGCACCGGAGTCCGCGACATCCCCAGGGCACCCGCGACCTCGCCCTCGCTGATCAGTTCCCCGCCCGGAAAGGCTCCGGTCAGCACCTGGCGCTTCACATAGTCATGCGCGCGGTCCTTGGCAGCAACCCGGCCACCACCATTTGCCTTGGTCGCCATCGACGTCCCTCCCCTGCAGCTAAGCCGTATCCCACATGTGTACATCACCGTACACCAGCGTGTCGCCACTACTCGGTAGGCGCAGCTGTGACCGATCTCGCAGGTCCGGCAGCTTAGATACAAGATAAACTACAGTCATATCTAGCAAATATCTAAGAGGTGCGCAAAGAGGGAGGCCCGCCATGTACACCGCAGAAACTCGCATGGATCTCGACCGCATCACCCGCCCGCTCAGGTTGGCCAGAGGATCCCATCAACCGGGATCAGGTAAGGGGTGCGCGATGAACGTCATCTCCTACACCAACGGAGATGAGTTCATCACGGACTTCCCTACCTGCTCGGCCCGGCCTCTGGCGGTCGTCGTCCAGGCCTGCAACGACCTACTGGCCGGATCCAGTGGCTACCTGTCGCCGGAACGCAGCGTGCTGGCGATCGAACTCGCCTGGCAGACCGTCGGAACGGCCGGTGTCGCCGACGCCGTTGTCCACGCCTGGCTGGCCGAACTGCTGACCAACCCCGTCTGGGGCGTTGTGCAGTACGCCAGAATCACCGAGGTGAAGGCGATCCTCGACATCGCCGAGCTGCACCGCCGGGCTGCGCGCGGCGACATGCCTGCGATTGCCGCCTGGGACGCCGCCGACCGTGCCGCACGCGCGGCCGCCGACGCGATGGGCGCCACGTCAAAGGCCGCCGGCGCATTCGCCGTCCGGGCCGCATACGAGTCGACCGCACTCGTCAACGTGCGCCACTATCAGTCGACGCTGGACGCCGCGACCGCATTCGCCATGCGCGCGCATGCCCGGGCCGCCGCGGACGCCGCAGCCAGCCGCACGCCGGAGCTGGCCCGGCAGGCGATCAGCTCGTGGCGCCACCTCGCCGGGCTGGACGACTCGGCCAACGTGGCGACTTCGGTGAACAATCGACGCGAAGTCACTTCCCAGGCCGAGTTTGTTCTGGCGCGGTGACGGGCAGCCACAACCACGATCGCAACCACCGGGATCGCCAGGAGGTCACACTGATGAGTTCTGTCCCATCGATCACGCTCAACGACGGCAACACCATCCCACAATTGGGTTTCGGCGTATTCCAGATCAAACCGGATCAGACGGCCGCGGCGGTGCGTTCGGCGCTCGAGGTCGGGTACCGGCACATCGACACCGCCGAGATGTACGGCAACGAAAAGGAAGTCGGTCAAGGAATCCGCGATGCCGGCCTGGACCGCGGTGCGGTCTTCGTTACCAGCAAGCTCAACAACGGGTATCACCGGCCGGACGATGCGCGACGCGCGTTCGACGCCACATTGAGCGCGCTGGGCTCTGATTACGTTGACCTGTTCTTGATCCATTGGCCGCTGCCGACGCTGTATGACGGTGACTTCGTCTCGACCTGGAACGTGCTCGAGGAGTTCGCCAAGGACGGCCGGGCACGCAGCATTGGCGTGTCCAACTTCCAGGTCGCGCATCTCGACCGGCTCGCCGACGGATCGCAGACCGTGCCCGCGGTCAATCAGATCGAGGTACACCCGTACTTCGGCAACGAGCAGGTGCGCTCCTACGACCACAAGCACCGGATTGCGACGGAGGCCTGGTCACCAATCGCGCAAGGCAAGGTGCTCGACGACCCCGCCATAACCGGCATCGCCGATGCGCACGGTAAAACTCCTGCGCAGGTGGTGCTGCGCTGGCACATCCAGCGCGGCGACATCGTGTTCCCGAAGTCGGTGCACCGCAAGCGGATGCAGTCGAATTTCGACATCTTCGACTTCGGCCTCGGCACCGACGAAATGGACGCAGTCACCGGATTGGATCGTGGCGAATCGGGCCGCACCGGTCCCAACCCGGACAAGTTCGACTACATCCCCGACTAGAGACGACATCGCGTCCGGGCCTCTGTCGAGGGGTAATCGGCAGCGGTTGACAACTGAGATACAAGATAGATACTATCGGCGTGCAAGCGTTACGGAGCACTAAAAGGAGGCCCGCGATGTCCCTCGCGAAACAAGAAGCGGCAGTCAACTTGGACCCGACAGTTCCAGCGCCGATGACCAACGTCGCCGAGTACGGGTTCGAGGGTCGGTTTGAAGAGTGGGCCGATGACGCCCGCTTGTTCGAGTACTCCAAGGCCGCCAACCCGATTGGCTCGGGGCACGCGCCGCAAGTGCCGATCGTTCAGTTCGGGCCAGAGATCTACCTGGACCAGCCGACCGGTGTGGTGCCGCTGGATTTGTCCAAGGAGCTGGGCGTCATGGCCGGCACGGCGACCAGCCCGGCGCTGTTGGCGAACTTCCTGAGTATCCGCGCCGGTGAGCAGATCGACACCAGCCCGAACGCCACCAGCCAGCTGTACTACGTGCTGTACGGGCGGGGCTTCGCGGCCATCAACGGCCATCTGGTCAAGTGGGAAAAAGGTGACTTCTTGACGCTGCCAGCCGGATTCCACTCGGTGTTCTACGCCAACGCCGAGGCGGCCATGTACTGGGTGCACGACGAACCGCTGCTGCGCTACCTCGGCGCCGACGCGACACAGCCCCGGTTCCGGCCAACAAAGTTTCGCCGCGCCGACGCCGTCGCAAAACTCGAGGACATCGCCGCTCGCCCCGGCGCCAATGACAAGAGCCGGGTCAGCGTCCTGCTGGCGAACGCCGACCAGGAGCAGACGCTGACCATCACCCACGTGCTGTGGGCCATGTTCGGTGTGCTGCCCGCCGGCCAGGAGCAGCGCCCACACCGGCACCAGTCGGTCGCCTTGGATCTGATTCTCGATGCGCCACCCAGTGGCTGCTACACCCTGCTGGGCACCCGCCTCGACGAGCGCGGCGAGATCGTCGACCCGATCCGGGTGGACTGGCAGGCCGGCGGCGCCTTCACGACTCCGCCAGGCATGTGGCACGCCCACTACAACGAGACCGATACCCCTGCGCACCTGATCCCTATCCAGGACGCCGGGCTGCAAACCTATTTGCGCAGTCTCGACATCAAGTTCACCCAGCGCCGCGATTTGGTTGCCGGCTGAACCACCGAAGCTGGGACGCACAGTGATCTACTGGGCTGCAATGATTTTCGGTTCGTACTGCGTCTTGGTGATTGAGGCAGTGAAGTCTAGGTTGGATCCCATCAGGTAGTCGGCGCGTCAACAAAAGAGGAGAATGTCATGGCCAAAGTACTGCTCGTGTTGTACCCGGATCCGGTCACTGGTTATCCGCCGGTGTATGCCCGCGACAGCATTCCGGTGATACACGGGTACCCGGGTGGCCAGACCTTGCCGACCCCGTCGAAAATCGATTTCACTCCCGGCGAGCTGCTGGGATGCGTGTCCGGTGCACTGGGCTTGCGCAAATTCCTCGAAGAAGGCCACCACCAGCTAGTCGTGACGTCGGACAAGGACGGCCCGGACTCGGAGTTCGAGCGTGAACTGCCCGACGCCGATATTGTGATCTCCCAACCGTTTTGGCCGGCGTATTTGACCGCCGAGCGGATCGCCAAAGCTCCCAATCTGAAGCTGGCCCTCACTGCCGGGATCGGTTCGGACCACGTCGATCTCGACGCCGCGATTGCCCGCGGGATCACGGTCGCCGAGGTCACCTACTGCAACAGCATCAGCGTGGCCGAGCACGCTGTCATGCAGATCTTGACGCTGGTTCGCAATTTTGTCCCCTCCCACAAATGGGTCACCGACGGAGGCTGGAATATCGCCGATTGCGTCGAACACGCCTACGACCTGGAGGGCATGGACGTCGGTGTGATCGCCGCCGGCCGCATCGGCCAAGCGGTGCTGCGCCGGCTGGCACCCTTCGACGTCCGGCTGCACTACGCGGACACGCGCCGACTGCCCGAGGAGGTCGAACACGAACTGGGTGTCACCTACCATCCCGACGCCGCGTCGCTGGTGCGCGCGGTCGACGTGGTTTCCATCCACGCTCCGCTGCACCCACAGACCTATCACCTGTTCGACGAGAAGCTGTTGGCGTCCATGCGGCACGGCTCCTACATCGTCAACACCGCTCGCGCGGAGATCTGCGTGCGCGACGCGGTCGTGGCGGCGCTGAAGAGCGGTCAGCTGGCCGGGTACGCCGGGGATGTGTGGTACCCGCAACCACCGCCAGCCGACCACCCGTGGCGCAGCATGCCGCACAACGCGATGACACCGCACACCTCGGGAACCACGCTGTCGGCCCAGGCCCGCTATGCCGCAGGAACGCGCGAGATCCTCGAAGACTGGTTCGCCGACCGTCCCATCCGTGACGAATACCTGATCGTGTCCGGCGGCGGGTTGGCCGGTACCGGCAAGGCGTCCTACACCGCGGGCACTGGCGCCAGTCCAGGCAGCAGCGGTAAGTAGGTCAGCTGATCAGGGAGTCGACGCGTTTGCTGCCGTCCCAGCGGCGCAAACCGGCCAGGGCGCCGTGAATCTCTGACGGTCGACCCGCGATACGCAAGGCTCGGCCGAGTTGAGCTCCCCCAACTCGGCGGGCCAGCGTGACATGCGCCGTCCACTGACCGGGCAGGCTGTTCGGCATCGGCCCGGGCGCCAGATACGGGCCGCAGATTCGGTGCACCTCGGCGTGTAACTCCAGCAGCTCACTGGTCGGCACGATGAGGCGGGCCAGCACAGCGTTGGATCTGCCGAACAGCAGCGACGCCCCGACGGCGCACGCCAAGGGCAGTCGCTGCGCCACCGGCCTCAGCAGTGCGTCGACGTCAGGCGCGATCCGCTCGGCCACCGCCAGCGTCACGTGCGGACGACTGGCCGGCGCCTGGCTCGGAATGCCCGCGCTGGCCAGGTCGTCCCAGATGTGACGGATCGCCGCCTCGGTGTCGCGGTCGAAGAGCAGCTCGATCGAATGAACCATCAGGCGACCAGTGCGGTGACCCATTTTCGGTCGAAGGCGTGCGCGCTCATCGCGGCGAACTCGCCCGCGTCCATCCATCCCGCACCGGCGGGCAGCGCGGCGCGCAGCGGCGCCAGGCGTGCCAGGGCAGAGCGGTTGGAGGTCTCCACCACACCCGGCTGCACCGGCCAGGTGCCGATCACCAGCCCGGCGCAGGAAATTCCTTGTGATACAAGCGATTCCACTGTCAGCGCGGTGTGATTAAGAGTGCCGAGCTCGGCGGTGGCCACCACCAGCACCGCGGCGCCCAGGTCGGTCGCGAGATCCCGCAACGTCACGCCTTCCTCGGCGAGTTCGACCAGCAGGCCTCCGGCACCCTCGACCAGCGTCAGCTGTCCCGGGCGGTCGATTGCGCGGATGAGTTTCAGCACGTTCTTGCGGGTGGGCAGCGACGTCCCGGCCTGCTCGGCAGCGGCCAACGGCGCCAACGGCTGTGGGTACCGTGCCAGCCCGACCACCTTGGTCAGCCCCGATAACCGGGTCACCTCAGCGAGGTCGTCGTCACCGGCGGCGGTGCCGGTTTGCACCGGTTTGCACACCGCGACGTCGACCCCCGCCTGCCGCGCGGCCGACGTCAGGGCCGCAGTCGCGACGGTCTTGCCAACCCCGGTTCCGGTGCCGGTGACGATCAGGACCGTCAACGCCGTGCCGCGTGAAGCACGTCGGTCAGCACGGTCCGGGCCAACTCGAGGTCGTCGGCATCCAGCGAGGCGCGCGCGGTGAGCCGCAACCGCGACGTACCGGCCGGCACAGTCGGTGGCCGGAAGCAGCCCACCCGAACCCCGGCATCCAGGCAGGCCGTGGCCGCGGCCAGCGCCACCTCCGGCTCGCCGAGGATCACCGACACCACCGCCGACTGCGGCACGTCGGCTACGTCACAGATCTGCGCCAGCGCGGCCGCGTGCCGCAGTACCGCCTCGGGGCGCCACGGCTCCGCGCTCAACACGCGCAGCGCGGCCAGCGCCGCGCCCACCGCCGCCGGCGCCAGACCGGTGTCGAAGATGAACGGTCGAGCCGCGTCGATCAGGTGATCACGCACGGCCGCCGACGCCAGCACCGCGCCGCCCTGGCTGCCGAGCGCTTTGGACAGTGTCGTGGTCATCACCACGTCGGGCGCTCCGGCAAGCCCCAGCTCGTGCAGCAGCCCGCGCCCACCGGCGCCACGCACACCCAGACCGTGGGCCTCGTCGACAATCAGCAGCGCCCGATGACGGCGGCATACCTCGTGCAGCCGTCGCACCGGAGCCAACGCGCCGTCGGTGGAAAACACCGACTCGCTGATGACGACAGCACGCTCCTCGTCGCGCGACGCCAGCGCCGCGTCCACGGCGTCGACATCGCGATGCGGGGTCACCACCACCCGGGCGCGCGAAAGCCGGCACCCGTCGACCAGCGAGGCGTGTGAGTAGGCGTCCGACACCAGCAGCGAGCCAGGGCCGGACAACCCGACGACCGCCCCAAGGTTGGCGGCATAGCCGGAGGAGAATACCAAACCGGCTGCAGCGCCGACGAATTCGGCGAGCGCGGATTCGAATTCCTCGTGCAGCAGGGTGTTACCGGTGACCAGCCGCGAACCGGTGGCGCCGGCACCCCAGGTGCGCAGCGCGTCCACTCCGCCTTCGATGACTTGCGCGTGCTGCGACAGACCCAAATAGTCGTTGGACGCCAGGTCGAGTTCGGTGGCCACTGCCGGACGCGGACGTAGCGCGCGTCGCAGCCCGGCCTGCCGGCGCTGCTGTTCCACCGCCTCCAGCCAAGCCAGCGGTGAAGTATCGATCTGCGTCATCGCACTAGAGCCTACGAGAGCCTACGACTCGTGCCACCTCGACCACCGCGGAGGTGACCTGCGCGATCTCCGCTACCCCCAATTCAGGGGGTCACGACCCAATGAACTTGACGTTCGGCAAGGGACCAAAGCAAATCGCTTGAGCTAGTTCAATCCCGGTATCGCGTACCAGAATTTTTGCAGGTAAGGGGCGATTTTCGACGCGTTGAACTGAAGGCGTGCCAGATACGCGCTCAATGGGGAGTTGATTGTGTGGGTCGGGATCCGAGGAGATAAGGACGGTTCTGATTGGGGCCATTCTCGGACCCATCCGTGGCCGGCGTCACTCCGAATTACTTGCGTTTAACAGGGAGGACGGCGGCAAGGCTGTGTGTAGCAAAGGAATCGAATTCAATGATGAACGTTCAGGCAAAGCCGTTGTGGCCAATAAGCTGACGCCGCACTTCACCGATGTACAGGCGCACTATGACCTATCCGACGACTTCTTCCGCCTGTTCCTGGACCCGACCCAGACCTACAGCTGCGCCTACTTCGAGCGCGACGACATGACGCTGGAAGAGGCCCAGCTCGCGAAGATCGACCTGGCGCTGGGCAAGCTGGGCCTGCAGCCGGGCATGACGTTGCTTGACGTCGGCTGCGGGTGGGGTGGCACCATGCGTCGGGCCGTCGAGAAGTACGACGTCAACGTCGTCGGCCTGACGTTGTCCAAGAACCAGGCCGCCCACGTGCAGAAGTCGTTCGACGAGATGGACAGCCCGTGCAGCACGCGGGTGTTGCTCAACGGCTGGGAGCAGTTCGACGAGCCCGTCGACCGCATCGTGTCTATCGGCGCCTTCGAGCACTTCGGCCACGATCGCTGGGACGACTTCTTCAAGATGGCCCATTCCGTGCTACCGGCTGACGGCGTGATGCTGCTGCACACCATCACCGGCTTGACGAAACAGCAGATGATCGACCACGGCTTGCCGATTACGTTGTGGCTGGCCCGCTTTGGCAAGTTCATCATGACCGAAATCTTCCCCGGGGGCCGGCTGCCGACGATCGAGATGGTGGAGGTGCACTCGGCGAAGGCGGATTTCACCCTGACCGGCCGCCAGTCGCTGCAGCCGCACTACGCCAGGACCCTCGACCTGTGGGCAGCGGCGCTGGAGACGCATAAAAGCGAGGCCATCAAGACCCAGTCCGAAGAGGTCTACGAGCGCTACATCAAATACCTGACTGGCTGCGCCAAGATGTTTCGGGTCGGCTACATCGACGTCAACCAATTCACCCTGGCCAAGTAGTGATCGCGCCGTTCCGATTAGCCGGCTGGCAAAACGGCTCTGAACTGCGGTTTCAGCCTACGACTCGTGCCACCTCGACCATCGCCGAGGTGACCTGCGCGATCTCGTCCGGTGTACAGATGAACGGCGGCATCGCGTAGACCAGGTTGCGGAACGGCCGTAGCCACACCCCATGTTCGATGGCCGCCGGGGTGGCAATCGCCAGGTCGACCGGGCGGTCGCACTCGATGACGCCGATGGCCCCACACACCCGCACGTCGGTCACCGACGCCCACGCCCGCGCAGGTTCCAGACCTGCCGCCAGCCCGGCGCTGATCTGCGCAACCGACGACCGCCAGTCTTGGCTGAGCAGCAACTCCACGCTGGCCGCCGACACGGCGCAGGCCAGCGGGTTGGCCATGAAGGTGGGCCCGTGCATCAGCGCGCCGGCCTCGCCGGAGCTGATGGTGTGCGCGACGTCGGTGGTGCACAGCGTCGCGGCCAGGCTGAGGTATCCGCCGGTGAGTGCCTTGCCGACGCACATGATGTCGGGGCTGACGCCGGCGTGGTCGGCGGCGAACAGCTCGCCGGTCCGGCCGAACCCGGTGGCGATCTCATCGAACACGAGCAACACGTCGTGCCGCCGGCAGATCTCCCGCAGGTCGGCCAGGTAGCGGGGATCGTGGAAGCGCATCCCCCCTGCGCCCTGTACCACCGGCTCGACGATGACGGCCGCCAGTTCGTCGGCGTGGCCGGCCAGCTGCGCCTCGAACGCCGCCACGTAGGCGGCGTCGTAGTCGCGCGGAACCTGCGGCGCGAACACCTGCCGGGCCAGGATGTCGGTCCACAGCGAGTGCATGCCGCCGTCGGGATCGCAGATGCTCATCGGGGTGAACGTGTCGCCGTGATAGCCGCCGCGCCAGGTCATCAACCGGTGTTTGTCGGTTCGGCCGCGGCTGCGCCAGTACTGCAGTGCCATCTTCACCGCGACCTCCACCGACACCGATCCGGAGTCGCTGAAGAACACCGTTTCCAGCCCCGTTGGCGTGATGTCGACCAACAGCTGCGCCAATCGCGCGGCAGGCTCGTGGGTCAGTCCGCCGAACATGACGTGGTTCATCGTCGCCAGCTGCGCGGCCATCGCCGCGTCGAGGACCGGGTGACCGTGCCCGTGAATGGCGGTCCACCAGGAGCTCATTGCGTCGAGTACCTCGACGGGCCCACCGTCGTGAATCAGCGTCAGCCGGGCGCCACGGGCACCGACCGCGACCACTGGGGGCACTGCCTCGGCGCCGATCGTGCTATAGGGATGCCAGAGATGCGCCGCGTCGATCGCGCTGATCTGCTCGGGGGTGAGCCCAGACGTCCCTGCGGCCGCAGAAGTCATAGAGAACGAGGGTATAAGCCTTTGGTCGGCGCGCGGGCCGAAGGCTTCGGTCGCAGAAACGCCGACCATCCGGCAGCATTGAGCCACCATGGCTGCGCCGCGACAGTTCGACGACCCGTCCAAACGCGACTCCCCGCCACCGGTACTGCGGCTAAGACTCGTGCCCTGGGACGTCACCTGCGCCATCGCGCTGCTGGCGGCGCTCTTGCTCGCGGCCACCGCGACGGACTGGGGATCGCGGCTCTTCGGCTTCGTGAAGGACGTCTGCACGGGTGACGATTGCCCACCGGTGCCCTACGGCGTCGACTTCTACATCTACCCGCTGGCGTGGGGTGGTATCGGTGCGGCGATCGCGGCGGCCGTGGTCGGCCCGGTGGTGTCCCTGCTGAAGGGTTGGTACCTGTACTTCTGGCCACTCCTGGCGATCGCGATCGTCGTCTTGAGCTCGGTGGTGGGCCACGCATTGACCGGCTATTGCAGCCAATATTGGCACTGAGCGATGAGACCGAAATCACAACCGCCGGCTGAGGATTGAGGCGGCGGGCGACAAGCGGTCACCGTTCGGTCACGGTACGACAAAAAATCCCTCGTGAAGCGCCTGCGGTATGGCCATCGCGGCCATTTGTTGCCAAAGTGTCCGTAGTGACTGTTGTGAATTCAGCGGTTCACCGAGGGTCCACGGCGGCACCGGGGCAGGTGGCGACGTGCGGCTCCCAACGGGGCGGGCCAGCGCATGAGTCTCAGTGGTGAACCGGCAGGAATGACGGCAGATGCGCGAGGTCACCGCGCTGACGCCACAGAGAGGTGATCCCCATGAGACGCAGCTACGCAGTCCCGATCAGCCTGGCCCTGTTGCTGACGCTACCGATGCTGAACCCGACTTCCGCGACCGCTGACCCGCAGGGGCCGACCCTGCCGGGACCGTCACTGCAGGGTTCGACCCTGCCGGGACAGTCAGTGCAGAGTCCAACCCTGCCGGGACAGTCAGTGCAGAGTCCGAGCCTGGTGGGCTACCAGCAGTCGACCACCTACGTGATTCAGCGCGCGCTCGCGCAGCGCGGTGTGCCGTTTCTCTACGGCGGCGGCAATGCCGCAGGCCCGACCCGCGGGACCGGACTGAAAGCCAACATCGTCGGGTTCGACGCGTCAGGTCTGATCCAGTACGCCTATGCCGGCGCCGGGCTCAAGATGCCGCGGACCTCGGGCGAGCAGTGCAACGTCGGCCGCAAAGTTGCGCCGTCACAGGCGCGCCCCGGCGACCTGCTCTGCTACGGCCCCGGCGGCACGCAAAGCGTCGCGATGTACCTCGGCAGCGGCCAGATGATCGAGGCCACCGAACCCGGCGTGACGGTCTCGGCGGCGCGCACCAACGGGATGGTTCCCTACTTGACCCGAATCATCGAGTCCTGACCGGGACGGCGCCGGCGCGCCGTTAGCGCACTGTCGGCGGTCGGCCGGTTGGGTAGATTGTCTGTCAATCATGTTGACCGTCTCCCCGACCCGTCCGGCCGACGCCACCATCGCGGAATCCGCCCAGTCCGCCATGGGAAACCGGAAAGCAGGGTTCTACCGCCACGACCTCGACGGGCTACGCGGCATTGCCATCGCGCTGGTCGCGATGTTCCACGTGTGGTTCGGCCGGGTTTCCGGTGGGGTGGACGTGTTCTTGGCGCTGTCGGGCTTCTTCTTCGGCGGGAAATTGCTTCGCGCGGCGCTGAATCCGGCTGGAGGTCGAACCGGGTCATTGTCGCCGGTGCCCGAAGTGATTCGTCTGGTCCGCAGGTTGCTACCGGCTCTCGTGGTGGTGCTGGCCGGGTGCGCACTGCTGACCGTCCTGGTTCAGCCGGAGACCCGCTGGGAGACCTTCGCCGACCAGAGCCTGGCCAGCCTCGGTTACTACCAGAACTGGGAGCTGGCCAGCACGGTGGCCGATTATCTACGGGCCGGCGAGGCGGTCAGTCCGCTGCAGCACATCTGGTCGATGTCGGTGCAGGGGCAGTTCTACATCGCGTTTTTGGCGCTGATTTTCGGGTTCGCGTTTCTGTTCCGGCGCCGTCTCGGCAACCGGCTGCGGACGACGTTCGTCCTGCTGCTCAGCGCGCTTGCGGTGGCGTCGTTCGTCTACGCGATCTTTGCCCACCAAGCCAACCAGGCGACCGCCTACTACAACAGCTTCGCGCGGGCCTGGGAATTGCTGCTGGGCGCGCTCGTCGGGGCGCTGG
>Ga0209655_10000042_pt1 | contig 44330 bp, 42 predicted proteins | sample BogFormECP03_OM2_FD_188236 | JGI IMG/M metagenome (GOLD analysis project Ga0209655, IMG submission 188236) | Bog forest soil microbial communities from Calvert Island, British Columbia, Canada - ECP03_OM2 (SPAdes) (version 2) | ecosystem: Environmental > Aquatic > Freshwater > Wetlands > Bog ...
AATGTTTAAGCTTGCGCTGGCGCTTTTATTGTTAGAGCCCGGGTGTATAGCCGGCCGCCCCCGCGGTGCGCTGCAAAGCAATAATCAAACTGCGCCAATACAAGAAACAAAACCGCCTGCTCCCAAGCAGTCTCCCGCCCAGAAGCCTCTCTCTGAAAACGAAGAACTCCAGCAAGCCATCGATCGCTCCGGCAACGACCGCGCTGCCCTGGTCCACAACCTCGAAAACTTTCTCAAGGATTACCCGGAATCCCGCCAGCGTCCCCAAATCTACCGCGCGCTGGTCGAAGCGGACATGCAGTTGAAGGATTCCGTTCACGCCGCCGACTACGCCGAGCGCATCATCGCCCTCAACCCGGAAGACATGCCCATGACGCTGCTCGCCATCCAACTCCTCGAACGCATCGGCGACGAAGCCGCGCTGCGCCGCGCGGTGAGTTACTCCGCGCGTGTGCTCGACTACGTAAACAGCTCCGCCACCCAGACAAAGCCAGCGAAAATTTCAGTGGAAGAATGGGAAGCCGACCAGAAGCAGGACAAAATGTCCATCTTCGCCATGCGCGGAAGGCTTTACTTCAAACTGCATGATTACGACGCAGCCGACAAAGAGTTTCGCACGAGCATGGCGGCCTCGCCCAACGCTTCCGTAGCGGAAAAACTCGGCGAAATTGCCGAACTGAATAAAGATTTGCCGGGCGCCATTCGAGAATACGCCGAAGCGTTCGCCCTTGCGGATTCTTCAGCCAAACAGCCGAATCGCCGCGAAATCCGCCAGAAGCTCGGCAATGTCTGGCGCCTGGCGCACGGCTCCGACCAGGGTCTTGGCGACTACCTCTTGCACGCGTACGACAATGTCGCCGCATCCGCAGACGCTCCCAAGCCAAAACGAAACGCCGCCGCCAAAGAAGCCTACGATTTCAGCTTGCGCAAAGCCCCAGACGGCTCTCCCTACCCCCTTGCGGATCAGAAGGGCAAAATCATTGTCCTGAATTTCTGGGCCACGTGGTGCGGTCCATGCCGGGCGCTGGAACCCCATTTCGAGCGCGTAGCCGCGCAGTTCCAGGGAATCACCGACATCGTTTTTCTTGCCGCGGACTGCGATGAGGACGAAACGCTCGTTCCTGCTTATCTGGCGGAAGCAAAGCCCACCCTGACGGTGGTTTTTGCGGACGGGCTGGATTCGTTTCTCGTGGTGAGAAGTTTTCCCACTGTCGTGGTGCTGGACCGCACGGGAAAAATTGCGTATCGCGCGGAAGGCTTCGACCCCGATGAAGTCGAGTCGGAATTAACCAACGCCGTCCGCCGCACGCTCGCGGCGCAAAAGACAAACGCAGAGAGCGCTGCTCAGGGCGTCAAATCGGCCCCGTAATTCCCGACAAATTCCTCGAAGTCGTCAATCTCGTCCATGTCCTTGCCCACAAAGCGGATGGTATGCGAATCCACGCGCTGCACAGACCGCAGGTAGCTCAGCAATTCTGCCGGCGTGTAGTTCTTGAAGGTGATCTCCAGCGTGACCGGGGTCTTAATTACATACGGCTTGAAATCGTGCAGCCGCGCGAATGCGGCTTTCGCGCCCGCGTAGATTTTGTCGCAGGAGGCCGCCGGCGTCAGCGTCTCCGCCGAATGAAATCCCAGCGCCTTCTTCGTCACCACCGTCTCGATGTCGCCCAGCCGCGATTTGATCTCTTCCGTGGCGACGTCATCCCCTGATACGAAAATCACGGGGACGCCCTTCGCCCCCGCGTAAGCAGCGTTGTATTCTCCCTCTGTCACAGCAACGCCATTCAACGCCACGCGCGAATAATGGGCACTCGAAAATGTATGCGCCCGAACGCCCTTCGGATTTGTCGTGGAAGCGTGATATCCCACAAAGAGCGCCGCGTTGAAGGTCGAATCGATCCCCGCCATCATCCCGCCATGCCGCGGCCACGACCGCACGATGCGCACGTCCGCTGGAAAATCCTCAATCAGCAAATTCTCGCCATTGCCATGCGAATCGCTGACAACAATTTCGCCGGCGCCTGCTTCCTTCGCCGCCCGGATGGCAGCCAGCGTTTCGTCGGTCATGAACTTCCGAAATCGCCCGTATTCGAACCCGTTTGGACTCAACTGGTCGATCGTCACCGTCCCCGCGACGCCTTCCATATCCACCGAAATATACACCTTCATCTTTGGCGGCGTCTTGTCCGAGGACGTCTGCGCGCTGATGTTTCGCGCCGCGGCAATTCCGATCGACAACGCCGCACAAACAAATAAACCAAGAGCAATTCGCAATCGAGAACGCATCGTGAACAACCTCACAGTTCTGTAAAGGAAAAGGTCAAAGATCGCAGGCAAGAGTCTACAGCCGTCCAGCCGCCGAAGCCGAAGGAAAATTCAGCGCCACTTCGCGCGCCGCAAGAATCGTATTCACATGAATTCGAACGGTATCTTCCACGCGCCGCGCGTATCCGCCGGCCAGAGCCGTAGAAACTGGAATCCCCCGGCGCCGCGCCTCTTCAAACACGCGCCGGTCGCGCTCCTTCAAACCCTTTTTCGTAAGCATCAGCCCGCCAAGTTGGTCCTCGCAAAACGGGTCCGCCCCGCCAACGTAAAAAACAATCCCCGGCTTGAATTCATCCAGCGCCAACTGCACGGCCGGAATCAACGCCCCAAGATATTCGTCGTCATCCACGCGGTCCGCCATATCGAGATCCACATTCGAAGGCGGCTTATACGCCGGATAATTATTTTCCTGGTGGATCGAAAGCGTAAAAACGCTCTCGTCTTCCGCAAAAATCGCAGCCGTCCCATTTCCATGATGCACGTCGGTATCAACAACCATCGCCGTTCGAATCGCCCCGTCATGCTGCAAGCGTCGAATCGCCACCGCCACATCATGAATCGCGCAAAATCCCTCGCCATGCCCCGGATACGCATGATGAAACCCGCCACCCAGATTGCATCCGAATCCATCGCGCAACGCCGACTGCGCGGCCAAAATCGACCCACCCGCCGCAAGCCAGCAAGCCTCCACAGCCTCACGCGAATAAGGAATCTCCAATTTCATAATTTCGCTTGCCGTCAAAGTCCCCGTCTTCAGCTTGTGCACCCAATCCACCGTATGCACGCGCAGCACGTCCTCGTCCGCCGCAGCCGTCGGAGTCAAAAAATTCTCCCCGGTGGCAACGCCCTCAGACAAAAGCGTCTCAGCAATCAGATGAAATTTTTGCGATGGAAAAACATGCTCGCCCAGATTTAAGTCGTAGCCTTTGTGGTAGACCAGTTTGAAGGGCAACATGAACCAAAACCGCGCGCAACCCCGCGCCTATTGTTTCCGTTGCAGGGGCGCCCGCCGCGGGGGGCGCCCCATTCGGCAAGATCGATCCGTTCTGTCCGTTACTTCCGTTCCCCGTTAATTCTCCCGCTCCAAAATAAAATCCGGCAACGTCATCAACGCCCGCGCATACTCCGAATCCCCATGCCCATTGAGGCACGCCTTAGCCCGCCGCGCATACTCATGCGCCAAATTCCGCGCCCTCACCAGCGCCCCCGAATCCTGCACCAAAGCAACAATCGTCTGCGCGCTAACGGTGTTGAACTCTTTTTCCTCGAGCACCCGCGCCACCAACCCGCGCGCCTCGCGATGCCCATTGTCCATCGCATAAATCAGAGGCAACGTAACTTTCCCCTCTTTTAAATCGCTCAACACAGGTTTGCCGAGCTGCTCCGCAGAAGCCGTAAAATCCAAAAGATCATCCACAAGCTGAAACGCCAGCCCCGCATATTTCCCGTAATCCGCCAAAGCTTCTTCCTCAACTCCTTCAAGCCCGCCCAGCACCGCTCCCAATCGCGCGCACCCGCTAAACAAACAAGCTGTCTTATAAGTGGCCAGCCGCAGTGCATCCTCTTCCGTAACATCAATGCGCCCAATCTTCGCCAACTGAATCAACTCTCCCTCAACCATCTTCTGCGTCAAATCAATCAAAATATCCAAAATCCGAAAATTCCGTTCCTCAAGCGCCATCTGAAACGACTGCATGTAAAGCCAATCCCCCGCCAAAACGCTCCGATGATTTCCCCAACGCGAATTCGCCGAAGGCCGACCGCGCCGCGTGTCCGCGCTGTCAATCACGTCGTCATGAATCAAGGTCGCGCTGTGCAGTAGCTCCACAACCGCCGCAAGACGAATCGCACCCGCACTCCGCCGACCGGTATACGAATTGCAAAGCAGCAGCAAAGCCGGCCGAAGCCGTTTCCCGCCGCCGCCCAGCAAATAGCCGGTAATCTCCGCGACCGGTTCGAACGCACCAGCACTCTGCCGTGCGAGCTCTTCCTCAACAAGCACCAGGTCGTCCCGCACCAGATCAAAAATCTCTTTGGCAGTAAGCAGCGCGATAGCCTTCCTCCCCAACCCCACATTCATCTTTGGGACTCCGCCGCCGCGGACACTCGCGGCTCGGCAAGACGGAAAAATCGCCGGAAATTCCCTGCGGTCCTGGCGGCGAATTCTTCCGCGGGTAAGTCTCTCACACTCGCGAGTATACGCGCTACTTCCGCCACATACGCAGGTTCGTTGCGCTTGCCGCGGTAAGGCTGCGGCGCAAGGTACGGCGCGTCCGTCTCAATCAAAATGTTCTCCAGCGGCAAAACTTTCGCAACGTCCCGCAAGTTCTGCGTTTTCGGATAAGTCGAATTCCCGGCAAAAGAAATCATGAAACCCATGTCCACGCCGCGCAACGCGTCCTCAAGCGTGCTCGTGAAGCAATGCAAAATCCCGCCCAGACCGGTAGGGCGCCACACTTCCTCTATCAAGCGCAAACAATCCGTCCACGCATCGCGGCAATGAATGATGATTGGCAACTTCGCCGCCGTGGCCAACTCCATCTGCGCGCGGAACACGCGCTCCTGCACATCGCGCGGCGAATGATCGTAAAAATAGTCGAGGCCAATCTCGCCCCAGGCGATCACCTTGGGATGTTTCGCAAGCCGCGCCAGCTCATCCAAATGCGCCTGCGTTACATCCTTCGCCTCATGCGGATGAATCCCAACAGTCGTGTAAATCCAGTCGTAAGCCTCGGCGAATGGCATCGCGGCGTCAAGTTTGTGGGGGCCAGGCCCAGTCCCAATCGCAAGTAGTGTAGTTACGCCCGCGTCCCGCGCGCGCGCAAGCATCGCCTCGCGATCCTCATCAAATCGCGAATCATCAATGTGCGCATGCGAATCAATCAGTTCCATAAATCGAGTCCGGACTTCTTAAGCTATCAGGTTTTGCGGCAAGCGTCGAATCGAAATCGGGGTGTTCCATATTTATGGCACGCGTGAGATACTCAGTCCATGAAGAAGGAAGCAGTAAGAACAACGATAGATATTCCCGCTCCGCTTTACCGCAGACTCAAGGAGCAAGCTGCCGCGCAAGGGCGGTCCGTTCGAGAATTGATTCTGGTGGGCGTCCACTCGACCCTGTTGCGGAGTAAGCGTTCTCGTCCGCGCCGCGTCAAGTTCCCTCTCATCGTTTCTAAGGGCCCCAAGGTCGAACTCAGCAACGAACAAATGTATGAACACGTTGAATTTCCTTGATGCGAATGTTTGGCTCGCGCTGATCTGGAGCCGGCACTCACACTCGAAAAAAGCCCAGGAATGGTTCGCCCGGTCGGCGGAGGAAAAATTCTTTTACTGCCGCATCACGCAGGTCACCGTACTTCGACTGCTCACGACTTCCAGCGTGATGGGAAGTGACACGAGAAAAATGGGCGAAGCCTGGGAAATATGGGACAAGGTTTGCGATGACGAGCGCATAGCCTTCCTTCCCGAGCCTGAATCTGTGGAGCGTGAATTCAGGCGCCTATCCGCGCTGCGAACCTCTTCGCCAAAAGTATGGGCCGATTCCTACCTGCTGGCCTTCGCAGGAGTTGCTGGATTGAAGTTGGTCACATTTGACCAAGGAATGAAAGCGAAAGGGCCTGACGCGCTTGTGTTGTAATAATTCAGCGAGAAACAGGAGACAGACGCAGGCTCGCGGCTAGCTGCTTAACGTCTAAGAAGACTCCATTATTTCAGACGGGCGCCGACTTCCACGTCCTCATCCGGAAATCCCGCCAACACCGGCCGTCCCTCGGGTCCAACGGACGCCGCTACAATCATTCCGTTCGACTCCACGCCGCGCAATTTTCGCGGCGCCAAGTTCACCACGACCGCGACTTTGCGCCCAATCAATTTCTCCGGTTCGTAAAACTGTGCAATCCCCGCGCAAATCTGCCGAATCTCCGTCCCAATATCCACCGTCAACTTCAACAATTTATCCGCGCCAACAATCCGCTCCGCCGTCTTGATCTGCCCAACGCGCATCTCCACTTTCGCAAAATCCTCAATGCCGATTTTCGCGTCCGCGGCAGGCGCCGTCGCTGCGGAGGCCGTTCCCGCCGCAACCGGTGGGGCTGCCGCAGGCGCGGGTGTAGTGACCGGCGACGGTGCGTTCTGAGCTTCTTTTTCCATGGCTTCCATCCTCTCAATCGCTTCTGCTTTTTCAATCCTCGGGAAAAGCGCCTGCAACTTTCCAAGCCGTCCGTCAGCCGCAAGCTGCCCCCACCGCAATCCATCCAACTCCACGCCACCAACCTGTCCCGCCAACCCCAGCAGCGCCCAAACCTTCGCCGTACAATCCGGCAAAGCCGGATGCGCCAATACGGTTACAATCCGCAAAACTTCCGCGGTAGTCCAGAGTATCGCCGCCCGCCTCTGCTGATCAGACTCCGTCTCCCCCAACGACCACGGATGCTCGCTGGTCAAGTAACGGTCAGTCGCCCCAATCAAGGCCCAAATCGCCTCCAACCCCCGCGAAAATCCCAACCTCTCGTACTCCTCCAACACATCCCCAATCGTAGCCTGCGCGATCTTCGCCAACTCATCATCCTGCGGCAAACGCGCACCCACCGCCGGAATCTTCCCGCCGCAATCTTTTTGAATCATTGCCGCAGTGCGGCTAGCCAAATTCCCCAACCCATTCGCCAGATCGCTGTTATATCGCTGCACCAGCGCGTCATAACTAAAATTCCCATCCTGCCCAAACACCGTCTCGCGCAGCAGGTAATACCGTAGTGCATCCATCCCCAAAACATTCACAATGGGACGCGGGCGTACCACATTCCCGAGCGATTTGCTCATCTTCGCGCTGTCCATCAACAGCCAGCCATGCGCCCAAATCTGCTTCGGCACGGGCAATCCCGCCGCCATCAAAAACGCCGGCCAATACACCGCATGAAACCGGATAATCTCCTTGCCAACGAGATGCAAATCCGCCGGCCAATACCCGGACTTCTCGTACTGCGGCCCGCCAACGGCGCTCAAATAAGCGGTCAACGCATCAAACCAAACATAAAAAACGTGCGGCTCCTCCCCCGGAACAGGAATCCCCCAGCGAATCGTCGTCCGCGTAATACTCAAATCCCGCAACCCGCCCTCAACAAAACTCAAAACCTCATTCCGCCGTGCCTCGGGCTGAATGAAGTCCGGGTTCTTCGCATAAAAATCAAGCAAGGGCTTCTGAAACGCCGAAAGCTTAAAAAAGAAGTTCGGTTCCGTAACCGTTTCGGTAGGCCGCCCGCAATCCGGACAATTCTCCCCTGGCTTCACATCCACATAAGCATTGTCATAAATGCAATACTGCCCCGTGTAATGCCCCGGATAAACAAACCCGTTCTCCCGGCACAATTTAAATAGCCACTGCACCGTATGCGCATGCTTCAAATCTGTAGTACGAATAAACTCGTCGCCCTGCACGCCAAGCTCATCCCACAGCGCCTTCCACTGCGCCGCCATCTTCGCCACAAACTCCGACTCCGGCACCCCCGCCTTCTTCGCAGACCTCTCCACATTCACGCCATGCTCGTCGGTCCCGGTGGTCATCACTACATCAAACCCGCGCATCCGCTTGTACCGCCGAATGGTGTCGCACACTATCGTCGAATACGTATGCCCAATATGCGGCAACCCGTTCGTGTAGTAGATCGGCGTAGTCAAATAATATTTTGGTTTCCCCGAAGCCATCTTTCTCCGTTCTTACACTTCTCTGTGCCCTCTGTGAACTCTGTGTTAAGAAAAACCTGCTACCGCTTCTCGTACGCCCGCACAGCCTCCGCAATCACGGTCTGCAGCGGCACCTTCTTCTCCTCCGCCAATTTCCGGCAATCCTCATACTCCGGCGTAGCATGCCGAATATGCCCGTTCACTCGCGAAACCTTCACGCGCACATCCCCCAACGAAGTCGCCACCGTGACCCACTCGCGCGGCAAAACCCGACGCTGAGCCGTATATGTGCGAGCCCCAAACGTAGTAGTCTCCGCAAAAATCAAGTCCATCAACGAATTCGTATCTCCAGGCCTGCACAAAACCGTCAAAAGCATCCCCGGCCGATTTTTCTTCATCTGCACAGGCGTGGTGTAAACATCCAAAGCTCCCGCCGCGAAAGCCTTCTCCAAAAAATATCCATAAATTTGCGGGTTCATATCGTCGAGGTTTGCCTCAATAACCGCGATCTCTTCATCGAACCCGGCAACCGTTTTCTCCGCAGTTTCTCCAACCATGATCCGCAGAACATTTGGCTGCGATTCCAAATCCGCGGTCCCAGCCCCATACCCAATCGCCGAAACAATCATCCCCGGTTGCGGCCCAAACGCCTCGCAAAGTGTGGCGACAATAGCCGCCCCGGTAGGCGTAACAAGCTCCTTCAATACTCCATTCGAATAAGTAGGCTTCCCCTGCAGCAACCGAGCCGTAGCAGGCGCAGGCACTGGCAACACCCCATGCGCCATCTTCGCCGTCCCACCACCCACATTTAGAGGGGAACACGCAAACTTCTCAATGCCCAGCGCATGAAACCCAATACAAGCCCCAACAATGTCCACAATCGCGTCCACCGCCCCAACCTCATGAAAGTGAATCTTTTCCACAGGCACGTCATGAACCCGCGCCTCAGCTTCCCCCAGCTTCTGAAAAATAGCCGAAGCCCGCTGCCGCACGACAGGTGCGAGCCGCGACTTCTCCAAAATCTCCAAAATCGCGCCAAGCGACCTGTGCTTCGACGTATCCTCCGTCTTCACCCGCACATATGTCGCCGCCATCCCATTCTTCCAAACTTTCTCCGCCGTCAACTCCCAACCAGGCACATCCAACCCGCGCAACCCCGAGCGCAGCAGCTCCACCGGGCAACCGGCATCCACGAGCGCACCAAGCGTCATGTCCCCGCCAATCCCCGAAAAGCAATCAAAATAAGCAAGTTTCATGGAAGTTCGCCGCCGCAGGAACGCCTGTTTGTAAGTTCCGTCGGAGATGATTCGATACTATCGGCGCAGCACAGGAGTGTCAAACCACGCAGCCGCTGAGTGGTGTCCTAATTTGGATTGCGGGAGCTCTGCTCCCGCTTTTGAGATTTCGGATGGGGCAAAAAGCCGCACCTATTTGCAAGCAAGCACGCAGTAGTGCTTCGCATTCGTTCGGAATTGAGCTATTCTCCTTCGCACCAGCACCTGTGGAGGCTTAACAAAAGAATGCCAGCGGCCCATCGCCCCATCAAGTCTTTCCTGCCACTGATCCTGGCTCTCGCGCTTTGTCTCGCCATTCCGGCCCACACCCAGGAGCCAGGCAATCCCCCTCCCACCTTCACCAAAGACGTCGCTCCCATCCTGCAAAAGCACTGTCAGACCTGCCATCGCCCCGGCGAAGCAGCCCCGTTTTCCATGCTGACCTACGAAGACACCCGCCCCTGGGCTACCATGATGAAAATGGCCGTCACCCAAAAAGTCATGCCACCGTGGTTTGCCGACCCGCACTACGGCCATTTCTCCAACGAACGCTCGCTGACCGCCGTAGAAATCCGAACTCTCGCCGCGTGGGTCAACGGCGGCGCCCAAAAAGGCTCCGACACCGACATGCCGCCTCCAGCAAAAGACTTCGTCGAAGGCTGGGGCATCCCAGCTCCGGACCTCGTTCTCCAACTCCCGAGGCCCTTTGACGTTCCCGCTTCAGGCGTCATGGACTATCAATACGTCATCATTCCGACCGGCTTCAAAGAGGACAAATGGGTGCAAATGCTCGAAGTTCGCCCAACCGACCGAGCGGTCGTCCACCACATCATTGCTTATCTTCGCGAGCCGGGTTCCAACTACTTCAAGGATCAGAAGCCTGGAGTCTTTTTTATCGCTCCGCCCGCGAAAGCCGACGAGAAGGTCGACACGAGCGCTCTGCCCAGCGATTTTCTGGTCGGCTACGCTCCCGGACAACCCGCGGAAATTCTCCGCCCCGGCGAAGGCAAGCTCATCAAAGCAGGCTCGGACATAGTTTTCGAAGTCCACTACACGCCAAACGGAAAAGCTACGAGAGACCAGACCAGGCTCGGCCTCGTCTTCGCAAAAACGCCCCCAGCTGAACGCGTTTTGACTCTCTCCGCCTCCAACGGAACCTTTAAGATTCCTCCGGGCGATCCCGACTACAAAGTGGACGCCTCCTTTGAGGTGCAAAAAGACGTCAAGCTCGTCGCCTTGCACCCGCACATGCACAGCCGCGGCAAGTCTTTTGAATATCGCCTGACTTTTCCCGATGGCAGGACCGAAACCATCCTCAGCGTCCCCGCCTTCAACTGGCACTGGCAGCTCTGGTACAACCTCACCGATCCCATCAGCCTCCCTCGCGGCACCAAGATCGAATGCACCGCCCATTTCGACAATTCCCCCGGCAATCCCGAAAACCCCGACCCCACCAAGGCCGTCATCTGGGGCCAGCAGAGCTGGGACGAAATGATGGTGGGCTTCTTCAACCTCAAATTTGACGCCAACATGTCCGCGGCGGAAGTCCGTTCCCCAGGCTCCGTCCACACTCACTGATGGTTTCCACGGGATATTCGCACGACGCACGCTTGCTATCCCGCTGAAAACAAACTATTTATTATTAATAACTTGACAAGTAACGCTGACATACTACAACCACAGGCGACACTGGCGGGATTTATCTGCCTCAGAAAAATGGCTCTCCGCTGGCTGGTCCTTCACACCTCAGCGAGACCACTCCACCCAATCTCGTTACCTTTTTGCAACTCCATCGCGTCCGTAAGCCGTTTGTTTGCCACTCTTACGGACACTTCGCATCATGCTCATTCCAAAAGCGTTAGCAGCCCTTTGTTCTCACATACCCGTGCACTCCTGTGCATCACGAATTATCCCATCTCCTTCGTTTTCAATACATTCCACACTCTGTGCACAAAACACCCGGGTGGGGGTATCCGTGCATCCCGCCGGAACAGTCCCCACGTTACCTTTTGACCCCATTCTTCTCCTCCACGTATACTCACCTCTCTCTTACGACTGGGGTTCCGTGTATCTAACACTCACAAGCCGCCTCCGCGACGCCCTCGCTCGCTACATCCAGGGGCAGTACGTCATCACCATGGACGTCACTCTCGAGCGCCCTCCCAAAATCGAAATGGGAGAAGCCGCCTCCCCTGTCTGCTTCGAGCTAGCCAAGCGCCTGAAGCGCGCCCCTCGCCAGATCGCCCAGGAAATCGCTGTCGGATTCGGCAAGGTGGAAGGCATTGCCCGCGTGGAAGTTGCTGGCGCCGGCTACCTTAATTTTTATTTCGATCGCGCCGCATTCCTGGAATCCACACAAAACGAAGCGTCCGCGAAAGCAAGTTCTACGCCGCAGCACGCCGGCAAAGTCATCGTCGAACACACCAGCATCAATCCCAACAAAGCCGCTCACATCGGCCACGTGCGCAACGCGGTCCTCGGCGACACCATGGCGCGCGTCCTGCGCCACGCAGGCCACCCCGTGCAAGTCCAAAATTACATCGACAACACTGGTGTCCAGGTTGCAGACGTAGTGATCGGCTTCCTCGATATGGAGCGCCTCACGCCCGTCAGCGTGAAAATGGCCGCGATGGACAAGCGCTTCGATTACTACTGCTGGGATCTCTACGCGAAAGCCACGCACTTCTTTGAAGAAGACAAAGCCCGCGCCGCCGAGCTCCGCGGCCGCACGCTGAAAGCGATCGAAGAAGACCGTGGCGAAGAAGCGGAAGTGGCGCAAGTCGTCGCCGATGCCATCGTCACTCTGCATCTGCGCACCATGGCGCGTCTTGGCATCTCTTACGAATTGCTGGCGCGCGAAAGCGAAATTCTCCACCTGAAATTCTGGGAAGCCGCTTTCGACAAATTGAAATCTTCGGGCACAATCCAGTTGGCGACCACCGGAAGAATGGCCGGCTGCTGGATCATGCCCTGGAAAGAAGAAAAAGATTCCAGAACCAATGCAGAGGCCGCGGAGAACTCCGCGGACACAGAGAAAGACAAAGACGAAGAGAATACGCAGGACAAAATCATCGTCCGCTCAAATGGCATCGTGACCTACGTCGGCAAAGACATCGCCTACCAGCTCTGGAAATTCGGCCTTCTCGGCAAAGATTTTAATTACCGCTCCTGGCCCGGCGCGCCTGAAGGCGAAAAAACGTGGGCCACCACGACATTCAAAAGTGATCCCGCAGCTCCGCATTTTGGCGAACCTGCCTCCGTGGTTTACAACGTAATCGACGCGCGGCAATCCTATTTGCAGGACGTAGTCGCTGAAGGATTGCGCCGCCTGGGTCACGCAAAAGCTGCCGAGCAGTCGATTCACTTGTCTTACGAAATTGTCGCCCTGACTCCGCGCTGCGCCGCCGAAATGGGCTACGAACTTACGCCAGAAGAAGCCAAAAAGGCCTACGTTGAGGTGAGCGGACGAAGAGGCTTCGGCGTGAAAGCGGATGACTTGCTCGACAAACTGGAAGCCGCCACGCTCGCGGAAGTCCAAGAGCGCCACGCAGATATGGGCGAGGGCTCCCAGAAAAAAACCGCCCATGCAGTTGCCGTCGGCGCGCTCCGCTTCTTCCTATTAAAATTCACGCGCAACGCCATCATCGCTTTCGATTTCAAAGACGCCCTAAGCTTTGAAGGCGAAACTGGCCCGTACTGCCAATACGCGGTCGTCCGTGCGCGCGGAATTTGGCGAAGGGGGGTCGAACGTCCCCCGGACATTGTGACCGAGGCAGCGCTAGGCGAAGCAGTGGAACTTTTCAAAACAACCCGGGGCGATGTAACGGCCAAATTTCTCGAAGGCGCGGGAAATAATGATTTGTGGGAACTTGTGCTATCGGCATCTTCACTGGATCTGGCCGTCGACGCAGCCATCGGCGCGCAAGAACCCGCCTTCGTTGCGAAATACGCCTTCCAACTGGCCCAAACCTTCAACAATTTCTACCACAAGCACCACATCCTAACGGAGGCCGACGCCCACAAACGCGCCTTCCTCCTCAGCCTGACCGAATTGGTCGAATCGCAATTGGTAAAGGCACTAAACCTTCTGGGCATCGAGGCCCCGGAGAAAATGTAGGAAATTCCTATGCCAACACATAAAACTTCGCGCCGTGATTTCCTGTCCATTACGTCGCTCCTCGGCGCAAGCCTGGCTGCACCAAAATTTCTCCTCGGCGGCCTCGTGGATTCCCCGGCAGCCCGTACACCGCTCACCGAATTCGACTACGCCGACGTAACACTCGCCAGCCCACTCCACAATCAGCAACTCGACGCCAACATTTCCGTCCTGATGGAGCTGAGCGAAGACAGCCTGTTAAAACCTTTACGAAAAATGGCTGGACTCCCCGCCTCCGGAGAAGAACTCGGCGGCTGGTATCTCTACGATCCCGCTTTTGATGGCCGTTCCCTTGGCCCCGGCTTCGCACCGGCCTGCACGTTCGGCCAATGGGTTTCCGCTTTGGCACGCGCCTACGCAATCACTCGTGACGAAAAAATCCGCAACAAAGTTCTGCGCCTCAATCGTGCCTACGCCAAAACAATTTCCGCGGCTTTTTATGAAAACAACCGCTTCCCCGCCTACTGCTACGACAAATTCGTCTGCGGCCTGATGGATTCGCACCGCCTGGCGAATGATCCTGACGCTCTCCGAATTCTCGATCACACGACCGATGTGGCCCTGCCGTGTCTCCCTGGAAAGGCCATCGAACACGGCATCCCTTGGCGCCCCGGCAAAGATGACACCTACACGATGGATGAGTCCTACACCATCGCGGAAAATCTCTTCCTCGCGTATCAACGCGGCGCAGGCGACCGCTACCGCACGCTGGGCGAACAATATCTCGACGACGAATATTTCAATCCCCTCGCTGATGGCCAAAGCAATTTCGCCGGGCGCCATGCCTACAGCCACGTGAATTCGCTGTGCTCCGCGATGCAGGCCTACATAACCCTAGGCAGCGAAAAGCATTTGCGCGCTGCAAAAAACGGTTTTGATTTCCTCGCTGCGCAGAGTTTTGCGACTGGGGGCTGGGGCCCCGACGAAACATTGCTTGCGCCCGACAGCGATGGCCTCTACGAAAGTCTTACGAAGAGCCACAATAGTTTTGAAACGCCCTGCGGTTCCTATGCGCATTTCAAGCTGACGCGCTATTTGCTACAAGCGACGCCAAGCCTGCGCTACGGCGACAGCATGGAGCGCGTCATGTACAACACAGTACTCGGAGCCAAGCCACTCCAAACCGACGGAAGCACGTTCTACTACGCCGATTACAATTTCAAAGCCAACAAAGTTTATTCCGACCGCCACTGGGCGTGCTGCTCGGGCACGCTTCCGCAAGTTGCCGCCGACTACGGAATCAACACGTATTTCCGCGACTCAAACGGCATCTACGTGAATCTCTACATTCCGAGCACGCTGCGCTGGACACAGGGCGGCGCGCGCTATTCTCTAACTCAGAAAACAGAGTATCCCTTCGACAGCCACATCCAATTTGAAGTGAAAGCCAGTTCCCCGAAGGAGTTCACTATCGGGTTCCGCACTCCAGCATGGACGGAAGGCGCAACCATTTACATCAATGGCAGACGACCAACGATGGCAAGCAAACCCGGCCAATTCGGGGCCGTCCGGAAGGAGTGGAAAAACGGCGATCGCATCGACCTGGAATTGCCGCTGAAGACCCGCCTCGAACCCATTAACCCGCAACACCCGGATACAGTCGCCCTGCTCTGCGGCCCGCAAGTCCTTTTTGCGATCGACAACCATTCGCCAACCGTGACGCGCAAACAATTGATAGCTGCAACTCAAACAGGTCCACAAACATGGCACGCCGAAACGGCAACAGGACCGCTGACGTTCCGCCCGTTCACGGCCATAACGAACGAGCAATATTCAACGTACGTGTCCGCAACCGACGAAGGATGACTTTGTAGGGGCGATATGAATAATGCAGAGGGAAAAGGTAGGACAGGCATTCCTGCCTGTCTCTTTTGTTTTGAACAACAACAGACAGACACGAACGTCTGTCCCACAGATCAGTAGGACATCACGAGATGTACGAGGGTACGCAAAGCAACGCCAGTAGGACCCTTAGCAAGCCAGGCCTTGGCGTCGTCATTCCATGCGGTGCCAGCAATGTCGAGATGTATCCAAGGCGTATCTCCGGCAAATTCGCGGATGAACCAGGCTCCGGTAATGGATCCGCCGCCCTTGCCGCTGCCAATGTTCTGAATGTCGGCGACGGTGCCCTTGATGAACTCGCGGTACTCGTCGTCCATCGGCAGTTGCCACATCTTTTCGCCGACGGCTTTTGCGGAAGCAAGCAACTTGTCAGTCCAAGTTTGATCTGCGCCGCTGAACACTCCAACGTTGATACTCGCGAGCGCCACAACAATGGCACCTGTGAGCGTAGCAGCATCAACAAGGTGCGTAGCACCAAGCTGTTTCGCGTAGTGAACGCCATCGGCAAGAATCAATCGGCCTTCCGCGTCGGTGTTCAAAACTTCGATGGTTTTGCCGGACATGGCGGTCTGAATGTCGCCGGGCTTCTGCGCAGTCCCGCCAGGCATGTTTTCTGTAGCAGGCACAACGCAAATAACTTTGACATTCGGCTTGAGCGTCGCCAGCGCGCGCATCACGCCGAGCATGGTCGCCCCGCCGGCCATGTCGTACTTCATTTTTTCCATGCCGTCGGCGGGCTTGATGGAAATACCGCCGGTATCAAACGTAACGGCTTTGCCGACAAGTCCAATGACCGGGGCACCAGGCTTCGGATTCGCTGGCGTGTAGGTAACAACAATCATTCGGGGCGGTTCCGGCCCGCCCTGCGCGACGCTGAGGAGCGCTCCCATTTTTAAATCAGCGATTTTCTTTTCGTCGAGAATTTCCACCGACAGCCCGGCTTGTTTGGCCATGGCTTCGGCTTTTTCCGCAAGAATTCTCGGCGTGAGCTTGTTGGAAGGCTCGTTAATCAGGTCGCGCGCAAAATTCTGCGACTCGCCGATAATGCGTCCGCGCGCGAAGCCTTTTTCGCCCGCGGCGCGCTCCGCATCAGAAAAACCGGCGACCACGACGGAGTCGATGAACTTGTCGTTCTTCTTGTCAGTCTTGTATTTGTCCGATTCAAAGTCGGCCGCGATCGCGCCCTCGACGATCGCTTGCGCGAAATCTTCGGTAGCGTCGTTTTCGCGTACAACGAAAGCAATACTGTGCGCGCCACGAGTTTTCAAATTGCGCAGCGCAGCGCCAGAAATTTTGCGAAGCGTGGCGTTATCAAATTTTTCGCGCTTCCCGGCTCCGACCAGCAACAGCCGGCCGGCTTTGAGTCCGGCGGGAGCATGAATCAGGGTCAACTCCAGCGTCTTGCCAGTCAGTTCACCGCTCTTGGCCAGTTTCTTAAGAAGACCGCCGGCAGCCTGGTCAATCTCTGCGAGCCTTCCTTGAATAGGATCCGTCTCCTCAAAGACATAGGAGACGACGGCTTCGGTTTCGAGTCCAGCGTACGGCTTTGTTTCCAGTGTGATCTGCATGTTTCTTTATCGCCTCCGGTTGTTATACATCGCTTTTTCGGTCTCTCTTCGTGCTTCCTTATCCTTTTCGTCCTGGCGGCGGTCCCACGACTTCTTGCCCTGGGCCAGGGCGATTTCGACCTTGGCGATGCCGTTCTTGAAATAAATCTTAGTGGGAATGACGGTCAAACCCTTGGATTGGGTACGCCCGGCAAGCCTGTAAATTTCGTTCTTGTGAAGAAGCAATTTGCGCGTGCCAAGCGGCTCGTGATTCCAGGGCCCGCCGGGCATGTACTGTGCAATGTGCGCGTTAACGAGCCAGGCGCCGGAGGGCCTGAAATCGACATAAGCATCTCGGATATTCGCTTTTCCTTCGCGCAAAGCCTTCACTTCGGTGCCATGAAGCACGAGCCCAGCCTCCATTCGGTCAAGAAGATGGTAGTTATAGGAGGCGGCGCGGTTCTGGGCCACGATTAGCTCTTCGGATTTGGCGCCCTTCTCGGGCTTCTTTAATGGCTTCGGCACAATCTCTCATCATAACTGGAGTGTTAAAACTTGGCTATGGATATGGTTTGGACACATTACTTGAAAGCGTGCAGCCAACCTTCCGTGTATTGCCCGTGCTCTAAACCGAGTGTTAGACTGGGTGGCAGTCTGCAATGGCTTCGTGTCGAGGCCCCGGAGAGTCCATGCGGCGTAGTCTAAGTGTCGGCTTGTGTTTGTGCATCGGTCTGTTCGCTTCGGGCTGCCCGAAGGGCCAAACGGACTACAACAAGGGAGCCAAAGCCGAGACTCTGCAAGATTTCGATGCCGCAATGGAATTTTACCAGAAGGCGCTGAAGACCGACCCCTATAACGCCGGCTACAAAATCAAATTCAATCAAGCGCGGTTCGATGCCGGGGAGCAGCACGTCAAGCAGGGCGTTAAGCAGCGGGAGAACGGGGACTTGCAAGGCGCGGCGGCTCAATTCCAGCGCGCGCAGATGATCGATCCCGCCAGCCCGGTGGCATCGCAGGAACTAAAGAGAACACTGGCGATGATCGCTGAGCAGACCCACGCAAACGACAACACGGCTCCGCCCGCGGAAGACGAATCGCAAAAGTTCATGTCCGCGCCGCCGCAGATCAAGCCGCTTTCCAACATAGCCATCACTTATAAGGCTCCCGGCGCCGACGCCAAGATGGTGTACGACACAATTGGGAAGCTGGCCGGCCTGACGATGATTTACGATCCCGAATTCCCTGCCCGGCGAATCAGCGTGGACCTGAATAACGTGACGATCGGGCAGGCCCTGGAAATAGTCAACCTGGAGAGCAAGGCCTTCACGAAACCGATCACGGAAAACATCGTCATGGTGATTCCGGACCAGGCGCAGAAACGCCGCGATTATGAAGAAGAGGTGTTGAAGACATTTTATCTGGCGAATACAGTGACGCCGCAGGATTTGACGGAAATTGTGACGGGGCTGCGGCAGTTATTCGATTTGAAGCGCATCCAGCAGCTGAACTCGCAGAACGCAATTGTCATTCGCGCGACGCCGGACATGCTGACGCTGATCCAGAAGGTTCTGGACGACGTGGATAAAGCCAAACCGGAAGTGGTGATTCAAGTGGAAGTGCTGGAAGCGCGCACGGACCGTTTGCGCAATCTGGGAATTCTGCCGGGACAGAGCGCGTCCATCGCTATAAATCCGGGCGCTTCGACAACCACGACCAGCACGACAACCACGACGCCAACCACGACGACGAACAATCTAACGCTTCAGAATCTTCGGCAATTGAACAGCAGCGATTACAGCGTCACTGTTCCGAACTTCACCGCCAACGCCGTGCTGACCGACACCTACACTAAAATCATACAAAACCCCGAGATTCGCTCCGTGGACGGACAGCAGGCAAAGCTCAAGATCGGAGATCGCATTCCGATTGCAACAGGCAGCTTTTCCTCGGGCATCGGAGTAACGGGCGGAGTAGCAGGAGCGGGCATCAACCCGCTGGTGAACACGCAATTCCAGTACCAGGATGTGGGCGTGAATATTGACATCACGCCGCGCGTGCATCCGAATCGCGATATCAGCCTGAAGGAAAAGATTGAAGTTTCGTCGGTTACGGGCACGTCCACCATCGGAGGAATCAGCCAGCCAATTATCAGCCAGAGGGTCGTGGAGAACGACATCCGGTTGAAGGAGGGCGAGGTAAATATTCTCGCCGGGTTGATTCAGCGGACGGACACGAAGACATTAAACGGCTGGCCGGGGCTGGCCAAGATTCCCATCATCCGGTATTTGTTCTCGGACGACAACACGGAGCACCAGGAAGACGAAGTGCTTATCGTGCTGATTCCGCATATTGTGCGGATCCCGGATTGGACGAAGGCGAATTTGCGCGGGCTGTATTCTGGAACAGAGCTCGCCGTGCAGGTAAAGCGGGAGAGCGATATCCGCACGCCGACGCCGGAACCCGCGAAGCCTGCCGGGCAGCCTCCCGCGGGTGCAGCGCCCGGGGCGGCTACGCCAACGACGGGCGGGACCGCTCCAGGAACTCCGGTGGCGAATCCGCCGCAAGGGCAGCCTGGCAAGTTACGGTTCGAGCCGCAGGGACTGACGCTGAAAGTCGGTGAGACAAAAACGATCGCGGTAGTCGTGGACAACGTGAACGACCTGTTCTCGATACCTATGTTGCTTCAATACAACCCCGCGGTGATCAGCGTGGAAGAAGTGCAGCATGCCGTGGGCGATGGGCAACACGGCGGGTTCCTCTCTGGAGGAACACAGGAAATTGCCATCGTGCAGAACGTCAACAAAGAGAAGGGGCAGGCGATTATTTCCGCGACGAGACAGCCCAACACGGCCGGGGTGACCGGAAGCGGAACTTTGCTGGGGATCGTGATCAAAGGAATCGCACCGGGCTCCTCGGGCTTGTCGATTGTGCAGCAAAACGCGAAAGACTCGCAGCAGCGGCCCATTCCACTGGTCACGAGCGAGGCTACCGTGCAGGTTCAGCAGTAGTCCAATAGAGAGGTTCTGATGCGGCGCGGTTTTTGTTTGCGCGGACGTAGTCAGCAGGGGCGCCTTTCCCCGAAGGCGGGCATGACGCTGCTGGAGCTGGTCATTGCCTGCGCCATTCTGCTTATACTGTCGTCCATGGCGTTGCCGATCTTCCGTTACACGGCGCTGCGACAGAAAGAATCCGAACTTCGCTATGACCTGCGTACCATGAGGGACGCGATTGACTATTACAAGGAACTCGCGGACCAGCATAAGTTCCGAACGCAGGTAGGAACCCAGAATTATCCGCCGGATCTGGAGACGCTGGTGAAAGGCGTGCAACTGGGCGCGACAGGCGATAAGCGGCTGCGGTTCATGCGAAGCGTTCCGGTGGACCCCATGACCGGGAAGGCGGATTGGGGGTTGCGGTCGGTGAGCGACGATTTCGATTCCAAGACCTGGGGTGGCAACAATATTTTCGATGTGTACTCGATGTCCGCGGGCACGGCGCTCGATGGGACAAAATATAGCGACTGGTAGATCGGTAGAGGTGCTGAAATGAACGGAGTAAGAGGAAGAGTTCGTGATGGAATGGCTGGACGCAAGCGCGGTGCACGGCGCTTCAGTGGGGGCTTCACGCTGCTTGAGTTGATGATCGTCATCACAATTATCTTCATTCTGCTGGGGCTGGCGGCGGGGCGCTATGACAAGACGATCGCGAGGTCGCGTGAGGCGGTGCTCAAACACGATTTGCAAGTGATGCGCGAGGCGATCGATAACTTCACGCTGGATAAGCAGGCGGCGCCGCAATCGCTCGAAGATCTGCACAGCGCGGGATACTTGAGGGAAGTTCCCCTGGACCCCATGACCCAGGCCACGGATTGGGACGCGGTGTTCGACAATGTGGTGTTGAGTCCGGATCAGGTGACCACGGGAATGGTGGACCTGCATTCGCATTCGGGAAGAACCTCCCCGTTTGACGGGACGGCCTATAGCAGCTGGTAGGGCGAATTTTTCGATTTTATTTGGGATAGCGGCGGTTTTACTTTGCCGCCGTTTTCGATTTGTTGCTGGTTCGGCGTAGATTTGCTCGCGGAAAATGGCGCGTGGCGCGAAGAATTGGCTGGTTAACGTTTTGCAATGATTTGACGGGGCCCTGCATGTTCGCTATAGTGAATGTGCGGGGTGGAGCAGCCTGGTAGCTCGTCGGGCTCATAACCCGAAGGTCGTCAGTTCAAATCTGACCCCCGCAACCAATCTAAGATCCACAGGCCGGGCACAGGCGCCCGGCCTTTTTCTTTGGATTCCACGGCACGAGTTTCTGGCAAGCCGTACTTCGTCTATGTTTTGTGACCGCGGTCTGCCTGCCGGTTTTATATGGCGCCTCTCAGTGTTGCATATTGCATACTAAAACCGCCTGATTTGTGACACTATAGTCGCCGTGCAGGAGGTTACCAATGGACTTTGTGACAAGCACGCGGCAAGCAGGCAGCGTTACCATTGTGGACATCAGCGGCCGGATTGTTCTCGGACAAGAAAGCGCCTCACTGCGCAATCTGATCAACGATCTGTTGAGCAAGGGACAGAAGAAGATTCTGATCAATCTTGCCGATGTCAGTTACATCGATAGTTCGGGCTTGGGCAGTCTGGTCGGTTCTTTCACGAGCGTGCGGAAGCAAGGCGGAGAGCTCAAACTTCTCAACCTCACTCACAAGGTTCACGACTTACTGCAAATTACAAGGCTGTACACGGCTTTCGACGTCATGGATGACGAAACGGCGGCCGTTAATTCCTTCGGTCAAGCCGTAACTCCCTAATTCGCGGACTCTCTCATAGCCAGTCTCAGGGCGCGGCGATTCTCCCTTCCGGAAATACAAAACACGGCGAAGGAAAATCTCGAAGGGAAAAAGTGCATCCATCAGGCATCGCTTGCGAATGTTTTTGTCACAGACTGGGCTAATCTTCGGAAGATCGTTCTTTCCTCTCTCTTTGCCATTGAGGTCATAGCCGGTGAGGCGCTTTGGGGGCCATGGGTGAGTTTGGCAATCACGGCGCTAACCGTAGCGGCGGCTTTGAGGCTCTTACCGCAAGTTTGCGGATTGCAGATCAGAGGAAGGAAATAAATCGCCGAGCGCAATGGATAGTGTCCGGCGCTCAACTCCATGCACGGACGGAAACTAAACGCGTCAAACGGCAAAAACAAAAATCGTTTGGTATTAGTTGCTTCGCATTTGAAGAGATGTGGGAACATCTCCAAAAAGCGACCAACGGAAAAAACGCAAGTCGCAGTTCAGGCAGCGAAATGGTCTAAGAAAAATCATGGTTAGAATTACTCTTTCCACTGTTCCTTTTCTCCGAGACCGATGGATTCCTGTACTTTTGCACTCTGGACAGCCCTTCATGGTCATTCTCCTAACGCAACCTCGACAACTGAACTACCCGCTTAAGTTATAGTGAAATGAAACAGCTCTCTGTTTCGTTTTGAACATTCCCCCATTAAATAAACGCAGCTGCCACCCCTTTGTGGCGTCCCCGAGCCAATGTTCAAAACGGTACAGACGCCCCCTTCACGGCCACGTACTTTGGGCTGGAAAGGGTCAACCTCCTGGCTGCTTACGCCGATTTGCACCAGCGGTTTCGGTTGGCGATGTGTGTTTCCATGTCAAATCTGGCTCAGAGCGATTTCCAGCCTGACTTGGCGAGTCTCCGGACGCAGAACTCCGCCTCTCACAGACGACGGCCTCTCCGAGTTCTTTTCGTCCATCGCGATGCGGACGTGATAGACGGCTGTATGGGAGAGCTCAAAAAAGCTCAATTCACGGTGAGCGCCGATTTCGTCTTGAACCTGGCACAGTGCGGTGAGCGGCTTCATTCTCAATCTTACGACGTTGTGGTTGCCGAATATCCTTGCCCGAGTCTAAAAGCCTCGCAGGCACTGCATACTCTGCACCATGAATTACAGGAGACTCCCCTTTTGTTTGTGGCGGGCGCACTATGCAGTGAGTCTATTGCCCAGCTCGCTGCCGATGGCGCTTTCGATTACGTGGAGCGAGACCACCTCGCCCAACTGCCGATGGCCGTCCGTCAAGCACTCAACGAAAAGAAACTCCGCGCGGAGTTGAAGGAAGCTCGAAACGCGTTGCGCCATTCCCAATCGCTCTATCGCGCACTTGTGGACAATCCCGTTTACGGAATCTTCCGATGCAACGCGGATGGCGAAACGATTGACGTTAACCAGGCGCTGCTCGTCATGCTGGGTTACGCAACCAAGGAAGAGCTCCTCGCGTCCAGTCGCGCCACAGAACTTCTTCCCACCCTCAGCGGCGGATCGCCATGGATGGGACACGTCCCCGGAGCCAAGTCCATCGAACCCGTAGAGACGGAGTGGAAACGCAAGGACGGCACCACTCTAAAAGCCAGGTTGAGTGGCCGAGGCGTCTACGACGAAAATGGAAATTTCGCCGGCCATGAAGTCATCGCCGTGGACGTCACCGAACAGCGAACGATCGAGAATCAGCTGCGGCATCAGGCATCCACCGATTCGCTGACCGGCTTGGCCAATCATCGCCGGCTTTTCGAAGAGCTGCACGCGGAAATTTGCCGCTCCAACCGAACCGGACGCGAATTTTCTCTCATATTGCTGGACCTCGATGGTCTGAAACAGGTTAACGATCTGTTTGGCCATCCTACGGGTGACAGGGCGCTCTGCCGGCTCGGGCAAATTCTCAGAGACTGCAGCCGTTCGATTGACACCCCAGCGCGCCATGGTGGAGATGAGTTTGCCCTCGTGCTGCCAGAAACCGGTATGGCCTCCGCTACTTTGGTAGCGCATCGCATCTGCGATCTTCTCGCCGGGGAAGTCGAAGAGCCTTCCCTTTCCGTTAGCGTCGGGATTGCCAGTCATCCGAGGGACGCCGAAACCATCGGAACTCTTCTCTACGCCGCGGACCGCGCATTGTACGCGATGAAAGACAAGCGCCCGACAGTCGCTCGCACGCGGCCTAAAATCCTGGAGAACGCGAACCGTTTCGAGGGAAGGAAATCCAATGGATGAAAATCGTCTCCGCCATCGCGGAAAGCGAGTGATTCCCGCGCAGTCGCACCACGCGGAGGGCCGCGTTCAATACCTGCTGGCGGCGGAAGAACAAATACTTCGCTCCATCGCAGCCCAAGCGCCCATTTCCGAAGTCCTGAATGGAATCTGTACCGCTCTAGACTGCCAGCTCGGAAACATGGTTTCCCTAATCTCAGTGCCGGGCGACGGTGTGGTAAGTTCCCCTGAAGCTGCGCGCAACGCAGCGGTCTTTGGCCTGCACATTTTCTTTTCCGTGGATATTTTGAGCGAATTCGGCCAGGAGCTCGGTTCGCTCGAGATGTACTGCTGCACGATGCGTAGCCCTACTTCCCACGAGCTTCCATTGATCGAACGAGCCGCGTGTTTGGCCGCCATTGCGATGGAGCGCGAGACGAAAGCCGGGGGGCGCCCCGATCATCGCACGCCAGAATCAAGACCACTGCACAGCCAAGCTCTCCGATCGCCCCATTTTCTGCATTAAACTTCTGTCAGGGCAGAAACTCGCGCGACCTATGGCTGCAGCCTGGGCTCTCTGCAATGCCGTCCGATAATGCCGTCCTGCCTCACTCGTGCAGCACCACGCTCAAAAGAGACGTATTGATCTGCAGCACTCCGTTGTACTTGATGAACCCCAGTTTCCGGAATTTGTTCATGAAGAAGTTCACCCGCGACCGCGTTGTCCCAATCATCTCCGCCAGCGTTTCTTGCGATATCTTGTGCAACACGGCATGCGGCGAATCGTCTTTGCCGTAACGCGCGAGCAACAGCAGCGTCCGCGCCAGCCGCTTTTCGCTCGAGTTAAACAGCTGGTCCACCAGGTCCTCTTCAATGCGAATGTTCCGTGCAAGCATGAACGCGATGAACCTGTCGGAGAGCTCGTGCTGCTCGTGCAAAACTCGGAACATCTCATCCTTCTCAATGATGAGCATCGTGCTGACCGTAACCGCTCTCGCTGTTCCCATGCGAACCGACTGCCCCGCCAGGCAACCTTCTCCAAAAAAATCGCCGGGTCCCAGAATAGCGACCACTGCCTCTTTGCCACCTTCGCTCACCACCGATAGCTTCACGCTGCCATTTCGTAAATAAATCACGCTGGCTGCTGCATCGCCTTGCTGATAGACGACTTCCGCTTTCTCACATTCTTTGACGCTTCTCGCAACCCCGGTGGAGTTTAGAAACGCTTGCGCGTCGAACCCGTTTTTGTTCGCCAGAGTCGTTTTTGTTTTCTTGTGTCTGGGATTTGGCATTTTTTATGGCCCCACCTTCCCAAACGCAAGGGGCAGAACGATGAATTGTTCTTCCGCCTCGGCGAGAGCGTTGTTCGACTTTTCTTTCTTGATTTGTTGCGGCCTCCCGGCCGTTGTTTCCCTCAAAACTTGTTCGCCCACAATTTTCCGTACAATCTCCAACGGAACTTGCTCGAAATGGGTTTTCAAATTGAACATGAGGACCTCCCCGATCGTCCTGAGACTAGCAGCACTGAAGTGATACGGGCTGACTCTTTAGCAGCGCGCCACATGGCTTTAGTCGCTTCGCAGCCGCCTGTTTAGACGAGCCGAAGCATTCGTCCTCCCAGTAGAGCCTTTCGTCTCTTCGTCTCTTCGTCTCTTCGTCTCTTCGTCTCTGCCGCCTCTCGCGCTTTTTACTTGCAGGACTCGTTACGCTGGGATATGATAGCGGTACGTCTATTTAGCGTTTCTTTCGCTAGGAGGCTTTTATGGGGAGCGCCCAGATGAAACTAGGAACCACACACTTTAAAACCATGGTGCAATTGGATGTGCCGCAAGGCCGCAATGGAAAGCACAAGCTGATCGTCACCACGATCCTCAAAGACCTCGGTCGTCTGAAACCCGGCTCCGCGCTGAAAGTCCCCTTGTCTGAATTGTTGGGATCAAAAGAAAAAGTCCGCTCAGCTCTGAATCGCGCGACTCGCAAAACCGGCCTCAAAGTTGCCACCGCCAGCGACGCGACTTTCCTTTACGTGTGGAACGAAGCCGAATAGCGCGAACCTTACTGTCCCGCTGTCACGAGCTCTGCACCCTCGCGCCGCCCCTTGCAATCATTCTTCAAAACTGTACATAAGAGAACAGACGAAGCGCCTCGCGAAGTCCAACATGGACTCGCCGCAAAAGGACCGTGGTGTTTTCCACTCCGGCTTCTTCAGCTGGATCTTTGCAGATCGCATATTCGCTGAGGATGCGAACCACCCGCGACTCGCGCGGCCTGCCTCGAGATAAGCCCCGCTTCGTGGAAGGAGTGTTGTTCAGACCTTCTCCGCTTCCGGCAGAACACTTCACAGTTTCGAAACGCGTGGACAAATGTCCGAAACACGGACAAGGAAGGTTCAAAAGCATGCCTCTCATTCAAATTCTATTAGCCCTGATCGTTGTAGGCGTTCTGTTGTGGCTGGTAAACCGATTCATTCCCATGGCCGGAAGCATCAAGTCGATCCTTAACGCCGTCGTCGTCATCTGCGTGGTCCTATGGCTCTTGAACGTATTCGGATTATTCCATTCACTTTCGCAAATCCATGTCGGTAGCCTGCGGCATTAGGTCGCATCGGGAATTCAATTATCCGCCCCCCGGCGAACACATAAATCGCCGAATTGTCTGTTCGAAGTGCTGAATTTTCTTGTTCGAAATGAGGAAAAATGCTCGGAACTATCTTAATCATTTTCTTGATTTTGGCTCTTTTTGGCGCGCTTCCGCGTTGGGGGCACAGCAGAGACTGGGGCTACCGCCCCACCGGCGGTATCGGCCTCATCCTGATCATCGTCGTAATTCTCGTGCTTATCGGACGCATTTAGTGGTAGTGGCTGCAACCCCCACGTAGAGGTAACGATGGACGCATCCAAACTACGTGCAACTGCCTTTTAAAGTCTGCGTCACCAAGTGAGATGGTCGCGCCGGCGATGTCACTGGAAAGACCTAGGTAGGCGGCCACGTGGAAATCCTGCGTCCTCGAAAAAGGTTTGAATTCCTCTGCGAGCTCGTCATTGTGGTCGCCGGGTTTGATCTCTACTCTTACCACGTGCACGAACTTCTCGTCTCGCTTGCCCTCTTTAGCGTGGCTTTCCTCCTTCTGGCGATAACCCTTGTCGCCGCCGTCCTCCTCTGGTGGGCAAGCGAGCAGTTGGCCAATAAGTCCGGCCCCCACCTCGCAAAGTTGATCGCATTCTCCCGCCGTCTCATGGCTGCATACGCAAAATTCTAACCCCCGCCTGTTTTTCCGCATAAACCACAATACTGTCCCTAAGAGAACAGCTTTTCAATTTGCGGCACAGTAATATTCCTCCACCAGAAACAAATGGATCCGTAACTCTTGGGAGGAAATAGAAATGAAGTTCATAAAGACAATTTTAGCTGTGCTCGCACTCACTTTGTTCAGCGTTACCCTGGCTTCCGGCGCCGGAGCCGACACGTGGAACAAAAAGACCGTTCTCACTTTTAGTCAACCGATCGAAATCCCCGGCCAGATCCTCCCCGCGGGAACCTACACTTTCGTTTTGCTCGATTCACCTTCCGACCGCCACATCGTGCAAATCTTCAATGCCGATGGCTCTCATCTCATCACCACCGTCCTGGCCATCAACAACTACCGCCTCACTCCGACCGGCGACACCGTCATTAAATTCTCCGAGCGCCCGGGCGACAATCCGGAAGCCCTCAAGGCCTGGTTCTATCCCGGCGATAACTTCGGCCAGGAATTTGTTTACCCGAAGTCCAGAGCCATTCAATTGGCCGTCGTCGTCAAAGAACCCATTCCAGCAATGCCCACCGACGCCGCTGATCTGAAAGTGGTCGAAATCGTCGCCGTAACTCCGGAGCAGAAAGAAGTTCCGGTTGCCGAAGTAATTCAAGTGACTCCTCCGGTCGCGGAAGCCGCTCCGGTAGCTGCAACTCCCGCGCCTGTCGTTGCCGCCGCACCAGCCCCAGCAGTGATCGAAACGAAGCAACTGCCCCAGACAGCCAGCTTGCTTCCTCTTCTCGCCCTGCTTGGTTTCGCTTCGCTCGGCGCCGCGTTCCTTCTCAAGCGTCTCGCGAGCTAAGCTCGTCAACGTATAGAATCTCCAGTGCGTCGCGGGTCCGAGTATCCATTCTCATCCCGCGACGCCAGGAGTTTTGCCAGTGAATCTCGCTATCCTATCTCGCAAGCTCGGTCTGTTCCGCTCTTGTCTTCTACTTGCTGCCCTTCTCCTCATTTATAGTTCAGCAGCCCATTCGCAATCCGCTCAATCGCCACCACCTGCCGACGCTCCCCTCCAAGCTACAATTTCCGTGCAATCGGATCTCGTTGCCATCCCCGTCCGCGTCACCGACGCGCATAGCAATTTTGTCCCCGGCCTGCGCCAGCAGGACTTCCAGGTTTACGAGGAAGGCCGTCCGCAATCCATCACTCTTTTCCAGCAAGAAGACGCTCCCGTAACCGTTGGCCTCGTCGTTGACCACAGCCGCAGCATGGGCAAGAATCTCGCTGAAGTCACCGCCGCTGTCTATGCCTTTTCTCACTCCACCAATCCTCAAGACGAAATGTTCGTCGTGGACTTCAACGACGACGTCTGGCTCCAGATGCTAGGCGGTAAGCTCTTCACGCACGACGCCGGCGACCTCGAGAAAGCTATCGCCGCCGTCGGCGCGCGCGGCCGTACGGCACTTTACGACGCCATCGCCGAGGGCATCAATCACATGCGCTATGGCCATTGGGAGAAAAAAGCCCTGATCCTCGTGACCGACGGCGGAGATAACGCCAGCCATCAGAAGTTTTCAGACATTCTCGCTCTCGCGCAACGCTCGCAGGTCATGATCTATTCCATCGTCCTGTTAAACGCCGACGAAGAAGAAAATCCCGGCATCCTTCGCCGCCTTTGCAAAAGCACCGGCGGCATCGCTTACTTTCCAGACGCGAAGCAATCCGTCGCGAGCATCACCAATCAAATCGCGCGCGACCTTCGCGAGCAGTACACGATCGGTTTCGCCCCACAAAAGCAAGGCAGTGCCGCTTCCTTTAGAAAAATTCAAGTGAAAGTGTCCGCGACAGGACAGGGCAAGCTGAATGTCCGCTCACGGCCCGGCTATTTCGCTCCGGACGAGAAAAAAGTCTCCGCGCAATCCGGCAAGGGCGCTTCATGAAGTTTGTCAGCGTCGGCGCACAACGCCCCGTTCCAAAGTGCTTCCCGATTCTCCGCGCGGCATACTATTTTTTCCTCAGCGTCGGCATCCTCGCCATCGGCTACGTCGGCTACGTCGTCGTAGAAGCGCACGCCTATCAAGCCAGAGAGCTATCAAAATTTGAAAACGCCACCCAAAGCCAAAAGGAAGCCCCGCATCTCCTCGTCGAAGGCGGCGTAATCGGCGAGATTCAAGTTCCACGCCTCAACCTGAAAGCCATCGTCGTCCAGGGCGATTCGCACACCATCCTGCGTCATGCCGTAGGCCATATTCCAGACACCGCTTTGCCCGGACAATCGGGCAACGTCGCCCTCGCTGGCCACCGCGACACATTCTTTCGCCCGCTGCAGCATATCCGTCTGGGCGACACCATCCATCTCAAAACTCTCGACGGTGATTTCAGCTATCAAGTCGAATCCACGGCAGTCGTGCCCGCCAGCGCCGTAGAAGTCCTAAGCCCAACGGAGGGCCACACACTAACGCTGATCACCTGTTTCCCATTTGACTACATTGGCGCAGCCCCCAACCGCTTCATCGTTCGCGCGCGCGAAGTTCCTGCGGAGCCTTCGCAGCTTCCAGCGCCCTAGAATTGGCCGCGTACCCTTTTGGAACAATAATCGAAATGCAGATGTGTGCATTACTGGACAGACTCTCCCCTTCAACTCATCTAACATTCCTCTCCGTAAGGGTAGCAAGAGCGCTGTTTCGCAACCCATTCACCCGCTTTAGCCCAATAGCCTCGGCTTCAAACCCTCACCTTCGAAAAAAGGAGGCCACGTGCTTTGGACAATCTTCGTAGTTCTCCTTGTCCTTTGGGTCTTGGGATTGGTCACTTCCTATACGATGGGTGGATTCATCCACATCTTGTTGGTACTTGCGGTCATCGTCCTGCTGTTCCGCCTCTTGTCGGGAAGAAGGATGGTTTCCTGATCAAGGAATCGCAAACATGAAACCACTCTCTCTAGCTGGAATCGTGTTGATTGTCCTTGGCGGTCTCGCTCTCGCCTACCAGGGATTCAACTACACCCAACGCGAGAAAGTCATTGATATTGGTCCCATCCATGCCACTGCCGACGAACAAAAGCATGTTTCCATCCCGCCCATACTCGGCGGCTTGGCATTGGTCGGCGGTATTGCTCTGTTAGTCGTTGGAAGCAAAAAAAGTTCCTAGATCGAATTCGCAAAAGCACCCGCCTGAGAGTCGGGAAACGCATCGCCCTCTCACGAATTTAACCATGTTGGAGGTCCTTCAACATCGGGTTGTACAGCAGCAAATGTCTTCAAAAGAAGTTCCGACCATGGAGGTCAGTGATGAAAAAATTGTTGATTACCGCAGGATGTCTTTCGCTCGTGGCAGGTGCACTCTACGCAAGGGAATTCAATAAAGAGCAACGGCGCCTCGAAGAATGTGGCACCGTAATGTCCGAGATTCTCCACGTACCAGATAACATTCCCCAGGACCTTCTGGACAAGGCCGAGTGCGTCATCGTGATCCCCAGCGTCAAGAAACTGGCGTTTGGAGTCGGCGCTGACTACGGCCGCGGCGCGATGGTTTGCCGCACCGGCGAACACTTCCGCGGAGCATGGGGAGCCCCGGCAATGTACGCTCTTGAGGGCGGCAGCGTAGGCTTCCAAATCGGCGGCGAAGAGACGGACCTCATCCTTCTCGTTATGAATGGCCGCGGTATGGATTCCATCCTCAGCAGCAAAGTGAAATTGGGCGGCGATGCCTCCGTTGCCGCAGGCCCCAAGGGACGTGATGCTTCCGCGGATACCGACGCCTGGATGCGCGCCGAGATCCTCAGTTATTCCCGTTCACGCGGCGTCTTCGCAGGAGTTTCCCTCGAAGGCTCCACGATTCGCCCTGATGACGACGCCAGCGGCGACGTCTACGGTCACAGCATGAAGGCCAGCGAGATCGTCCGTGGCGAACATACCGGGGTGCCTGAGTCAGGTCACCGTCTCGTCAACGTTCTTGAGAAGCACTCACCAGTTAACGAATCAAAACGCGGCTCGAATTAATATCTGATTCGCAGCAGCAAGGCACAGCTCGCCGGGACTTTTCCAAGTCCCGGCGAGCTGTCTTACTTTGGAGTGCGGGAGCCCTGCTCCCGCTTTTGAGATTTCGGACGTTGCAAAACCTTGCCCTCGAATAGAAGCGTCAACCCGCCAGACCACTCTCCCCTTGGCCAGACTAGTCTCCCCGATTGATCATCGAATCGAAAAGACGCAGCCGGAAATGAGGACGCCACCCACTCAAATGTTTTGATAGACAACCGTCGCCCCAGTATAATGCTTGTGGATATAACTACGTAAAAGGCGGCAGCTCTTCTGCCGCCTTTTTTCTTTATACGAATGTGTTTTAGAGATTCGAGCGAAAGTCTCCGAACCCTCCGTGCACTTCGCGCCGTCTGTGTTAAGAGAAGCCCGAGCACCCGGGTAGGGTCATCCTTCCGAGGATGACCGATGAGGATGTGCGATGAGGCCGACCGCCCCGCCCGAACCGCAACCAAGCGCCAATCAGAAATTCACGGAGGAAAGCCCCAAAGCATAGAAGGGTCTCGGAGCGAGAAGAAACAAATACCCCGCTTTATTCGTGCAGCACAACCGTGAGCAACGACTTATTCACCTTGATCTTGCCGTTGTATTCGATGAAGCCCAGTTTCCTGAACTTATTCATGAAAAAATTAACGCGCGAGCGCGTCGTTCCAATCATGCTCGCCAGCGTTTCCTGCGACACCTTCGGCAGCACGCGAACCGGTTGGTCTTGTTTTCCGTAACGCGCTAATAGCAGCAGCGTGCGCGCCAGCCGCTTTTCACTCGAATTGAATAGTTGGTCGACGAGGTCCTCTTCGACCCGAATGTTGTGCGCCAGCATGTACCGGATGAAATGGTCAGATAGCTCTTGCTCCGTATGGAGCACACGCAGCAATTCGTCCTTCTCAAGAACCAGCAGTGTCGTGGGCGTGATAGCCGTGGCCGTTCCCATCCGAACGGTCTGCCCCGCCATGCAGCCCTCGCCAAAAAAATCAGTCGGGCCGAACATGGCCACCACCGCCTCTTTCCCTGAGCCGTTCACCACGGTCAGTTTCACTCCGCCCTGCTGCACGTACATGACGCTCTCTGCGCCATCTCCTTGCGTGTAAACCGATTCGTTCCGGCGGTATTGCGTGATTTTCCTGGAGACGCCTGCCGTGTCCAGAAAAACCTGCGGATCGAAGACGCCGTTCGGTCTATGGGACTTGGCGTCCCCATTCGTCTTGCGTCTGAGCGGTTTCATATTTTGTACGGTTTCATATTTTTAGCGCCACGAAAGCGTTCTTCAGCCGTCTTGAGCCTATCAGGGATACGCCACGTTTAACTGTGCAATACAGGACAGCGCCCGGCGGGCAGATTCTCTAAACTCTTTGCCTGAGGCGGCGAGAAGGAGCGACATCGGCCGGCTCAAGCGCAGGGGCGGGCGGTCTCCCTCCTTTCGCATCCTAAGTTGTTCCTTATCGAAAGCCTGATTACCCCTACCGGCTAGGCAGACCGAATTCTTAAGCTCTTCAGTCCTGGAAAACAAAATGAAAACCGTACGCCGCTCAATTCTTTGCCTTACTGCATTCTTTCTTGCTGCGCCGATCCTTCGCGCGCAGGACTATTCCCAATATCGCGACTTCTCCCTTGGGGCAAGCCTTGCCACCGTGCTGAAACAGACGGAGCAGAAGCTGGCCGATGCAAACGTCACTCACGACGGTCCGGCGCTGTTGCAGGAAGTGACGTGGTGGCCTGCGAACACGACAGGTGCTTCGCACCGGTCGGACAGCATCGAACAAATCTTGTTCTCATTCCACAACGGATTGCTCTACAAAATGTCGGTGACGTACGACCAAACGTCCACGGAAGGGCTCACGGCGGACGACATGATGAAGTCCATCTCCGCGAAGTACGGGCCGACCACAAGTGTTGCGCCAGTTTCCGATCCCACGTCGAAAGACCACTATGACGCGAAGGGAACGCTCGTCGCGACATGGGAGAACACCCAGTACTCGTTTAACCTCGTCCGTTCTTCCTTCACCGACCGTTTTGGGCTGATCATCTACTCCAAGGCTGCCAACGCCCAGGCGGAACTAGCGCTCGTCGAAGCCCTCATTCTGGAAAAGCAGAACGCCCCCAAAACCGCCGCTGCTCTCGAGAAAAAACAATCCGATGACCTCGAGCTGGTTCGCCTGAAGAATCAGAAGGTTTTTCGCCCGTAGTGACGGCCCTCAGCAGAAAGCAGTTGGCGGTATTGGTTTGCACTTCATTCGGCACGGATCCAGTCACAAAACTTTCAGGTAAGAGAATTCGCAAAGATAATCTTGCGGCTGCGCCCTCGATTTTTATTTTTCGCGATTGGCTTCCGATGGTTAGTTCCAGAATGAAACGCCACATGTACCTTCCGATCTTCAATCGAAGCGCGTCTTCTTTATGAATTCTTTCTAAGATAGTGCACTTACGCACAGTATTCGTGAGCCAAAAGAACCACACTCTGGGTCTCGCAGTTTTTCGAAGGAGACTCATGCAGACTATCTCAAAGATTTCGTTAGCGCTGGCAATCACGCTAAGCGCTTCCGTGTACGTCCAGGCCCAATCGCAGGCGCCCGCACAGCCGGGTGATCCGATACCGACATACCGAATCAGCGTCGTCAGCCGCACCGCGCGCGCGGTGAGCTACAAACACCGCAGCGGTTCGACACACGTCGATTTTCAAGGCACCGACCTGATGCCCAGCGCCACAGGCGAAGCGAAAGTCGAAAGCAAGCGCGGAGTTCTGGGAATCGAAGCTAAGTTTGAGAACCTCGACAGGCCCACGGCATTTGGCACCGAGTATCTCACCTACGTGATGTGGGCCATTTCCCCCGAGGGCAGTTCCGTGAATCTCGGCGAGGTGTTGGTCGGCGACGACCGCCACAGCAAGCTTGATGTCACCACCGGTCTGCAGGCTTTCGCGCTCATTGTGACCGCAGAACCTTATTACGCGGTGCGCCGCCCCAGCAACGCCGTCATCATGGAAAACATACTTCGCCAGGACACCAAAGGCACGTCCGAAGAGGTGGACGCCAAATACGAACTGATCGATCGCGGCGGCTATATCCCCACTGGATATACGTTTGACCCCGTGGTATTAGACGCCAAATTGCCGCTGGAATTCTTTGAAGCCCGCAACGCCGTGCGCATCGCCAAGTCCGCAGGTGCTGAAAGATTTGCTGCCTCAAGTTACGAAAACGCGATCCGCCAGATGAAAGAAGCGGATGCCCTGGCGACCAGCAGGCATGAAAACAAGAAAGCGCTGATTTCTATCTCCCGCGAAACGGTACAAACGGCGGAAGACGCGCGCGAAGTCGCAACCAAGCGCATCGCATCCGACCGCGCCGAGTACGAGCGCAATGCTTCCGCAGGCCGCGAAGCGAGCGCCAATGCCGCCACAGCGGACGCTGTTCGCGACCGCAACGAAGCCGAGCGCAAGAAGCGCGAAGCCGAAGCCGCCACACAACAAGCTCAAGGCGCGCAGGCCAACGCCGAAGCGGGCACTGTGGACGCCAATCGCGCCCGCGATGAAGCTGAGCGCAAGAAACACGAAGCCGAAGCGGCCGCTGCCGCTTCCAATCAACAAACGCAGGACGCCCAAAATGCCCAGGCTAACGCGGAAGCCAACTCGGAACGTGACCGGGCGGCTGCGGCCGCTTCCGACGCACAAGCTCAGAGCGCCGTACACGACCGCGAAGAGCTTCGCGCAAAACTGCTGCAACAGTTCAACCTGATTCTTGAGACTCGCGATACGGCTCGTGGCCTTGTCGTGAATATGTCGGATGTGCTCTTTGACAGCGGACAGTATACGCTGCGCCCGGCAGCGAGAGAGAAGCTGGCGAAAATCTCGGGCATCGTGCTGGCCTATCCAACGCTCTTGCTCGCGGTGGAAGGAAACACCGACAGCGTGGGCACCGAACTGTTCAACCAGAACCTCTCGGAGAAGCGAGCCGAGAGTGTGCGGACCTACCTCACCGGACAAGGCGTGCCGGAATCCTCGACAACAGCGCAAGGGTTCGGAAAGACACGGCCCATCGCTTCCAACGATACAGCGGACGGGCGCCAGCAAAACAGGCGCGTTGAGCTGATCGTTTCAGGCGAAGTGATTGGGACGAAGATCGTTTCGATCGTCGTACTCCCGACTACCGCATCAACAACGCCCCGCTAATTTCACCAACAGAACGCGGAAAAGCCGGCTCATGGTGAGCCGGCTTTTTCTTTGACTTTGAAGTTCCAGTATCTGATGGCTGTCGGGACTCGCCGCCAACTCCACTCGCGGACAGCGCTCTCAGTTCGAGACGCAGTCCGTTGCGCCTGCGAGCCTTGCCGCGGCTGTCACCAGCCGTTCGACACTGCTATGCGGCTGAATCTCTTTGCCGCGTAGCTTTGACGCCCGAAAGAATGCCCACTCCGACGAGTACGATCGCACCGACAACAATCCAATGCGCCGGCATGTGCACCAGGAACGCGCCATAGATGAGGCCGATAACGACAATCGCGAATCCAATCGCGTAAAGTCCGAATGACATTGTGTTCCCCTTTTGTTGCCTATACTGGCGACCGCTCTATTGCCCGGCCATTGCCCGGCAAGTTTTCTACGAGCCACGCGAACAAACCAAAGCCTTCCTCCGCGCTACCGCATGCGGAGGAAGGATTCAGTTTGGCTGATAAACGACAGCCTTACTCGTGATCCGGATGGCTGTGCCGCCAAGCCCAGTAGTTGTCCTGCTGGCGGCGGGTCGTGAGGCGGAACTCGCGATAATCCCTGTGCTGTTCGCCGAGGTACACGCGGTAAGAACGGTCTTCACCGTCATTCCACGTGTGATAGTCCTTGTGGTAGCGGTCGTAGTAGCGATGGTGATCGGTAGTAACTACCACTTCCTGGGCGGCAGCTTTGGGTGCCACCGAGGCCGTAAGAGCGGCGGTCAGGAAAAGAAAACCTAGATATCTGGATGCTGGATGCACGTTGTACCTCCGAAAATCGCGAACTCCGAGATGGGAGTTGTGGCTTGCAGCGAGTATGCGCGGAGAGACCCTGCAAAGCTGTCCTGTAAAGCACAGGCACGGGTAGAAATCGAGCCATAGCAACGACGGGTTGATCTTGCCAAAGCCGCACTGAATCAACGGATGGCTTGTATTTGCAATTTCTTATAATTCCGCTTTGCGAGATTGCCAGTTTCAAATCTGCTCCCGGGAACCAATTCGAAATTCACAGGCTGGACGGAGGCGCGGCCTTTTTGTTTGCGGCTGTGGGTTTCCTTTGCGGCTAGCGAAACAAGTTGACCTTGGCGAGGTCGATGATTTCGTGGCCGCGGCCGCTCATTACAGCTTTTAGGGCGAAGAGACTGAAGCCTTTTGCTTGTTCGAGCGTGATGGTTGGAGGCATGGAGAGTTCCTGGCGATTTACGAGGACTTCTACCAACGCTGGACCGTTGTGTTGCAGCACTTGCGTTAGCATCGGGCGAACCTGATCCGGCGTTTCGGCGGTGAGGCCCAGGAGACCCGCCGCTTCCGCCAGTTTCGCGAAGTTTGGATTCTTCAGATCGGTGCCGAAGTCCACGATACCCGCCGCTTTCATTTCCAGCTCGACGAACACCAGCGCATTATTTTTGAAGACAATGATCTTCACGGGAATTTCGAGCTGACGGAGAGAAAGAAGTTCGCCCATGAGCATGGCGAGGCCACCATCGCCGGAGAGTGTGATCACCTGACGGCCGGGATTACTGGTTTGCGCGCCAATCGCTTGCGGCAAGGCGTTGGCCATCGAGCCATGATTGAAAGAGCCGAGCAAGCGGCGTTTGCCATTCATCGTGAGATAGCGAGCGGCCCAGATGGTGGGCGTGCCCACATCGCAGGAGAAGATTGCGTCGTCGGCAGCGAGTTCGTCGAGAACTCTGGCGACGTATTGAGGATGGATCTGTTTGTCACCGGCGCTGGGAGTTGCGAGGTGATCCAGGTCTTTGCGCGTTTTTTTGTAGTGTTCGACGGAGTCTTTCAGGTGCTGGTCGTCGTTGTTTTGCGTGAGATGCGGAAGCAGAGCTTGTAGCGTGGCTTGCGTGTCGCCGACATAGCCGTAGTCAAGCCTCGTGCGGCGCCCCAACTGTTCCCCGCGGAGGTCAATCTGGGCGATCTTGGCGTGCTTTGGGAAAAATTGCTGATAAGGAAAATCGGTACCGAGCATCAGCAGGAGATCGCAGTTCATCATCGCATGGTAGCCGGAAGAAAAGCCGAGGAGGCCGGTCATACCGACCTGGAAGGGATTGTCGTACTCGATGAATTCTTTTCCACGCAGGGCATGCACGATCGGAGCATTTAATTTACTCGCCAGAGCGATTAATTCGACGTGAGCTCCTGCGCAACCGGCGCCGCCGAGGATAGTGATTTTTTTCGATGCGTTCAGAACTTTCGCCAAGCCGGCGATTTCTTCATCCGAGGGCCGCACTTTCGGATTTGGCGGCGGGAACAGAAGGCGCGGCGAAGTGACGGTTGCGGCTTGAAGGGCGACGTCGCCAGGAATGGCAACCGCGGACACGCCACGGCGCGAGATGGCGGTCTGGATTGCGATTTCCAGGACGCGTGGCATTTGATCGGGGTGTGAGACGAGTTCGCAGTAGTGGCTGCACTGCGCGAAGAGATGTTCGGGGTGGGTCTCCTGAAAATAATCGCTGCCGATTTCATTGCTGGGAATCTGCGCGGCAATGGCGAGGACTGGGACGCGGCTGCGATGGCAATCGTAAAGGCCGTTGATCAAATGCAGGTTGCCGGGGCCGCAACTGCCCGCGCAGACGGCGAGTTTCCCGGTTAAATGCGCTTCCGCGCCCGCTGCAAAAGCCGCGGTTTCCTCGTGCCGCAAGTGGATCCATTGAATCTTCTTTTGTATTCGAATCGCTTCCGTGATTCCGTTCAGGGAATCGCCGGAGAGGCCGTAAATCCGCTCTACTCCTGCTTGCGCGAGCGTTTCAATCAAGAGTTCCGCAACATTTTTCGACATGAGACAGTTCCCTTCTTGCAAGAGTTTCGAGCCTGCAACGGCTGAATGAATTCCGGGCAAATGCTCGCCGAAAAACTCGTGAGTTACGCCCTGTGATACATGGAGCTTTGATTGCGAACGTAAGGCACGTACGCCGGTTCCCAGATGTACGCCTCAATTTCGTGTTTCAGAGGCTCTTCGTCGGTAAACTCGGACTGCCCTTCCTCAATCGCCTTTTTTCCTACTGCTTGCGCGATCAACTTGCCCAAGGGGCGCGCCTCGGAAATCGGCGGAAGCAGGCTCGCCTGCTTGTCCTTCAGGGTCGGCAGGTGACGGACCAACTCTTCCGCGGCGGCTTTGACCATCGAGTCCGTCACACGCCCAGCCTTGGATGCAAGAATTCCCAAAGCGAGACCAGGAAAAATGTAGGAATTATTCGTTTGCGTGACGGCGACCTTTTTACCGGCGACATTGACTGGTTCGAAGGGGCTGCCGGTGCCAATCAGGGCGCGGCCTTCGGTCCAATCCATCAAATCCTGCGCGGTTGCTTCGCTGCGCGAAGTGGGATTCGAGAGGGGAAAGATGACGGGGCGAGCAGTGTGTTTGGCCATTTCGCGGATGGCTGCCTCAGTAAACGCGCCGGGTTGTCCCGAAACGCCGATAAGGACACTTGGCTTGGCGTTGCGGACGACTTCGAGCAGGCCGATTTCTCCGTTCGACTGTCGCCAGCTCTGCACTTCGTCTTCTTTACGAGCGTAGGGCTGCTGCTCGGGGCGCACATCCTTGCCTTTTTCAGTGATAAGGCCGTAGCGGTCGATGGCATAGAAGTGGTTGCGGGCTTCCTGCGCGGGGAGGCCTTTGTCCTGCATGAATTGAGCGAGGAGATTGGTGATGCCCAAGCCGGCGCTGCCGAAACCCAAGACGGCGATGCGCTGCTGCTCGAGCGGCACGCCGGAGACGTTCATGGCGGAGATGGCTGTCGCGGTGGCGACCGCGGCGGTTCCCTGAATGTCGTCGTTGAAGGTGCAGAGCTGGTCGCGATAGCGAGCCAGAAAGCGGGCAGCGTTCGAACCGGCAAAATCCTCCCAGTGAAGGAGAATGTGCGGCCAGCGTTTTTTTACGGCTTGCACGAAGATGTCCACGAAAGCATCGTACTCTTCGCCGCGCACGCGATGATGATTCCATCCAATATAGATTGGACTTTTCAGGCGGTCCTCGTTGTCAGTTCCTACATCGAGAAGAATCGGAAGGCAATGTTCTGGATGAATGCCGCCGAGCGCGGTGTAGAGCGCCATTTTGCCAATGGGGATGCCCATTCCGCCGGCGCCCTGGTCGCCGAGGCCAAGGATGCGCTCGCCGTCACTGACGACGATGCATCGCACATCGTCGTAGCGCTTATGAGCGAGGATTTGCGCGATGCGATCCTTGTTCGGATAGCTTAGAAACAGACCGCGGGGCTTGCGCCAGATTTCGCTGAAGCGCTGGCAGCCTTCGCCAACGGTGGGTGTGTAGACGAGAGGAAGCATCTGCTCGACGTTGCGAACCAGAAGCGCGTAGAAGAGTGTTTCGTTGGTGTCCTGGAGGTCGCGAAGAAAGGAGTACTTGCTGAAGGAGGATGGCTGCTGATCCAGCGCTTTCAAGCGGCGAGCCACTTGTTCCTCGAGAGTGCCGATATGGGGCGGGAGCAAACCATGGAGGTCAAATAGATCGCGCTCATGATCGGTGAAGGCTGTGCCTTTGTTCCAGCGGGCAGAATTGATGAGGCCGAATCCCGAAAGAGTGATTGCTTGGTCGGTCATGGTGATGTCCTCCTGAATCTCACAAGGTTTTTGGTGGGTGCCCATCGGAGCTTCCGTCGAAGGCGCGCCCGGGAAAATCCGATCATACTGCGACAAGATGTTGTTTTATTGGCCCGACCATAAGATGCAGCAACCATAGCGAAAGGCTTTAATAGAAAATTGAAGATAGTGCGGCATCAAAGACAAACGGACGAGTTTAGAAGAGACGGCGATGATCTGGCTCCGAAAACTGGCCATTGGTAGTTCCCTGCTGGCGCTCGCACTCGCGAGTGCGTTCTATTGGGAAACGCGGGACTTGCCTGGCACAGAGGAGATTCACGATAAGTTTCGCGATCACACCGCTCCTTTTGGAGGCAAAAATTGGGTGCCGCTATCGGCAATCGCTCCTCAACTTCGCGAAGCTGTTGTGGCCGGCGAAGATGGGTCGTTCTACGGTCATCATGGATTCGACTACGACGGGCTGCGGGCTGCCTTTCTGGAAGACCTTCGCACCCGCGAGTTTCGGCGCGGCGGCAGTACGATCACCCAGCAAGTGGCCAAGAATGTTTTCCTGAATCCCGAGAAAACGCTCCAGAGAAAATTCCGCGAAGCCATTTTGACGTGGCGGATCGAGCGAGCATTGTCGAAGGACCAAATTCTGGAGGTCTACTTGAACGTGGTTGACTGGGGCGACGGGATCGCTGGAGCTGGATCGGCATCGCACTTCTATTTTTCCAAGGCGCCCCGGGAATTGACGTGGTCTGAAGCAGCCCTGCTCGCGGCGATGCTTGCCAATCCTCGTCGCCTGAATCCGGTGAAGGCGCCGTCAGAAGCCCTCCATCTTCGAAACCTTCTTCTCTTGAAACTCCTTGTCGAGCAGGACATGACTCCGGGAGAGTACCAGGAAGCGAGCCACAGCCCGCTGCAATAGGCCCGTGAATTACGTTCGACTAGCCAGGCCGAAACACAATCGATATCAGTTTGGCGACGCACAGTCTGGTTCGTAGTTAGATTGCTCTCCTCTCAGCACAAACTTCCTGACCTCCGCGGATTAGAGTCTCCTTACTGGTCCGTCTCTTGCAAGATCACTTGCGGCGATAAGTCCGGCAGAGCTGGGGCTGGGTAGAGGGATCCTGAGGCAATCTGGCGTGCGGCGAATCCACATGGTGCGAGGAACCAGACCTGAGCCCCCATTGGCCGGGCATTTTGGAAAGTGACGACAAGCCAGTCGGAAGACGAGCAGGCACAGTCCGGAAGATGGAGGCTTGATGCGAAGAGTACTCAGTCAGGATCTACGTCGCCACCGCGTTCATGAAAGACTCCAATTTTACGCTGGCGCCACTCAGTTCACAGCCTCAGACCCGCTACGTGCTGGATCTCGAAGCAGAGACCATTCAGGTACGCACGTGGCTCTATGCCACCGTAGGGAAGCGGACTTCCACTTTCCTCGTTAACGTGGCAGGAAGCCTGAAGACGGGCCTGTTCGCAGTCCGCACCTGGACGGAGGACAATGTGGTGGCCGAGTTTGATGAAAAGCGCCTGCGTTCGCCCGGATTCTTTTCCACCGTTCTTCCGGAGGAATGCCTCCAGCTGCAAATGAGCATGGATCACTTCAAGCGGTTCGGTAACCTTCCAGTAGCAGAAGTGGAAGACGGGATAAGGATCAACCTGCCAACGGCGGGCGGTAAGATTCCCATTCTATTGCGCAAAAAGGAGCCGGCCAAAACCTGGGAAATCCTGGACGGGCGCACCTCGAACAGGCTGGTTCTGCTCCCACCGGAGGCCGCCGTTCACCTGGATCTGCTTCTCAAAGCTCTCCCCAAGATTCTCGAGAAGTAAAATTAGACCTCGGGAAGAATCTCTGGAATTCGCTGTCCACATTTCCAGTAGTACATGGCGGCCAACTATGAGCCGTCGCCCCGGCCTGCTTTTTGCTCCCATCCTGTGCTGTGGCTGTGCCAATGGAACGCGCCATCAACACATGGATCATCTGGCTCCAAACTAGGCCGCCCGGCTGCCGGATTGCGTCCGCTGTTCGCAGCACACGGCGTGCGGGAGTCCGCCGGTCATTCTCACCGCCAACGCCTGGCCGCAGCTTGGGCAGGTGGATGACCAGTCCGCACCGCAGTCCGGGCAGTTCTTTACGATCTTTCTTACGCCGTCGAGCGATCTCCCGTTAAGGCGTCGGTCCAGCAGGAAACGGCATTGGGCGTTTTCGCAAATCAGAAATGAATTCATAGGGGATGCCTCCTTGAGGGCTTGAGACAAATAAGCCCACTTCGATAATCGGTCAATACGGTAGATATACCGACAGACACTAGTTAGATGCCAGGAGGGCCGGTTATTCGCTGGAGAGAGGGACTACGCCTCGATGAACTTGTTGCGGATTGCGTAGCGTACCAGTTCGGCAGTGGAGTGGAGTTTCAGTTTATTCATCAGGCGCGCCCGGTAGGTTTCCACCGTCCTTGTACTGATGGCCAGGACTGAGCCTATTTCTTTATTGCTTTTGCCCGCAGCCAGTTGATTGAGCACCTGGCGTTCCCGGCGGCTCAGCCCGCCCTCGACCGGCCCGGCGGTGATACAAGGCGGGGAAAATTCGCTGCCGCCGTCGGCCGCGTCCGTCTGGGGGCATATCGATCGCGCCATGGATTGGTGCGTCCTGGTCGCGGTCAGGAACAGATGCAACGGTTCCAGCCCCGTCTCCATGCGCGTTTCAGAAACATGAAATCGCAGCGATAGGGAATCATCCATAAGCTCCACGGAACGCCGCGCCAACTTCAGAGATTGCGCCAGAAGCTCCGATATTTCTTCGCCGAGGAGGCTGGGCTCCGCGTCTCCATCTTTGCGGCGCAATCCGGCGGCTCGCCCGAGATGAAGCGCTGCCCTGCTTCTTTTCGTTACTTCCGAAAATGTGGCAGCCACCAGCCAGACCTGATTTGATTCATCTTTTATGGCGTAGAAGTTGACAAACCAGCGCCGCGTGCCCTTTGCGCCGGAGGGCTGCGCCGTTAGCTGAAAGTCCAGGAAGTTGTGTTTGTTGTCCAAAACGCGTAGAAACAGAGGCTCCAACTCCTGGGCCTCACTTCCAAACACCTCTACTATGGATTTCCCAGTGTGCTCTTTCGTCGACACGATACCCATCGCCACGAGCGCCGCATTTAACGCCTGGCATCGCAGATTCCTGTCAAAAAGGGCTACACCGACAGTACGGCTTTTGATAAGAGTCTTGAGGGGCCGCAGTTCTGCGGCATGGCGTCTGTTGTCCCTATCCTCATCCGACCTGTTTGGCGCTTCGTCGCCGCCTCTTCGTGCCTGGCTGTCAGCGCGCATGGGATGCCTCCACCAAATCGTCAATGCTCCCTGCTGAGTTGTTTCTTGCAGGCCAGCAACCAGTGCAAGGAACCAGAGACCGCGCGCCTCGCATCCTGCCCTGCGGGTCAGGATAGAAATACCTGTGGCGAGCAACAGCCGGAAAGAGTTCAGGTGGAGGAAAAACGCAAACGTCGGTCAACACCTCAAATCGCCCGACTCCCCAAAAAGTACTCATCTCTAAACAACCTCGGTCTGTCTCGCAAGCCGCGCGAGTCTTGCAGAGCAGGTTTGGGCGCAAACCTCTCGTGATCCGCCTGGGCTCTGAATTCCCAGAGATATTGCTAGTTGGCCCCTGTCTCTTTTTTATACGTCGTAATATATGGAAAGTCAATACATCTTGCCGTTAGTGACAAGAGGCGGAAATTGCATGCAGGAAGCATGCCTCGAACGAATTGAAATCGATCGGAACCTCAACAGCCGCCCTCCTGTCTTTCGATTTCCCGATGAGTTGTCATCGAAACCAAATCGTCAGGATGATCGTCGCCAGAGAAACAGCCGATTAACCCCTTCCTCTTGGCTCGTCCGGCGCAATATCCACGATCGTGATGACGGCGCCGTCGATTTTGTTTTCGAGTGTGCGGTACGGAAGCACTTTAAGCTGATAGTTGACGCCCAGTTTGTCCGTAAGCTCTTTCTCCACCGTAAGAAAGTCCGCCATCACCTGCACCACCATCGAATGCAAATCCGCAATCTCGATAGTTGGGCTGATGTTTCTGAGCGGGCGGCCCACGTCGCCCGGAATCAAGCCCAGAAATTTCTGCGCCTTGGGAGTAAATCGCCGCACCGTGAGGTCGCTTCCCACCATGATCACGGCGATGTCCGTGCTGGAAAGCAGATTCGTCAAATCGTTATTGATTTGCGTAATCTCCTGATTGCGGCTTCGCAGCTCGTCATTGACGGTCGTCAATTCCTCGTTGGCGGACTGCAGTTCTTCCTTTGCGGTTCCCAACTCCTCGTTTGTGCTCTGCAATTCCTCGTTGCTCGAAAGAATCTCTTCGTTCGCCGATTGGAGCTCTTCATTCATGGCTTCCTGAGTTTCAATGACGGATTGCAGATACTCTTTCGTCGCTGCCAGTTCCTGTTCCAACTTCGCCAGTCTTCCGG
>Ga0209655_10000044_pt1 | contig 43669 bp, 29 predicted proteins | sample BogFormECP03_OM2_FD_188236 | JGI IMG/M metagenome (GOLD analysis project Ga0209655, IMG submission 188236) | Bog forest soil microbial communities from Calvert Island, British Columbia, Canada - ECP03_OM2 (SPAdes) (version 2) | ecosystem: Environmental > Aquatic > Freshwater > Wetlands > Bog ...
GTTTTGCCCCGCGAACTCATCGAGGGTAAACTGATTCCAGGAGAAGACCAAACAATTTGCCCCCGATTATCAATGCGCAAGGACTCTCGAAGCGATACGGCACTGCGCCGCTCTTCCAGAATATTTCATTCACTGTGTCAGAAGGCGATCGCATCGGCCTGATCGGACCCAACGGCTCCGGCAAATCCACGCTCCTGGAAATTCTCCACGGCCGCGTGCAGCCCGACAGCGGAAACGTAGCCATTCGCAAAGGCACCAGGCTAAGTTGCGTTTCGCAAATCTCGGAATTCGCCGCCGGAGAAACCGCTTATTCCGTGATCGAAGCCGCGCTCAAAAAATCCGGCGTGCCGGAAGCCGATCTCGCTTTTCGCACTGCGGAAGCCCTCAGCCGCGCCGGCTTCGAAGATTATGAAATTCCCACCGCCGCGCTCTCCGGCGGCTGGAAAAAACGTCTGGCGATCGCCGAAGCGCTAGTCCAACAGCCCGATATTCTGCTGCTGGACGAGCCAACCAACCATCTCGATCTCGCCGGAATTAAATGGCTCGAAACGCTGCTGCAAAACGCCTCCTTCGCCTGCGTGGTCGTCAGCCACGACCGTTATTTTCTGGAAAATGTGGCCGACCATATGGTCGAACTCGACCGCGCCTATGAAGACGGCTTTCTCCGCGTTAATGGAAATTACAGCCACTTTCTCGAGGCCAAGGAACAGTATCTACGCGCGCAAGGCAAGCGTCAGGAAGCGCTCGAGAATCTCGTGCACACCGAAATCGAATGGCTGCGCCGCGGCCCCAAAGCGCGCGCCACCAAATCGAAATCGCGTATTGATAAGGCCCACTCCATGATCGGAGAACTCGCGGACCTCAACCATCGCACCCGCACCACCACCGCCAAGATCGACTTCACGGCGTCCAATCGTCAAACCAAGCAGCTCATCGGCTTGGAAAACGTCTCCTACAGCATCGGCGGCCGCACGCTTTTCAAAAATGTGGATTTCATCCTGCAATCCGGCATGCGCGTCGGCTTGGTTGGACCGAACGGCAGCGGCAAAACCACTCTACTTCGTTTGCTGCGCGGCGACATCGTTCCCACCGCCGGAAAAATCCAGAAAGCCGATTCGCTGCGCATCGTTTACTTCGACCAGAATCGCCAGCTCGATCCCGAAGTCTCTCTCCGCCGCGCGCTAGCTCCCGACAGCGATTCGGTAATTTATCAAGACCGCGTCATTCACGTCGCCGCATGGGCCGCCCGCTTTCTTTTTTCCGGCGAGGACCTGAATCGTCCTGTCGGCCGCCTTTCCGGCGGCGAACGCGCCCGCGTCCTGATCGCTCAACTGATGCTTCAGCAGGCGGACGTGCTGTTACTCGACGAACCCACGAACGATCTGGACATCCCCACGCTGGAAATTCTCGAAGAAAGCCTGCTCGAGTACCGCGGCGCGCTGGTCCTCGTCACCCACGATCGCTACATGCTGGATCGCGTCTCCACTATCGTCTTGGGACTGGACGGCCGCGGCGACGCCGAACGCTTTGCAGATTATTCGCAGTGGGATTCGTGGTTGCGCACGCAACAGGCCAAACCATCCGCGGGCGCGACCAACGCAGCCGCGACCACACGCAAGGGCCGTGAAAGCGCGCCTCAGGATACCAATCCCCCGGGCGCGACGACGAAAAAACTCTCGCACCCGGAAAACCGCGAATTCGCCTCGATCGAAAAACGCATTGCCAAAGCCGAAGAGCAGCTTCTAGCTAAACGCGCCGTCCTGGAAGATCCCGAAATTTCGAGCGATGCACCACGCCTTCATACCGCATATGTGGAAATGGAATCCGCGCAGAAAGCAGTGGACGAGCTCTACGCCCGTTGGGCCGAGCTCAGCCAAAAAACGCCAGAGGAGTTGAAGAAGTAGCTGCGCACTCCGACAACCGAGCAACGCACGTTGGAATCAGCCCCTATTCCGCTTTCGCAAATTCAGCCACCAAAGCTTCATGCAGCTGCAACTGATGTTCCGCTGATAATTTGGCCCCTGCGGACGTCAGATAAAAAACGTCAATCGCAGTCTCGCCCTCCGTCTCAATCAGCGCGATCTCAATATTGCAATTCTCCCGCGAAAAGGTGGAGCTGATCCGGTGCAACAACCCAGGCTGATCCTGCGCAACAATTTCAATCAACGTGCTATGCGCGGAACACGAATCATCCGTCTTCACCCGCGTCTCCACTTTCACTTTCGGCGCGCGCCGTTTCTCCGACCGCAAACGATCCCGCAGCATCCGCTCCAGATCCGCCTTCCCGGTCAGCACATCATGAATGCTCGTCTGAAAGCGTTCCCACTCTGGTAAATTCAGTTCCAGTGTTCGAAAACGATCCGTGAAATAAAACGTATCCACCACCACGCCCGCCTGATTCGAAAACGCCGCCGCTTTCACGATGTTCATGCCCCATGCCGCCAGCACACCCGCCATCATGGCGAAAAGGGAAGGCCGATCGGTCGTCACCAGCGTCAGCTCGTACCAATGCCGTCCGCGTCGTAAATTCAGTTGCACCGGATCTTTTTCCAGCCGCGCGGACATTTCCACATGCGCCAGTACTTCGCCCGCCGCATGCGTCAACAAATAGCGCCGCGGCAATCCCTCCAGAAACGCATCCAGCCGATCTCCAACGGTCATCGCCAACGTGCCCAGATGCGCCATCACTTCATCGTGCGCATCCACGTGCAAGCGCTCGTCCAGGCTGCGATTCAAGTGATTCGCGGTCGCGATATAAAGCTGCCAAATGTTCTCGGCCTTCCACGGCGTCAGCGCCTCGGGGTTTACAGCCTTAATGTCGGCGTACGTCAGCAGACAAAGCATCTTCAATCGTTCCGGCGTTTCCACTTTTTCCGCGAACGTGCGCACCGTCTCCGGATCGAAAATGTCGCGGCGCATCGCTGCGCTCAGTTCCAGGTGGCGGTCAATTAAAAACAAAACCGTCTCGCAATCCGGCGCATCCAGATCCAACCGTTCCAGCACCACTTCCGCGATTCTCACGCTTGCGCGCACGTGGTCATCCGATTTCGCGCCCTTGCCCACATCGTGCAGCAGGAGCGCAAAGTACAGCAAGTCCGGCTGCTCCAGCTCTTCCAGCAACTCCGCGTAACGCTGATCCCATTTGGATTGCGATTGCCGCAGTGCGTGCAGATTATCAATCGCGACGAACGTATGCTCGTCCACCGTGAAGCGGTGCGAGTAATCGCGCACCACCAGCGCATCAATTCCGGCGAATTCGGGGAACAGCAGCGTGAGCAACCGCAGCGAATGCATCGCGCGCAAAGCATCCGCCGCATGCGGCGCCACCAGAATTTCCTGCAGTAGGTGCCACAGCTCCGTGCCTTTCGGCGGCACAGCCTCCAGCGCTGGAAACGCGCGCTCGATCTGCGCCTCCGTGCTCGAACTGAGCCTCAATCCATGCCGCGCCAAAAAGCGGAACGCCCGCAGAACCAGCTCGGGATCGTCCAGGGCAGCAGGCTGCCGAAAGAGCAGCACCCCATCCTCGACCAGAAATTCCGCATTCGAAAGCCGCGAACGCAATTGCTGGAACTGGTGATGCAGCGAAAGCCGCGCCGCCGGAATTTCCTCCAGCATCTGCACGCAAACGTGATGCACCGACCGCGCGTGGCTGAAATACAGCCGCATCCACTCTGCGGTGCTCAAGACCTCCGCGCCACTCGGATCATTCGCCGCCCGAATCGTCCGCGGCGAATACGCCACGCCGATTTTCTTGGCGGCCGCCGCGTCTTGCGATTCCCACGTGAGCGTATTGTCGTCGCGATTGTGGCGGAAATGCAGGAAGCAGCGTATGGATACCAGAGCATTCAGAGCTGCCGCAAAAGGCGCCTGAATCGAGACCGGCAAAATCGCGTCGTCGCTCGGCCACACGTGGTACTGCTCGAGCGCCGCCATCAACGAAAGCCAGCAAACCACGTTGTAATCGCGCAGTCCGCCCGGCCCGTCCTTCACATTCGGCTCCAGGTGAAACACCGTGCTGCCAAATTTTCCATGCCGCGTACGCGTCAGTTCACCCAGTCGCTTGACGATTTGCTCGGACTCGCGCGCCAGCAGTTTCGGAATCACTTCATCATGCAGCCGCGCAAATAATCGGTGATCGCCCGCCAGATGCCGGCAATCCAGCAGCGAAATCGCAAATTCGGAATTAGCGGCCTCAAATCGGGCGCATTCGGCAATCGTGCGCGTCGCGGGGCTGAGCTTTAGTCCCAGGTCCCACAGATCCTGCGAGAATTTGCGGATTGGTTCTTTGAATTTCTCTTCTGTACCGTTCCCGCCGTGCAGAAATAGCACGTCAATATCGGAAAACGGGAAAAGCCAGCGCCGCCCAAAGCCGCCGAGCGCTACTATCGCGAAGTCCGCGGGTCCGTTCGACTCCGCGCAAATGTGCTGCTTCCAAAGACGCTCGATGATGGTTTCGACCAGCGCGGTCCGGCCCAGCAAAGCGGCGTTGCCGTCGCCGTTCGAGGCAAACTGCTCCTTAATGCGCGCCAATTCCTTTGTAGATATCTCGCGCAATTCGCCGGAAATGGATGGAATGGATGGCATCGTAGTTCGCACGGAATTAAAGCCGTGTCACACTTGAATTCCTCCCGTCATCGAGTCGTCCTACGCGCCTCGCTGCTGCGCCGCCTGCGATCCCGGTCCCAACATTTCCACGGCGTCTTCCGGATATGCCAGCATGCCAAATTCCGGAACGTCCAGGCCCGACAATTCTACTTCGCGCGATACGCGCATCGACCGCCACGCATTCACCAGCGAAAAAACAATGTACGTTAATCCCAGCGCGTACACCGCCAGCAGCGTAGCTCCGCCCAGCTGCACCCCGAACTGTGAAAAATCGCCGTGAATCAGACCCGTCACGCCTTGGCCCGCTTTTCCCAGATAAGCCGCCGCGCCCACGCCGTTCCATCCCACGCCATACGTTCCGTCGGCAAAAATCCCCACAGCCACCGCGCCAAACCATCCGCAATACCCGTGCACCGAAATCGCGCCGCAGGGATCGTCAATTTTCAGCACACGCTCATTGAAAAGCACGCCCAGGCAAACCAGCACACCAGCAATCACTCCGATAACCACCGACGAGGTCGGCGTCACAAACGCGCAAGGAGCCGTAATCGCCACCAGCCCCGCCAGCATTCCGTTGCAGGCCATCGTAATGTCCGGCTTGCCAAACATGAAATACCACAGCAGCATCGCCGCCGCCGACCCCGCCACCGCAGCTAGGTTAGTATTCACGGCAACCACCGCAACGCGCAGGTCGGTCGCGCCCAACGTCGAACCAGGATTAAATCCCATCCACCCAAACAGCAAAATAAACGTCCCACTCACCACGAAAACAATATTCGAAGCAGGGAACGCGCGTGGTTTTCCATCAGCTCCATATTTCCCCAGCCGCGGTCCCAAAATAATCGCCAGCGCCATCGCGCAAAACCCACCGATCGAATGCACCACCGACGAACCCGCGAAATCCACATACCCATGTCCCCAATGCATGCTCAGGCCGAGCTGCGAGAGCCAGCCGCCTCCCCACGCCCAGCAACCAGAAATCGGGTACAGAATGCCGCCAATAAACAACTCGCACAACAGGAACGCCCAGAACGTGATCCGCTCGCAAATCGCGCCGACGATGATGTACCCCGCCGTCTCCATAAACACCACTTCAAACAGCGTAAGACAATTACTGCTCACGTCATACGCAGGCCCACTCAGAAAAAATCCCTTGCCTCCCAGAAACCCCCACGAGCCGCTGCCAATCAGAAAATGATTCAAGGTCGGGGCCCCCGCCAGATTTCCCGGAGCCGCATTCACTGCAACCGCGCCAAACTGAAACGCATATCCGATCGCATAGTAAGCAAGAAACGCAAACACATACGCCGCAAAATTTAACATCATCAAATGCCCGGCATTTTTCTTGCGCACCAATCCAACCGTCAACAGCGCAAATCCCGCTTGCATGAAGAGCACCAGGTATCCGGTCAAGAGCGTCCAGGAAAAATTCGTCGCGATGCGCGTGTGTCCCACGCTGTCCGCCAATTTCAACGCCAGCGGTTCCCGCGCCGCCTGCGCCTGAAATTCGTCGAAATCTTTCTTCAGCTTGGGATAGTCAGGCGCGCTCGGGTCCGTAGGCGAAGGAACTACGAACGGATTCCCCGCCGCATCCGCTGCCGAAGACCGGTCGCCCGTCGCCGTGCCCGCAGGGTCCGGTTGCGTCTGGTCCGCAAGCGCCACGCTCATCGGACCGCACAGGACTTGCGCGAGCACGAGTGCGACGATCACTTGCAAGATCCATCGTGTCGTCCGCCGAGGAAATGCACATTCCATATTCGAACTCCTATCCCAATTAGAGTAACCGCTCCATCTACTGACGCATTGACGTGAAAAAGTGCTCAAATCGCGCCGGGCCCGCGCTCCCCCGTGCGTATGCGGATCACTTCATCCAACGACGTTACGAAAATCTTCCCGTCGCCGATCACCCCAGTTCGCGCGCCTTCCAGGATCGCGTCCACCACCGGATCCACCAGCTCCTCCACCACCGCGATGCTCACAAAAATCTTTGGCAGAAAATCCACGGTATACTCCGAACCACGGTAAGTCTCCGTGTGGCCTTTCTGCCGGCCAAATCCCCGCACTTCCGATACGGTCAGGCCGGTCACTCCCAGCGCTGTGACGCGCACCTTCACCTCGTCCAGCTGGGATGGTCTGATAACGGCATCAATTCGCTTCATCTGTGCCTGCTCCTTTTCGTCTGGAACCGAAAACCCGCCGTATGTAACAAGGTATGGAACCTAGTAGCGCGTTGTCAGTCAAATCAATAACGTTGATGGGATGCATCACTATCACGAGAGGCCCGCCACGTTCAAGAACCGACTGCGCACTCGCGGATTTCGCGGCGTATGGCCGAAGCGATTTCTTCAATCACCGATTCGTAAAGAATTTTATTTGCCAGGAATCGCAACGAAAGATAGGTAGAATGACGAGGCGCGGCAGCAGCGTCCATCAGAATCCAAAAATGATCACTCTAATCTCCATCATCGCGCTCGGCTTTTTCCTCGGAATGCGCCACGCCACGGACCCCGATCACGTGATCGCCGTCACCACCATCGTCAGCCGCCAACGCAGCATGCGCCATGCCGCCGTAATCGGCGCGCTCTGGGGGGTCGGCCACACCATCACGATTTTTCTGGTCGGCTCCGCCATCATTCTTTTCGGAGTTGTCATTCCGCCCCGCCTGGGCCTCACCATGGAATTAAGCGTCGGCCTGATGCTAATCCTGCTCGGAATCCTGAATCTCTCCGGCTTCACGCGCTGGATCACCGAACAGTTCACGCCCGCAGCCGCTGCATCGCACGCGCACATTCATCCCCACGTGCATGGTGACTACATCCATACGCACCCGCACGCGCACGAGCCAGAAAAACATGGCCACGCCGAAGCCGCAACGCCTGTCGGCTGGATGGATTGCGTGTTCGGACAACTCGGCCTCTACCAAGCCGTCCGGCCGCTGCTTGTAGGCCTCGTACACGGCCTAGCCGGCTCCGCCGCAGTTGCCCTGCTCGTGCTCACCACCATTCGCGATCCGTACTGGGCGATCGCCTATCTTCTCGTTTTCGGCGTCGGCACAATCGCTGGCATGATGATCATCACCACTGCAATCGCGCTGCCCTTCAAATATTCCCAGCAGCGCTTCGCCCGCTTCAACCGCGCCCTCCAAGTCGCCTCGGGCGTGCTAAGCCTCGCGTTCGGAATCTTCATCGTGTACAAAATGGGCTACGTGAACGGGATGTTCACCGGCCATCCCAAATGGACGCCGGAATAACCGCTCATCCCTGTGCCGGCATCCGCTTGCAATATTCAGAAATTATCCACGCACAGGCCCGCCAGAAACCCAAAACCATTCCGAGCAGGTACGTCTTCAAAATTCCTTTCGGCTTCAGCCGCGCGTACATCGCATTCATGCTCCATGCCGGAGTGGTGTACACCGTCCCGGAAGCTCGCGCGCCAATTCTGTTCCTCACAGCCGGCTCGTACAGAATTGTTTCGATTCCTACGTTAAAAAATTTGGCCATCTGCAGGATTCTGCGGTTGTACGCAATTCTCGCCCGCAGCGGCACCGCGCCCCGTTTGCGGTATTTCAAAATCAGCGCCGAAGCTTCCGCCGCATGGCGCAATGCAGCCGTCACTCCATTCGCCGTGATCGGATCCACCATGGACGCCGCTTCGCCCCCCACGAACCAGTTCGGCCCGGCCACGCCGTCGTAAACGCGCGAGCGAAAAGCCGTCACGTTGCAAGCTCCCAAGGCTCCCGCCTGCAACAGCGCCTCAAAACGCGGGAACTTCAGCAACTGCTGCCGGAAAATATCCTCGACCCCGAGCCCCAGTTCTCGTTGCGCCTTCATCGCAGCGCCGGTGATGACGTATCCCACGCTGACGACCTGTGGGCCGATCGGAATTTCCCAAACCCAATCGAGATACTCCGCCGGCAGCGGCTCCATGTACAAAGTGGTCCCTTCCACCAGCTCTGAAACCGTAAAGTACATCCAGATCGCCACCTTCGCCGGACCAAACTGAACTGCGGGAAGACCAAACTCGCGCGGCAGCAGGGAACTCGCAAATCCCGAAGCGTCGATGAACCACGGCGCAGCAAACCGCGCACCCCCAGCCGTATGCACGGCAACCACTCTGTCTCCATCGCGCTCCACCCTCACAACTGTGTCGCGCACCACTGTCACGCCGCTCCCGAGCGTCCTCTGCGACAGCTCTTCGTCAAGATGCAACCGGTCGACGTGCAAAGTCCGCAGTTCCACACGGAACGGCGCCTCAGCCAGCCACGCGCCGGGCACATAATGCGCGGAAGCTCCGTCCCTCAATTTCATGGTCACGTGCCGCTTCCACGTTGCCAATCCGCCCTTCACCAAATCTTCCATCGGCAGCCCTAGCGCTTTCAGCAGCTCGGGCCCCGACCAATCCAGCGACTCGCCCACCTCCTGTCGTATCCCTTCTTCCGGCTCGATGCACACCACGCGCAGTCCCGCGGCCGCCAGCTGCATCGCCGCCGCCTTCCCACACAAACCCGCACCGAGAATCGTCACGTCGTAAACAGTAGAAGGGGAAGACACTGCGGGAAACTATCACCACGGCGGCAAACGCACCAATAGTACAAAACAACTACACGAGCCCCAGTAGGCAACACTTACCGGCGGGAACAGTTGGCGGTCGGAACCTGCGTGGGAAGTGCGAGGCTTCAGCCCCTGTAGCCGCTCGTTCGCATTGGGGACGGGACTACGATGCCGGCTTCCCAAGAGCGACGGGTCGAGTGGAAATAATTCCAGAGCCTTCCTTAACCGTGATGAACTGATTCACGCCAATCTTGGAAAGCGAGTCTTTCTGCCCGCTAGGCCACACAATTTCAAGCCCGACAGTCCTGCCCGCTTGCGGTGTGCCCAATCCAAATGTGAGCGGCAGCTCGCTCTGCGACGCATAGCTCGATCCCGTCTTCAGCATGCGAAACAGTCGCGCACCCGAACTCGTCGTAAGCGTGACCTTCGCGCCGATGCCGTCGCGATTCGCGCGCGTGCCAACAAGCTTCACGCGCAGCATGTCATTCTGATTGCCGTTCTCGTTGCGCAGCAGGCGCGCCGGCCCGTTATTCGCCGTCACCACCAGATCCAGATCGCCGTCGTTATCGTAATCCAAATACGCCGCGCCGCGCCCAACCACTGGCTGTTGCAGCGCCGGCCCGACTTTCGCCGAAACGTCCTCGAATTTCCGATTACCGTTGTTGTGAAAAAGGATTGCAGGCTGCGCATATTTCAGCGTCGGCTGCACCACGCTGATGTCATCCGACACGTGGCCGTTCGCGGCAAAAATGTCCAAACGCCCATCCAGATCGTAATCAAAGAAAAAACAACCGAAAGTAAGCGCCTGCAAAGACATCTGTCGAATTCCAGACAATATTTCTTCATCAACAAACAAGCCGGAGCCATCATTGCGGTAAAGCGAGATGCTCTCGTTCGTAAAATTCCCAATCACGAGGCTCTGCCAACCGGATCCGTCGTAGTCTCCCGCATCCACGCCCATTCCCGCGCGCACCCTGCCGGATTCACTGAACGCAACGCCTACTTGCACCGCAACGTCGGTAAAAGTGCCATTGTGATTATTGTGGTAAAGCTTGTTCGGCTCGGTGTCGTTCGTAACGAAGAGATCCATCCAGCCGTCGTTGTCGTAATCCATCATCGCCACACCCAGCGATTTGCTGGTGGGGTCGTGCAATCCGGCGCGCTTGGTTACGTTTTCAAACGTGCCATCGCCCTTGTTATGAAACAGCGTCGAGCTTTCACCCTTGTACGTCTGCGGCGTGCAGTACGATTTATTCTTGTTGTCCAGCGTGCAGTATTGATCCTTCGCAATGGACCAATCAATGTAGTGTGTGACAAACAGATCTAGCTTTCCGTCGTTGTCGTAATCAAACCACACCGCGCTCGTGGCGAAGCCGGGATCCGCGACGCCCGCCTTCAACGTCACATCCGCGAACTTCCCATTCCCCAGATTGTGAAAAAGATGATTCGAGCCAACGGTGGTGATGTAAATATCCTCGAAGCCGTCGTTGTCGTAATCCGCAACCGCGCAGCCCAATCCATACGCTTCGATCGCGAGGCCTGCTTCACGCGTCACATCCGTAAACGTCCCGTCTTTATTGTTGTGGTACAGCGCCGGGTAGGATTTCGTCGCACCTTTATGCCCCGGCCAATCCATCGAATTGACGAACAGGATGTCCTGCCAGCCGTCGTTGTCGTAATCCAGAATACAAACACCGCTCCCCATCGTCTCCGGAAGATATTTTTTCCCGAACGCCCCAGAGTTGTGTTTGAAGTCAATCCCAGCTTGCTTGGTTACATCGCGGAATTCAATCGGGCCGGCGGGACGCGCCGGCAACGGTGCTGCCGCACCTTCGGAAGGCCGGGGAATATAGCTCATCCACAGGGTGGAGACGGCCAACAGCGCGCAGCAAATCTTTTGCCGATTTTGCGTCAACGCGTAGTTTCCTTTCGCGAAACAATTTGTGATTTTCTGCAGCCTGCAGCAGCGCGTATGCCGCCTCCAGCCATCGCGAGTTCCGGTCACTCAGGCGTGCGCGGCGCTCGCGCCGGCCCCCGCGCCCATGCCCGCCGCCGGCGCGCGCCGCGAGTCCAGCCACATCTCAATCAGCATTGCCGCCGGTCCTACGATGAAAAGCGCATAAAACGGCGCATAAACCACCTGGTTCAACCGCAGCAGAAACTCAGCGAAAGCCACCAAAAACACCACGATGCATTGGCCCTTCTTCGAACGCACGGTGGTCTTCGGATCCGTGATCATGAAAAATATAAAAAGCTGGTACATCGGCCCGGTCAGCGGCGCGATTTCCGACTGCCACGGACTTCCCGTGATGCAACTCCGCAAAAACGCAAACGCGGTGAACGATACCACGTAGATCAAAGTGATGTGGAACCGCCGCAACCGCCAAATGATCACCGACCCGAGCGCCCAGATCACCAGCATCGGCAAAAGATAATTGCCCCATTGGATGCTCAATGTCGCTACAGTCTCCGGCGCCAGGAACAGCAGCGCCGAAATCCCGAAATTCGATGGGTTCCAGATGTGGCGGCCCTTCACGCGCAGTACATATTTCGACGTGATGGAAATCACGCTGCACAAAACGTACGGCCAGAACGCCGGCGAGCGCACCAGAATGCCCACGCTGATGCCCGTGATATACGCGCTGGCCACATTGGGCCACTTGCCGGAAAAAATTCGCCCCAGCACCAGATCTGCAGCGATGCTAGCCACTATCGCCAGCGCCGTTTTCTGATAGCTCTCCAGCATCCCGAATGAGAGGTGCCCTCCCACCAGGATGCACGTAATAAAAATAGGCGCGATGTAACGGTTATCGAGACTCAGCCATGATTTCCGCGCAGGTGCACCCGACGCAGAGCGCACAGGAGCCGCGGTAGGCGCAGTACTCTGCTCGCTCAAGCCGGCTCCTTAATCTTCAGAATCTGATTCACTCCGAGATGATCAATCGACTGAATCTTGCCGGACGGCCAGCGAATCACCGCCTTCTCCACATGCGGGTCTTTTCCCAAACCAAAATGCAGCCGCCGGTCATTCTGCGCCGCGAATCCGCTGCCGCCCGAAACCTCCTGCTTCTGCTGCTGCCCATTCCAGTACAAAGTCACCTGCGCGCCAATCGCACTGCGATTGCTCGCTGTGCCTTCGAGCGCGAATTCGATCCACTTGTTCTCCGGCGTCACCGTGTTCTTGTAAATCAGCAGCGGCCCCTTCTGATTCGCCACCACCGCATCCAGCACTCCGCGATTCCACAGATCCACCAGAGCCACGGCGCGCCCGTCGTAGGTGTCCGTCACGCCCACCGCCTGCGCCACATTGATGAACTTCCCAGCGCCGTCGTTCAACCACACCCGCTTCTGTTGGTATCCCGACAAACTGCGCCCCTCCATCGCCGGCCAGTTTTTCGCGTCAATAATAATGATGCTGTTCCCCCCGGCAATTTTCGAGAAGTCGTACCAGTAGCTGCGATTGCGGTCCTGCGACACATATCCGTTCGTAAGATACAGATCCAAAGTCCCATCGTTATTCAAATCCCCAAACTGCGCACCAAAACTCCAGCCGCCGAGTTCCACGCCCAGATCGCGCGCCAAATTCTCAAACTGCAATCCGTCTCCCGACGTACCTTCCTTCGGCATCCACAAATTGTTTCCCTGTATCAGCACCCCATCTTCGGAAATATTCGAGACGTAAACCCCATACCGGCCGTCATTAAGCACATCGCCAAACGCCGCATTCATTCCGCTCTTTGGCGCGAAACCCACCCCGGTCTGCGCGCTCACATCGTGAAAATGCTTGCCGTCGTTGAAATAAAGCTCCGAAACCCCGTAATCATTGGCGATAAACAAATCCGGATGCCCCGTGCCGCGCAAATCCGCCGCCGCGGACGCCAACGCCCAGCGCCGGCTGTTGATACCCGTTTGCGCGCTGACCTCTTCAAATTTGCCATTGCCGAGGTTGTGGAACAGATACTTCCGCCCACCGTTTTTCGCGTACTCGAAACTATCCGGCATGATCTGCGTGGTCTTCAGATGCCACAAATCCACGTCTTCCGAATAATACCCGCCGATAAAAAAATCCAGCAGCCCGTCACCATCATAATCAAACCACAGCGCGGTGTTGGCGTTCACCCAGGGCGGAAGGCCCACTTGCTCTGAAACGCGCGTGAAACCGCGCCCGCCGTCATTGTGATAGAGCTCGGGCTGGCCCCACTTGATCAGCAGCAGATCCTCATAGCCATCGTTGTCGTAATCGCCCCACACCGCGCCCATCGAAACGCCGGTTCCAGCCTGATTCACATCCGCGATGCCCATTTCCTCGGCCACATCCTTAAACGTGCCGTCATGCAGATTGTGATACAGCGCGTTCTTGCTTCCTTCGCCGCTGTTCGTCACGTAAATATCTGGCCAGCCGTCACGATCGAAATCCACAATCGAAACGGACGCACCCATCGAAGCCACTTGCGGCATGATCGGCGCCAATTGAGGATCGAGCGTAGGCGCCTGATGAACGAAATTGACCCCAGCAGCGCGGGACACTTCTTCGAAATAGAAACCGTGGCGAGCCAGTGCCGATTGCGCATCCAGCTTCGTGATGCCGTTGCCACCGCGTCGAGCCGCTTCCCACTTGATGACCAGCGGCGCCGCCAACATCCCCACGAACAGAATGCTCACAATGATCCGTGCCGTGCGATGTTGCTTCACCGGGGAGGGTCGCTCCGCAACGCGTTCTGAAAGACTTCCGGCGTCATGTAGCGCGTGTGATAGTTCTGCCAGTCTTCAGGGTGCAGGCGATAAACCCGCTCATCCTCCAGCCGTCCCGGCCGCGTGAAATATTCCTGCTTCGCGTGATAGGGAAGTGGCTGCACCGTCTTCGAGAAAGTCGAATTGAAGTCCCCATCTTTGATCCAGCCGTCGCCAATCACTACATAATCACGCACCCACCCAGCGGGAGGCGCAGGCTGCTCCGGAAAACGCAGCGACATCTCATCGCCCGAATTCACAATCACGTAGCGATCGTCAATCTGCGTGAGCAACTCCCGCACGTCCCCATAGCGCGTGTAGTAACCGATCAAATCGCGCCAGCGCTGCTTCGTGCTCACCACGTTATTGTAGTCCGGCACTTCCGGCGCCCCAGAATCGGGCCGACTGATGCTCGAATACCCCCGATAATGCAGATCCGCGTAGTTCGGCTCCAGCCGCACAGTTTTCAACGGAGCATCAGGCATACCCTGCGCCCATTCAATGCAATCCCAGTAAATTTCCAAATTCGTGCGAATTCTCACCCGTCGCGGCGTCCCCGGACGAAAAACATCCGTAAGATTGAACAGCACAGTCTTTTTCCGCCCTGCGGGAAAGCCCAAATTCGCTTGCGCCGTCACCCAGCCGCCATGCCCATCGGGCACCTCGATGCTCATGCCCTGTGCGCGCCAGCGATGTCCTTGCGTGATCGCCACGTTCAACGACGATTCGGTATCGTGAATCGAGCCTTGACCGATCAAATACAGCGGCCCGCTCTTCGGCGCATCCTCACCCAAATCTACTTCCAGATAATGATCGCGCGTGATGCCCTGATACTGGCCGCGTCCAAAATCATCCAGCGCCTTTCCGTCGAGAGTATCAACAATAGCGGTGACATCTTTGCCGGTGTCATCAGTCGCCCGCGCGATCCTGTGCGGCGTCGCAACCGTCGTCACTCCCAGTTTCGGCGGCGGAATCGAAAATCGCTCATCCACGTAAATTTCCGTTCCCACCGGATGGTCAACGGTCATCAGCGCTAGATAATCGTAGTAATAAACCTCCCAAAGTTCCGCCGTAACGCGCAGATCGTAATATCCATCGTGCGGCACAAGCTGGTCGCGACGTATCTTGTACCATTCTCCCGTAGTCTCCACGCGCGCGGTGCCAATCGTGTTGATCCGCAGCCCAATCGCCGAGCCCCACGGCACCGCATCCTTGATAAATTCCATCCCGTTGCCGTTGTAGGCAAAAAGAAACGGGCAAGAAGCCTTCAACCGTTGCTCCGTCACCACTTCCGTATCCGCCGCCACGCCAAACTCCGCCCGCACCGTTCCGTTCGGCCAAACCACACGCACCACGTCCGTGCTGGTTTGATTTCCCAGTCCAAAATGTACTTGCGGCCCAGTGATCGGCTGCTTCTGCACCAGCAGGCCCGAGCGAATTTCAATTTCTCCGCCCACGCCAAACGGATTGATTCGCTGATCGCCGACTGCCTGCTTCGCGTGTGGCCGCACCACCTGCCAGTGATAATTTTTCGAACCGTGATTGACCGCCTGCAACGGCTGTCCATCGGCGGCAAGACCCAGCAGATCGAGCCGGCCATTTCCGCTCAGATCCGCTGCATCAGAAACCATCGCGGGAGCGAGCCCTCCCCCAAACGGATGCTCAAGCAAAACAAATTTGCCTTTTTCGTCCGCTAGCCAAATCAATGCTCCGGGAATTTTGCCGCTTGCATCCGACGACGCCCCAGTCAGAAACAGATCCAGCGCGCCATTGTTATCGAGATCGGCGACGTGCAAGCGCACCTCACCGCTGAGATATTCGGCAACTCCAGCTCCACTTGGAACACGCGCAATCTCTGCAACATCCAGAACTTTTCCTTCATGTTCGTCGGAAATTCGCACAATCGCGCCGTCCGCCTGCACCGCGACCAAATCGAGCACCCCATCATTATCAACGTCGGCGACGTTAAGCGCCTTCACCTGCGGAAAATTAGCAGGCAATGGCAGCTCGCGGAATTGCCCCTGCCGCTCGTTATGAAACACATGTAAATGCCCAGCGCCATCCACCAAAGCAGCGTCAGGATTTCCGTCGCCATCAAAATCCGCCCAAGCAAACGCGCGCAGGCCCGCTACTCCGGGAAACGGATGAATCGGCGTGAACGTGCCATCCCCGTTATTTCGCAAGACCAGCGGCAATCCTTCCTTCGCGCCCAGCACGATATCCAAATCGCCATCCGCCTCAATGTCCACGGCCCATGCGCCGGTGTAACTTGCACCCATCACGGCCTTCGGCAATTTCGCCTGAGCCGTCACATCCGTAAACAATTTCGGATTGTCCTGACGCATCAGCCGGACGCCGCCCGCACCCGCCAGCACCAAGTCGTTCTTGAAATCATAGTTGAAATCAATCGGCAGGATGCCTTCAGGGAGTGGCGCCGCTCCCACAGCTCCACCGGCGAAGGGAAATGTCGCGCCGGTTGAAACATGCACCTCTCGGCCGTTCGCTTCCACGACCACTGGAGGGCCAGCACTTCCCAGTGAGACAGAGCCAATCCATTCCCAGCGTTTCGCCGCCGGCTTCGCGCCCAGACTTGCGACAGCCTGCGGCGTAAACGTCAGCGCCAGGTCCGCCGGCGCCGGAACGAACGCCGGCGGTTCCAATCGCAGAAAATGGGTGAAAGGCTCGGCCTCTTCGCCGGCCGCCGCCTGCAGCACTCCGAGGCTTTCGCGGAACTCCGCAACGCGCATCAAAGTGTTGCGTAGGAAAGTTGTTCGCATGGCAGCGGCGTGCATATCCCCACCGGCCACCGCAACCTGCAACGCCGCAACCTGCTGTTGCACTTCCGGAGGCCACTGCGAAGCTCGCGCGTTGATCTGCGCGAGCGCGGATTTCAGAGTCGCCGAGTCACCGCGCTTTGCCGCCGCGCGCGCCAGCTCCAGCCAAGCCGCCAGATTATCCGGCTGCGCCTTCAGAATATTCTGGATCAGCGATTCAAATTCCGCGTCGCTGCCCGGACCGCCCTCGCGCTCCACTTCCAGCGCCAGTTGATACGCGGCGCGATAGTTCTGCGGATTGATGCCGACAGCCTTGCGCCAGTCCGCAATCGCGTCCTTGGAATTGCCCCGCGTACTCTGCAAAATTCCCAGCAAGTAATATATTTGATCGTTCTTAGGGGCGAGCTCGCGCGCGCGATCGTATCGCTGCGCGGCTACGTCAAAATTTCGCTGACGAAATGCCAACACGCCCCAGTTCGCCCATCCTGCTGGCTCTCCCGGCGCAAGCTGCGTCACCTGCGCGAGCTTACTCTCCGCCGTAACGTCGTCACCCACCTGCAGCGCCGCCAGGCCGGTGTAGAACGCCGACACGGTCTCGGCATACTCCTTCGACGATTTGTCAGGCAATTTGCCGCCGGCACCGCACCCCGCGAGGCTCACCGCAATCGCGCAGAGACCAAGTGTCATCGCCATGCGACAACGAAGCGACGAAACCTCGCGCACGACCACCCGGCGCACGCCACCCACGCGGACGAAAATCCACCGCTGCGCGAGATCCCGCCCATAAAACATCAAGCCCCCAGTTTGCAAAATCTCCTGATTCATCAACTCGTCGCCTTCTGCAGTTGGCTTTGCCGGTACTTTCGCTTGCGCATCATCACACGAAACCACAGGAACCCCACCCCCAGAAACGGCAGCGAAAACAGCAGCAAATCCCATCGCCCATACCCCGGCGGAGTCACTTCCACATCCGCCGATGCCTCACCGTCACCTTCCGAACTCTTCACAATCATCCGCACCTGCCACAACTCCTGCTGATCAAATTGCGCGTCGGCCCGATATACGACTTGCCCACGCAGGGTTTCCAGTTTCATCGGGTACATCACTTCTGCCAGACGACCCGTCACCGGCCGCACGCCAATTTCAATTTTCAAGTCCGCAGGAATCGCACCTCCTGGCGGCGCATCCACGATCACGTAGAACAATCCTGTGCCCACGTCCGGATGGGTCCACAGAGAAACCACCACCGGGCCAACGCGCTTATCAGAAATAATCGGAAACGGTGGCCCATTGTGCGCGCCCAGCGGGGAAGTGGCGACGAACAGGACGACGACTCCGGCCAAGAACTTCCGCCACGCCGGTCCGCGCGGATTATGAAAAATTGTCATCGTTCGCTTCTGCAATTTCGAAAATTCCGCAGCCAGCTTATCCCGCCAAAAATGTCCCGCGCATGTCCATCGGCTGGAACATCATCCACATCGCCGCAACCCACAAAAGCAACGCCACGGCGGCCCACGGCGCAAAAGCACGCAGCGGACGTTCGGCGCAATCGCTTTCCGCTAATTGGTGAATCACGAGCAGTGATCCCGCAAACCCCAGCACCAAAAATCCAATCTCCAACGGCTGCACGTATCTCATTGGAATTCCCAGCAATGTCCATCGCGGCGAGCCAAATACATTCCACCCCAATCTCGCCGCAGCGCTCTGCGTTACTGGCACTACCGTGTAAAGCCCCGTCAAAAAATGAAAACTGTAATGCGCCAGCCACATTCCAAATCCCAACGGTACCAATCCGTAGGTGTAACGCACGGCGAGCGGCACGAGCGCCCGCCGGCTGCCGCCCCAAATCTGTGTCAGCCAAGCAGCCATCCCCAACAACACCGCCGGCTCCAAGACCAGAAATAACGCAAACAGCACGCCCAACATTGGCGCCTTGCTGTTCACATGCAAAATCCCAGCAAGCCAGCTCTCCAACGCATAAACTGGACTCACCATCCCAAACGCATTCAGCAAAGCGCCAAAGCTGAACACAATCGCCAGCGCCGCCAGGTCCTTGCGCTGCGAAAAGCGCCCAATCCCAGAACGCCTCGGGTCCACCATCAATTCGCTCGCAGGCAGGCGGCTCAATATTCCGATGTTGTCATGCGGGCAAGCGTGCACGCAGTCCAGGCAGAAAGTGCAATCCATGTTTCCCACTTTCAGCGGCTGGAACAATGCCAATTCACATCCGCGCTGCAGAACCACCAGCTCAGGCCCCGGCGCGCGCCTTCCGCGAATGCAATCTTTCGTCCCACACGAATCGCAGACCTCCAGATCCCGTACCTTAACTTCCAGCGGAGAAATCGTGGACGCCACGAAATTGAATTGCCCGATCGGACATACAAATTTACAAAACGACGCATGCTTGAAAAGTCCATCCACCACCAGCACCGCTGAAAAATATCCCGCGATCAGCCACGCAGTCCACCAAGGCGAAGACCACAGGTTGAACTCCTCGTAACAGAATAAAATCAGCGTGAACAATCCCACCGACAGCCACTTGTTGCGCAATTTCTGCGGCCAATTCAGCCGCGGATGAAAAATTCGCCGCGCCACATTCCGCACCAGCATAAAAGGACACGCCAGACAGAAAAAATTCCCCGCGCACAGCAGCACCAGCACCAGCGCCCCGCGAAAATGCACCCAACTCAGAGTGGTCGCCAGATTTTTCGGCGCGAGCGATGGCCCCAGCAGTCCATCCAGGATCATCGCCACGCTCACAATCAGCAGCGGTATCTGCAGCACCGTCCGCAAATGCCGCCAGTGAAATAACCGCCGCAATCCCGGCACCTTCATCAAATCAAACGGAAGTGGCTCAGCAGCAACGGACGGATTGTGGGTGGGATTCGACAACGTAGCCTAGTTCGTGGTGACGCCCGGAACGCTCACCTCGCGCTCCTGCGTGCGCCCGTCGGGCAGCGTAACATGAATCATCACCACCCAATCTCCGGCCATCGCGAATTCCAGCGCGCCCTGATACTGCCCCGGCGCAATTTCCCGAGCGTTGCGAAACACCGGCGCCATGCCCGGATGCGACATGTCCGCCTCAAGACTCACACGCGCTCCCGCGACCGGCGCACCCGCGGCATCGCGCAATTTCACGGTGAGGACGGCAGGCCCGACCCGGACTGGCTCAGGACTAATTCCGTACTCGATTGCGACATCGGCGCTTGGCGCAATCGGCTTGCTGCATCCCGATGCGAGCAAAACCGCGACGCACGCGAACTCTGCAAAGATTCCACTCCGTCGCGTCCGCGCAATTCCCAGCGCGATAGCACTTACGCATCGCTCCGATCCTTCAACTCCAAGCGGCCACGAAAATAATCGAATCTCCCGAATCACGCCGCGTTGGCTTCGGCTTTTTTCGAACTCTTATTCCAGGCACACGTGCACGTATCGTGATTCGCCTCTCCCTCGGGTGGGAACATGTGGTAGTACATCCCAATCACCATCGGAATAAACACAATCGAGTTATAGAAAAGATGCAGCTCTACGCGCGGGAAAAAGAATTGCAGCACGCTCATCGGCACTGGCCGGCCGCCCAAATTGTGGTGCAGAGTCGCCTGCGTAATCAGCAGCAGGTGCTCAATGTGATGCCAGAACTGAATCACCAGCGCGATCGTCCACCACGTGCGCGCTCTTCCGCTGAATCCCTTGCGCAGCACCCACAGCCCGATCAACATCACCAAAGCGTAGACGTAGTGCAGCACTTCAGACTTGATCAGCCACGGATACCATAGGCCGAGTAGGCCGTTAGCCACGGGCCGCGGCCAGCCCATTACATAAATCTGGTAAGCCTGCACCAGATGCTCGGCCCAATGTGCCAGCACCACAAACATAAACACCTGCAAAGCGCGCTCGTGCCACACCGAGTTCAGCTTGTCGTAGAGGCTGGCGCCTGTGGCCGATGCGAAATTGGCACTCTGGATGCTCGGACTCGAAACCGCCATAACACACGCCTCCCAAGAGCCGACGTCAGATTCCCACCGAAACAAATGCGTACGCCGGACACTCACACATCCACCGACCGTCTTCAATAATGGAATTATACTAGGCCGCAGGGGGTTGTCGCAGCGGAACGGAGCCATCCTCGTTCGGGAGATAGCGGCACGCTATCCACACACCGCTGGGAGCGTTCTGAGAAGGCGCTGTATCTAATTGACAATAAACAATATGTCCGTGAGGAGGCCGCGTCGATTGCTCGAGTACAGCGGAATCATCGAGCGGGGAAGCTTGACTTCCGGGTGAGTCCAGTCGCTGCCGAGCCGCCGATGGCGGGGCTCAATCATCAGCCCCGGCAACAGGGATAGGTTCCGGAACAGCGTCAGGCGCACCCTCCAGTTCCTTCCGCAATTCCGCCAGCGTCGTGAAGGCGCGGTTCCCCTCGCTCAGTCCCAGCCGCCGGCTAGCCTTCGATGGATCATCCGAGAAATTCCACAATCCCACGACGATCCGCAATTTCGCATCTTGCGCACGCAATTTTGCGTATAGCGCCCGCGCGTGCGGTATCGCAAACGGCGGCAGCGCCGATATGCAAACCACATCCGGTCTCTCGTCCTTTACTTGTGCCAACATTTCAGCGGCACTGCCCAGCGGAATGCACAGCGCTTGATGCCCGGCTGTTTCCAGAACCTGCGCCAGCATGATCGCCACGATTTCATCGGCTTCGTCTCGCGCTGGCACGCACACGACCTTGCGCGACTGCCCACCGCGCGCTGCCACGGCGATCGACAACCCTCCGCGGTCAACACCCACGGCAGGTTCCTCGTTGCGCGGCTCCCAGAATTCGTCAATCAATTCCCGTGTGCTCTGGCAAATGAATTTCTGGTTCGCGTCTTCCAGCAGATTCTGATGGCGGTCTTGCTCCGCGAGGCTCAACGCCGGAATCAAAACGGAATCGTATAGTTCCTCCAGCGTCTTTCCTTCTAGATGATTTTCCAGCACCTGCCGCGCCTCTTCGTGATCCATTGCCAGCAGCCGCTGATAAAAACGGGAATCCGGCGTCAAGGCCGGCTCGTCACCCAGCAATATTTGCAGAAATCTCAACCGTGGAACGTGCCGGCCCACCACCAGCACACACACCGTCAAAGGCGTTGAAAGCACCAGCCCGATCGGTCCCCAGATTGCCGTCCAGAAAATCGCCGCCACCAGAATCGCCAGCGAAGATATCCCCGTATGAATTCCGTACAACATCGGCTCCAGCAGATTTGACACGATCAGCTCGGTAAAGACAAAAAGCCCCAGCACCATCAGCGGACGCGTCCAACCATCAAATACTGCCAGCGAAAGCAGCAGCGGCATAATTCCACCGAGCGGCGGCCCGATATAGGGCAGAAAGCGCAGGGTGCCGACGATCACTCCCCACAGCAACGCGCCCGGCAATCCGATGAAATGAAGGCATGTGCCGATGAAAATTCCGTAGCACGTGTTCACCACGAACTGCAGCAGCAAATACCTGCTCACGCGGGCGCTAGCATCGTCAAGCGTTTGGGTTACCAGGCGCAGGTTTCCGTCGCCAGCCAACGAAATCAGCCGATTCCGCAAGTCCTCCCGCCGAATCAGCATGAAAATCGTGAATACCAGCACGATCAGCGCGCTCGCCAGCAGGCCCAGCACATTCTGCATGGATTCCAGCGGCAGCGCCGGTGATTTGACTACCTCGACGGGGATCGGCTTTGCCTCTGGCGTGGGTCGCATGATCGTGGGATGCGTGAGCGTTGCATCACCTGAGCGCTGTCCGGTCGGAGCCGTAGCGAGATCTTTGCTGATTTCCGTCATCGTCTGCGAAGCGTTGTCCAGCGCGTGGGGGCTTCTCCAATGCAACGACGTCAGCTTGGTTCTGATGTTAGCTTTATAGTCTGGGAGTTGGTTCACTACCTGGCTGAACTGCTTCGCCACCGTCCAGCCCACCGCGCCGCAAGCCCCCACGGACAGCAATACCACCAGAAGTGCCGATGGAATCCGCCCGAAATGTATGCGCTCCAGAAGTTTGACGACGGGCGTAAGAATGAAAGTGAAGAGCAGCGCCAGCGCGAACGGAATCAGCACGATCCGCGCAAAGTAAAGCGTGACGATCGCCACCACCGCCACAACCACGGCGAGCAGATGAAACAAATCCTTCGATGCGTTCGGCCGCGGCGCCATGGGTTGACCTGCTTCCGGTAGTGTCACGCTCGTGTAAGCAGTCCCACAACGAGTGAGATGGCAAACAATACCAAAAACATGTAGAACAATAGCTTCGCAATTCCCGCCGCAGCCACCATGATTCCAGCGAACCCCAGCACCCCGGCAAGGATCGCTACAACCAAGAAGATTAAAGCCCAGCGCAGCATGATTCCTCCTTACCAAAAATTTCAGGAACGCAGAAAACCCGGGAATCCACAACTGTCGGGCTTTCCGCGACCCTATCCGAGAAAATCGCGTTCAACCGTATGGCACGTCCTTATCCTCAACGAGGACATCAGGTACCAGCCGAGCCTACCCCCAAAATTCACAATGCTGAGTGCATCATTCCCTGTAGATTTAGCTATTTTTACCAGTACGATGATAGGCGAAACCCGAGGCGTGAGGCTGTTCACATTGACACACTTTTCCCAAACCCATGCGTTTCGCAGCCTGAATCGTGACGACGCCCTGTATCATGCCGAAATCAATATCTACGATCGGAGAGGCAGCATTGCCGGCTCCAGGGTTCAGGGATCGGGTCGAATTTGATCGGAGCGTCGTGAAAAGTCCTGATGTCTTGAAGGGAATTGGCCGATGGAAGTTTTTGCTTCTTCTCGCGTGCGCGCTCGGTTGCCCTGCCGCATTTGCTCAAGGTGGCCCGCCCTACTACACCAACGATCCCGGCACCCCCGGCAACCACAATTGGGAAATAAATTTGGGCTACATGCCTTTCCTGTACACCAACCAGTCCATCACTCACACTCCCGACGTTGATATCAACTTCGGCCTCGGCGATCGCATTCAGCTCACCTTCGAAAATGCTTGGCTGCGCGTCGCCAACCCCTCTAGCTCCCCGAAATACGGCCTCGGCCAGGACCAGCTCGGCGTCAAATGGCGATTCTACGACAACAAAGAATCCGGACTCGCAATCTCGGTTTTTCCCCAGCTGTCTCTCAACAATCCAGATAGCTCCGTCGCACGCGGAATCACTCCACGCAGCGCCAGCCTGATTCTCCCCCTGGAATTTTCAAAAAAGCTCGGCCCCGTCAATCTGAATTGGGAAGTCGGCTACAACTACGTACACACCGGAGCCTCGGGCTGGCTTGCCGGCGTAGTTGTGGGGCATGACCTGACGGAAAATCTCGAACTCGACGCCGAATTCTACGGCCTGGGAACGTATCATCCATCGAACGGCCAGCAAACCATCGAGGGCGGCCTGCGCTACAAAATCCACCCACCGTTCATTTTGTTGTTGATGGCCGGTCGCAGCGTTCAACCCTCCAGCAACGAGCAACCTCGCTTCGTAGGTTACTTCGGTATGCAGTTCCTGCTGCCGCCCAAGCCGTTCGCAAAGGACTGACGAAGGGGCCATTACGACTTGGGAAGGAAGCGCATGAAGATTTTCCAATATGAAATTGGAGCGATGCGTTCCAGGAGTGCCAGAAACTTCGCATCGTTGCCTACCAGCACACGCGCCGAGCGGCGTTCGATGCCCTTCACGATAATTTCGCCGGCGGCCGCGGGCGGCATCGTGAGTGCCTTTTTCGCGAGTGCTCTGCGCCGAGCGATTTCTTGCGGTGGCATGTCCTTGGGCACTCGAGCGCTATCGGCAATCGAAGTTGCGACGCCGCCCGGGTGAACGACCGTAACCCCGACTTTCGAACCCGCAAGTTCGTGCCGTAGTGAATTCGAAAATCCGCGCACGGCGAACTTGCTTGCCGAGTAAGACGTTTCACCGGGCGGCGAGATCAGTCCGTAGATGCTTGAAAGGTTCACCACGCGTGCGTCATCGCTTTTTCGCAACAGAGGCAGAAACGCTCGAGTCATCCGTACCACGCCCCAGAAGTTAATTTCGAACAACCATTCGAAATCTTCCTCGCTAACCGCTTCGAACATGCCGCCGACGGCCACGCCGGCGTTGTTTACCAGGATGTCCACCCCGGGATGCGCGGCAATCACCGCTTGCGGAAACGCTGCCACCGCATGCCGGTCCGCAACGTCCAGATGATGTTGGCTGATGCGCAGCGCACTCCGCGGAGCGGTGCGGTTTGCCGGATCCGTGTGAGCCGCTTGCACCATGCGCGCCGTCTCTGATAGTCCCGCGTCATTCACGTCAGCCAGCGCGAGGTTGCAGCCACGGCGAGCGAGCGATACGGCAATGGCACGGCCGATGCCGCTTGCAGCGCCGGTGATCACCGCCGTGCGGTTCTCAAAATTCATTGCGTCAGTCATAATCTCAAATCAGATGGTAGCGCTGGAGTGAACGTCACTTACGCGGCTGCCATTCTCGGCCTCCGACGTTCGCAGAAAATTCATGGTCCCGTCGTTTACCGACCCAAACGTAAAGGCGGCCAGGTCTTTCACATAATTCTGGGGCACCCTCCACGGTGCTCTCTGTCCCTGCCTGGGCAGCACCTCATCGGCACGGCGGACGTAGCCTGAACTAAAATCGAACAAAGGTTCGGGCTTGACAGTTTCATCTGGAAGATTCGGTACGCAGACCGACCATCCTTTGCGATCCATGTACTTAAGTAACCGGCAGACAAAACGCGCCGTGATATCACACCGCAACGTCCACGAATTATTCGTATACCCAAATGCGAGCGCAAGATTCGGGACGCCGCTGAACATCGCGCCCTTGTATACCAGCTTCTCGGAAAATTTGGCCGCCACGCCATCAACGAGAATTTCAGCGCCGCCCATCAGCTGCACCACAAGACCTGTCGCCGAAATGATGATATCCGCCGGCAATGTCGTGCCGGAACCCAAACGGACGCCCGACTCCACAACTTCCGCGATCGTATCGGTGACAATTTCCACCCGGCCGGAACGGATCGCCGCAAACAAATCACCATCGGGCACCAGGCATATACGCTGATCCCATGGGTTATAGCGCGGCGTAAAGTGCTGCTCGACGTCGTATTCGGGGCGAAGCTGCTGCTTGATTCCCTTGAGGATCAAGCCCTTCATCACCTCGGGTTTGGTGCGCGCCAGGTGAAACATGGTGATGCTGTACAACACGTTCTTCCATTTTGTGAGTTTCGCGGCAAGCCCTTTTGGCAAACGCCGATTCATCCAATTGGCCATTGCGTCTTTGCTCGGTCGGGTAACCACATAGGTGGGAGAGCGCTGCAGCATCGTCACATGTGCGGCACTCTTGGCAAGCGCCGGAACCAGCGTCACCGCCGTAGCCCCGCTTCCGATGACAACGATTCGCTTGCCCGCATAATCCAGGCCCTCAGGCCAATGCTGTGGATGCAAGAACCGCCCTTGGAACCGATTCACACCCGGAAACTCCGGGCTGTAACCTTTTTCGTAACTGTAATATCCGCTGCACATGTAAAGGAATTTGCAGAACAGTCGCACCGTCCGTCCGTCTTTCGTCTGCGCCTCCACCGTCCAGCACGCGTCGGCCGAAGACCACGAAGCGCGAATCATCCGATGCCCCAGCCTGATGTGGCGATCAATGCCATAGTGTGCCGCGGTCTCGCGGATATAATTCCAGATGGCAGGCCCGCCTGCGATCGCCTCGTCCGCCTGCCACGGCCGAAAAGGAAATCCCAGGGTGTGCATCTCAGAATCGGAGCGGACGCCTGGATAGCGGAACAAATCCCAAGTTCCGCCGATTGCGTCGCGCGCCTCCAGAATCGCGTAGGTTTTTTTGGGCAAGGTAGTCTGCAAATGGTAAGCGGCATCGATACCAGATATCCCGGCGCCAATTATCAGTACGTCAAAATGTTCTGGTGATTGCATCGGCATGTTTGGCTTGTTCTCGTGTCCAGCGCGTCGTTGTAGCACGAGGCGACGCCGCTCCCCGGCGAATTTAGTACGTCTCCAGCAGGAAGGAAGCTATTCCAGCAGATTAGGCTCGTCCTGGACGATACGCGCGAGAAGTGGCTGAAACTGAAACCACCCTGCCTGATGGCTTCCCACTTGCCCCCTCGTTGCAACCGCGGTGGCATGATCTATCTTCACCGGCACGCCCGCCGCTTCTGCGAGCAACTGCGCATGGCAACTGCGGTCCATGGTGATGAACCACCACGCCGCTTCCTCGACGCATTGGCCTACGGTGAGCAATCCGTGATTGCGCAGAATCGCAGCTTTGGATTGTCCTAGGGCCTGCGCGATTCGCTCGCCCTCCGACGTTTCATAGACCACGCCGGTGAACTCTGCAAAGAGTCCGTGGTCCTCGTAAAATGCACAGGCATCCTGCGTGATAGGATCCAGCAGCCGCCCCAGCGACGCCCAGGATTTCCCGTACATCGAATGTGCATGCGCCGCAGCGATCACGTCAGGACGCGCGGCGTGTACCTGAGAGTGAATGGCAAAGGCCGCTGCATTGACCGGATAATTTCCTTCCACCACTTCGCCGCGATGATTCACCAGAATCAAGTCGGCCGCGCGAATTTGGCTGAAGTGCATCCCGAAGGGGTTCACCCAGAAGTGGTCGAGTTGCTCTGGATCGCGCGCGGTGATATGTCCCGCCACTCCTTCGTCGAATCCGAAACGCGAAAAAAGACGGAATGCAGCAGCCAGCATGCGTTTCCGATGCAAGCGCTCTTCGCCCGCGGTGGCAAAAACGGGCGGCCGCGGAATGTTCAGTGCATTTGCAGATGTTCCGGCCATTTGAACCTCCCAGCGCCGTGAATCCCCTTACTTGGCACAGTGCCGCCGATTATATACAATGCCCGTCGCGTTAGTCACCGTCATCTGTAAGCGACTATCAGCAGACCGTTAGCTTACGGAGCTGCCCCGAAAATCACGACCAGAGGGATCACCTATGAGCGAATTGAATCACAAATTCGAACTAGCCGCGCGGCCCGTCGGTATGCCCAAGCGAACCGATTGGACATACAAGGAAGAACCAGTTCGCGAACCCGCCGAAGGCGAGTTGCTCATAAAGATTCTATACATCTCGCTCGATCCGGCGATGCGCGGATGGATGAACGAAGGAAAATCCTACATTGCTCCCGTAGAAATCGGAGCGGTGATGAGGGCTGGTGGGCTGGGCCGCGTCACGGCGTCGAAAAATCCAAAGTTTGCGGTCGGCGATTACGTTTACGGCGCCTTCGGCGTTCAGGAATTCGCAATTTCGAATGGCCAGGGCATTACGAAGATAAACGCCGGCACGATTCCGTTGCCCGTTTTTCTCGGAACGCTAGGCATGCCGGGAATGACCGCATATTTCGGCTTGCTGGATATCGGTCAGCCAAAACCCGGCCAGACTGTAGTCGTCTCAGGCGCCGCCGGAGCGGTAGGAACGGTCGTAGGACAGATCGCCAAAATTAAAGGCTGCAATGTGGTCGGCATCGCCGGCGGGGCAGAGAAGTGCAGCTACATTGTGAAAGAACTCGGCTTCGACGCTGCGATTGACTACAAGTCCGAGGATCTCCGGAAAGCTCTGCGCCAGCATTGCCCCAATGGCATTGACGTTTATTTCGACAATGTCGGCGGCGACATCCTTGATGCTGCGCTTGCACAACTCGCGCGCGGCGCGCGAGTGGTCATCTGCGGCGCAATTTCGCAGTACTGCAACACGACGCCAATCAAAGGACCCTCGAACTATCTCTCACTTCTCGTTAATCGCGCCAGCATGAAGGGCATGGTCGTATTTGACTATGCTGATCGTTATCCTGAGGCCGGACGGGAGATGGCGGCGTGGATGGCGGCCGGCAAACTCAAATCGCGCGAGCACATTGTAGAGGGCCTCGAAACATTCCCCGACGCTTTGCTGAAGCTCTTCAACGGCGAGAATACGGGAAAGCTCGTTCTTAAAGTAGCTGACGCGTAAAAATTAACGTTGGCGGCGGCCATGGCACCTTTGCCATTTTCGAAATCAAAAACAAAATCTCGGTTAGAATTGCCCTCGCGCGCCGAGCAATGCTAGCGAGTCACGTATGTAAAGCGCCTTTCAGAAGCAAGCTCGCGCCCAAGCGGAGCCTGACTATGCCTCCCACTGAAAAGCTCGACACTCACCATAAAGCGCTGACACTGAATCTCGATGCTGCCGCCTTCGGCTCTTTCGCCGAAATCGGCGCCGGACAGGAAGTCTCGCACTGGTTCTTTGTAGTTGGAGGCGCCTCCGCTACGGTCGCCAAAACTGTTTCCGCTTACGACAAGGAAGTCAGCGACGATCTTTATGGCTCCGGCTCGCGCTACGTATCCAGGCAGCGGCTCGAGGCAATGCTGGACAAGGAATGGGCCGAGCTTCTCGCGCAGTTAAACAAGACTCGCGGGCCGCATACGCGCTTCTTCTCCTTTGTTGATACCGTCTCCGCGCGTAATTTCGCCGGGACGAACGACGCGCACGGCTGGGTCGGTCTCCGGTTTCAAATGCAGCCCGGCGGCCCTCCAAGCGACGTCTTGCTGCACATTAACATGCGCGATCCTTCGAACGTCCTCCAGCAGGAAGCCGTCGGTATTTTGGGCGTTAATCTCATTTACACCGCGTTCTATGAATTGCAAACCGAGGAATCATTTCTGGCGGGCTTGGCAGAAGACGTTGTCAAGGAGCGAATCGAGATCGACTACGTCGATCTTCGCGGTCCAGCGTTCGAAGACTGGGATCGCCGTAGCCTCCTAGCCAACTTGGTAAGTAAAGGATTCGCCGAGGCCGTATTCTTCCCGTCCCAAGGCCCCACAGTTCCTCCTTGCGAGCCTCTCTACAAGAAAGCCGTCGTGCTGGCTCCTGGATACTTTGGCCACGGCAATCCATCTCACTCCCAAGTTCACATGCGATTGTTGGCCGCCGCTATTCAGGAGTTACAGAAGGAGCTGGGTGCAACAAAGGTGACGCCCGCTGGTTTTTTTTGCCTCACGGCCGCTCCGATCACGCCGAACGAACCGGTGCCAGAGGTTCCGGATTTGCTTCGCCGTATCAATGCGCTTCTCGCTGCTGGCGGCGACGTACTGCTTTTTCGCCAAAGCGAGCTCTACAATATGAAAACTCTCGTAAGCCGTTACACGCAGGCACCGGTGCGCTTCGTCGTCGGTATCTCCCTGATGATTCAAGCGTTTGAGGGCATTTACGGCAATCTCGAAGGGAGACTTCTGGAGGCCCTCGCGCGTCTTCTCGCACAGAACGTGCGCATCTACGCTTATCCGATGAGCTCGACCGATCTGCGGGAAAGGCTCAAGGGTTTTTCAGCTAGCGGTTGGGAATGGGATGAGACGAATGGAATGGTTTCTGCCAACCAGGTGCGGCACGCGCCGCCGCTAGGACACTTGTTTGCCTATCTTCTCGCCAGCAATTTTCTTGTCCCCATACAAGTTCCTGCCACATTAAAAGCCGACGCTTGACCGTCAACTGTGCCGCAAGCAAAAGCGCCGTTCGCGCCAGGCAGACCAATATTTGTCCTGGACGTTTCGACCACTCCTTGCGGTGCATTCTTCCCAGGCTTTGTACGGCGAGGCGCTGCGCATCGGACCAAGGCTTCAGCTGCCTTGGTACGATTCACTGGTTGTCGCCTCTGCAATCGAGGGCCAGTGCGCCGTTATTTACAGTGAGGATTTTCAAGATGGACAAGAGATCGGAAGTCTCACGCTCTCCAATCCCTTTGCCTGAGAGAAGGAATCTTGGGAATTTCGATTCGGTAATGAACTGACCCATGTCCGTCGGTCCCGGAGCTATATGTGACGGAACGGTTCTTCTATTTTATCGCCGGCAGATTTTTGGGCGTCTCGCTCAAGCGACTTCGTGACCAAATCTTTCGATCCCAGGCCAACCGCGAGCGCCAGGGTAATCACAATCCCTCCAAACAAAATGCCGAAAGCAAGCTTCACAATGCCAGGGGCAATTCTCAGGTGCTCCAGGGCCATCGCCACGGCCACCACAACCACCATCCACTTTACGCCCAGGCTCAGCAGACGCGCGTAGTGCAGGTTCAGGTTAACCGCGCCAATCAGCACGCTTCGCGCGAGAAAGCGAGCGACGACGCTGCCGACCAGCAGGACCAGCGCGGCGCCGAGCATGTTGGGAATGTAGGCGACGACGCTTCGTGCCAACTGAGAGGTCCAGTCCGCGTCGACGGCCGCAATTCCGATAAGAAATCCAGCAAGGATGACCAAAGCCGCGATCGCTCTCGATACCAGCAGGGTCGGGCTCTTCATTGGCGACCATTCCGCCACAGAAGGAAAGCCCCACTGGGCCAGGCGCGTATCAAACTGCATGCTCGAAAGCAACCGCCGCACCACTGCTGCAAGAATCCAACCCACCACGATCGAGATCAGCAACGCGACGACCAGCGCCGCCAGCCCCGGCAGCAGGCTCGCCAATCGAGTCAGGAATCTCGCCGTGGACTCGGCTAGTTGTTGCTTCACTTGACTCCACATAAATACCTCCGTTACAGCTCCCACAGAACTAAGGATTGAACCGGTCCGGCCAGCGCCATCGCGATACCAGGTAAGTTTTGCCGGATTCGTAGGCGACGGATAAGCGTTCCAACCTCTCTTCCAATGCTGTCCTTCCAGCAGTTTCCAAATCATGTGCATAGGAAGACACCCAAGCCAGGTATAACGGCGTCATCGACTTCAGAAGGTGATCGCGATTGATGGTTCGCAGGCGATGCGCCAGCGCAAAGTCATAGACAATGCGAACCCACAAGTCGTCGGGCATTCGAAATTGTTCTGACGGCAGACGTGCCAGCTTCCTGAGTTCGAACAGCGAGGAAGGTGGAAGCACCAATCCCCAAATATCCTGAAGGTCGCGAACTCCTAGTTGGAACGATTCCATCATGCGGCTGATATCCACAGTCCCGGTGTCTTGGGATACCAGAAGAGGCTCACCGATCGCGGGCACAGAGACGGAAGGACGCATTCTTTGCCAGCACGCTGCGTTTCGTTCCATGTCCAGAAAGATGGGGCTCAGGATCTGGGCCAGCAGGGAACTGATATTCATCCAATCCGTCGGCGGGTAGATGCGCGCTGCAAGGTGGACCTCACAAACCTGAAGGTTCTCGCAGAGAGCCGCGGGTGTAACGGACGCGAACGAATGCACGCGGTTCCCTCCGCTCCCGGCAGTCCGCTCTGTTGCAAGCATCTTCTGGAACAGCCGTCGCGAAATCCCTAAGTCCGGCCCCATGGGATTGTGAATTCGCTTTCCATACAGACAGCGCATGAGCGGAGCGATGATGCTGCTGTTCAGCAGCCCCTCGAATTTGCGGCGAGCGTAATTCGGCACGACGAGATCTAGATCTCTTTCGACGAGCGGCTGCGCCAGGTCGCGAACCCATCCTGGTGTGGCAGCCTCGAGCTTGGAGACGATGACGCAGCAAGCCCGGGCGCCGAACTTTTCACTCGCTGCAAAAACCGACTGATAAGCTGTGGCCATGCCGGCGACTGGCGTATCCGGTGTGCCCGACCCCGATAGCGGCCAGCGAACCACCCGACACAGAGCAACACTCGCTTCGGCCGCCTCAGCATTGCTTTGACCAGGATCGGCAGCCCGCTCATCCCGTAGCACCACAACTCGCGGCGCGCCAGGAAGCGCTCGCAGCGCCTCGCAGAGCGCCGCCACACCCTCTTGATCAAGTTCCGCAACAACGCCTACCACTAGGTCGGCGCTATCTACTTGTTCGGCTTTTTGCTGTCCTTGCTCGGGAATGTGCTCGACTTCCACTGTTCAACCCTCTGGACCCGATTTTCACCAGCGAAGATCGGGCGCCTGTGCATGATCCTTTGATGGGCCGCATAAGCGAATTGCGGCAGCCTTTCAGCAAAAATGATTCACAGTGGAAGCGACATAATTCCCATCAGCGGGATGCGGACCCACGCGGGACGGGCGTTCAGTTCATACAGAACTTCATAAAGCGCCTTGTCCAGGAGAAACACATCCAGGAGCTCGTGAAAATCAGATGTATCAGCCGGCGCAAATTCCGCGCCTTGGGCCGTTTCGCGATAGGCACGCAAGAAAGCTGCCGCCGCCGACCGCTCCCAAAGCTGGGCCCAAGGCTCCAGGCGCGTCAGATCCTCAGAATGGCGTGCGGAATAATTGTTCAGGCTCGCGTACGCAGCATAACTGAAAGATCGCAGCATGCCTGCCACATCCTTAAGAGGGCATTGTTTCGAGCGGCGATACTCCAGCGGTCGGGCCGGTTCGCCTTCAAAATCCAGGATCACGAAATCCGTCTTGACCCGCAGCACCTGGCCTAAATGGTAATCCCCATGAATTCGAATTCGCTGGGTTCGAAAGTTAGCGGATTTTAGCGTCCCGAAGTAGTCCAGAATACGGCGGCGCCGGCTGAGCACCGTAGCTGCAACTTCGATGACTTCATCCGGCAAGAACGGCACGCGCTCTTTCAGCACGTCCAGGACGCGGGATGCATTCTGGTGGAAATCGAGCAGTACGGCCTGGAAATTCTCTGGCGTCAACGGCTCCGGCGTGAATGCCGGATCGTCCGACGGCGCAGCCAGCGCCAAATGGAGCTCGGCGGTTCGCCGCCCGAGCGTCGCGGCGGCATCGAGATAGATGCCCAGATGGTCTCGGGCCACCTGTGAGTCCGAATGCTCGGCGAGCTTCAGCGAATCCTCCATCTCAGCGTTCGCGTTCTCCGGGAATGGAAGCGGTGCACAGGTTTCGAAGTACCGGTCAAGCTCCTCGATGGTCCATTTCCAACCGTCACCTTCATTGGCGACCAGGCCTTGCAGCATTGTCAGGATCGTAGGCTCGGCATCGTCCGCGGCCGGCTCGAGTTCGATGGAACCGGCGAAGGGTGGAATCCGGTCGAAGCTCGTTTTCTCCGTGAGATGTCGCCCGATCTCGGCATCCGGATTCAGTCCCGGCTCCAGGCGGCGGAACAGCTTCAATATGAAGCGGTCACCGTACACAATCGAAGTATTGCTTTGTTCTGCCGTGCTCCGCCGCACCGCCAGCGGTGCCTCGGCCGAACCAAGAATCTTCTGAAAGACCTGACCTCGCACCCCCCGAATTACGCTTCCGTCGCTCGCGCGTAGCTCGCTCCCGTTTTCAATTAGTGAGAGCAACTCCAGACATACGTTATCGTCGTGCACCCCGTCGTGCAACAAGCCGTCCATCTTCGCCGATAAGACTGAAGCGATGATTGCGCTCGGTGCCACGCGCCGCAATTCGTTTGCGGCTGCTCCCAAGGTGATTGCCAGCGGCACCTGGTACACTTCAGGCTCCCCGGTTTCGAACTGCACTTCGACCAGCGCCAAGGCCGAATGCGGCTCCTTTATAGGCGCCCAGTTGACAATTCGCGCCGCCTTGATTGTGCGGGCCTTTCCTGCGAACCACCGTTGCTGCGGAAGATATTGGGGCAGGTTCACAGTCTCCAGACGTTTGCGGCCCATGCCTTGAAATACGCTCGCCCATCCGGCGGTCACGTCGAGCGGCGCCTGTTCAGCCAGATCCATGGTAGTCTCGGCGGGATCGCTCTTTTGTTGCAGTTCTAGCCACAGGAAACTGTACGGAGCCAAGGTCAGCCGATAAGGCTGGCGTTCGATCGAGGGAAACTCCACGTACCCCAGCATCTCGATCGGAACCATCCCCTCCAGTTTCGACAAATCCAGATCCACGGGCTGGGCGAAACGAGATAGATTCGCAACGCAAAGAACCTGTTCCTCGCCATACGTCCTCAGATAGGCCAGCACTTTGCGGTTCGCAGGGTTCAGGAACTCGATGCTGCCGCGTCCGAACACGCTGAATAGTTTTCGCAGAGCGATCATGTTTCGCATCCAGCTCAACAGCGAAGATGGGTCGCCCTGCTGCGCTTCGACGTTGACCGCTTCATATCCCAAAACCGGATCCATGATTACCGGACTGTACAAACGCGCTGGCGTCGCCGTGGAAAACCCGGCATTGCGGTCCGCATTCCACTGCATTGGAGTGCGAACGCCGTTGCGATCGCCCAGGTAGATATTGTCTCCCATTCCAATTTCGTCGCCGTAGTAGAGGATGGGCGTCCCGGGAAACGAAAGCAGCAGGCTATTGAGCAGCTCGATACGCCTGCGATTGTTGTCAACCAACGGAGCCAGGCGCCGGCGGATCCCGAGGTTGATCCTCATGCGGGGGTCTGCGCTGTAAGCGATGTACATGTAGTCGCGCTCGTCCTTGGTGACCATCTCGAGCGTCAACTCATCGTGGTTGCGCAGGAAAAGGCCCCATTGACAAGTGTCCGGAATGTCCGGAGTTTGCTGAATAATGTCGGTGATCGGCAGCCGGTCTTCTTGGCGCAATGCCATGTAGATGCGCGGCATCAGCGGAAAATGGAACGCCATGTGGCATTCGTCACCGTTGCCGAAGTAGGGCCGAACATCGGTGGGCCACTGGTTGGCTTCGGCCAGCAACACACGGTTTGAGTAATCGGCGTCAATCTCGCGCCGCAGCGTCTTGATCACCTCGTGAGTTTCCGGCAGATTCTCGCAACTCGTGCCGTCGCGCTCCACCAAATACGGAATCGCATCCACGCGCAGCGCGTCAACTCCCATGTCCAGCCAGTAACACATCACCTTGAGGACTTCCGCTACCACTCTGGGGTTGTCGTAGTTCAGATCCGGCTGATGAGAGAAAAAGCGATGCCAGAAATATTGCTTGGCTATCGGATCCCAGGTCCAATTCGACCGCTCGGTGTCCGAAAAAATAATTCGAGCGTCCTTGTATTTCTCTTCCGTATCACTCCACACATAAAAATCGCGTTCTGGAGAGCCCGCCGGAGCCTGACGCGCTGCTTGAAACCACGGATGTTGATCCGAGGTGTGATTCACCACCAGCTCGATCATTACCTGCAGATCACGCTCGTGGGCTGCCGCAAGGACGGCTTGGAAATCCTCAATCGTGCCGTACATCGGATGTACGCCCAAATAATCCGCGATGTCGTAGCCGTCGTCCTTCAGCGGAGATGGAAAGAAGGGCAACAGCCACAGGCAGGTGACGCCCAGACTTTGCAGATAATCCATTTTCTGAATCAGGCCCGGAAAATCACCGATTCCGTCGCCATTGCTGTCCTTGAATGCGCGGACGTGCAGCTCATAGATGATTGCGTCTTTGAACCAGAGCGGATCCGCTGCGCTACCCGGCTTTTTGGGCATGTCCTGTTTCCTCGTGCCTCACGCCACCTTACGAGATTCCGGCTGGAAAACGACAATTCCCAGAGGAGGAAGTGTCATATTCAATGAGAAAGCCCTGCCATGAATCGGGAGCGGAGCTGCCTGCAAACCTCCGAAGTTCCCCTGGCCGGAGCCGCCATACAAAGCGGCGTCGCTGTTTAACATCTCCTTCCAGTAGCAGCCCAACGGAACCCCGACGCGATAGTTCTCCCGCACGACGGGCGTGAAATTGCAAACGAAAAGCAGCTGGTCATTCGGATTTCGCCCGCGCCGCAGGAAGCTAATGATGCTCCTTTGAAAATCCTTGCAGTCCACCCACTCAAATCCCGCGGGATTGAAATCCGTCTCGTGCAGCGATGGCTGGCCGCGGTACAGAGTGTTGAGATCGCGAACCCACTGCTTTAGTCCAGCATGAGACGGTTCCTTAAGCAGATGCCATTCCAGGCTCGCGTCGTGATTCCACTCGGACCACTGGCCGAACTCGTCGCCCATAAATAGCAGCTTCTTCCCGGGATGGCCGAACATATAACCGTAGAGCAGCCGCAAGTTCGCAAACTTCTGCCAATCGTCGCCCGGCATTTTGCGCAACATCGAACCCTTCCCGTAAACCACTTCGTCGTGCGAGAAGGGCAGTACAAAATTTTCAGCAAAGGCGTACACCAGGCTGAAAGTGATCTCGTTCTGGTGGAAGTTGCGAAACACCGGATCCAGTGACATGTAATTCAGCGTGTCGTGCATCCAGCCCATATTCCACTTCAGCCCGAAGCCCAGCCCCCCTACGTATGTCGGTCGGGACACCTGCGGCCACGAAGTCGATTCTTCGGCAATCATCGTTACATCTGGGAACGCCCCGTAGACGTGCTCGTTCAGCGCCCTCAGAAAATGTATGGCGTCGATGTTTTCCTTGCCGCCATAGCGATTCGGAATCCACTCGTCTTCGCGTCGCCCGTAGTCGAGATACAACATCGCAGCCACCGCATCGACGCGCAGACCGTCCACGTGATACTTGTCCAGCCAGAATAACGCGTTGCCAATCAAAAAGTTCTGCACCTCGTTGCGGCCGTAGTTGAAGACGAAGGTCTTCCAGTCCGGTTGCTCTCCTTGCCGCGGATCGGCATGCTCGTAAAGATGAGATCCGTCGAAGTAACCGAGCCCGGCTTCGTCCCTGGGAAAATGCGCCGGAACCCAATCCAGGATTACGCCGATTCCTTGCTGATGAAAATAATCTACGAGGTACATGAAATCCGCAGGCGTTCCAAACCTGCTGGTAGGCGCGAAGTACCCGGTCGTCTGGTATCCCCACGAACCATCGAAGGGATGCTCCATAATCGGAAGCAACTCCACATGCGTGAAACCCGCTTCCTGGACGTACCCAGCCAAAAGTGGCGCCAACTCGCGATAGCTCAGCCAGCGGTTGCCTTCCTCCGGCACGCGCCTCCACGAGCCTAGATGCGCTTCGTAAATGGAAATCGCAGAACCGAGGCCATTCTTTTTTGCCCGGCTCGCCATCCATGATTGGTCATGCCAGGAATAGTCCTCCAGATTCCACACTCGAGAAGCAGTCTGCGGGCGAATCTCTGTGGCGAACGCGTATGGATCCGCTTTGTCGACCTTATAATCGCTATAGCGCGATTCGATGTGGTATTTGTAGCTCGCTCCTTGACCGATATCGGGTACGAAGCCCTCCCAAATGCCCGCCGAGGTTGGGCTCATGCTATTTGCTTGGGCATTCCAACCGTTGAACTCTCCGATCACAGATACCAGCTTCGCATTCGGCGCCCAGACGGCAAAGTGCACGCCGCGACTCCCACCTCTCTCCGTCAGGTGAGCTCCAAGCTTCTCGTAGGCGCGGTAATGAGTGCCTTCCGCAAGCAGATACAGGTCGAATTCACTCAGGGCCGGTTGCAGCATGCGCGCTCCCTTACCGCTTGTTGCGAGTTCCCGGCGCTATAGCCACGATTGCCGCGCCGCGAGTCCTCATTCGAAATCCAGCCCCGCCGGAACTTAACGCAGCACACGCAGAATATGCGCCGGGAGGGTTTCCGGCGTAAGCGCCACGTAGTTCCGGGAACCGTGCCACGAATACTCACCGTCACCGAGCAGGTCATGAACCCTGAACGGCTGATCAGCCTGCAGCCCAAGCGAACTGAGGTCGAGATCAACCCATCCCGTTTGCGCGCGGACGCAATCAAGATTCACGATGACGATGATTACGTCTGAATGATCGTCGGTCGTTTTGCTGTAACAGATCAGCTCCGGATTGTCCGTTTCATGAAAGCGCAGGCTGCGATTAGTTTGCAGCGCCGGATTTTCTTTGCGGATCTGGTTAATGCGGGCGATAAAATCCTTCAAGCTTCCCGCGGAATGCAGATCGCGGTGCTTCAGCTCATATTTCTCGGAATTCAAGTACTCCTCGCTGCCAGGCTGAAACGGCGCGTTCTCGCATAGTTCGAACGCCGGACCATAAATTCCATAGCTCGCTCCCAGCGTTGCCGCCAGTATCAGCCGCACCATGAACGCGGGCCGTTTGCCTTCCTGAAGAAATCCCGGAAGGATGTCCGGCGTGTTTGGCCACAGGCTCGGGCGGAAGAACTCCCGCACTTCCGTCTCGACCAGTTCGCTGAAGTACTCGGTGATCTCCTCTTTCGCGTTGCGCCAGGTGAAATAAGTATAGGACTGGGAAAATCCCAGCTTCGAAAGCCGGTACATCACAGCAGGCTTGGTAAATGCCTCCGCAAGGAAGAGCACCTCGGGATGTCGTTCCTTGATCTCACCGATCGCCCATTCCCAGAACGTGAATGGCTTGGTATGCGGATTGTCCACTCGAAAGATCCGCACACCTTGCTCGATCCAGTAATCGAAAATGCTCTTCAATTCCTCCCACAACGCGCGCCACTCCGCGCTCTCAAAATCCAGCGGATAGATATCCTGATATTTCTTCGGTGGGTTCTCCGCATATTGTATGGTGCCGTCCGGACGCTTGCGGAACCATTCCGCATGCTCGCGTACGTAGGGATGATCCGGCGCACACTGATAGGCAATATCGATTGCGACTTCAAGTCCTTGCTTTTCCGCGGCGGACACGAAATGCTTGAAATCCGCGAGCGTCCCGAGATTCGGAAGAATGGATTTATGGCCGCCCTCCGCGGCTCCGATGGCCCAAGGACTGCCAACATCCGTCGGCTGCGGATTTGGCGAATTGTTCTTACCTTTGCGAAACTCACGCCCGATTGGATGAATGGGTGGAAGGTAAACTACATCGAAGCCCATGGATGCGATGTAGGGAAGCCATTGCTCGCAATCGCGAAATGTTCCGTGGCGCCCAGCCTCAGCAGCGCAGGATCGCGGAAATACTTCGTACCAGGTCGAATACCGCGCCTTTTCGCGGTCAACTGTCACCACCAACTGTTTCTCGAAGCGGCTGGCGAAGTTTCGCACCGGATAGCGTCGAATTAGTTCGTGCAGTCCTTCGTCCAGAGCAATGGCTGCGCCGTCCGGCTTATCCTTCGCTTCCCGCAACCTGATGGCCCACCGGCGAAGGACCTCCGCGTCCTCGCCCATTGCTTGCGCAGCTGCTTCTGCAATCAAGTCAGTTCCCAAGAGCAACTCAACATGGACGTCCTGCGCGGCAGCAACTCGTTTCACCAGATCCACGCGCCAGGTTTCGAATCGATCGATCCAGCCTTCCACCGTGTAGTAATACCGGCCAAGCTCCTCGACGGAAAACTCCGCGCGCCAGCGATCGTTCTCAAGCGGCTTCATCGGAGTTGTCTTGAGCTTCTTCTCATCCTGCCAGTACACGATCTGGCAGCCGATTTGGTCATGACCGTCGGCGAACACATCAGCTTCCACAACTACCGTCTCGCCAACCACGCGCTTGATCGGAAATCGTCCGCAATCAATCTCCGGCGAAACCCGCTCGATTACCACCCGATTTCGACCGTCCACTTGTTGTTCCGCCATTCGACCTAAGCTCCTGAGCACAGGGCGGGACTGGGACCGCCCAAAAATCCAACTTGTACGGCGTACAGCGCAACCGATCGACTCTCTCGCTAAGTTGGTTGATGCAACCACTGATTTCAAGGTGTCACGTCTGGGCGCGAGTTGTTCGCGATGAGCCGTTCACTCCGCTCAGGACGGCAACCGGGAGATCCTTGAAGACATCCGGCAAGGACAAGGTCGGCGCTCGGCGCAGACGGCTGGTCTCGACTGCCTCGCCGGTTAGCACGTTCACCCAGGATTCCGGCGAATTCTCCGGAAGCGCGATGTGTGAACCGTGCCAAAATTTCTGCAAGCGAATTAAAGCGGCCGACGCCTTCGCGCGTGCCAGCCATCTGGGGACGATAGTCATGATCCAAGTATTGCCCCTGCGGCGCGCATAGGCAATCAAGTTAGCCTCCCTCCCGCCAACCGTTTTGAGCGGCAGGAATTGACCGTCGAGGAACACTCGAGGGTGCTTGCGCCGAAGATTCAAGATCCTCCAAATAAGATAGAGCTTGATGCGCCCGTCCTGCCAATTCTGAGCGAGCTCGCGAGCCAGACGCAACGGTTCCTGCTTGCTGCGCTTTTCGATTTCGTCAAGCAAGGCGGCGCGATGTGTGAAATCCACCGGTCCGCGATTATCGGGGTCCACCAAATGGAGGTCCCACAGGTCGCATCCTTGGTAGAAATCAGGCACACCCGGGCTGGTCATCTTCACCAGCACTTGTGCCAAACCGTTTAGCATCCCGTGGAAAGCGATCTTTCGCTGAAATTTCAGGAAATCATTCAGAAAAAGATTGCCGCGGGCCGGCGCAATTAGAGCCGTCACAAAACCGACTACCGCTCGCTCGTGAGCCGTGTTGGGCCGCGTCCAGCGCGTGTACACCATCGCTTCGCGAATCGCCTTGATGACATAAGCTTCCAACCGCGCGCGGAAATGCGGCATCGCCTCCTGTTCCAAGGGCCACGCGCCAAGCAGGGTCTGGTACAGGAAGTTTTCCTCGTTGCGGTCAGGAATTTCCTGAGACCCGACGACTCGCTTCCGTTTGATGTTCCATCGCGCCCACCGATTCAGGTGCTTCTGCCATTCGCGAGGAATTTCCGAGAGAACGTTGATTCGCGCACGCACATCTTCGCCACGCTTGGTGTCATGAGTTGAAGTGGAACTCAAACTATATCGCCAGCGGTGTTCGCGCTCAGTCGCAATTTGATTGAAGTCAGAGGCGACGACGGCAGACGGGTTTGGGTTTCCGCCTACTTCGTTGAGCGAAAGCAGCGGGCAGTACACATAGAGAACGGTGTCTTCGAGCCCCTTCGCAACGATTGGCCCCGTGAACTGCTGCCAGCGCATCACGAATGCCAGGCGCGCTTCCCGCTGCTCTGCGAACAGGTGCCCTGCATCTTTCAGAAGCAGCACGTCGCGCACAAAATCCAGGCAAGACGCCGCAAGACGCGGGTTGCGGCTTCGCGCAGCCTCGACCGCGCTGCCAATATCACGTTTTGCTTCGGCAGGCACTTCCATGCTGCGAATATAGGTTCGATAAACGGCAAGACACGCGGTCGTTTCGATCAGCGCTTGTGCCAGCTCCATTCGCGAAAGGTCCCTCGCGTAGCGATCTCCTTCAGCCAGGACGCTGAGATGGCGGCCCAGATATCTCATCTCCGCGGAGAGCAACGTGGACATGACGAGTTTTTTCTTCTGATACACCACGTCTTCGTACTTAAGCTCGCGTCCCAGAAATCGAAAATAAATCTGTTCGATCTCCCGCGCTCCTTGTGGATGAACGAACAGCTGGTTAACCGCGTTCAGATATTCATAACCTGTCGTTCCTTCGACGGGCCATTCCCTGGGAAGCTCTTCAGCCCCCGAAAGTATTTTTTCCACTATCACGTAGAAACTGTTTGCCTGTTCCTGGGAGCCGCCCGCGCGTTCTTCCAGGCGCCGCAAATACCCGAGCGGGTCGCGAAGGCCGTCGATATGATCGATGCGCAGCCCGGTCACGACATTTCTCTCGATCAATTGCAGGATCACCGCATGGATAGCTTCAAACACCATCGGATCCTCGACCCGCATCCCCACCAGATCCGTGATATTGAAAAACCGCCGGTAGTTGATTCCTTCGTTGACGTTCTGCCAATACACCAGCACATAAGCCTGTTCCGACAGCAAGCGATCCAAGCTGCGAAAACTGCCCGGATGATTTCGCCTGCCATTGAAAATTTTCAGATTGTCCCTGACGAATCGCTGAACTTCCCGATTTGTTTCGTGCAGCTGGCGCAGCCGCTCTTTGATCCCGGCAACCTGAAGGCGCCGCTCGCCCGCCGCGTCTATAGTCAAAGATCCCCGCTCCGGCAGCGCGGCCAAGGCAGCGACGATTCCCAGATACTCCTGAAACGCGCTCGAATCCGCACCCAATCTCTTTTCCAGCACGTGTTCTCGATGCTTCAGAATCCGCCGGTAGGTCTTCGGAGTCAGGGGAAAAGTCGTGTCGTGATATTGGACCAAAAAAGTTCCGCGCCGAAAGACGAGTTGGAACTCGCGGTTGTTAAGAGCCTCGCCGTAGAAGCTGCCCAGCACCGGCAGCAGGATTTTGTTTTCGAGCGTCAGAGACGGCGGATGCCAATCAATGTCGAAATAGGCTGCGTACGCAGATGCAGGACCATTCTCAAGTACGTCCATCCACCATGGATTTTCGGGGCTCGCAGCCATGTGATTCGGAACAATATCCAGCAGCAGCCCCATCCCTTTTTTCTGCAACATCGATTGGAAACCGTCAAACTGTCCTTCGTTGCCTAGCTCGCTGTCAATCCGCAGAGGATCCGTTACGTCGTATCCGTGCTTGCTGCCAGACCGGCTCTGGAACAAGGGAGACGAATAGATATCCGTGATTCCGAGCCGGGAGAGATAGTCCAGTGCGGCCGACGCGCGGCGAAACGTAAACTCGCCGTTGAATTGAAGCCGGTAGCAGGCGAGGGGAATCCGAGGGGGCGGCATAGGTCTCTAAGCGAGCTTCACGTTCGATGAACAATACTGATCGACTGCACAAACGGCGGGCCGAGCGAACCACATGCGAACCCCATTCGGGCTGGTAAGTGATTATAGGTCATGTCGCTACGAATTGTCCTGCCGTCAATCAGAAAATATTAAATTCCGCCGGAGGGAGTTTCTCGTGCGCGGAAGGATGCGCTCCTCTGTGTATACTGAAATCGTTACCAGCGATTGAGCTACAGGAGGAACACAGAAGCCGTGAGTTCCCCGCGCGAAAAAAAACTCGGCGCTCAGCTTTTAGGTGAGAACGCCTGCAGTTTTCTCGTCTGGGCTCCTCGAGCGAATCGGCTTGACGTCTGTGTCGGCGATCCGCCAGAGCGCGTAATTCCCATGCAGGCTGTCGGCTGCGGATATTTTCACACCGTCGCTGAAGATGTTTCCTCCGGCGCTCTCTACCGCTATCGCCTCAACAATGACAAGGAACGACCCGATCCGGCGTCCCGACTTCAACCCAGCGGCGTCCACGGTCCATCGCAGGTCGCGGACAATCGGTTTCGCTGGAACGACTCTCAATGGACTGGGCTCCTACTTGAAAAGTACGTTCTGTACGAGCTGCATGTAGGAACATTCACGACGCAAGGAACCTTTGAAGCCATCATTCCTCGGCTGGCCACACTCAAAGATCTCGGCGTTACGGCAATCGAACTAATGCCGGTGGCTCAATTTCCCGGCGAGCGCAACTGGGGTTACGACGGAGTTTATCCCTACGCGGT
>Ga0209655_10000045_pt1 | contig 43500 bp, 42 predicted proteins | sample BogFormECP03_OM2_FD_188236 | JGI IMG/M metagenome (GOLD analysis project Ga0209655, IMG submission 188236) | Bog forest soil microbial communities from Calvert Island, British Columbia, Canada - ECP03_OM2 (SPAdes) (version 2) | ecosystem: Environmental > Aquatic > Freshwater > Wetlands > Bog ...
GGCGTCGATCGCGGTGACGTAGCGGGGCTGGCCGTCCGGACCCGGGCCCGCGATGCCGAGCCCCTTGCGCTGACCGATGGTGAAACCGTGCACCCCGTCATGGGTGGCCAGCACGGTCCCCCGCTGGTCGACGACCGAGCCGCTGCGCACCCCGATCCGGGCCCCCAGGAAAGCGCGGGTATCACCGGACGGGATGAAGCAGATGTCATGGCTGTCCGGCTTGTCCGCGACCGCCAGGCCGCGGCCGGCCGCCTCCGCGCGAATCTGCGGCTTGGGCGTGTCCCCGATCGGGAACGCGGCATGGCGCAGCTGACCAGAGGTCAGCACCGCAAGCACGTATGACTGGTCCTTGTCCCGGTCGACGGCCCGACGCAGCCGCCCGTCAGAAAGCCGGGCGTAGTGCCCGGTGGCCACCGCGTCGAAGCCCAATGCCAATGCGCGTGTCGCCAGCGCCGAGAACTTGATTCGCTCGTTGCACCGCACACACGGATTCGGGGTCTCACCGCGGGCGTAGGACGACACGAAATCATCGATCACGTCTTCTTTGAATTTATCCGCGAAATCCCATACATAAAACGGGATTCCGAGCACATCGGCAACCCGCCGGGCATCGCCGGCGTCCTCCTTGGAGCAGCAGCCCCGCGAGCCGGTGCGCAAGGTGCCCGGGGCCTGGGACAGCGCCAGATGCACGCCGACGACGTCGTGCCCGGCGTCGACCATGCGGGCTGCGGCGACCGACGAATCGACGCCGCCGCTCATCGCGGCGAGGACCTTCATCACGTCGCCCCGGCGGCGGCGAGCGCGGCCTGCCGGGCGCGGGCCACCGCAGCAGGCAGCACGCGCAGCGCGGCGTCGACATCCGCCTCGACACTGGTGTGCCCCAACGACAATCGCAACGATCCGCGGGCACTGGCGGCGTCGGCGCCCATCGCCAGCAGCACATGCGACGGCTGTGGGACTCCGGCCGTGCACGCCGACCCGGTCGAGCATTCGATTCCGTTGGCGTCCAACAACATCAGCAGTGCATCGCCTTCGCATCCGTCGAAGGTGAAGTGCGCGTTGCCCGGGAGCCGTCGGGATCCTTCTGCACCGTTGAGGCGAGTGTCCTCGACGCCTGCCAGCACCCCGTCGATCAGACGATCGCGCAGCTGCCGCAGCCGCGTGCTGTTGGCTTCCAGCCCGTCGACGGCAAGCTGCATCGCGGTCGCCATGCCGACGGCACCGGCGACGTCGGGAGTGCCGGAGCGAATGTCGCGTTCCTGACCACCGCCGTGTGACAACGACACGCAGTCGACGTCGCGGCGCAGCAGCAGCGCGCCCACACCGGGTGGGCCGCCGAACTTGTGGGCGGCCACACTCATCGCGGAAAGCTGGCCGGCGCCGAACACGACCGGCAGCTGCCCCACCGCCTGAACCGCGTCGCTGTGCATCGGGACGTCAAATTCGGCGGCGACGGCGGCGAGTTCGTCGATCGGCATGATCGTGCCGACCTCATTGTTGGCCCACATCACCGACACCAGCGCAACGTCGTCGTGGTGCTGCAGCGCGTCACGCAGCGCAGCGCCTGACACCGACCCGTCCGCGGCGGTGGGCAACCACGTCACCTCGGCGCCTTCGTGGTCGACCAGCCAGTTCACCGCGTCCAGCACGGCATGGTGTTCCACCGCGGTCGTGACGATCCGCCGGTGGCGCGGCTCGGCGTCGCGGCGCGCCCAGTAAATCCCTTTGACGGCGAGGTTGTCGCTCTCGGTGCCGCCGGCGGTAAAGATCACCTCGGACGGCCGCGCACCGAGCTTGGCCGCGATCAACTCGCGGGATTCCTCCATGCGCCGCCTTGCGGTCCGACCCGTGGTGTGCAGCGAGGACGCGTTGCCCACGCTGCGCAGCGCAGCCGTCATCGCCTCGATGGCAGCGGGGTACATCGGGGAGGTGGCGGCGTGATCCAGGTAGACCATGACCCGCCCAGGATACCGAGGCAGCCCTGCGACGATGCAGGCCGGAACTGGCCTGGGGTGGGGGCAACCCCCAGCCGCGCAGCGGCGAGGGGGCGGAGCAGGGCAATCGGACCCAGCTAGAGGTCAGGAAGCCAGCACGGGCCGGCGCTGCCCATGACCAGGGTGCGACGTCGCCTTCAGGCGAATCGCGGCCTGGCAGCGACGGGCCAGCTCGCGCCGATCGTCACCGGGCAGCTGCAGTGATTCGACGTAGACCCGGGCCACCGTGCGGCGCGCGACCAGCAACCGACCGATCGAACGCAACAGCGTGTCGTCACCGATGTAGGCCGGGACCGTCGAGACCCTGCCGTCGCGGTGGTGGTAGCGCAGCCGCAGCGGCTGGACCGGTCGGCCGGTGTCGACGGCCGCCTGGAACATCGCCGGATAGAACGGCCCGGACGCCAGACCACACCAGGTGGTGCCCTCCGGGAACGCGACCACCGTCTGACCGGCGCGCAGCCGAGCGGCGACGGCGTCGACGACGCCGGGCAGCTGCCGCAGGCTGCCCCGCTCGATTGGGATGACTTTGATGATGCACGCCATCATCCGCACGATGAGATTGGCGGCCACGTCGGCGCGGCCGACAAACGACGCGGGCGCCGCCCGCCACCGGGTTGCCGGAAGTACCGCGGCGATCGTCACGATATCCAGCCACGACATGTGGTCGCTGACCACCAACATGCCGGGCAGATTGCGAATCGGCCCGCCCGACACCGTGACCCGCACCCCGAGACACCACAACAACATGCGGCAGTAGATTCGCTTGGCCCGCGACCTTCCGGGCACCGGAAGCGCAACCAGGAGCAGCGCCGGCGCGAACAGCAGTCCCAGGCTGGCGCGCACCGCGACCCGTAGTGCCACGATCAACCGACGAGAGGCTTCCGAGCCGCCCGCTCGCAGACACCCCACATCGCAGGATGCCCGCGGCAGCCAAGCGTGGTCGCGCGCGTTCGGAGTGCTCATCAAGCCACCCGGCCCGCCGCCTCGGTGGCCGCCGATACCGACCGGAGTCGGCGCAGATATCGCGTGTCGGCCTGACGCTTGTCCAGCAGCGCGGGGAAATCACCCACGCCGAAGTCGGGATCGTGGGCCGGCTCGCCGCATATCCGCGCGCCCAGCCGCAGGTAACCACGCATCAGCGGCGGGATCGACGGCCGCGCGGGCGGCGAGATCTCGTCCAGGGTGCGTCCGTTGATGATCACCGGCCGGTGCGGATGCACCCGGTACTCCGGTGGGGCGGGGTGGCGGCGCAGGACGAAGTCACGCACGCCGCGAATCTGGGTGCCCGGTGGTTCACCGTCCGCCGCATTTCCTGCAACGGGAACCGATACGCAGCCGGTGACGTAGTCGTAGCCGCACCGGTCGAGGTAAGCCAGGATGCCGGCCCACATCAGCAGCACGACCGCGCCGTTGCGATGATCGTCGCGAACGACCGCGCGTCCCATCTCCACCAGCGACGGCCGCAGCGCATCCAGCGCTGTGATGTCGAATTCTGTTGCGGTATAAAGCCCTCCGGCCGCGACAGCACCGGTCGGCGACAACATGCGGTAACAACCAACCAGCTCGCCGGAGTTGTCCTCGCGGACCAGCAGGTGATCGCAGTGCTCGTCGAAACGGTCCACGTCCAGGCCGGCGTCCGGTCCGGTCAGCGCGAAACCCGGCTCGTTGCTGAATACGTCGTAGCGGAGCCGCTGCGCGGATTCGATCAGTGTGGCATCAGTGGACAGCAGTAGCGAATACCGCGGCTCGGTGGACGAACCTGTCCCCGACGCGGGCTTATCAGCGGGTATGAGGACCGAGTCAACACTCATGCCCTCACAGTTAGCGATGTTGATCACTAATTGGCATCCGCGCCGTGACGTGTCCGTGCACGGCAGATGACGATGTCGCAGCGAGCACAAACGTTGCCTGGATCACAATTTTCGTCCAGACTGCGACGGTGGCTGAGGTCGGCGGCGCGACATTTGACCCCGACGCGCTGCGCGCCAAATACGCGCAGGAACGCCAGCGGCGGCTGCGCGCCGACGGAATCTCCCAATACGTGCAGGTCGCCGGCGCATTCAGCCGTTTTGCCGACGACCCGTGGGCCGATCCCGACTTCACCCGCGACCCGATCAGCGACGAGGTCGACGTCGCCGTCGTCGGTGCCGGCTTCGGGGGCTTACTCATCGGAGCCCGGTGCAAGCAACTCGGCGTCGACAATGTCCGATTGATCGACAAGGCCGCCGACGTCGGCGGGACCTGGTACTGGAATCGTTACCCCGGAATCGCCTGCGACGTCGAGTCCTACGTCTATATGCCGTTGCTGGAAGAACTCGGCCACGTCCCGACCGAGAAGTATGCCAAGGGGGCTGAGATCTTTGCCCACTGCCGCCGCATCGCCAAGCACTACGACTTGTACCGTGACGCGTGTCTGCAAACTGAGGTGCAAGAAATCCGCTGGGAGGCAAGCACTTCCCGCTGGGTGATCTCCACCGACCGCGGTGACGAGATCCGCACCCGCTTTGTGGCGATGGCGAACGGCTACCTGCAGAAGCCGAAACTGCCTGGAATAACCGGCATTACCACGTTCGGCGGTCACACATTCCACACCAGCCGCTGGGATTACGAATACACCCGCACCGACCTCACCGGGTTGTCGGACAAGCGTGTCGGGATCGTCGGAACCGGCGCGACGGCGATTCAGTGCGTGCCGCGGCTGGCCGAAGCTGTGCATCGGCTGTTCGTCTTTCAGCGCACCCCGTCAACGGTCGACGTACGGGCCAACCGGCCGACCGAATCCGAGTGGGCGGCATCGCTGCAGCCCGGTTGGCAGCGGCGGCGCATGGAGAACTTCCAAATCCTCACCGCTGGCGGTTCCGCCGATGAGGACCTGGTCGACGACGCGTGGACCAGCCTCATCAAAAAGCTGCCGATCGTGAACGACGCGGGGCCGAACGCCGCCGAACTGGCCGACTTCGCCAAGATGGAAGAGATCCGGGCGCGCGTCGATGCGATCGTGACCGATGCGGCCACCGCCGAGGCGCTCAAGCCGTGGTACGGCTACTACTGCAAACGGCCCTGCTTCCACGACGAGTACCTGCATGCGTTCAACCGCGACAGCGTCACCCTCGTCGACACCCACGGCCGCGGAGTCGAGCAGATCACCCGCGACGGCGTCGTCGTCGACGGCGTCGAATACCCGCTGGACTGTATGATTTTCGCCACCGGCTTCGAGGTCGGCACCAGTTATTCGCAACGCACCGGCTTCGAAGTCATCGGGCGCGACGGCCTGACCCTCACCGAGAAATGGGCCGACGGCGTGCGCACGCTGCACGGCCTGCACGTCAACGGCTTTCCGAACTGCTTCATCGAAAGCATCGCGCAGTCCGGCTTCACCGTGAACTTCCCCTACCTCATCGACACCCAATCTCGCCACATCGCCTGGGTGATTGCTTGGGCGCTGCAGCACGGCGCCGTCGAGGTGGAGGCGACGCTCGACGCCGAAGCAGCCTGGGTCGACACCGTCGTGAAACGCTCCAGCGTGATCGCCGGCCGGCGGGAGTCGTGCACCCCCGGCTACTACAACCGCGAGGGCCACCCGGACGCGCGGTTGAACCAGGACAGCTTTTTCTTCGGGAGCCCAACCGAATACGCCGACATCCTCGAGGCGTGGCGGGCGACGGGCGAACTCGACGGACTTGCCAGACGGGCTTCGGACGCCGCAGCTGCGCGGTGATCGCCGTCGCATCCAGGTGTGATCCGCGGCGCGGCGGGTATCCCCCAGCATGCATTTCAGGTTGGGGTCAGGCCGTCCGCACGCGGCCCACCGGCGAAAGAGGACGCTGTGACAGAAACGGTCGACCCGCAACAGGCGGCACCTGCCCTGGAGCAGTGGCCTGGGAAGGCCTATCCGCTGGGCGCGACCTACGACGGATCGGGAACCAATTTCGCGATTTTTAGTGAGGTCGCCGAGCAGCTGGAACTCTGCCTTCTCGACGCCGACGGTACTGAGTCCAGAGTGCCGCTGAACGAGGTGGATGGATTCATCTGGCACGGTTTTCTGCCGGCCGTCGAACCCGGTCAGCGCTACGGCTATCGGGTGCACGGTCCCTACGACCCGGCGGCCGGGCACCGGTGTAACCCGAACAAGCTGCTGATCGACCCGTACGCCAAGGCAATCGACGGCAACTTCGCGTGGCACCAGGCGCTCTTCAGTTACAACTTCGGCGATCCCGACAGCCGCAACGACGACGACTCCGCGCCGCACATGCCGAAGTCGGTGGTGATCAACCCGTTCTTCGACTGGGGCAACGACCGCCCGCCGAATCATGAGTACGCCGACACGGTTATTTACGAGGCGCATGTCAAAGGGCTGACCCAGCTACACCCCGACATCCCAGAGCGGATGCGCGGTACCTACGCCGGTATCGCACACCCGGTCATCATCGAGCATCTCAAAGGTCTGGGCGTCACCGCGATCGAGCTGATGCCGGTACACCACTTCGCAAACGACTCGACGCTGGTGGACCAGGGACTGTCAAACTACTGGGGCTACAACACAATTGGCTTCTTCTCCGCCGACTTCAAGTACACCTCCAGCACCACTCCCGGCGGTCAGGTCCAAGAGTTCAAGACCATGGTCCGCGCCTTGCACGAGGAAGGCATCGAAGTCATCCTCGACGTCGTCTACAACCACACCGCCGAGGGAAACCACCTGGGCCCGACGCTTTCGATGCGGGGCATCGACAACGCCGCCTACTACCGGCTGGTCGACGACGACCAGCAGTACTACATGGACTACACCGGCACCGGCAACAGCCTCAACGTCGGCCACCCGCACACGCTGCAACTGATCATGGACTCGTTGCGGTACTGGGTGACCGAAATGCATGTCGACGGCTTTCGATTCGACCTCGCCTCAACACTGGCCCGCGAATTCTACGACGTCGACCGACTGTCAGCCTTTTTCGAACTGGTGCAACAGGATCCGACGGTGAGTCAGGTCAAACTGATCGCCGAACCCTGGGATGTCGGGCCGGGCGGCTACCAGGTTGGAAACTTTCCGCCGCAATGGACGGAGTGGAACGGCAAGTTCCGCGACACCGTTCGCGACTACTGGCGCGGCGAACCGGCAACGCTCGGCGAGTTCGCCTCCCGGTTGACCGGCTCGGCAGATCTCTACGAGGACACGGCCCGCCGCCCGGTGGCTTCGATCAATTTCGTCACCGCGCACGACGGTTTCACGCTGCGCGACTTGGTCTCGTACAACGAGAAGCACAACGAGGCCAACCAAGAAGACAACAACGACGGCGAGAGCAACAACAAATCGTGGAATTGCGGTATCGAGGGCCCAACCGACGATCCGGACGTTAACTCGCTGCGCGCCCGTCAGCAACGCAACTTTCTCGCGACAACGCTACTGTCGCAGGGAGTTCCGATGATCTCGCACGGTGACGAGCTCGGCCGCAGTCAAGGCGGCAACAACAACGGCTTCTGCCAAGACAACGAGATCACCTGGGTGCACTGGGACAAGGCGGACGTCGAACTGATGGAGTTCACCCGGTCGGTATCGGCTCTGCGGGCCGCGCATCCGGTGTTTCGCCGCCGCCGATTTTTCAAAGGGGTGCCGGTACGCCGACGAGGTGTCGAGGCGCAGCCTGACATCTCCTGGTTCGCACCGAATGGCTCCGAAATGAGCGACGAAGACTGGGATTCGGGTTTCGGCAAATCGGTAGCGGTCTATTTGAACGGCTTGGGCATCCCCGAGCTCGACGCCCGCGGACAGCGGGTGACCGACAGTTCGTTCTTCTTGTGCTTCAACGCACACCACGAGCCAATCGAATTCACCTTGCCGCCAGAAGAGTTCGGCCGGGTGTGGGTGCCCGTCGTCGACACCGCCACCGCAACGCCGAATTCAGAAGGTCAGGATCAGATTCAGGTTGGCGGCACAGTGCAGGTCGGTCCGCGCACCATGGTGGTGTTAGAGGCCGACGATGGCTAGAACATCGGCGGACAAGGCCCGGCGTTGGTGTTTCGCCGACCAGCTCAGGCCGCACTTTCTCGACGATCCCGACCAGCCGGTGTTGCTGATCGAGTCTCGGGCGGTGTTCGAACGCCGCAGATTCCACCGCCGCAAGGCGCATCTGGCGCTCTCCGCCTTGCGTCATCGCGCGGCCGAACTCGGCGAGCAAGCCAGCTTCGTGCAGACCCGTACTCTACGAAACTTGGGCGACGTCGTCGAACAACAACAACAACAACAACGGCTCGGCGGACACGCGCGGTAACTCACCAACCCGTGGATCCCGGGATTCCCTTGAACGGCCCGACAATCCAGCTGGTGATCCAACCGCCGTAGAAACCTCCCGGCTGCGGGATCACCTGCTCGCCATTGACCGTGCAGCGATCCACCCCTGCCGCCATCACCGCGACGGCACCGGCGATGGACGCGAAATCTGGACTCGGCTGCGGATAGGTCCACGCCGCTCGCGGCGCCTCGCGCCCGTCGGCCACCAAGTCGTAATAGCGGGCCTGCCCTTTCCATTCACACCAGGAAGCGCCCGAAGTCGGACGCAGAACGCCCTCGGAGAACGCGTCGTGGGGCAAGTAGTAGGTCGGCGGATGACTGGTCTCCACCACCCGCCAGGCGCGCGTTGTCGACGCGATCACCTGGCCACCCAACTCGACCGTGATCGAGCCGGTGAAATCCTCCAGCCGCGGGGGGCGAGGGTAATCCCACACCGACTCCTGTCCCGGTCCGGGAGCATCGGGTTTCGGCCACGGCTTCATGTCTGCTCCCGTTCAGCCGGGTGGCGCCTCAGATATCTTGCTGTCTGGATCTGGTTTGCCCACTGTTTGGCAGTAGGTCACCGCCGACGAACGGGTCGAGGAGATGTCCGCCGTGGTGGGCTCGGCGCCTGTCTTGTCCTTGAGCGTCGAGTCTTTGAGCATCTCGCGGACTTCTTCGGTCTGTTTCTTCTCGTCTTGCGTGATGAAGTCCTTGCACTTGGTGTCGCCGCCGGTGTTGATCACCTGTGATACCGAACATCCGCTGAATAGGAGCGCCGCGATCGCGATCGCGATAGGCGCCGAAGCCTTCATCGTCGGACCTTTCCTGGATCGGAGGAGCACCTGTGTGTAGACCGCCGCGTCCGATTCCAAACGGCTGCTGCCGAGCAGACACAAAAGCCCCCGGCAGCCGGAGCGCGGGGGGCTTTTGTGTCTGTTCGCGGAGGAACTCAGCCCTTGCGGGCCTTGACCGCCTCGGTCAGCTGCGGGGCAACCTTGAACAGGTCGCCGACCACGCCGTAGTCGGCGATCTCGAAGATCGGCGCCTCTTCGTCCTTGTTGACCGCGATGATCGTCTTGGACGTCTGCATGCCGGCGCGGTGCTGAATCGCCCCGGAGATCCCGAGCGCGATGTAGAGCTGCGGCGAGACCGTCTTACCGGTCTGGCCGACCTGGAACTGGCCCGGGTAGTAACCAGAGTCAACCGCCGCTCGGGAGGCACCGACCGCGGCGCCCAGCGAGTCGGCCAATTGCTCGACCACGCTGAAGTTTTCGGCACTGCCCACGCCACGGCCACCGGAGACGACGATGGTCGCTTCGGTGAGCTCCGGCCGGTCGCCGGCGACCGCCGGCTCCCGCGAGGTGACCTTAGCCGCGTTCTCGGCGGGCTCCGGCACCTCCACAGTGACCTGCTCGCCCGCCCCGTCGGCCGGTTCGGCGTCGACCGCGCCGGCCCGCACGGTGATCACCGGGGTGTCGCCGTTGGTCTGCGCTTCGACGGTGAACGCGCCACCGAAGATCGAGTGAATTGCCTTGGGCCCGGCCTGCACATCGACCACGTCGACCAGCAGACCGGAACCGATCCGGGCGGCGAGCCGGCCCGCGATCTCCTTGCCGTCAGCACTGGCGGCCAGCAAAACGGCTGCCGGAGTTGCCGATTCGGCCAGCGAGGCGAGCACGTCGACGACCGGGGTGATGAGGTAGTTCTCCGCGGCGTCGGATTCCGCGACGTAGATCTTGGCGGCACCGGCCGACTTCAACCCGTCGACCAGCGGCGCGGCGGTGCCGGGCTTACCCACCACGACGGCGGCGGGCTCGCCCAAAACACGGGCCGCGGTGATCAATTCGGAGGTGACCTTCTTCAAAGCGTCTTCAGCGTGCTCGACGAGCACCAGTACTTCAGCCATGGGTTATTCCGTGTCTTTCGCTTAACGGATTTCGGTCCTGGAGGATTTCAGTCTTAGATGATCTTCTGGCTCACCAGGTACTGCGCGACCTGGTTGCCGCCTTCACCCTCGTCGGTGACCTTCTCACCCGCGGTCTTGGGCGGCTTCGGCGTCGCCGTCAGCACCGTCGACCCGGCGTTGCTCAGCCCGACCTCGTCGGCCTCGACTCCGATTTCGGCCAGCGTCAGCTTGGTGACTTCCTTCTTCTTGGCGGCCATGATGCCCTTGAATGACGGGAAGCGGGGCTCGTTGATCTTCTCGGTCACGCTCACCACCGCAGGCAGCGAGGCCTCGAGGGTGAACACGCCGTCGTCGGTTTCCCGCTGGCCGGTGATCTTGCCGCCGTCAACGGACAGCTTGCCCAAATGGGTCAGCTGCGGCAGGCCCAGGTACTCGGCGATGATGGCCGGCACCGCGCCGCCGACGCCGTCGGTGGACTCGTTACCGGCGATCACCAGCTCGGTGCCCTCGATGGTTCCCAGCGCACGCGCCAGCGCCCACCCGGTCTGGATGACGTCGGAGCCGTGCAAACCGTCGTCGAGCAGGTGGACGGCCTTGTCGGCGCCCATCGACAACGCCTTGCGGATGGCCTCGGAAGCGCGCTCCGGGCCCGCGGTCAGCACGGTCACCGATCCCTCGGTGCCGTCAGCGGCTTCTTTCTCCCGGATGAGCAGCGCCTCCTCGACGGCGCGCTCGTTGATCTCGTCCAGCACCGCGTCGGCGGCCTCACGGTCGAGCGTCCAATCGCCGTCGGTGAGCTTGCGCTCTGACCAGGTGTCTGGGACCTGCTTGATCAGGACCACGATGTTCGTCATGAGTGTCGGTCGTCCTCCTCGGAAGAGCCCTGCAGCCGCCAGCCGCAAGACTTAGGTCACGGCTTGTGCGACCCGCACACGCATGTTACTAACGGGTAACTTTGTGCGGTTCGCTCTCACACCATAGCGGGTCGTCCTGCAGGTTCTGCCCCCGCATCTGCCCCGCGAGCGGGAACGCCCGCGGCGAACCATTCGCGAACCCGGTCCCAGGGGTTAGCCTCCCTATGCAATGAGCGCATTTGTCCCCGACGTTCCACAAGCCCCTGTCGACGACGTTTTGACGTTGACGGGCGAGCGCACCATCCCGGGGTTGGATGTGGAGAATTACTGGTTTCGCCGCCACGAGGTGGTCTACCAGCAGTTGGCGCCGCGCTGCGCGGGCCTCGAGGTGCTCGAGGCGGGCTGCGGGGAAGGCTACGGCGCCGACCTGATCTCTCGCGTCGCGCGTCGGGTGATCGCGCTGGACTATGACCAGACCACGGTGGCGCACGTGCGGGCCCGCTACCCACGTGTGGAGGTTATGCACGGCAACCTGGCCGAGTTGCCCCTGGCCGACCCCTCGGTCGATGTAGTGGTCAACTTCCAAGTCATCGAACACCTGTGGGATCAGACACAGTTCGTCCGCGAGTGCGCCAGGGTGCTGCGGCCATCGGGGCTGCTGATGGTCTCCACACCCAACCGGATCACGTTCTCCCCGGGTCGCGACACCCCGATCAATCCGTTCCACACCCGCGAGCTGAACGCCGACGAGCTGACCCGGCTCTTGGTCGATGCCGGCTTTAGGTCGGTGTCGATGAGCGGCGTCTTCCACGGACCGCGGCTGGCCGAGATGGATGCCCGCCACGGCGGCTCGATCATCGACGCCCAGATCGCGCGGGCGGTCGCCGACGCGCCGTGGCCGGCGGAGCTGCTGGCCGACGTTGCCGCCGTCACCTCGGCTGACTTCGATGTCGTGGACGCCGACGACCGTGACATTGACGACAGCCTTGATTTGGTCGCAATCGCGGTGCGCCCATGAGTCAGCCGACCGGCAGCCAGGTGCCCGGTCTGTTCACCCTGGTACTGCACACCCATCTACCCTGGCTGGCCCACCACGGCCGCTGGCCGGTAGGTGAGGAATGGCTCTACCAGTCCTGGTCGGCGGCCTACCTGCCGCTGATGCGGGTGCTGCGCAAGCTGGCAGGCGAGGACCGGCATCGACTGGTCACCCTGGGCATGACGCCGGTCGTGACGGCACAGCTCGACGACCCATACTGCCTGGACGGCATGTACCACTGGTTGGCCAACTGGCAACTGCGCGCCGCCGAGGCTGCCAGTGTCCGCCCCGGAGACCGGTACGACACCGCTGCGTCCAGTACGCCAGAAGCATTGCGGTCGTTCGGGATTCGTGAGTTCGCCGAGACCGAGCAAGCGCTCGGAGATTTCACCACTGAGTGGAGCCATGGCGGAAGCCCGCTGCTGCGCGGGCTGATCGACGCCGGCACGGTCGAGTTGTTGGGCGGGCCGCTGGCCCATCCCTTCCAGCCGTTGCTGACGCCGCGGCTGCGCGAATTCGCCCTGCGCGAGGGTCTGGCCGATGCGCAACAGCGCTTGTCACACACGCCGATCGGAATCTGGGCACCCGAATGCGCCTACGCGCCCGGCATGGAACACGACTATGCGGCCGCCGGGGTCGGCCACTTCATGGTCGACGGGCCGTCGCTGCACGGCGATACCGCGCTGGGCCGGCCGGTTGGCGACTCCGACGTCGTCGCGTTCGGACGCGACCTGCAGGTCAGCTACCGAGTGTGGTCGCCGAAATCCGGCTATCCCGGCCACGCCTCCTACCGTGATTTCCACACCTACGACCACCGCACCGGTCTGAAGCCGGCCCGCGTCACCGGCCGCAACGTGCCGTCAGACGCCAAAGCGCCCTACGATCCCGAGCGTGCCGATCGTGCCATCGACGGCCACGTCGCTGATTTCGTCAATGTTGTCCGCGGTCGACTGCAGGCCGAATCCGAGCGCATCGGGCGGCCCGCGCACGTCGTCGCCGCGTTCGACACCGAGCTGTTCGGCCACTGGTGGTACGAGGGACCGGTGTGGCTGGAGCGGGTGCTACGGGCCTTGCCCGAGGCGGGTGTGCGCGTCGGCACCCTCAGCGACGCCGTCGCGGAGGGTTTCGTCGGCGCTGCTGTCGAATTACCGCCCAGCTCTTGGGGTTCCGGTAAGGACTGGCAGGTGTGGGCCGGTGACAAGGTGGCCGACCTGGTGCAGCTCAACAACGAGGTCGTCGACACCGCGCTGAGCACCGTCGACAAGGCGCTGACCCAGACCGCATCGTTGGACGGGCCGATCCCCCGCGACCAGATCGCCGATCAGATCTTGCGCGAGACATTGCTGACCGTGTCCAGCGACTGGCCGTTCATGGTGAGCAAGGACTCGGCCGCCGACTATGCCCGCTACCGGGCTCACCTGCACGCGCACGCCACCCGTGAAATCGCCGGCGCTCTGGCGTCGGGCCGTCGGGAGCTCGCGCAGCGCCTGGCCGATGGCTGGAACCGGGCCGACGGACTGTTCGGCGCCCTGGACGCACGCAGGCTGCCGCGATGAAAGTTCTGATGGTGTCGTGGGAGTACCCACCGGTGGTGATCGGCGGGCTCGGCCGCCACGTCCATCACTTGTCGACCGCGCTGGCAGCCGCCGGACACGAGGTTGTCGTGCTGTCGCGCCGCCCGTCGGGAACCGATCCGAGTACTCACCCGTCGTCGGATGAAATCAGCGAAAACGTCCGCGTCGTCGCGGCCGCCCAGGACCCGCACGAGTTCAGCTTCGCCAAGGACATGATGGCCTGGACACTGGCTATGGGCCACGCCATGGTTCGCGCCGGATTGTCGCTCAAGGACACGTCGAGCGACCACCCCTGGCGTCCCGATGTCGTGCATGCCCATGACTGGTTGGTCGCCCACCCGGCCGTCGCACTGGCTGAGTTTTACGACGTACCAATGGTTTCCACGATTCACGCGACCGAAGCCGGCCGGCATTCCGGCTGGGTGTCCGGATCGCTGAGCAGACAGGTGCATGCGGTGGAGTCGTGGTTGGTGCGCGAATCCGATTCGCTGATCACGTGTTCGGCGTCGATGTGTGACGAGATCACCGAGCTGTTCGGGCCCGGGCTGGCCGAGGCCACCGTGATCCGTAACGGCATCGAGGCGGCCCGTTGGCCGTTCGCGAGTCGCCGGCGCCGCAGTGGGCCGGCGGAATTGCTGTTCGTGGGCCGGCTGGAATACGAGAAGGGCGTACACGACGCGATCGCGGCGTTGCCGCGGATCAGGCGCGCCCACCCCGGCACCACACTGACGATCGCCGGGGAGGGCACCCAGCAGGACTGGCTCGTCGAGCAGGCTCGTAAACACCGGGTGCTCAAGGCAACCCGATTCGTCGGGCGGCTCGATCACGACGAGCTCTTGGCTGCGCTGCATCGCGCCGACGCCGCGGTGCTGCCCAGCCACTACGAGCCGTTCGGTCTGGTGGCACTGGAGGCCGCGGCGGCGGGAACGCCCTTGGTGACGTCGAACATCGGCGGCTTGGGCGAAGCGGTGATCAATGGTGAGACCGGGATGTCTTGTCCGCCACGAGATGTGACGCGGCTGGCCAAAGCCGTCAGCGCCGTGCTCGACGACCCGGCCGCGGCTCAGCGCCGCGCCCGGGCCGCTCGTGAACGCCTGACGTCAGATTTCGATTGGCACACGGTGGCCGACGAGACCGCGCAGGTTTATCTGGCGGCCAAACGCCGCGAACGTCAGCCGCTGCCGCGGCTGCCCATCGTCGAGCACGCGCTGCCGGATCGGTAGTCGACCGCCCGGCTACATACGCGGGTCCGCCGGATTCGCAGGTACCGTCGAAAAGATGGGACTTGTGTATTCCAGCGTCATCGACGCTCCAATCTACGAAGTCTTCGACTGGCACACCCGCCCGGGCGCGATCACCCGGCTGTCGCCGCCATGGCAGCCGATGCGGGTCGTCGCCGAAGCGGATTCGCTGCAGAATGGGCGTGCTGAACTCGGTCTTCCCGGCGGTCTCCGCTGGGTGGCCGACCATCAACCGGATGCCTACGATCCGCCACGACGCTTCGTCGACTCGATCGGCATCGATGGACTGGCCTCGTTGCCGGTGCGGCTGGCCGTCCGCTGGCGGCATACCCACGAATTCGACGAGGTCAGCGCCGAGCGCACGCGGGTGACCGACCGCGTCGCCACCCCGGTTCCGGCGAAGGCGTTGCAGGCGATGTTCGCTTACCGGCATCGCCAGTTGGCCGATGACATCGCCGCGCACCGGCGGGCCGCCGAGCACGGTTTGAGCCCGATAACGGTCGCGGTCACCGGATCGTCGGGGCTGGTCGGGTCGGCGTTGAGCGCCTTTCTGTCGACCGGCGGCCATCGGGTGATTCATCTGGTGCGCCGCGCGGCAACTAAACCCGATGAACGCCAATGGAATCCGGACCAACCCGATCCGGATCTGCTGAACGGCGTCGATGCGGTGATGCACCTGGCGGGCGCGTCGATCGCCGGCCGCTTCACCGAGTCGCATCGCGCCGCGATCCGCGACAGCCGGATCGGGCCCACCCGCCGCCTGGCTGAGCTGATCGCGAAATCGGCCGGCGGGCCGAAGGCGCTGATCTGCGCGTCCGCGATCGGGTACTACGGCTACGACCGTGGCGACCAGTCACTCACCGAAGACAGCGATCGCGGCGACGGGTTCCTCGCCGACGTGGTCGACGAGTGGGAGCTCGCCGCGACGGCGGCCGAGGACGGCGGCGTCCGGGTGGTGCGGGTGCGCACCGGGATCGTGCAATCCCCGAGCGGCGGAACCCTTCGCCTGTTGCTTCCGCTGTTCCGCGCTGGGCTCGGCGGTCGCCTCGGCGACGGCCAACAGTGGTTCTCCTACATAGGGATCGACGATCTTGTCGACGTATACCACCGCGCGCTGTGGGACACCGCGCTGTCCGGACCGGTCAACGCGGTGGCCGCAGATCCGGTGCGCAACACCGACTACACCCGAATACTCGCCAAGGTGCTGCGCCGGCCCGCGGTGTTGCCGGTGCCGTCGCTTGGACCGCGGTTACTGCTCGGCGAGCAGGGTGCACGCGAACTCGCCTGCGCCAATCAACGGGTGCTGCCGGCCCGGCTGCAACAAGCCGCTCACCGATTTCGCCGGCCCGACCTCGACCAGACGCTGCGGCATCTGCTCGGCCGCTGATCGCACAGGCAGCACCGAGGCCCCGGCTTTCCGGAGATGCCTGTGTCGCAGGCCGCGTGCGTGGTCGAATGTAGCTCCGAGTTCGTGAGCCCAGCGCGCGCTGACAGCGCGATGGCGAATCCGCCGGCGGCCCACAGCTTTTGGCTAAGGCCCAAGATCTCCAACGGCGCGTCGGGTGAACCATTCGCCGCTCGAACCACGCCGCGAATGTGGCGGCATTGCAGGGCCAGCACCCGCACCGCTGCATCGACCACCCGCGCATCGGTGCCCACCAGGAACAGTCACGGTGCGGACCGCTAGCCGCACGCCGGTCTGGGCCTCGATCGAGGCGAGTCGGGCAGATACTGCCTGCTGCGTCAGACCAAGTTCCCGTCCTGCGGCGCCGAGGCTGGCTGTTCTGGCCACCGCCAGGAAGACTTCGAGCGCGGACAGCTCGGGCATGCGAGAACTCAGTGCCATGGTCTATCCACCCACAAGCTCGCTTTGTGATCCCCCAAGAACAAGCCCGCTACCGACATCGCACTGCGAGGCGCAGCATCAGAGATATGATCCGCCAACTCACCGACGAGCCCGATTACCGCTTTACCCTGGCCAACGAGCGGACCTTTCTCGCTTGGCAGCGCACAGCGCTCGGACTGCTGGCAGCAACGGTTGCCCTGCTGCAATTCGTTCCCGGACCGGCGGTCCAAGGGATGCAGTACATCTTGTCAATGGTGCTGGGAATGCTGGCTATTGTGAGCACTGGCGCTGGCCTGTTGCGGTGGCGCCAGGTTGATCGAGCCATCCGGTGCAGCGAGCGATTACCACACAATCGCACACCAGCATTGCTGGCGAGCGGCCTCGCGGTGGTCGGCCTTGTCGTTTCAGTTTTGGCGGTCGTCAAGGCGGTGAACGGATGAACGACCGCGTCGTCGGCTCGCTACGTTCCGGCGCGGCACAGCTCGAACTTATGGCACTGGCCTGGAGGCGTACTTCGCTGAGCGTATTGGCCAACGGTGTGCCGGTGCTGATCGCTACGCGGACACCGAAACCGCTAACGCCGCTTCGGTCAGCTAAGGAACGAAGCTCGGAGACAACCTGATCACAGGCCGCGGCGCGCCGCTCGCACGGCTGCGACGGCCTGCGGGTCGCCGGCGAATTCGACGAGCGCAGCGTCGCGGCCCGCGACGAACAACACCAATTCCTGCGGTTCGCCGGTAACTGTGACGGCATCGCCCCGGCCGACCCTGGCAATCTGCCGGCCTGCGGTCGTCCGCAGGATGACCGGAGCAGGTTGCTTCGTCAGCGTTAAGCGGCTCAGCAGACCGAGCTGCCGACCCAGCGCAGCGACGGTCGGTTCGTCGAGCACTCGGGGCTGCCAGCCGTCGACGGCGCGGCGCACGTCCTCGTGATGGATGAACATCTCGCCGAGGTTGGCCACCGAGTCGAGCAGCTTGAACGGTGAGTACACCGGCGGCCCCGAGGCGACCATCTCGACAAGGTCGTCCCAGCTGTTTGACCGCGCCGTCTGGTTCTGGACCTTGGCGGTGTAACCAGCAAGAAAGGGAATCGAAATGCCCGGCGTCGCGTCCAGGCGCCGCTCCCGCACGACGAGGTGGGCTGCCAGGTCGCGGGTAGTCCAGCCCGCGCAGAGGGTGGGCGCATCCGGCCCGACTATGCGCAGGGTGTCGACAAGGGCGCTTCGTTCACGCTGAGCCGCGGTCATGGCCACACGATAAGCGAGGGCGACCTTGCTATGGCGAGCGCGCTAGAAGTTCAGTAAGTTAATGTTTAAGCTTGTGAAGCGAACCTGGGTCCGCCGAGTAAGCGCGTGTTTGTCTTCGTTGTCAGGGGGTATGACCGCGTGAGTCTGAGCCGTTCGAACTGGCGGCCCGATCTTTCGAGAGGGGCTTCGGTGGCCAAGCCGGGCGCATTGTCGTTGGTGCCTTCCGCGGAGCCGGTGGCGCTGCGTCAGGAATCCTGGTCGGATCCTGGGCAATTCGATGTATGGCGGATCGGGGTGCGACGCACGGTACTGACCCACGTCGCCGAATTCGTCGCGAACCGATGCGCTGCCGAGTTGGATGAGGCCGGTGTCGAGGTGGCCGGCGACATCCTGCTGAACTTCCTGACCGGCGGTAAGTGCCTGCGCTCCACGTTCATGTATCTCGGCTGGCTGTGCGGCGCATCCGATAGTGACGAGGCCCTGTACGCCTCGGCCAGCCTGGAGCTGCTGCACGCCTTCGCGTTGCTGCAAGACGATGTGATGGACGATTCGTCGTCGCGGCGGGGGCGCCCTGCGGCCCATATCCAGTTCAGCGACTGGCATCAGAAGCGCGGGCTGTCCGGAGCGCCGCGGCGCTTCGGCGACTCAGCCGCGATCCTGCTGGGCGACCTGTGCCTGATCTGGGCCGAGCAGATGCTCCGGGAGAGCGGCGTCGAGCATCGTCGTCTGCAACACGCGCTGCCGCGCTACGACGCCATGCGCACCGAGCTGGCGTTGGGCCAGTTCGCCGATCTCGCAAGCGATGTCCGCGATCTGCCGTCGATGGCGGTAGTGCTGGAAGTCGCGCGGCGCAAGTCGGGTAATTACACGGTGCGACGGCCGCTGGAGATCGGGGCGGCGATGAGCGGCTGCGGCGACCGCACACTGTCCGTGCTGGGCCGCTACGGCACCGGCATCGGAGAAGCGTTCCAGCTGCGCGACGACTTGCTGGGCGTCTTTGGCTCCGAGGCAACGACCGGCAAACCCAGCGGCCGAGATCTTGTCGAGCGCAAGGCGACCAGCGTGGTGATCGCCGCACACCAACTGGCCGACGCGCCCACCCGCAGACAGCTCACCGACCTGATGAACGACGGTGAACTCGACGACACCGCAATCGACCGTTGGCGCACGCTGATCGTCACGACCGGAGCCGTGCAGTGGATCGAAGACTTGATCAGCGACCGCGTCACGTCGGCGCGCGATGCACTCGACGAACTCCTGCTCGATGAATCGGTACGGGCCGCGCTGGCGGCCATGGCCGCCCTGTGCACGGAGCGCAGCGAATGAAAACCGTGCCGGGCCCAAGCGACCGGGTCGTCGTGGTCGGCGCGGGTTTCGCGGGTCTGGCCGCGGCCCTGCATCTGGCCGGCCGCGGCCACGAAGTGACGGTGGTCGAACGCGAAAACTGGCCCGGTGGGCGGGCCGGGCGGCTCGATGTCGACGGCTACCGTCTCGACACCGGGCCGACGGTGCTGACGATGCCCGACATCATCGACGAGACGTTCGCCGCTGTCGGCGAATCCAGCTCGGCGCGAATGGAGTTGCTCGATGTCGATCCGGCCTACCGCGCGCAGTTCGCCGACGGCAGCAGCATCGATGTGCACAGCGATGCGGATCGGATGGCCGCCGCGATCGAGGAGTTCGCCGGGGCCAAGCAGGCCGCGGGCTACCGGCAACTGCGCGACTGGCTGACCCGGTTGTACCAGATCGAATTCGACGGGTTCATCGCCAGGAACTTCGATTCCCCACTGTCGCTGCTGAATCCGCAGCTGGCGAAACTGGCGGCGATCGGAGGATTCCGCAACTGGGATGCCATGGTCAAGCGCCACATCACCGACCCGAGGCTGCGACGAGTGTTTACGTTCCAGTCGCTGTATGCCGGTGTGGCGCCGCGGCAAGCGCTGGCGGTCTACGCGGTGATCGCCTACATGGACACCGTCTCGGGAGTTCTCTTCCCGCGCGGCGGGATGCGAGCGCTGCCCGATGCGCTGGCCGCCGCCGCGATAGACGCCGGGGTGCAGTTTCACTACGGCGCCACGGTGACGGGGCTGGAATGCACCGGCGGCCGTGTCGCGGCGGTCCACACCGACCAGGATCAGCGCCTCGCCTGCGACGCCGCGGTGCTGACCAGCGAACTGCCGCAAACCTACACGCTGCTGGGCCGCGAACCGCGCCGCGTCGGCAGCCTGCGGCCGGCGCCGTCGGCGGTTGTCGTCCACATCGGCAGTCCCAGCCGACAGTCGGCGAATCGCCCACTGGCACACCACAACATCGTGTTCGGCGACGCTTGGGAAGAGACATTCACCGACATCATCCGCGACGGCCGCCTGATGCGGGACCCGTCGTTGCTCGTCACCAGGCCGACGGCCGGCGACCCAAGCCTGGCCCCGGCCGGCCACGACCTGTTCTACATTCTTGCGCCGGCACCGAACCTCACCCGCGGTGTCGTCGACTGGTCAAGGATCGGCGACGCCTACGTCGACCAGCTGCTCGACGTGGTCGCAGCGCGACTGGTTCCCGGCCTGCGCGACGGCGCCAAGGTGCTCCACGTCGTCAATCCCGTTGACTGGGCCCGCCAGGGCATGGTCGCCGGCACTCCGTTCGCACTCGCCCACACCTTCGCCCAGACCGGGCCTTTCCGTCCGGCGAACACCGTGCGCGGCATCGACAACGCGGTGCTGGCCGGATCGTCGACCGTGCCCGGCGTCGGCGTGCCGACCGCGCTGATCTCCGGGCGGTTGGCCGCCGACCGCATCACCGGCATCGTCGAGAAGTCAAATCAAAGCATTATCACGAGAGCCGGCCTGTCATGATCCGCAGCGAGTTGGACGCCGCCCGCATCGACGACCCGGACCTGCGCAGCGCGTATCGACGCTGCCGCGAAATCAACGCCGCCCACGGCCGCACCTTCTTTTTGGCGACCAGATTGCTTGCGCCCGAACAACGTCCGCCGGTGCATGCGCTGTACGGCTTCGCCCGCTACGCCGACGACATCCTCGACGATCTCAACCCGAGCCTGGACACCGCGATGCGTGCGGCGCGCCTGCAAGAGCTGTCTGACAAGTTCTTCGCGCGCGGCGCGCACTCGACCGATCCAGTCCTCGCCGCGGTCGGCCACACCGCCCGCCGCTACGGCATCAGCGACGAATTGTTCGACGACTTTCTCGTGTCAATGCAGATGGATCTGACGATCACCGACTATCCCGACCGTGCCGCGCTCAACCTGTACATGAAGGGGTCCGCGGAAGCGATTGGCCTGCAGATGCTTCCGATCCTGGGCACGGTCGGCCCGACCGATCAAGCCGCGCCATACGCCGCAGCGCTTGGCAGGGCATTCCAGCTCACCAATTTTCTGCGTGACATCGACGAGGACTTGACGCGACAACGGGTCTACCTGCCCGCCGACGAACTGGCCGCATACGACGTCGATCGCGACCTGCTGATGTGGTGCCACAACAACCGGCGGACCGATCCCCGGGTGCGCAACGCCCTGGCCGATCAGCATGACATCGCGCGCCAGATCTACCGATTCGCCGAAGGCGGGATCTGCTTGTTGGCACCCCGTTCACGCGCCTGCGTGGCCACCGCGCTGACGCTGTACTCGGAAATTCTCGACCGCATCGAAGACTGCGACTTCGCCGTGTTCCGCCGGCGTGCCACCGTGGGGACCGCACGACGACTAGGCGTCGCCGGCACCGGGCTGCTGCGGTCATGGCGGGCGCGGCTGATGCACCCGCCCTCACCGGTTGATCGCCGATTCGGTGTGGCGTGATGGATCGCTGGCAATACCTCATCGTTCTCGCGGCGTGCCTGGCGATCACGTTGCCGTTGGAGATCTTCGGCGACGGCGTCTATCGCCAAGCGTGGGGGGCGGTGCGGGCTATTTTGCCGATTGCGGCGGTCTTTGTGCTCTGGGACGAAGTGGCGATCGGCGCACACGTGTGGACGTACAACCGCGCCTACATCACCGGCATCGATATCCCGTTTCAGATGCCGATCGAAGAGGTCCTGTTCTTCGCCGTCATCCCGCTGTGCGCACTGCTGACCTACAGCGCGGTCAGCGCCATTCTGGAACGGTTCAACCGCCGATGACCGGTCTTGGGTACACCGCGCCGGCCGTGCTGGCTGTGCTCGCTGTGTGCGCGCTCGAATTGGTGTTGCGCACCGGGCTTTTTCGACGCCCGGCTTACTGGTTGTCGATGCTGATTGTGGTGGGATTTCAAATCTTGGTAGACGGTTGGCTGACAAAGCTCAGCGCCCCGATCGTCGTGTATGACGATCGGCAGATCGCCGGCATCCGGTTTCCGTTCGACATCCCGGTCGAAGATTTCCTGTTCGGCTTCGCATTGGTCACCGCGGTTCTGCTGCTGTGGGAACGGCAACGTGAGCGTCGGTAGCACGGGTCTGCCGCGGCGCGACGTGCCGGCGGCCTTCGACGTCGGCGCGCCCGCCTACGACCGGCTGGTCGGCGCCAGCCCCGGATACCATGCCCACCTGCGACTTTCGGCACGCCGCATGCGCCTGCCCGCCCGCGGGCAGGGCCTGCGGTTGCTCGACGCCGGCTGCGGCACCGGCGCGTCGACGGCTGCGCTGCTCAGGGTCGCCCCGCAGGCCGAGATCATCGCCGTCGACGCGTCACGGGGCATGCTCGACGAAGCGCGGGCCAAGCAATGGCCGCCGTCGGTCCAGTTCGTGCACTCCCCGATCGAGGCGCTCGCCGAAAACGGCGTCACCGGACCGTTCGACGGCATCCTGGCCGCCTATTTGATTCGCAACCTCTCGGATCCCGACACCCAATTGCGCGCGTTCCGCGGCATGCTGCGGCCCGGTGCCACGCTGGCGGTTCACGACTACTCGGTGGGCGATTCCCGGGCCGCCAGGTGGGTTTGGCACGCCGTGTGTTGGGGCATCATCATTCCGTCCGGCTGGCGGCAAACCGGCGACGCGACGCTGTACCGGCATCTGTGGCGCAGCGTGCTGACATTTGACGGCGTGCGGCAGTTTCGACATCGGATGCGCGACGCGGGGTTTGCCGCGGTGTACAGCGAAACCATGCCTGGCTGGGAGACCAACATCGCCCACACCTTCCTCGGAGATGCACCGCGATGACCGACCGTCGTCGCCGGACGCATCCGGCACCCACGGGACTGCCCAGCGCCGAGGCGCTGTCGTCTCGGCCACACGCGGTCGTCGTCGGCGCCGGCATCGCGGGCCTAGCCGCTGCGACGGGCCTGGCCGAACGTGGAATCAGCGTCGACGTCATCGAACGCGAGGAGTATTTGGGCGGGCGGGTCGGCGCCTGGACCGAGCAATACCGCGGCGTCGAGGTCGCCATGAACCGCGGCTTCCACGCCTTCTTCCGCCAGTACTACAACTTGCGGGAGCTGCTGCGCCGCGTCGACCCGCGACTGTCCATGCTGACACCGGTGGACGATTACCCGCTGATCGACGGCGCCGGCCGGCGAGACAGCTTCCGCGGTCTGCCCCGCACACCCCCGTGGAACGCGCTGGCATTCGCGTTGCGCAGCCCCACCTTTCGACTTCGTGATCTGGCCAGGATCGATGTGCGCGCCGCCGCGCCGCTGGCCGCGGTGTCGCTGCCCGACATCTATCGCCGCCTCGATCACATCGACGCCGAAACCTTCTTGAAGAGTCTCAATTTCCCCGAGGCGGCGCGCCATCTGGCTTTCGAGGTGTTCTCTCGCAGCTTCTTCGCCAGCCCGACGCAACTGTCGGCCGCGGAGCTGGCGACCATGTTCCACATCTACTTCCTCGGCTCCAGCGAGGGCCTCATTTTCGACGTCGCGAACGCCAACTACGACACCGCACTGTGGCAGCCACTGCAGCGATATCTGACCGACCTCCGGGTGCGGTTTCACCAAGGCACGGCCGTCGCAAGCATCGACCGCGGCCATGCCCGTAGGTTCCGGGTGCGCACCGATGCCGGTGACCAGTTGGACGCCGACGCCATCGTGCTGGCCACCGATGTGGCTGGGCTGCAGCAGATTATCGCGGCATCATCGGGCTTCGGTGACGACCTGTGGCGGGCACGGATAGCGCGGTTGCGCACCGCGCCGCCGTTCGTGGTGCACCGGCTGTGGCTCGACCGTCCGGTCGCCACCGATCGGCCCGCATTTCTGGGCACCGCAGGCCACGAACCGCTCGACAACATCAGCGTGCTTGACCGCTACGAACGTGAAGCCGCCGACTGGGCACGGCAACACTGCGGCTCGGTCGTCGAATTACATTCGTATGCCGTGGAATCCGCGCAGTCGAAGGACGCCATGGCCGCACGCCTGCATGAGCTCTATCCCGAAACCGCAGGCGCGCAGGTCGTCTACGAACAGATGCTGCACCGCAGCGACTGCCCGCTGTTCGCGCCCGGGACTTACGCGCAGCGTCCCGGGGTAACCACACCGCTCCCCGGTCTGCTGCTGGCCGGTGACGGGATCCGCATCGACTTGCCGGTGGCGTTGATGGAGCGCGCGGCCACCACCGGCTGGTCAGCCGCCAATGAGATTTTGGCGCAGTGGGGAATTGCCGGGCACGCCCTGTGTACGGTTCCCACCCAAGGCCGCTCGGCGTTGTTGCGCTTCCTTGCCGGACGAGAAAGGCTTTCTCCGCGATGACTATCGGCGACTACATGCGGCGACGCTGGCCGAAGGATTGGCCGCTGCAGGCCATCCCGCCAGTGGCGTGGGCCGATCAGCGCCCTACCTATCGCGACGCCCAGCCCGCGATCATCAACGCCGCGCTGGAGCGATCACAGCGCAGGCCCACCGGCAACTGGTATGCGTTCGCCGCCAGCCGCGACGTGCGCGCCGGCCGGCCCTTCGGCACCCGGGTCGCCGGTGTCGAGTTGGTGGCCTGGCGCGATCAGCACGGGCGGCTATGCGTCGGCCCGCGCAGTTGCCCGCATCTCGGCGCCGACCTCGCGACCGCACTGGTGCACCGCGGCGCGCTGATCTGTCGGTGGCACGGCCTCTGCCTCGGCGGCGACGCAGATGAATTCGGCTGGAAGCCGCTGCCCAGCCACGACGACGGGGTGCTGGCATGGGTGCGTCTGGATAGCGTTGGTGGCGAACCGCCGCTCGATCAGCCGGTGATCGGGGCCAGGCCGGCCGGCGACACACTGGACGCCGTCGCCCGCCTGGTCGGTGTGTGCGAGCCCGCCGACATCATCGCCAATCGCCTGGATCCATGGCATGGCGCCTGGTATCACCCGTATTCGTTCACTCGGCTCGAGGTGCTTACCACGCCGACCGAGGACACGGACCGGTTCCTGGTCGCGGTGACGTTTCGGGTCGGTCGCATAGGCGTTCCCACCGTCGCGGAGTTCACCAGCCCGGAGGCGCGGACCATCGTCATGCGCATCCTGGACGGCGAGGGATTTGGAAGCGTCGTCGAAACACACGCCACACCAATCGGTTTGGATTCGGATGGTCGTCCGCGCACCGCGGTCATCGAAGCCGTCATCGCGCACTCCGATCGGACCGGATTCAAGCGGGCTCGCCATGCTGCCCCGCTGATTTCGGGATTGATGCGCTTCGCCGCATCCCGGCTGTGGCGAGACGACCTCGCCTATGCCGAGCGCCGTTACCAGCTTCGCGCCAGCACCAAATGAGGCCCAGATTCACATGCCGGAGGTTCCGGCTCTGGACCGGCTGAAAACTGCGCGACCGGCCCGGCGCTGCTGTACAGCCGAGGTGATATCGCGGGCGATACCTCCGAGCACCGCATCACGGAACGGGCCGGACAACGTCCAAAATGCTTCGCCGGCAAGGCCATGCGGCTGAAAGAGCGCACGTTGGCGATACGACGAGCGCCCATCGCCTGCGTCGTGCACGGACAGCTCAAGCCACAGCCGGCCGGGAAGCGGGATGTCCGCGCGAAGCCGCAGCACGTGTGGCCGGTCGATGTACTCTACGCGCCACCAATCCAGCGACTCACCGGGATGCAGACGATGTGGCTGTCTGAGGCCTCGGTCAACTTTCGCGGCGCCGGTGATTTGGCCGATCCATCCGCGCAGGCTCCACGCCAGCGGTGTTGCCGACCAGCCATGGTCGGCGCCGAGCGCCTCGAAAGCCTGCCAAAGCGTGTCGGTGTCGGCCTGTAGCTGGCGCTCATGCACCTGCTCGTGCAGCGATCCGCCGGCCCAGGACGGGTCGGTAGGCAGCGGCCGTGCCGGTGAATTGTCGTCGCCGTGTCGCCAGCGGGTCTGCAACTCACCTTCTCGCACCCGCGCCAGCGCCAGTTCGACGGCGTCTTCGAAGTGGATCAGTCCGCCCTCGGGATCGGGGATGTGTTCGGCGATGTCGTGCTCGGTACACACCACGTCGTTTTCCAGGGAGGCCATCAGCGATGAGGCGAGGGCGCGTGGCAGCGGGGTGATCAGATTCACCCAGTGCGACGACAGCCATGGAGTCAACACCGGCACCGGAATCGCGATCCGGCGCTGCAGGCCCGCGATCGCCGCGTATTTCCGGATCATGCCCGTATAGGTGAAGGTGTCGGGGCCGCCGATATCGAAGGCCTGGCTCACCTCGGCCGGCAACGCCGCCGCGTTGGTTAGGTAGTACAGCACGTCATGCACGGCGATCGGCTGGACCCGGGTTCGGAGCCACCGCGGCGTGATCATCAGCGGCAGTCGTTCGGTCAGATAGCGCAGCATCTCAAAGCTGGCCGACCCTGCTCCGATGATCGCGGCAGCGCGCAACTCCACGGTGGGAACTCCGGACTCGTGGAGCAGCCGTCCCACTTCTTCTCGCGACGCCAGGTGGTCGGACAGCTGCTGCTGATCGGGGATGATGCCACCGACATAGACAATGCGCGAAAGTCCGGCCTGTGCTGCCGCGTCGGCGACAGTTGAGGCGGCGCGGGCATCGAAGTCGACGAAATCCGATCGCAGCAGCGAGTGGACCAGGTAATAGAGAACTTGTTGCCCGTCCAGCGCTTGCCGCACCCGTTCGCCGTCAATGACGTCGCCGTCGACCATTTCGACCTGCCGGCGCCATGGCACGTCGTCGAGCTTGGCGGGCGTGCGCGCCATCACCCGGACATCGTGACCGGCTGCCAGCAGTGCCGGAACCAGACGCGCGCCGAGGTAGCCAGTGGCGCCAAATACGATGCAGCGCACGCTTACTCCTTCGTTGACTGGGATATCGATTCGGGCCCGCGTCCTTCAGTTGCTGGACCGCGTCGTTGAGCGACAGATCGGCATCAGCCAGTCCCGCTCTTCCGAGCGCAGCAAGCGGATACGGGGCCGCGGTCCCGGAAGCATCGACGGAATATTTATTTAAGAATCTTAACAGTTAATTTTGTTGTGTCAAATGCACGAGGCCCCGGCCAACCCTGGACCGGAAACCCGATGCCGGATGCCGGATCTGCGGATTAGTAACGGTCAATAACCCCTCTGACGCGTCAATTAGCGCCGATCCGTGGCGCGGGGGCCCAGGTGTGGCACACTTTTCCGGTTAATGGCGTATTGCCGCTGATCCAGCGGGTTTCCGATACGCTTCTCCCAACAAATCGCCAAGAAGGATGCGGTTAGGTGACTAAGCGGGGCACAAACAGTTCACCTCCGAGCCGGGCAGACCTGGAGAAGCTGATGTCCGCCGACATGCGGGCGGTCACAGCGCAGTCTGACCGGTTGGGTCGTTATTTCGCGCGCCAGAACGACGTGAGCGGCAACGACTTTCACGCTTTGTTGCACGTCATGGTTGCCGAAACCGCTGGAACACCGTTGACCATGGCGCAGTTACGGCAGCGCATGGACGTGTCACCGGCCGCGATCACCTATCTCGTGGATCGGATGATCGACGCCGGTCATGTGCGGCGCGAATCGGATCCCGCAGATCGGCGCAAAGCGCTTCTTCGGTACGAAAACAGCGGTATGGAGCTGGCACACGCGTTTTTCGCACCGCTGGGCGTCCATGTCCGCTCCGCGCTCGCCGAGCTGCCCGACAACGACCTGATGGCGGCTCACCGCGTGTTCGGTGCGTTGATCGACGCGATGTCGACGTTCGAGGGTGAAGTCGTTGCGCAGCAACCTAAGTCGGCGACCAAGCGGGCAGCCACGCATAACAACCACCTACGAGATGGCAACCTCACCAAAGAGACTGAGCGCGCCTGATACACCCGTGCGCGCGCGAGGCTAATCCGCATTTACAGTGTCGGTGTAACGCCGATGTCGCGCAGAGCCCATAGACTCGCCGCACCGGCACCGTGCAAGCAGATTCGTAGCTCGTCGATGAACCGCTGCAGCCAATCGACTACTGCATCGGAAGATTCGATCGCCGCCGGGAGCAGCGGGCGGGCGACCGCCACCACGTCGGCGCCCAACGCCAATGCCTTGGCCGCGTCCATGCCCGTGCGGATACCACCAGAGGCGACCAGCGGAATGGTGGGCAGCGCCTCCCGCACCTCCACGACCGCTCGCGCCGTGGGTATCCCCCAGTCGGCGAGATCGGGATATCGCAGCTCGCCGTAACGAACGAGTTGTTCCACACGTGACCACGAGGTGCCGCCCGCCCCCGCGACGTCGATAGCCGCAACCGGCGGCTCGCCCGACGGCCCCATCAACTCCGCGACCGCCGCCGCACCGATTCCGTGGCCAACCTCTTTGAGCAGCACTGGGTATTCCAGCGCGCCGGCGACGTCGCGCAGCCTGTCCATCGACCCGGAAAAGTCGTTGTCACCGTCGCGTTGGACTGCCTCCTGCAGCGGATTGGTATGCACCGCAAGCACATCTGCTTCCACTCGTTTCAATGCATTCGAAATATCAGAAACGGCAGTCGCTGTCAGCTGCGAAAGGCCAATGTTGCCGAACAACAACACATCCGGAGCCACATCGCGGACGGTGAAGCTGGCGGCCGCCTGCTCTCCCAGCGCGCTGTCCAACATGATCCGCTGCGAGCCGAGCATCATCCCGAGGCCGAGCCGTTGCGCCGCGGCAGCCAAATTCCTGTTGATCGTCCCAGACAGCTCAGCACCGCCCGTCATTGCGCCGATCAATATCGGGGCGCGCAAGGAGGCGCCGAGGAACTGGGTGGACAAGTCGATATGGCGGAGGCTTGTCTGCGTCAGCGCGTTGTACGGCAGGCGATAGCCTTCCAACCCGGTCGTGACTCCGGAATACGCGACACGGTCGTCAAGACAGACGTCGATGTGACGTCTTTTGCGGGTGGTCATCCCATCGGGATCGGTTGTCACCGCGCTCACCCCCTCCCTTATCGGCACGTCGGCTGCTGAGGTGATTCAAGCGATGCGAGCTCATCTTGATATCGCCGCATGGCATCGATCAACGCGGCGAATACGCGGTGAGCTGCGGTCAGATCTTCGTCGGGCAAGTCCGTCATCGCCGTGTGGGTGTGCAGTCCCAACGGGGCGAAGAAGGCTCGCGCGGTGTCGAGGCCGGATTCCGAGTAGCGCAGAATCACTTTGCGTCGGTCGGCCGGGTCGGATTGACGGGTGATGTGACCGGACGCCATCATCCGGTCCACCAGGTAGGTGATCGCAGCGCCGGAAAGCCCCATCCGCTGCCGTAGCTCACCAGAGCTGATCGGCCGACCGGTGGTTTCGGCGACCATGACGTGCAGCAGCGCGCGAAAGTCGGTGGGCCGCACGTCGTGCACGGCAGCGAAAATTCGGCCGATCTGTTCGGATTCGGCCGTCAATACCCGCAGATCAACCGAGATCTGCGACTCCAGCGCGGCTCGGTCGTCGGCGGTCTGATCAGAGCCCATGACACCTCGCAGCTTATCCGTTCTCATGGATTACTTCAGTTGATTAATACTTCAATCATTGAAACACTCTAGAAGGACGGTCTGCTCGTGCTGCCGTCGGCGGGTTAGGCAGTCGCTGAACTCGAGGGGAGACAACATGAATAAGGTGACACTGGCTGCCACGACGCTCGCCGTTTCCGCAGCGGCCGGCGTCGGAAGCGTGGCCAGCAGGGCCAGCGTAGATTCCTGGTATTCGCGGCTACGTAGGCCTGCCTATGTGCCGCCGAACGCGGTGTTCCCGGTCGCGTGGACCTCGCTCTACATCGACATCGCGGCCACCTCCGCAGCGGCCATCGACCGGCTGCGCGCGGCGGGGCGCCACGACGAGGCACGGAATTACGTCGTCGCGCTGGGCGTCAACCTGATTCTCAATGCCGGATGGAGTTGGCTGTTCTTCAAGTACCACAAACTCGGCGCGTCGACGGTGGGCGCGGCAGTGCTGGCGGCCAGCAGCGCGGACCTTGCCCGGCGAGCCGCGCTGGCAGATCCACGCGCCGGGGCCGCGCTGCTGCCGTATCCGCTCTGGTCTGCTTTCGCCACCGCGATGTCCAGTCATATCTGGGTACTCAACAGGTCATGAAACAGGTTGCCCGGTAATGCCGGCGGTGCTGTGGTTCCGCCGTGATCTCAGACTGAGTGACCTCCCTCCCCTGCTCAATGCCGTCGCCAATACCGATGAGGTGCTTGCCTGCTTCGTGCTCGATCCGCGGCTGGAGGCGTCGTCGGGCGCGCGCAGGATGCAGTTTTTGTGCGATTCGCTGCGCCAGCTGCACGACGAGTTGGATGGCCGCCTGCTGGTGACACGTGGGCGGCCCGAGGAGCGGATTCCGGCCATCGCCAAGGAGGTCGACGCGCGGTCGGTGCACGTCTCGGAGGACTTCGCGCCGTTCGGGCGGCGTCGCGACGGTCGGGTGCGAGAAGCGTTGGGCGACGTGCCGTTGGTGGCCACCGGATCGCCCTACCTGATATCGCCGGGGCGCGTCACCAAGGACAACGGCGACCCGTACAAGGTTTTCACCCCGTTCTTCGGCCGATGGCGCGAACTGGGGTGGCGGAAACCCGCGCGAACCGGGCCAAAATCGGCGCGCTGGGTCGATCCCGCGCAGTTGGGGAAAGCCGCGAAACCCGTTGAGATACCCGAGCCCGGCGTCGAGCTTGACCTGGGCGGCGGCGAGGCGGCCGCGCGCCGGCAATGGAAGGCGTTTCTTCACGACGGGTTGGACGAGTATTCCGACGACCGAAACAGGCCCGACCGAGAGTCCACCAGCCGCATGTCGGCGCACCTGAAGTTCGGCACTATCCACCCGCGGACGATGGTGGCCGACTTGGACCAGCGTCGCGCCGGAGCGCGAGCATATTTGCGGCAGTTGGCATTTCGCGACTTTTACGCCTCGGTTCTGCATCACTGGCCGGAAAGCGCCTGGTGGAATTGGAACCGCGACTTCGACGCCATCCAAACCGACACCGGAGCAGACGCGAAGCGGCGCTTCGAGGCATGGAAAGCCGGCGAGACCGGATTCCCGATCGTCGACGCCGGTATGCGTCAACTACGCGAGACCGGTTTCATGCACAACCGGGTGCGGATGATCGTCGCGTCGTTTCTAGTCAAGGATCTGCACCTGCCGTGGCAGTGGGGCGCCAGTTGGTTTCTCGATCAGTTGGTCGACGGCGACATGGCCAACAATCAGCATGGCTGGCAGTGGTGTGCCGGATGCGGCACCGACGCGGCGCCGTATTTCCGAGTCTTCAACCCGGCCAGGCAAGCCGAGAAGTTCGATCCCGCAGGCGATTACATCCGCCGCTGGGTACCCGAACTTGCCGAGGTCGACGACGTCGGCCTGACCAAAAACGACCAGCTGCCCGGGTATCCCGAACCGATCGTCGATCACAGCGTTGAACGCACTGAAGCGCTGCGCCGCTACCAAGGGATCAACTGAAAAGCCTTAGCGGGCTGCTTTTTTCCGTTCGATATCGGCCAGCGCCGCCGCCAGTTCGGCGCGTTGGGCAGCCGACGTCTCCCAGGCGTGCTGCCGGTTCTTGACTACCTTGGCCGGCGCGCCCACCGCGATCGAATAGTCCGGGATATCGCCGCGGACCACCGCGTGGGATCCCAGCACGCAGCCTCGTCCGATGGTGGTGCCACGCAGCACCGATACCTTCACGCCGACCCAGGTGTCGGGCCCGATCCGGACCGGGCCTTTGATAATGCCCTGGTCCTTGATGGGCAGATTGATGTCATCCATTCGGTGGTCGAAGTCGCAGACGTAGCACCAGTCGGCCATCAGCACCGAATCGCCGAGCTCGATGTCCAGGTAGCAGTTGATGACGTTGTCGCGGCCCAGCACCACCTTGTCGCCGAAGCGCAGGGAGCCCTCGTGTGCGCGGATGGTGTTCTTGTCCCCGATGTGCACCCACCGGCCGATCTCCAGCTGCGCCAGTTCCGGGGTGGAGTGGATCTCGACGCCTTTGCCCAGGAAGACCATGCCGCGGGTGATGATGTGCGGGTTGGCCAGCTTGAACTTCAGCAGCCGCCAGTAGCGGACCAGGTACCACGGGGTGTACGCGCGGTTTGCCAGCACCCATTTCAGCGATGCCATCGTGAGGAACTTGGCCTGGCGTGGGTCACGCAGCATCGATCCCCGCCAGCGGCGATGCAGAGGTGCCCCCCACATTGTCGTCATGGCCGGAAAGCCTAGCGCCGACACGGAACGGCAAGCTGAGGAGGCGGGCAATAACACGTCCGCGAGGTGGCACGGGTTACCCTCGGCTGTACTCGATCGCAGCTCATGCGCCGGATTTCGGGAAGGATTTGGAACCCACACCGTGTCGCCACTCCCCCGACATGCATTGCGGCGTTGGACATGCACCGTGTCGGCGGTCATTCTGGCGGCCACGCTGGCCGGCTGCGGGAACACCGACTCCTGGGTCGACACCGGTCCCGCGGAGGGCTGGCCCGCGCAATACGGCGACGCGTCCAACAGCAGCTACACGTCGAGGTCCGGGGCTACCGGCCTGACTCTGCGCTGGACCCGCTCGGTCAAGGGCTCGCTGGCGGCGGCACCGGCGCTGAGCTCGCGCAACTGGATGGCGCTCAACGCGCAGACACCGGGCGGCTGTTCGCTGATGGAGTGGGAGAACGACGCGAACGGCAGGCAGCGCTGGTGCACCCGGCTCTTCCAAGGTGGCGGCATTTCCGGCCCGTTGTTCGACGGCTTCGACAACCTCTACGTCGGCCAGCCCGGGGCGATAGTGTCCTTTCCGCCCACTCAGTGGATCCGCTGGCGCCGACCGGTAATCGGAATGCCTTCCACCCCAAGGTTTCTCGGGCACAGTCAACTGCTCGTGGTCACCCACCTCGGGCAGGTGCAGGTTTTCGACGCACACCGCGGCATAGTGGTCGGCAACTCCATGGACCTGGTGGACGGCGTCGATCCGGCCGACTTCACTCGTGGGCTCGCCGATTGCGGCCCGGCCCTAGCCGGCTGCCCGGTCGCCGCGGCGCCGGCGTTCGCAGCGGCGAGCGGAATGGTGGTGGTGGGCCTGTGGCAGCCGGGTGCACCTGCCGCGGTGCTGACCGCGTTGAAGTATCACCCGGGGCAAAACCCGCTGCTCACCCGTGAATGGACCAGCGATGCCGTCGGCGCCGGCGTGCTGGCCAGCCCGGTGCTGTCCGACGACGGCGCCACGATCTACGTCAACGGCCGCGACGAGCGGCTGTGGGCGCTGCACGCCGCCGACGGCAAGCCGAAATGGTCGGTGCCGCTGAAGTTCCTGGCGCAGACGCCGCCGTCGGTGACGCCGAGCGGGTTGATTGTGTCGGGCGGTGGCCCGGATACCCGGCTGGTCGCATTCAAGGACGCCGGTGACCACGCCCAGCAGGTGTGGCGTCGCAACGACGTCAGCCCGCTATCGACGTCGAGTCTGGCCGGCCAGGGCGTCGGCTACGTCGTGGTGACCGGCGGACCCGGCGAGGGAGCGCGGGGGATGTCGCTGCTGGTCTTCGATCCGGGCACTGGGCGCACCCTGAGCAACTACCCGTTACCTGAGGCGACCGGGTATCCGGTAGGTGTCTCGATCGGCCACGACCGCCGGGTGGTGACCGCCACCAGCGACGGTCAGGTGTACAGCTTCGCGCCGAGTTGACCGGCGATGCAGAACGTTAGCCGTAGCAGTGGCCGCCAGCTCACCGATGTCCTTGGGACGATCGCTTTGCTGATTGCCCACGTCGTGTTCTTCACGGCGACCTTCGTCGGGCTCGGACTCATGGTGATGACCACCGACTCCTGCGGGTATCAGAAGTGCGGCGACCCGGCGTGGCTGGATCGGGCCATGTATCTGGCCTTATGGGCCGGTGGGCTTTCTTGTTTCTCGACGTGCTGGTCACCGTAATCCGACTCGTCCGCCAGCGGGTCGCGTGGGTCGTGCCGCTCCTCGGCTGCGTCGCCCAGCTGGCAGTGTCCTTGGACGCAGCGGCGATGGCACTGCAGGCGGGTCCGGTCTAGCCCTTGACGGTCAGCGGCGGGATGGCGTTGCGCGCCACATGGACTTCAGTGGCACCGGCGATCGTCGGCGGCAGCAGCTCTCCCGGCGCAAAGTAGAAAATCAGCTCGTCGTCAGTGATGCCGAAGTTCTGGTAGTGCGACGAGTCGAGGCCGGACCCGGGCAGGATCGCCGCGCCGAAACCGGTCTGACGTCCCACCTCGCGCTGCACGATCGGAAAGATAGAGTCCAGTGGTTTGCTGTTCGGCGCAAAAAGCGTGTCGAAGGTGATCGGCTGGTGTGATCCGAGGTCGTAGTTGAAACCCTTGTAGGAAGTGGACGGGCGAGGACCACCGAGCTCCTCGAAGACCTTGATCACGACGCTTTGGGTGCCGCCCGGAGGCTGGCCGGAGTGGTACTCCTGGAAGGTCACTTCCATCTGGAACGGCACATCGCGTGTTCCCGACGTCTGCGACGACGTCTGCGCGACGCTGACGAATCCGTCCCGGTTCTGGCTGATGTAGTCGATCAGCGCCTGCTCGTCCGCATAGTCGAGCGGAAACCTCATGTCCAGGGTATAGCTGGAGGTGGAGGCATGCACGTGGCAGGTCTGCTCACCTTCGACATCGCCGCCCAGCGTTGCGCAAGGCGAGTCAGCGGCCGCGACCGGTGTGCCGGACCAGGCCAGCAGGCCTCCGGCCGCGACCAGAGCGGCCGCGATCAAGTTGCGCATCGGTCGACTTGTCCTCGCAGACTGGGAACGGCTGAAATGCCGTCCCGACAGCCTACCCGGCCCCTTTTGCGACGGGCGGCAAACGTCATAGCTGCACGGATAGTGGCAAGCGGTTTTGCGCGCTTCTATCGCGACGGCCGGCACACGAAGGCTGTCCCCCGCGCGGCTGCGCCCGACCCGATCCGGGTGATCACCACGGTCAGCGACTGGCTGCCGCGCAATGCCAACCGTCGTCGTAGCTGCGTGGGGTCGACGTCCATACCGCGCACCAGGATCTCCAACGCGCCGCACTCCAGCGCTGATAGCGCCTGCCGCAGGCGGCGCTCATCGAACGGCAACTGCTGGACAACCTCGAACCCTCGTATCCCCGGGGGCAATTGGTCCCCGGACAGGTAAGCGATGTGCGGGTCGAGCTGCCAGAGCCCGTGCCGCGCCGCGTAGTGGCGCACCAGACCTGCCCGCACCACGGCGCCGTCGGGATCGACGATCCAGCGGCCAATAGATCGCACCGGGCAGTCGTCCGGCTCGGCGTCGTTGATCTGCTCGCCGCGATCCAGGATGCTGGCGCGACGGCGCACACCTCGCTCGGCCAAACCCGTTGACCACACGCAGGCTTCCCGCACCGACCCCTGATAGGAAGTGACCTCGATCTCGCCGTCGAAGCCGAGGCGCTTCACCACGTCGAAATCAATTCCGGGAGCACACTTTACGACCAGCTCGCGGCCACGGTAGACATCGAAGAGCTGGTCGAGCGCGGGCTGGTAGTCGCGCGGATTGAAGCGTCGCCGTCCGCTGTCGCGCCGCGCCGGGTCGGCCAGCACGACCGCATCGCGGGTCACCGGATGCAGCGCGTCGGCGCGGCACAGGTCGGCGGCCGCACCGAGGTTGTGCCGCGCCATCGCCAGTCGCACCGGGTCGATATCACTGCCGACCACCCGGGTCGCCAATCCCCGCAGCACCGCGACCTCGGCGCCGATCGAGCAGGTGACATCGTGCACGACGCGGCCGGCCAATCGCTGCGCTCGATGCGACGCCACGGGCGCAGCGGTCGCTTGCTGCAGCGCTTCGTCGGTGAACAGCCAGTCGCCGCCATCTGGCAGTTTGTCGACCGCGCGCCGCCGCAGCAACACGGTTTCGACCAGCGCCGGGGTCCGATCACCGAATTGCTTTCGTAGCGCGGCGATCTCGGAGACGCGGTCGGTCAGCGGCAGCGTGCCGACGACGCTCAGCGCCGCGCAGCCCGTGTCGGACGTCAGGTAGGCAACGTCGTCGAGCCTGAAGTTCAGGACGGCTTGATCCCAGTGATCATCACGTTGTAGAACCAGCCCTTCGGCACCACGCGGCGGGACAGGTTCTCGTCAACCCAGCTCAACGCCTTCCAGCTGGTGAACGCGAACTTGGCCCAGCCCCAGCCCAGCCGTTCCGCCGGCACCGCGTACTCGAATGTGCGCAGCGGCCAGCCCAACATCGCAGCAGTGAACTCGACGGTCGACGTCTCGACGTCGACCGCACCCGCGTTGCCGGCCATCTTCTCCAGATCGCTCGGGGCGAACGTGTGCAGGTCGACGAGGGCCTCCAGCGCCGCCGCGCGTGAGGATTCGTCCAGCTCGGCCTGTGGACGCCGCCAGCTGCCCAGGCCGGGCAACTTGGTGACGTTGGTGGCGATCCGCCAGGTCAACGTCGACAATGCCCGGGCGTAGCCGTCGCCGACGCTGGTCGGCTCGCCCGCGAAGACGAAGCGCCCACCCGGCCGCAGCACTCGCAGCACCTCACGCAGCGATTTCTCGACATCGGGAATGTGGTGCAGCACAGCGTGTCCGACCACCAGGTCGAACGTGTTGTCGTCGTACGGGATGCCCTCGGCGTCGGCGACCCGGCCGTCGATGTCCAGGCCCAGAGACTGCCCGTTGCGGGTGGCGACTTTGACCATGCCCGGGGACAGGTCGGTGACCGAACCACGCCGCGCCACCCCGGACTGGATCAGGTTCAGCAGGAAAAATCCTGTGCCGCAACCTAATTCGAGGGCACGATCGTATGGCAGCCGGTAGATCTCGTCGTCGGGGACGGCGGCGTCGAAGCAGTCCCGCGCGTAGTCGATGCAGCGCTGGTCGTAGGAGATCGACCACTTCTCGTCGTAGTTCTCCGCCTCCCAGTCGTGATAGAGCACCTGGGCCAGCTTGCTGTCGTGGCGGGCGGCCTCGACCTGCTCGGCGGTGGCATGCGGTTGCGGCGCCGGGTCACCGGCGGGCTTCGAACTCCTCGTCACGAAGGGCCAGCTTAGTGGCAGCGCCGAAGACGTTCACAAAGCGCCGGTGATCTGCGGCTATCCGCTCGGCGGGACCAAGTTCGAACACCTCGTCGATCCCGGCCTTGGCCGCGGCCAGCGCGGACTGGGGTCCGTCGACGAAACGTCCGGCCCAGGCCACCGCGGCGTCGTACACGCCGTCTGGGGCGACCATGTCGTCGATCAGGCCTAACGCCAGTGCCTCCTCGGCGTCGAAGAACCGCCCGCTGTACACCAGCTCCTTGGCCCTGCTGACACCGACCGTGCGGGTCAGCCGCGCCATGCCGCCGCCGTCGGGCACCAGACCGGCCAGGATCTCCGTTGCACCGAACCGCACATTGTCGCCGCTCACCCGCCAATCGGCGGCCAGCGCCAGGCCGAGGCCGGAGCCCAGCGCGTAACCGGTGATTGCGGCCACGGTCGGCTTCGGGATCGCCGCGACGGCGTCGACGGCGTCGCGGCGCACGCGTGCCCAGCTCTGGGCTTCCGGCGCGATCAGGGTGCGCAGTTGGGGCATGTCATCGCCGGCGGAGAAGATCTCGTGGCCGCCGAAGATGATCACCGCGGCGATATCGTCGCGGCCTGCGACCTCGGTGGCGGCCTGCCCGATCTCCCGGTAGACCTGGCGCGTCATGGCGTTGGTGGGCGGCCGCGAGACGACGAGCGTGCCAACGCCCGGGCGCTCCGCGGTGACGTGGATGCTGACGAACTCGCTCATATCCGCCATCGGTGTCCGCCGGCTTTGCGTGCCTGGTGGTAGCGGTCGGAGTTGAAGAATTCGAACACCCAGTTGTCGCCGTCGATCTCCAGGTTCGGTTGCACGGTGACGATCTGGCGCTCGACGGCCAGCACGTCGGCGACCGTGCGTCCGGCCAGCGAGTCCAGCTGGGTCCAGGTCGGCGGCAACAGGAAGCAGCCGCCGGCCGCGAAGTCCTCGATGGCAGCCTGCGGCGTGGTCCAGCCGGCACGGTCGGATTCGGTGTTTTCCCCGTCGGCGCGCTGGCCCTCCGGCAACGCTCCGACAAAGAAAAACGTGTCGTAGCGACGGGTGCGCTCGGCTTCCGGGGTCACCCAGTTCGCCCACGGCCGCAGCAGATCAGCCCGCAACACCAGGTTCTCCCGACGCAGAAAGTCGGCGAACGACAGCGTTCGGTCGGCCAGCGCCAGCCGGGACTCGCGGTACACCGATGCGTCGCCGACGATGCCGCCCGGTTCGCTGGCCGGCCCGGCGAACAGCACGCCGCATTCCTCGAAGGTCTCGCGTGCCGCGGCGCACACCAGCGCCTCGGCCAGCTCGGTTTCGGTGCCGAACCGCTCCGCCCACCACGACGGCGGCGGCCCGGCCCAGGCAATCTGGGCGTTGCGGTCGCGGTCGTCGACGCCGCCACCCGGGAACACCATCACCCCGGCTGCGAACTCCATCGCCGAGTGGCGGCGCATCAAGAAGACGGAGATGCCACCTGGGTTGTCGCGGATCAGCATTACCGTCGCGGCGGGCCGCGGCGTCAGTGGCGGCGGGTCTTGCGGTGAAGTCATAACTGTCTCCGGTGGGCCGCGCGGGTGCGGGTGCGCCGGGCGAAGTAGCGCCCGTCGATCAAGTCGACGGTGATCGCCTGGCCGAACGCCGCCGATAGATTCTCGCTGGTCAGCACGTCGGTCAGCAAACCCGCCGCGACGACCTGTCCCTCCGACATCAGCATGCAGTGGCTGAAACCGGGCGGAATCTCCTCGACGTGGTGGGTGACCAGAACCAGCGCCGGAGCGTCGGGGTCGGCGGCCAGGTCGGTCAGCCGCGCCACCAACTCTTCGCGACCGCCCAGGTCCAGACCGGCGGCCGGTTCGTCGAGCAGCAACAGCTCGGGGTCGGTCATCAACGCGCGCGCGATCATGATCCGCTTACGCTCACCCTCCGACAGGGTCCCGTATACGCGGTCGGCCAGATGCTCGGCGCCCAGGCTTTCCAGCACGTCGATGGCCTGGTGGTAGTCGACGTCCTCGTAGCGTTCCCGCCACCGCCCGAGCACCGCGTAGCCGGCCGAGACGACCAGGTCGCGGACCACCTCGTGGTCGGGAATCCGTTGCGCCAGCGCCGAAGAACTCAAGCCCACCCGGGAGCGCAGCTCGGACATGTCGACGCGGCCGAGGCGCTCACCGAGCACAAAGGCGACGCCCGACGACGGATGCTCGGCGGCTGCGGCGATGCGCAGCAATGACGTCTTGCCGGCGCCGTTGGCACCGATGATCACCCAGCGTTCGTCGAGTTCGACCGACCAGCTCACCGGCCCAACAAGCATGTGCCCGTCACGGCGCAACGAAACGTCGGTGAAGTCGATCAGCAGATCCGGGTCGGCTGCGTCGACTCCAGTTTCGGGCACCCGACCATCGTGCCGTACCGCGACGCTGCGACGGCTGTCGGGTCGCGCGGCTACTCGGGTGGGATCTCGACGCGTCGCACCACGCCGTCGACCGCGTCGGCGGCCTCGATCTCGCCGCGCGTGACACCGAGCAAAAACAGCACAGTGTCCAAATACGGATGGCTCAGCGACGCGTCGGCGACCTCCCGCAGCGCCGGTTTGGCGTTGAATGCGATGCCCAATCCCGCGGCGGCCAACATGTCGATGTCGTTGGCGCCGTCACCGACCGCGACCGTCTGCTCCATCGGCACGCCGGCCTGATGCGCGAAGTCCCTCAGCGCCTTGGCCTTTCCGGCGCGGTCGATGACCGCGCCGAGGACCCGGCCGGTGATTTTGCCGTCGACGATTTCCAACTGGTTGGCGGCGACGAAGTCCAGCATCAGCTCGTGCGCCAGCGGGTCGATTACCTGCCGGAAGCCGCCGGAGACGACGCCCACGTGATACCCCAGCCGCCGAAGTGTTCGGATTGTGGTTCGCGCACCCGGAGTCAGCTCTAACTGTTCGCCGACCTCGTCGAGCACTTCGACGGGCAGACCGGCCAGGGTGGCGACCCGCCGGTGCAGCGACTCCGCGAAGTCCAACTCGCCGCGCATCGCGGCCTCGGTGATGGCGGCGACGGCGTCCTGGGCGCCGACCCGGGCGGCCAGCATTTCGATGACTTCACCCTGGATCAGCGTCGAGTCGACGTCAAACACGATCAGTCGTTTGGCCCGCCGGGACAGGCTGTAGTCCTCCAATGCCACGTCCACACCCGCGTCGGCGGCCACCCGCGTCAGCGCGGCCTGAAGCTGGCCGCCGACTCCCGGCGGCACCGAGACCCGCAGCTCCAGGCCCGTGACCGGATAGTCGGAGACGCCGCGGATGAGGTCGATGTTGACCCCCAGTGCGGCCACCGCCCGGGCGACCGCGCCGAACGCTTCGGCAGTGATCGGCCGGCCCAGCACCATGATGGTGTGCGTCGAGGGTTCCCGGATGATCGGCAGATCGTCGCTGCGGTCGATGCTGACGTCGAGGCCGACGCCGTGGATGGCCGCCTCGACTTCCGCCCGCAGCTCCTTGCCCTCGGCCACTTCCCGCGGAGCCGACACCAGGACACCCAAGGTGAGTCGCCCGCGGATCACCACTTGTTCGACGTTGAGCAGTTCGACCTTGTGGCCCGCGAGGACCTCGAAGAGCGCCGACGTCACGCCTGGCTTATCGACGCCGGTGACGGTGATCAGCGCCGACACCATGCGGGGTCTGGTCACCCCAGATTGCCGATGAGACGACCCATCAGCTGCGAACCTGGACGTCGTCCTGCCGGGCGACGTCTTTGTCGGAGGGACCGTGCGCCCGCCCCACATGCGCTTCGGCGCGAAGTCGTTCCACCATGTGCGGGTAGTGCAACTCGAAAGCCGGGCGCTCGGAACGGATCCGGGGCAGCTCGGTGAAGTTGTGCCGCGGCGGCGGGCAACTGGTGGCCCACTCCAGCGAATTGCCGTAGCCCCACGGGTCGTCGACGGTGACCACTTCGCCGTAGCGCCAGCTCTTGAAGACGTTCCAGACGAACGGAAGCATCGACACGCCAAGGATGAACGCCCCGATCGTGGACACGACGTTGTAGGGCTGGAATCCATCGGTGGGCAGGTAATCGGCGTAGCGGCGCGGCATACCGAGATCGCCCAACCAGTGCTGAATCAAGAACGTGGTGTGAAAACCGATGAACGTCAACCAGAAATGCAGCTTGCCCAGCCGCTCGTCGAGCAGCCGGCCGGTCATCTTCGGGAACCAGAAATACGTGCCCGCGAACGTGGCGAACACGATGGTCCCGAACAGCACGTAGTGGAAGTGCGCGACGACGAAATAGCTGTCGGTGACATGGAAGTCCAGCGGAGGGCTGGCCAGCAGCACCCCGGTCAGACCACCCAACAGGAACGTGAGCAAGAAGCCGACCGAAAACAGCATCGGCGTCTCAAATGTCAGTTGGCCCTTCCACATGGTGCCGATCCAGTTGAAGAATTTGATGCCGGTCGGTACCGCGATCAGATAGGTCATGAACGAGAAGAACGGCAGCAGCACCGCGCCGGTGGCGAACATGTGGTGCGCCCACACCGCGACCGACAACGCGGCAATCGACAACGTCGCGTAGACCAGCGTGGTGTAACCGAATATCGGCTTACGGGAGAACACCGGGAAGATCTCGGTCACGATGCCGAAGAACGGCAACGCGACGATGTAGACCTCGGGGTGCCCGAAGAACCAGAACAAGTGCTGCCACAACAGAACTCCGCCGTTGGCCGGGTCGTAGACGTGGGCGCCCAGGTGCCGGTCGGCGGCCAGCCCGAACAATGCCGCGGTCAGCAGCGGGAACGCCAGCAGCACCAGAATCGACGTCACCAGGATGTTCCAGGTGAAGATCGGCATCCGGAACATCGTCATTCCCGGGGCGCGCATGCAGACCACGGTGGTGATCATGTTGACCCCGCCGAGAATGGTGCCCAGACCGGCGACGATCAGTCCCATGATCCAAAAGTCGGCCCCCGGACCGGGCGAGTGGATGGCGTCGGTCAACGGCGTGTAGGCGGTCCAGCCGAAGTCGGCGGCGCCACCCGGGCTGATGAAACCGGCCATGCTGATCAGGGCCCCGAACAAGAACAACCAGAATGAGAAGGCGTTCAGCCGCGGGAACGCCACGTCGGGCGCGCCGATCTGCAGCGGCAGCACCAGGTTGGCGAAGCCGAACACGATCGGAGTCGCATAGAACAGCAGCATGATCGTGCCGTGCATGGTGAACAGCTGGTTGAACTGCTCGTTCGACAAGAACTGCAGACCCGGCGCGGCCAGCTCGGTACGCATCAGCAGCGCCAGCAGGCCACCGATGAAGAAGAAAATGAAGCAGGTGACCACGTACATGATCCCGATCATCTTGTGATCGGTGGTCGTGATCAGCCGGTAGACGAGGTTGCCTTTAGGGCCTGTTCGGGGCGGGTACGGACGACTCGCCTCGAGTTCTCCCAGCGGGGGCGCTTCGGTGGTCAAGAGCTCCTCCAAACGTCGGGCAGGGCAACTGGGATCAGTGGCTCTTGAGTCTAGCGTTCGACCGTGTCCGGTGAGCGACTGGTCCTACAAACTGTCGTACTCGGTTTGAAGGGGCGCTCGTCGTCGTCGAGCGCACGCCGCCGACGACAGCGAATCGGATGTTACCGTCGGACCCGTGCTGTTCAGGGGTGTGCGACCTGTCATGTTTGCTGCCGCTGCGACAGCGATTTCGGCCGCACTATGCACCGCGTGCACGACGGAGTCGCCCGGCGGCGGCTCGTCGGCGTCGTCGGTGATCACCAGCACCACCCAAATCGCCGGGGCCGGCGTTTTGGGCAACCAGCGGCGACCGGACGAGTCGTGCGCGCCGCAACCGGCTGAGCCGGATCCCGGGCCGCCGACCCGCACCGCGCACAACGCGGCGGGCGTGCAGCCCGATACGGCCCAGGTGCGCTCCGATCCGCAGCGCATCGTCGTGCTCTCCGGCGACCAACTCGACGCCCTGTGCGCACTGGGCCTGCAGTCGCGGATCGTGGCCGCCGCCCTGCCGGACGGCGCCTCGACCCAGCCGTCCTACCTGGGCACCGTCGTGCATCGGCTGCCGGGCGTGGGCGCCCGCAGCAGTCCCGACCTGGCGGCGATCGGGGCGGCCAGGCCGGATTTGATCCTTGGCTCGCAAGCGCTGACGCCGAAGTTGTATTCGGCGCTGGCCGCGATCGCGCCGACGGTGTTCACCGGGGCCCCGGGTGCGGCCTGGGAGGACAACCTGCGTGGGGTGGGCGCGG
>Ga0209655_10000047_pt1 | contig 42200 bp, 37 predicted proteins | sample BogFormECP03_OM2_FD_188236 | JGI IMG/M metagenome (GOLD analysis project Ga0209655, IMG submission 188236) | Bog forest soil microbial communities from Calvert Island, British Columbia, Canada - ECP03_OM2 (SPAdes) (version 2) | ecosystem: Environmental > Aquatic > Freshwater > Wetlands > Bog ...
GTCGGGGCCGGTGCCGTGATCAGGGCGGCGGTTCCCAGCCAGGCCGCGACGGCGGCCGCGGCCAAACCGGCGCCGGCGACGGCCGCCCGCGTCGAGCGGGGGAGACGGCCGGGACGGAGAGTGTGCGCAGCGCCCCGCCGGGACCGGTCCAGCCGCTGGGCGCGCAGCGTCGCGGCGATCCCGTCGAGGACCTCGGGCGCAACGTCTGGCGCCGACGCCGCATCGGTGCCCAGTTTGGCGATGTCGTGGCGGACCCGGTTCAGCGCGTCCATCGTCTGCCGGGCGTCCGGGTCGGCGCGGATTTGCTTGCGCATCCGGGCGGCGGTGTCGTCGTCGAGAAGACCTGCCTGCAGATCGGCGAGGGCCGCCACCGTCAGCGGTGGGTCGGCGCCCGCACCGTCGCTCTCACCCGGCCCAACTCCGTCCATCCGCCTCAGTGTCCGTCATCGGTAACCCGAACGCCACGCGCGGCCCGCGGGGCTAGCCCGCCGGGCGGTTGGGCGCGGTGTCGGTTTCCAGGTAGCCGAGGATCGCGGCAAGCCGGGCCCGGGCGCGGGCACAGCGACTCTTGACGGTGCCTTCGGCCACCCCGAGCATCGCAGCGGTGTCGGCGACCGAATAGCCATGCATGTCGACCGCCACCACCGCGGCGCGTTGTTCGACGGGCAGCCGCAGCAGCGCCCGATGCACCGCGATCGCCGTCTCGACCTGCGCGGTCCGGTCGGCGACCGGGTAGACGTCGTCGAGTGCGATGGTGAGATGAGCTTTGTTGCGGCGCAACCGGTCCAGGCATGCATTGACCACAATGCGATGGAGCCAGCTGCTGACTGCGGCGTCTTGTCGAAACGAGCCGGCACCGCGGTGCGCCGAGGCCATCGCGTCTTGCAGCGCGTCTTCGGCGTCTTCGGCGCTGCGGCTGGTCAGCCGGGCGACTCGGTGCAGTTGTCGGTGGTGGCGGTAGAACAACTCCTCGAAGGCATACGGGTCGCCTGCGACGTGGGCAGCCAGCAATTCGGCGTCGCTCCGTTGTTCATGAAGTTCCTGCCGAACCAGGCGCCCGAAGCCCACGGCCGGACAGTAACCAATCGGTGGCTACCCGGCACTTCACTCAACCGGGGCCAGTGCACTACGACGCGGCTTGGACGGTGATCTCGGAAAGGCCGGAGCGGCTATCCCCGTTGGTGGTCCCCAAGGTCGGAATCCACACCAGCAGGTACGACGTCGGCGCCGAGGCCTTGACCGGGATGCTGTTGTGGCCCGGCTTCATTGCCGCGGGCTGAGTCAGCGCGGTGGTGTCGTTCAGCTTGCCCGGTGTCGCCGTCGCCGATGAGCGGATCTGGATCTTCGTTCCGGTGCTGGCGAGGTCGAGGTTCACCGCACCCACCACGGTGGGTTTCGGCAGCTGCAGCAGCAAGCCGACACCGCTTTTGAAGGCCGGGAACGGGACGGCGTCGTGGTAGGTGTCGGTCTCCCACGCGGTCGCCGGGTTGCCGTCGATCGCCTGCGCGGCCTCGCCCGGATTGTCGGCCTCGCCGCCGGGGGAGAAGACCGTCGCGCCGACGGGCTTGACCAGGCTGCCCGCTGGTGCGCTGCCGCTGGCACTCGAACTCTCCGACGGCGCATTGAGGCCCAGCTGGTCCTTGTCCAGCCCACCGACGTCACCGAACATCCGGCTCAACACCGACGCCAGAACCAGTAGTGCCACCACGATGATGGCACCGCCGACCCCGATCCCGATCGTCACGGCGCGGCGGCGACGGACACGTGCCTGCGCGTCTTCCAGCCCGGGCGTGCGGCTTCGGCCCGGGCGTGCGGGTGCGGGCGGCGGGTCCGGCAGAGGGCTCAGCAGCTCGGTGCGGTCGGCCACCGCGGTCGCCTGCTGCAGCAAATTCAAAAGTGTTGCGGCGCTGCGGATCCCACCGTCGCCCTGGATCGAGTGAGTTGCAGCTGCGGAAATCTGGAAGGGGATTGCGCGGTCGATCGAACCCGGTTCGACGGGCTGGCCGGCCGCATCGCGTGGCGCCGGCGCCATCCCGCTGCGTTCCCCGGATTCCGCCAGCGGCCACCGGTTGACCAGCAGCGCATACAGCGCGGCGCCGATACCGCGGACGTCGTCCTCGGGGGTGGCTTCCGGCGTGGTGGCGGGGAAGGCCAGCACCACGTCGCCTTCGACGCTGACCCGCACCCGGCTGGGATGGTCGATGGAAAGCGCCACGCCGGCGTGGTGGGCGGCCTCCGCGGCAGCCGCCAGGGTTTGCATCGCACGGGCGGCGCCAACGGCGGATGGCGAGGTGTTGGCCACCTCCTGCAGCGAGCCGCCGCGGATCCATTCGGCAACGACCAGGCCGCCGGTGCCGGTGTGCACGACGTCGAGAACCCGGGCGATCCCGAGTTTGTCGACGCGGCTCAGCCGCATCGTGCGAGACAGGATCTCGCGAACTTCCTCGTCGGGCAGCGCCCCGTCCGGGTCGACGAACGTCAGCGAAACCTGCCGATCCAACGCCGTGTCGAGCGCCTGCCAGAACTGCAGGTGCGGCGCTCCGCCGTGGAAGACCAAGAGCCGGTAGCGACCGCGGGCGATGCTGGCGCCGGGAACAAGGTGCGAGTCATCCTCGGCCGGCGGCGGCTCCGCAGCCGGTTCGCGCGGTGCGTCGAACTCGCCATTGGACCGGGTCGGTACCGGTGCCGGCACGGCTCCGACCTGAAGATCGGGCGGCACGTCGGGCTGGAAATCGTCGACGGCCGGTGACGAGGACGATGCGGGCTGCCGGGGTGGCTCGGTTTCGGAGACAGCTTTGGCTGACGTGCTGTCCGATGGGCCGTCGGTCATCCCCGGTCCTTTCCGCATCTCCTCCCCAGCGACATGCTCCGGAAGCCCCCGCCACACGGGCTGGCGTACCGGATGCCCCCCTGGCGTAGTCGAATTCCTCTGCTCAGGGTACGTGAAGTGATCGGGGCGTAACAGCTGATCGGGCACGCCGGGACCGCGGGGAGCGGCGTTCATCGAGGTGCCGGGACGGGGTGGAGACGGTGGGCGAGGGGGGACCCGGCCGGCTGATGCGGGCATCGCCCGCTTGCGGGCGGGCGCCGCGGCGGGACGGGCACCGATGCGGCGGCGGATCGCGCTCAGCGCCGCCTGAGCCTCGGGCACCTGTGCCCGTAGCATCACGGCGGCCACGATCGGCACCATGATCACCGCCAGCACAAACAACCGCAACAGCGAACCGGCACCGCCGCCGTAGGCGGTGAGCCGCTGCAGCCCCATCAGCTGGTCCACCACGTGCGCGATCAATCCGGCCAGCAATGAGGCGGTGATTGTGACCAGAATCGTCCGCACCTCGGCGGCGCCGAGCAGATGGCCACGGGCGGGCCGCAGCGCGTTGCGCAGCAGGTAGTAGCCGACGATCGCGCCGGCCAAAAATCCCAGGCCGTTGGCCAATCCGAGGTATCCGGCGACCAGGTCGGGGTTGTCGGTGATGCGCGGCGCGAGCAGCGAGGCGGCGATCTTGACGGCCGTGATGACGACGATGATCACGATCGGTATCCACGGTTGCTCGCGGGCGTAGAAGACCCGCAGCTCCAGCAGCACGATCGAGTACGGGATCAACGTGAACGCCGACAACGCGATCGCCGTGCCCAGGTAGCCGGCGTCGACGTCACCAAAATGGCCGTAGGCGAACAGCGCGCTGCCGATCGCCGGCCCGCCGACGGTCATGAATGCCACCGTCGGGATCAGGGTGATCATCGTCAATCGGGTGGCCAGCGACAGGTCGGCCAGCACCGCCGGGGTGTCGTCGGCGGCCGCGTTGCGACTCAGCCGCGGCATCACCACGGTCAGCACCGTCACGCCGATCATGCCGAACGGCAGCATCAGCACCAGCCAGGTGTAGTTGTAGATGGCCGGGCCGGAAGCGGCTGCCGTGCTGGCGATCTGGTTGGTGACGATCAGGCCGATCTGGCTGATCAGCACATAGAAGACCATCGCGGCGGCCATCGCCCCGAAGCGTTTGAGCCGGTCGTCGATTCCCCACAGCGGGCGAAGGCTGATGCGCTGACGCCGGATCGTGAGCAGCAGCACGACGGTCTGGGCGACCACCCCCAACGTGGTTCCGATACCCAGCACCAGCAACTTGGCGTTGCCCATCTGCACCGGGTCCACGGACAGCTGCCCGGGTGTCGCCAGGTAGGCGCCCAGCGTGGCGATCGCGACGACGTTGTTGATGACGGGCGCCCACGCGGGCGGCCCGAACACGTTGCGGGTATTCAGGATCGCCATGAACACCGAGGAGAGGCCGTAGAAGATCACCTGCGGCAACAGCAGGTAGGCGAATGCCGTGGTGAGCGGCTCGTTGACCTGGGGGTCTCGGCCCAGCATCAGCTGCACCAGCAGCGGGGCGGCGGCTACCGACAGCAGCGTGGTCGCCAGCAGCAGGGTGGTGGCCAGCGTCACCAGGCGGCGTACGAACGCCACGCCGCCGTCGGCGTCGTCCTTCTCGGCGCGGGCCAGCACCGGTACGAAGATCGCGGTGAACGTCGCCTCCAGCACCAGCGCGGCAACCAGGTTCGGCAGCTGGTTGGCCACCGAGAACGCGCTGGACAGCGCCGCACCCAGGATCGCGGCGAGGATCACGATCCGGGCAAAGCCGGTGATCCGGCTGACCAGGGTCGCGAACGCCATCCCCCACGACCGCGACACCAGCGCGGCGTCGGACAGCTCCGGACGGGCGGGCGGCGTTGTGCCGTGCGACGACACCAGCCCGGTCGGTGGCAGTGGCCCGGTGGGCGGTCCCGGCCGGTGTGGTCGGCGCCGGCGCGGGCCGGATGGCCGCAGGGGCGGCTGGACCGGCGGCGGTACGGGCCGGCCGGCGCTACTCATACGCGGTGCTCTTCGTCGACGGCTGGTCTTTGTCGGCGGGCGGTGCCACGGCGGGCGGCGCGTCGGAGGGATCCGGACGATCCAAGTCGGCGGGGTCCGGCTGGCCACGGAACCGGTGCCACAACCGTCGCCCGGCGAGCGCCACCAGCACCGCCGCCGCGCTCAGCGTGATCAAGAACAGCACCTTGCCGTAGGCGTTGGAGTGCACCGACAGCCGCACCGGCTCGCCCAGCGGCACACCGGCCGGAGTGCGCAACGTGGCGTCGATGGCGACGCGCTGGGTGAAGTTCACTTCGATCGGGACCCGCAGCGGGAGGTAACCCGGCGGCATCTCGAGTTCGCCGAGATCGGTCACCTGCATACCGGGCGGGGCCTCGACGTGCAGCCGAACCCGGATCGGCACGGCCAGCCCGTTGTGCAAGGCCAGGGGGAGTGGGCTGTGCTCGGTGGCCAGCGTGTACGACCCGGTCGGCTTGACGATGGTGACCGCACCGAACAAGTCATCGATCGCGGTGCCGACGATCTCCAGCCGCTGGTGCGCCAGACCGTTGCGGGTGTCGGGCCGGTCAGCCTGGCTGACGGCGCGCAGCATGTCCTCGCGCAGCGGCGCGGTGTAGCTGACACCGTTCAGCCCGGTACGCGGATCGGTCGTCAACGCCGCCGTCAGCTCCCACAGCCGGCCCACCTGGTCAGCAATCGTTGCGACGACGCGGTTATCGAACCGGCCGCGTTCGCCTGCGTCGACGCCGGGGAGTTGCTGCGTCCCGGTGATCGCCGGGGTGGCCGAGGCGTCGGCGATCAGCGCCGGCAGCGGCCGTGGCACCGCCAGGCCGGAGCGGATCGCGGTCGCCAGCGTGGTCAGGATGGCGCCCGCGTCCTCGGAGCGCAGTTTCCAGTTGGTGGGCGGCAGCAGGATCTCGGCGCGCGGTGCGACGCCGGGCTGCAAGGTTCGCCACAGCATCGAGCCGAGTGCGTCCTGACGGCGAGCGATGTCGGAGTCGTGCTGTAGCCGGACCGCGAGCGCGGCGTTCAGATAAGGCGGCGCGACAGGATCAGAGCCGGTGGCCGCGAAGGCAGCGCCGACGGCAGGGTCGAACGGCGCGACCACCACCTGCGCAGACAGCCGCCGCGGGGTGGTGGTCACCGGCGCCGGCGCGGCGTTGGCGGAGTCTTCTGTCGACGAGTCGGCGGCGGCGATCACCACGGTGTTGGCGTTCGCGTTCAACAGGTCCACGGTTCGGCGGGTCAGCGAACCGTCGGGGATGAGGGTGGCGCCGCGGACCGTGGTGATGCCGAGGATTTGGTCGACGATGTCGGCGGCGGAGCTGGTGGCGATCGCGCTGAGCCCGGCGTCGCCGACGCGCTGCACGGCGTCGAGGTCGGCTTGCGCGTAGGGCAGCGGGGCCACACACATCCGGTGCGCCAGCGTGCGCAACCGGTTTAACCAGTTGACCGCCGCGGCCTGCCCGGTTCCCGGGTGCGTCGGCGTCCCCGGTTGTTCGGGTGCGCCGGGGACGCCATCAGCGACCACATAGCCGCCGGTCATCGCGTTGACGGTGACCAGCAGGTCCGGGTCGACGGCCAGGCACATCGAGCGGCTGACGGCGCCGTCGGGGTCGACGTCGCGGCTGGTCGCGAACTCGGCGGCGGCCAGCAGCACGTCGAGTCGGCCGCCGCCGGCCAGCGCCGTCGCCAGCTCGTCGTCCATCAACCGGACCGGAATTGTGCCGCCCGGTACGCCGGGCGTCAGCCGCGGCCGGTCGGCCAGCGGCCACAGCATGGTGATCGGCACGGGTTTGGAAATATCGGGCGCTACGCCAGCGCCCGCGCCGCTCATCGCGCCGCCGGAGCTGTCCAGCGGATCCGGTGGTACGCCGACCACCGGCAGCAGGAACCGGGCGTCGTCGAGTCGTGCGGGCTCGCCGTAGTCGGGCGTTCCGTTGGCGTTGACCAGCAGCGGGTAGACGCCGGGCCCGCCGATCGCCAGCGAAGGTTTGCTCAGCGAGCGGACCGGGGCGGACAGCGAGAAGCCGACTCGGTGGCCGCGCTGCAACTCACTGGAGACCGTCAGGAAGTCGGCAACCGGCTCGTATTGGTCGGTATTGCCGTCGAGGTTGGTGCGCAGCCCGGGCGAGGTGCCCACCTCGGCGGCGCGCTCGAGGCGGACCATGACGTCGCGCACTGGACGGTCACCGACGTTGGTCGCGGTTCCGGTGACGGTGACCACGGGCTCGCTGGTCGTGGTGACCATCTGCGGGGTCACCTGATCGATTCGGACCTGGACGAATGGAGTGGCGCCGGGCTCGCCCGCGGCGGCGCGCGGCGCGGCGGCGGGCAGCGCGAACGCACCGGTAAAGCCCATCAGGATGCCGACCACCACGGCCAGGCGCCACACGGCGGCCCACCCCAGCCGCAGCGCGACTACAGCGCCGCTCACCCGCGCAAGCGGGTGGTGCACCCACCTCATTGCTTCGTTTTGCATCGTCGTCGGGCTTCTACCGCGATGGCCCCTAGGGGCCGGGTCCGCGACCATTCTTCCGCCCCCGTACCGACTCGTCGGGCCGACGGTTTCGGGTGCGCGAATGAGTCTGCGGCCGTCGCCGCGGCGAGGTGGGCGGCAGCGGCGGCAGCGCGGCCGGGCCGTCGGTCTGCAACTTGTCGATCAGTTCGTCGGCCACCTCGGCCAGCTTGCGTTCATCGGCGTAGGCCAGCCGGGACGGCAGCTCGTTGATCGGCACCCAGGCCACCTCGGCGACCTCGACGTCGTCGTCGGACAACTCTCCACCCGAGCAGCGCATTAAATAATGGTGCACGGTCTTATGCACCCGCCGCCCGTCGGTGACGAACCAGTAGTCGATGCGGCCCAGCGCCGCCAGCACGCTGCCCTGGATTCCGGTCTCCTCGGCGACTTCGCGGATCGCGGTCTGCTCGGCCGTCTCACCGAGCTCGATGTGGCCTTTGGGCAGCGACCACAGCATCCGGCCGCGCCGGTCGACGCGGCCGATGAGCGCCGCAACCTGCTCCTCACGCGGCCGATCGATATTGTCGATGACCAATCCACCGGCCGATGTTTCGTGCACAGTGCGCAGCCGCTCCACGCCGCGGCGTGTGGAACCGGACCGGGCCGGCTTGTCCGCGCCGGCCGGCGCTTTGCCGTCGATCGTCCCATTGTCGGTGTGGCTCTGGCCGGATCCGGCACTGCGGCGACCACGACGCCGCCCCCGGCGTCGACGTGGTTGCGCTTTTTCGCCTTCCGACACCTAAGCGATGGTAGCTGGCGTGCTAAGACGCTCCTTGCCGCACTCGCCGGTCGTGTGCTGCCCGACTACTCTCTCCACGTGCCGGAAACCACCGACGATGCGGAGCTGCTCACCGCGGCCGCGGTTGCCTTGAACAGGTACGCTGAATTCCTGCGCGAGTTCGGCTCAGTGTTCGCTGCAACCGGCCACGAGCTGTACCTTGTCGGCGGCGCAGTGCGGGATGCGCTGCTGGGCAGGTTGACGTTGCTCTCCGATTACGATTTCGCCACCGATGCCCGCCCCGATGAACTGCTGAAGCTGCTGCGGCCTTGGGCAGATGCGTTGTGGGACACCGGAATCGAATTCGGCACCGTAGGTGTTGGCAAAGGCGAGGCCCGCCTAGAGGTGACGACGTTCCGTGCGGACCGCTACGACCGGGTGTCACGCAACCCGGAGGTGCGTTTCGGCGACTCGTTGGGCGACGATCTGGTGCGCCGCGACTTCACCGTGAACGCGATGGCGGTGCGCATCACCCCGGCCGGGCCGAGCGAATTCGTCGATCCGCTTGGCGGTTTGGCCGCGCTGCGGGCCGGTGTGCTGGATACCCCGGCGGCCCCGTCGGAATCGTTCGGCGACGACCCGCTGCGGATGCTGCGCGCGGCCCGTTTCGTTTCGCAACTGGGCTTCACAGTCGCCCCGCGGGTGCGCACGGCGATCGAAGAAATGGCGCCGGAGCTGGGCCGGATCACCGTCGAGCGGGTGGCGGCGGAGCTGGACAAGCTGCTGCTGGGCGACGACCCGTGCGCCGGCATCGAGTTGGTGGTGCAGACCGGGATGGGCGACGTGGTGCTGCCCGAGGTCGGCGGCATGCAGATGGCGATCGACGAGCACCACCAGCACAAAGACGTCTACCAGCATTCGCTGACGGTGCTGCGCCAGGCGATCGCCCTGGAAGACCCCCTTCCAGACGGGGGCCCCGACCTGGTTCTGCGCTGGGCGGCGCTGCTGCACGACATCGGCAAACCTGGCACCCGCAAGCATGAGCCCGACGGCGGAGTCAGCTTCCACCACCACGAGGTGGTGGGCGCCAAGATGACGCGAAAGCGGTTGCGGGCGTTGAAGTATTCCAAACAGATGGTCGACGACATATCGCAGCTGGTGTACCTGCACCTGCGATTCCACGGTTACGGCGAGGGCAGGTGGACAGACTCGGCGGTGCGCCGCTATGTCACCGACGCGGGACCGTTGTTGCCGCGGCTGCACAAGTTGGTGCGGGCCGACTGCACCACCCGCAACAGGCGGCGGGCCGCCCGGTTGCAGACCGACTACGACAATCTCGAGGCCCGCATCGCCGAACTGGCCGCCAAGGAGGACCTGCAGCGGATCCGGCCCGATCTGGACGGCAACGAGATCATGGAATTGCTGGGCATCCCGCCGGGTCCGCAGGTGGGGGAGGCGTGGAACTACCTCAAGGAATTGCGGTTGGACCGTGGGCCGCTGACCCGGGATGAGGCGACGGCCGAGCTGATGACCTGGTGGAACTCCCGCGGGAACCAGTAGTGGTCCGGCGGCGTCGGACTTGGCATGGAGTACTGCTTGGGCGACGGCGACGGCACGGCCACGATCTGGGAGCGCGGCCCGGATCTCGACCTGGACGGGGACGGCCGCCTGGATGCGGTCGGTCTGGATTTCGACGGCGACGGGCTGGCCGATGACGCACTGGCCGACCTCGACGGCGACGGTATCGCCGACCACGTCGTGCTGGATCTCGACAACGACGGCATCGCGGAGAGCTACTTCACCGACGACGGCTCGGGGACCTGGGCGGTTGCGGTGAGCCCGCCCCGGCCCGGCCAGCCGCAACTGCGCTGGTTGGGGCTCGACGGCGTCGAGCACACCGGCGGCCCGCTGGTGGATTTCGATGGTGACGGCCGGGCCGAGGACCGACTGCTCGACAGCGACGGCGATGGGCTGGCCGACCGCGCGATCTCCACCGGCGACAACGGCGTGACGGGTTACGTCGACACCGACGGCGACGGACGGTGGGACGTCAAGCTGACCGACACCGACGGCGACGGCACCGCCGATGCGGCCAGCGCGTTGCAGCCGAAACCGTAGGTCCCCGTTCAGGTTTAAGCTGCCAGCGACGGTACGGCGACGTTGTGGCAATGCAGGCCAGGTATCGATCTGCGCGGGAACGGCCGACTGGACACGGCCAGTTGGATTTCGATGGCGATGGGCTGAGGGATGACGCCCTGGCCGACCTCGACGTGAACGGCATTGCCGGCCGCAACGGACAGTGGGAGCTCAAGCTTGGCGACACCGACGGCACTCATGATGCCGCCAGCGCGCCGAAGCCTGAAACGTAGGCGCCCGTTGAGGACACCGGCGCGGTACTGTGACGCCCCGTGACGTCTCTGATGGCTGAAGTCGCCAGCTTTGCCGGCTGCTTCGACCCGCCTCAGATTCTTCTCTGCGGTGCGTCTCCCGACGCTGCACGAAGGACCCGTCCAATCCCGGAAGGAAAACTACCAGTGGACGCCGACATCCTCCGCCACTGCACGGCTGGCGCCCCGATTCTCCCGGCGCCACAAGCCGCCGGTCCCGTCGGGACCCACTGATGGACGTGGAGCACTCACTTCCCGACCAGGTGAGCGGTGCGCTTGAAGAGATATTGCGCGACGACCTCAACGTCGACATCAGCCGAGTGACCCGGGAGTCCCGGCTGGTGGATGATGTCGGGCTGGACTCGGTGGCCTTTGCGGTGGGCATGGTGGCGATCGAGGACAAGCTCGGGGTGGTGATCAACGAGCAAGAGCTGCTGACCTGCGACACCGTCGGCGATCTGGAGCGCGTCATCCGGTCAAAGGTCGCGGTCGCTCCGTGACCGTGCTGGCGGCCGCGCTGGCCGCGGCCATGAACGCGTCGGCCCACGACCTGGTGGTCTTCGACCGGGATACCGAAAGCTGGATCCGCCATCCGTGGCCGGAAGTGCAGGTCCGCGCCGAAAGCGTCGCCGCCCGCGTCCTCGCTTTAGCGCAACCCGGCGCCGTCGGGCTGGTGGGCGAGCCGACCGCCGATTTCGTCGCCGCCATTCAGGGCGCGTGGCTGGCCGGCCAGAGCGTGTCGATCTTGCCCGGCCCGGTCCGCGGCGCCGACCCGCAGCGCTGGGCGCAGTCCACGGTGACCAGGTTCACTGGGATCGGGGTGCGCACCGTTTTCAGCCACGGACCGGCGCTGGAACTGCTGCGATCGGCAGCCGGGCCGCTGCCGGTACTCGACGTTGGCACCGCTGCGCGGGGTCAGCGCTCGGCCAGCCTGGCTGCGGTCGCCGGGGCCGCTGGCACGCCGGCGGTACTGCAGGGCACCGCGGGGTCCACAGGCATTCCGCGGACCGCGCGGCTGTCCCCCGAAGCAGTGTTGAGCAACCTGAACGGCCTGCTCGCCGCCTTCGGCGTCAAGGCCGCCGACGGCGACGTGGGGTGTAGCTGGTTGCCGCTGTACCACGACATGGGGCTGACGTTTTTGTTCAGCGGGGCGCTGGCCGGCGCTCCGATGTGGCTGGCGCCGACCGTGGCGTTCACTGCGTCTCCGTTTCGTTGGCTGACTTGGCTGCACGACAGTGGTGCGACGATGACCGCTGCCCCGAACACCGCCTACAACCTGATCGGCAAGTACGCCCGTCGGGTCGCCAAGGTCGACCTGGGCCGGGTACGGGTGGCGATCAACGGCGGGGAACCGGTCGATTGCGCTGCGATGCAACGGTTTGCGACCGAGCTCGGCAAGTTCGGTTTCGACGCGCGGGCGGCCACCCCGTCGTACGGCCTCGCCGAAGCCACCTGTGCGGTGACGACTCCGCGCGCGGGTACCGGTCTGTGCTATGACGAAGTCCGGCCCGCGACAGGCGACTCCGGTGAGTCGATGCGCCGCCACGCAATCCTGGGCGAAGCGATCCCCGGCATGCAGGTGCGGATCGGCGCGGTGCAAGAGCAGTCCGCCGAGCTCATCGACCGCGAAGTCGGCGAGATCGAGATCCGCGGCGCGTCGATGATGTCGGGGTATATCGGGGAACCCGCGCGAGAGCACGAAAGTTGGTTCAAGACAGGCGATTTAGGCTACTTCGCTGACGGTGGCCTGGTGGTGTGCGGGCGGGCGAAGGAGATCATCACGATCGCCGGCCGCAACATCTTCCCCACCGAGGTCGAAGGCGTCGCCGCCGAAGTCCGTGGCGTCCGTGAGGGTGCGGTGGTGGCGGTCGGCACCGATGAAGGAGCGACGAGGCAGGGCCTGGTGATCACCGCCGAGTTCCGTGGCCCCGACGAGTCCGGGGCGCGCAGCGAGCTGGTGGCCCGGGTGGCGTCGGCGTGCGGCGTCGTTCCATCCGAGGTGGTGTTTGTCGCGCCCGGGTCGCTGCCCCGCACGTCGTCGGGCAAGCTCCGGCGCCTCGAGGTGAAGCGCAACCTGGCGGCCCCGCACCTGACCGAGGCCACGTGACCGATCCGGCCACCCTGGGCATCGACGAGTACCGCGCGCTGCTCGACGACGTGTTCGACCGGCAGATCGTCGAGTGGACCGCGGAAGCCGAAGCCAGCGAGCGGTTTCCGCGCAAACTGATCGAACACCTCGGCCAAAGCGGGGTATTCGCGCACAAGTGGGGCGACGGGCAGCACCCCGACGTGGCCAAGCTCATCGCTCTCGCGTTCGCGCTGGGCCGATTGGGTTCGGCGGGTATCGGTGTCGGAGTCAGCCTGCACGATTCGGCGATCGCGATCCTGCGCCGGTTCGGTCGGTCCGATTATCTGAAGGCCATCTGCGAGCAGGCGATCCACGGCGAGGCCGTGCTGTGCATCGGCGCCTCCGAGGAGTCCGGCGGTTCGGACCTGCAGATCGTCGAGACCGAAGTGCGTTCGGCGCGAGACGGATTCGAGGTTCGCGGAGTCAAAAAGTTCGTCTCGCTGTCACCTATCGCGGACCACATCATGGTTGTGGCGCGGGGTGTGGATCACGACGAAAACAGTCGGCACGGCAACGTGCTGGTGATCGCGGTTCCGACCTCGCAGACCGATGTCCAGGAGCCGTACCGGAAGGTCGGGGCCGGCCCGCTGGATACCGCTGCGGTACACATCGACACCTGGGTGCCCGCGGATGCGCTCATCGCGCGTCCGGGCACGGGTCTGGCCGCGATCTCGTGGGGGCTGGCGCACGAGCGCATGTCCATTGCGGGGCAAGTCGTTTCAGGGTGTCAACGGGTACTCGGCATCACCCACGCCCGGATGGTGAACCGCCGCCAATTCGGCGCCACCCTCTTCGAACACCAGGCGCTCCGCATGCGCGTCGCCGATCTGCAGGCACGCGTCGATCTGCTTCGACACGGGCTCAACGGAATTGCCGCGCAGGGCCGCCTCGACCTGCGTGCGGCGGCGGCGGCGAAGGTCACCGCGGCACGGCTTGGCGAAGAGGTGCTGTCGGAGTGCATGCACATCTTCGGCGGCGCCGGCTACCTGGTGGATGAGACGCCCCTCGGCCGATGGTGGCGCGACATGAAGCTGGCCCGGATCGGCGGCGGCACCGACGAGGTGCTCTGGGAACTGGTGGCCGCGGCGATGAAGCCCGATTACGACGGCTACGCCGAGTTGATCGGCGAGCGCCCAGAATAAGTCTCCGGCCGGGGCAACGCGTATAAAGCCATCCGACGATTGCTCATGTCGTGCTCGCCGAGAAACGTGCAGCCGGTGAACTCGCATAACCGCCGCGCCCCTTTGTTGCGATGGTCAGGGTCGAACATGATGCGGCGACAACGCGGTTCGAGCTCGAAGATGCTGGCGACGATGCGCGGCAGCAGAAACGGGCCAAGTCCCTTGTTGACGATCGTCAATTCGGCGATGGCCGCGTGCAGCCCGATATCGTAGGGATCAGCCTGATACCGGGTGGCGATGGAATCCTTTGCCGCTCTGTATACTTCGACGTATCCGCCGTCCTGGCCGTGCATGCTGCCGATGAACGGTCGAGAATAGTTGCCGTCGAGCTGCGCACGCAGGTATGCGCGCCAGCGCGCCGCCGCCCAAGCGGACTCCCACGTTTCGGCCAGATGCGGCATGTTCATCCACTGGGCGATCATGTCGGCGTCGGCGTCAGGATCGACGAGACGAAGCGCGTACGGCTCGGTCAGTATCGGCGTGGGTGGCGGCGGGGCGTTGCGGACTTCGTCGGAAAGCCCGTCGGTCAGCTCCCGCGGCAGGATCGGGCCGGCTTCAGTCATGTCGAGCGGCGAGCCTACCGGAGTGAGCAGAGCGGCAGGGACCTTCCGTTACCGCCCTGAGCCGGGCGGCCCGGCAAACGCCTGGGCGATCTGGAGCCACTTCCGCGCGTCGTCGCCCTCTGCCGTCACGTCGAGATCACGCAACGCGCGCCGCTGGGTGACCAGAAAGCAGAAGTCCTCGGCACCGCCGGAGACTCGCTGCGCCGCGTCGGCCGGGCCCCACGACCAGGTGCCGCCGTCGGGGGCGTGTAGCTCGACACGAAACGGCTCGGTGGGCGCGGGCAGCCCGTGGACGGCGAAGGCGTAGTCGCGGGTGCGCACTCCGATGTGGGCGACGGAACGCAGCCGTGCGGTCGGTGCACGGGTGACGCCCAGGGTGTCGGCGACGTCGAGTCCATGCGCCCAGGTCTCCATCAGTCGCGCCGTCGCCATCGACGCGGCGCTCATCGGCGGCCCGAACCACGGTAGTTTGCGGCCGTCGGGAACCGTCAACAGCGCGTCGTGCAGGCGCGTGCGGGTGAGCCGCCAGTCGGCGAGCAACTCGGCCGGCGGGGTCGCGGCAAATTCATTGGCGGCCGCCTCGACGAAGCCGATCGGGTCGGCCGCAGCGGTTTCCAGCAGTCCGGCGAACGCCGCCTCGTCGATGATCGCCGTCAGCGAGCCGCGGTCGGTCCACAGCAGGTGCCCGATCTGGTGCGCAATGGTCCAACCCTCAGCGGGCGTCGGCGCGGCCCAGCGATCCTCGGCAAGCGGCGCGACCAGCGCATCGAGCTCGTCGCTTTCGGCGCGCAGGTCGGCCACGATCTGTTGCACGGCGGCCATCTGTGTACCTTAACGATCCCCGGCCGGCTGGCCGCGGCGGCCGACGATGCTGTGCGCGGCGAGCCCGCATAGGTAGAGCACGGTCCCGGCCAACACCAATGCGGGCGAGTGGCCGTCCTGCGGGACGACGGCCGCCGCCGCCGTGATCGCGCCGATGAACGCCAGCCAGAACAGCGAATCCTGAACGGCGAACACATGTCCGCGCAGCGCATCGTCCACATCGACCTGAATCGCGGTGTCGGCGCAAAGCTTGACTACCTGGCCCGCCGCGCCCAGGAGGAACCCGCACACCACCATCACCGCCAGCTGCAGACCGGCCCCGGCGAGCTGGACCGCGGCGGCAATCGCCAATGCCCCGTTCGCGGTGGCGCAGCGGCCCCAGCGGCGCACCGCGGGCGGGGTCACCACATTGGCCAGAAAGGATCCGGTGCCGGTGGCGGCCAAGAACAACATCGCACCGCCCAGCGCGCCGACAGATGCGGCGCCGCCGTTGCGCACCAGCAGCAACACCACCAGGGTGTTGAGGCCGAACACCATTCGGTGCGCTGCCAACCCGGAAAGGGTGGCGGCGACGGTGGGACGCTGCCGCACGGTGCGGATGCCGTGCATCCAACCGGTGATCACCGCGTAGACGACCGATCCGTGGATCGCCCGCCGGGTGTGGTCGGGACCCAGCACGTGGGCGCCGAATCGCCATGACAGCAGCAGCGCAATCAGCATTGGAATGGTGACCAGCAAGATGATCGATGCGGCCCCGGTGTCGCCGGAACCGAACAGGCGGCGGGGTATCAGCATGAAGGTTGCGCCGAGGAATGCGGCGATCGCACCGGTCGCCGACGCGATCGAGTTCATCGTGACGACCTGTTCGCGGGGCACCACATGAGGCAGGGCGGCCGACAGGCCCGAGGAGACGAACCTGGCCAGGCCGTTGACGACTAGCGCGCCGCACAGCACCAGCACGTTGCCGGTGCCGACGGCCAGACAGACGCCGACCAGGGCCACCGACACCAGCCGGCCCAGGTTGGCGCCGACCAGCACCAGCCGACGGTCCCAGCGGTCCATCAACGCGCCGGCGAACGGACCCAGCAACGAGTAGGGCAAGAACAGCACCGCGAAGGCACCGGCGATCGCCATCGGGCGCGCGGCCCGCTCGGGATTGAAAAGCAACGCCCCGGCCAGACCGGCCTGGAAGAGGCCGTCGCCGAACTGGCTTGCGGTACGCAGCTCCAGCAGCCGCCAGAAGTCGGGCAGGCTGCGCACCGAGCGCCACACGGCGACGGGTGCGCGCGTGTGAGTCACCGAACCTACTTCCGGTAATCGCAGACCGGGCCTCCGGACCCTGTTAACAACAGTACAAATATCGCGGAGCGCGCTGCTTGTTCACGACAGCGGCCCCACCTGGATGCCATGATGGAGGCGTGGCGCAGCCCGAGGACCCGGAGGACTTTATTGCCCCCGCCGCGCATCGTGTGCGAGCGGGCACTTTGCTTTTGGCTAACACGGATCTGCTCGAGCCGACGTTCCGCCGCAGCGTGATCTACATCGTCGAGCACAACGACGGGGGCAGCCTGGGCGTGGTGCTCAACCGGCCCAGCGAGACCGCGGTCTACAACGTGTTGCCGCAGTGGGCCAAGCTGTCGGCGAAACCGAAGACCATGTTCATCGGGGGGCCGGTGAAGCGTGACGCGGCGCTGTGCCTGTCGGTGCTGCGGGTGGGCGCCGAGCCGGACGGCGTGCCCGGGATGCGACACGTCGCAGGCCGGATGGTGATGGTCGACCTGGACGTCGAGCCCGACTCGATCGCCCCGCTGGTGGAGGGAGTGCGGATCTTCGCGGGGTACTCCGGCTGGACGATCGGTCAGCTCGAGGGTGAGATCGAGCGCGATGACTGGATTGTGCTGTCGGCGTTGCCATCTGACGTTCTGGTCCAGCCCCGGGTGGATCTGTGGGGGCGGGTGCTGCGGCGCCAGCCGCTACCGCTTTCGCTGCTGGCCACCCATCCGATCGACATCAGCCGCAACTAGGCCGGCGCCTGATCGCGGGACAGTCGGCTGGCAATCACCGAGCACACCACCAGCTGTATCTGGTGAAAAATCATCAGCGGCAACATGATCACCCCGACAGTGGCGGGCGGGAAGAACACCAGCGCCATCGGAAGACCTGACGCCAAGCTCTTTTTCGAGCCGCAGAACAGCAGCACGATCCCGTCGCCGCGGTCCAGCCCGGCCAATTGACCGATCAGCCAGGTGAATAGCAGCACCGCCAGCAACAGCGCGGTGTCGACGACGGCGACGACGACCAGTTGCCACGGATCGACGCTGAGCCAGATGCGTTCCACCATGCCGATCGAAAACGCCGTGTACACGATCAGCAGGATCGATCCGCGGTCGACGGCTTTGGTCAGGAGCGAGTGCCGGGTAATCCAGCCGGCGATCCACGGCCGCATCAACTGACCGAGCACGAACGGCAGCAGCAACTGCAGCACGATGTCGCGAATCGCGGTGGCGTCCGTACGAGCGGCGCCGGTGGTGTCCATCAGCAACACGACCAGCAACGGCGTCAGCGCCACCCCGACGATGTTGGACAGCGAAGCACTGACCAACGCGGCCGAGACATTGCCCCGCGCAATCGATGTGAACGCGATAGAAGACTGCACGGTCGACGGGACCAGACACAAGAACAGCAGACCGTTGTAGAGGTCGAGGTTCAGCAGCCAGGGCACCAGCCCACGCGCGGCCAGTCCAAGCACCGGGAAGACCACGAACGTGGTGGCCAGCACCAGCAGATGCAGCTGCCATCGTTTGACGCCCTGCCATGCCTGCTGCGGTGACAGTCGGGCACCGTAGAGAAAGAACAGCAACGCGATCACGGCCGTGGCCGCCACCGACATCACGTCGGCGGCGGCGCCGCGGGCCGGCAGCAGCGCCGCAAGGGCCACCGTCGCGGCCATCGCCAGCAGGAAGGTGTCTATCGGCAGGGCCGACAGCCGCTTCAGCACCAGTGCCGGCGCACCGTTCTCAACGGCAAGCCAGGGTGCAGGTCGCGCACGCGCCGCCGCAACCTGCCGCGGCGGCTTCGCGGCGCAGCGCGTACCGCGCGCTCTGCCAAGAACCGACGGCGACGGTGCCGACGGCGCCCACAATGCACACCCCGACGCACACACCGACGACCGGCGGCGCGGCGTCGCGCGGCGCGGCAATCGCCACCGCGCCTCCGGCCGCCAGCATGACCGCCGCCGCCAGTTGCGGCGGCGCTACGGTGCGCATCACCACCTGGGCGGTGTCAGGGGCAACCGACCGCGACAGCGACCACAATCCGCGCACGGCCATGACGACCGCCGCGCACACGCACAGGACGTCGGCGATGAGCATGGGGCCACAATACGAGGCGGCCCGATGCGCCGCAGCGCCCGGCTGCTAGTGCGCGAGCGCTGTCGCCGGGGGAGCCGCCGGCGGGGGTACTGCGGCCGGCGCCGGCGCCGCGGGCCCCTGCGGCGGGGCGGGCGGTGGGATGGACCCGGGCGGGCCGACCCGGAACCCGTTGACGATCGCGTCGGTGGCCGGCGCTTCCGCGACTGCCGTGGCGGCATCGGTCGTGACCGCCAACGACACCAGGTACTTGTCCGGTCCGGAGGTGACGATGACGTGGCGCCGCGAGGTGTTGAGCGTCATGTCATTTTCGCGGTAGGTGCCCTCGATGATCGACGACGGGGAGCCGTTGAAATCGGCCAGCGTGGCGTTGGTACTCCGCCAGGTGGGCAGTTGCGCGCTGTCGATAAAGCCGTGAGTGATGGCCTCCTTGGGATCGAAATCGCCGACCAGCCGGTACACCACCAGCTGGGTGTTGGAGGTGTAGAAGCTGCTGCTGTGCCGGTTGGCGGTCACCACGAACGCATCGGGAACATTGGGATCGGGCACCTGCGTCCAGCCGGGCGGCATCGGCAAGGAGAAGTCGAGCGCCTTGAAGTTCTGCGCCTTCTGCGGCTCCATCGCGACGCTCTTGCTGGCGAAATAGTCACGCAGCGTCCCAGACTGGGACGGAACGAGCATCGGCACCGGTGGCGGGACCGCCGGGGCTGCCGCTGGGGCGGGCGCCGGCGCGGCGGGAGCGGGCACCGCGGGGGCAGCGACCGCCGTGCCCGGAATGGGGTTACCGACGGCGCCGGGCATGCCCGTGACGGCTTGCGGCATCAGGGCCGGGGCGGGCACCGGAGCGGGATTGGGTCGGGGCGGAAGCACCGGATCTGCCGACGCGGTGGGGCAGGCAAGGCCCAGCACACCCACGACGCCAACGGCTAGACCTGCGACCGTGACCCGCCAGCTACGGGCAATCTGCATCATGAGAGACGGTCCTTCCTAAATCGCTCAGCGGCAAAGCATGAGTCGGACTGTAACCGCGGGCACGTCGCAGCTACCAGCACCTCAACAGGGTTGGAATACACCTGGGATAAACCCCTGACCGGTCCGCAATGCAACCGAGACAAACGTGTGGCCGGCGGGCCCGTCGCAGGCGCCCTTATAACCTGTTGGACGTGACCGACTCCCCAACGGCCGCGACGGGCCCCGCTCCTGCTGCCGGCCCGCCTGCCCAGGCCGACGCCGATGCACCGCGGTATCGATACACCGCGGAGCTGGCCGGCCGCATCGAAGCGACGTGGCAGGACATCTGGAACGGGATGGGGACCTTCAACGTGCCCAACCCGGTCGGGTCGCTGGCACCGACCGACGGCTCCGCCGTCCCCGACGACAAGATGTTCGTCCTGGACATGTTCCCGTATCCGTCAGGAGAGGGCCTGCACGTCGGTCACCCGCTGGGCTACATCGCCACCGACGTGTATGCCCGCTACTTCCGGATGATCGGCCGTAATGTACTGCACGCGTTGGGCTTCGATGCTTTTGGTCTGCCCGCCGAGCAGTACGCGGTGCAGACCGGCACCCACCCGCGCACCCGGACCGAGGCCAACATCGTCAACTTCCGGCGCCAATTGGGCCGGCTGGGCTTCGGCCACGACAATCGGCGAAGCTTTTCCACCACCGACGTCGAGTTCTACAAGTGGACGCAGTGGATCTTCCTGCAGATCTACAACGCGTGGTTCGACACCGCCGCCAACAAAGCCCGCCCGATCACCGACCTGGTCGCCGCATTCGATTCCGGTGCACGGCAATTGGACGACAGCCGAGAATGGGCGAAGCTGTCGGCGGGCGAACGCGCCGATGTGATTGACGCGCACCGCCTGGTTTACCGGGCCGATTCGATGGTGAACTGGTGTCCGGGGCTGGGCACCGTGCTGGCGAACGAAGAGGTCACCGCCGACGGCCGCAGTGACCGGGGGAACTTCCCGGTGTTCCGGAAGCGGCTGCGGCAGTGGATGATGCGGATCACCGCCTACTCCGACCGGCTGCTCGACGACCTCGACGTGCTGGACTGGCCGGAGAAGGTCAAAACCATGCAGCGCAACTGGATCGGCCGCTCCACCGGCGCCGCCGTCCTGTTTGCCGCAGACACCGCCGTCGGCGAGACCGTCGACCTGGAGGTGTTCACCACCCGGCCGGACACTCTTTTCGGCGCCACCTATCTGGTCTTGGCCCCCGAGCACGAACTGGTGGACCGGTTGGCCGCGACCGAGTGGCCAGCCGGGGTCGACCCGCACTGGACCTTCGACGGCGCCACGCCGGCTGAGGCCGTCGCCGCCTACCGGAAGGCCATCGCCGCGAAATCGGACCTGGAGCGCCAGGAGAACAAAACCAAGACCGGTGTCTTTCTGGGCGGTTATGCGACCAACCCGGCAAACGGCGCACGGGTGCCGATCTTCATCGCCGACTACGTGCTGGCCGGATACGGCACCGGGGCGATCATGGCGGTGCCGGGCCACGACCAGCGCGACTGGGAGTTCGCCCACGACTTCGGGTTGCCGATCGTCGAAGTCATTGCCGGCGGCGACATTTCCGAGGCCGCCTACTCCGGCGACGGGGTGCTGGTGAACTCGAGCTACCTGAACGGCCTGGACGTGGCGGCGGCCAAGGACGCCATCGCCGCGCGACTGGAATCCGACGGGCGTGGCCGGGCCCGCATCGAATACAAGCTGCGTGACTGGCTTTTCGCGCGGCAACGCTACTGGGGTGAACCCTTCCCGATCGTCTACGACAGCGACGGGCGTGCGCACGCGCTGGACGAGGCCGCGTTGCCCGTCGAACTGCCCGACGTCCAGGACTACTCGCCGGTGCTGTTCGACCCAGACGACGCCGACAGCGAACCATCCCCGCCGCTGGCCAAGGCGACCGACTGGGTGCACGTGGATCTGGACCTCGGTGACGGGCTGAAGCCCTACACCCGCGACACCAACGTTATGCCGCAGTGGGCCGGCAGCTCCTGGTATGAGCTGCGCTACACCGACCCACACAACTCAGAACGGTTCTGCGCCAAGGAGAACGAGGCCTACTGGATGGGCCCGAGGCCGGCCGAGCACGGCCCCGACGATCCGGGCGGTGTCGACCTGTACGTCGGCGGCGCCGAGCACGCGGTGCTGCACCTGCTGTATTCACGGTTCTGGCACAAGGTGCTCTACGACCTGGGTCATGTCAGTTCCCGCGAGCCCTTCCGACGGCTGATCAACCAGGGCTATATCCAAGCGTTCGCCTACACCGACGCCCGCGGCGCCTACGTTCCGGCCGCCGACGTCGTCGAACGCGACGGCGGGTTCTTCTACCCCGGGCCCGACGGGGAGGTCGAAGTCTTCCAGGAATTCGGCAAGATCGGTAAGAGCCTGAAGAATTCGATATCGCCGGACGAAATGTGCGACGACTACGGCGCCGACACGCTGCGGGTGTACGAGATGTCGATGGGCCCGCTGGAGGCGTCACGCCCGTGGGCCACCAAGGACGTCGTCGGCGCGCACCGCTTCCTGCAGCGAGTGTGGCGACTGATCGTCGACGAGCAGGCCGGCGACATCCAGGTGGTCGACAGCCCCGAACTCGACACCGACACGCTGCGGCTGCTGCACCGCACTATCGCCGGTGTCGCCGAAGACTATGCGGCACTGCGCAATAACACTGCGGTGGCCAAACTGATCGAGTACACCAACCACCTCACCAAGCAACACCGCGACTCGGTTCCGCGCGCGGCGGTCGAGCCGCTGGTGCTGATGCTGGCGCCGTTGGCGCCGCACCTGGCCGAGGAGTTGTGGCAGCGGCTGGGCCACCCGACGTCGCTCGCACACGGGCCGTTCCCGGTGGCCGACCCCGACTACCTGGTCGAGGACACCGTCGAGTACCCCGTGCAGGTGAACGGCAAAGTTCGCGGCCGTATCACGGTGCCGGCCACCGCAGCCGCCGACGCGGTAGAAGCCGCGGCGCTGGCCGACGAGAAGGTGCAGACGTTCCTGGCGGGCGCCACACCGAAGAAGGTGATCGTGGTCGGCGGACGGCTGGTCAATTTGGTCGTCTAGCCGCGCGGACGGAGCACCACCTCGTGCAGGTGACCGTCGGGCGGGGTGGCCACCGCGTGGGCGACCACTTCGGCGACGGTGTCCGGCCGCAGGAATCGGTCGGGGTCGTAGTCGCCGCCTTCCGAGGCGACGAGTTCACGCTGCATGTCGGTGTCGGTGCGACCGGGGTAGACGGTGGTGATCCGCAGCGACGGCTCGCTCTGCCGCAACGAATCGGCGAACGCGCGCAGCGCGAACTTGCTCGCCGAGTACGACGCCATCCCGAGTGACGCGTTACGTCCCGAGCCGGAATTGATGAACACCACCTGACCGTGTGTGCGCCGCAGGGCCGGCAGCAATGCCAGCGTAAGAGCAACTGCGCCAATAACATTGACGTCAAAGGTGGTGCGCCATTCGTCGACGGTGGACTCGGCGACGCGGCCCGGGAAAGACACCCCGGCGTTGTGCACCAGCACGTCGAGCTCGTCGATCGTGTCGGTTGCGGAGAGGATCGCGTCGGTGTCGGTCAGGTCCAGCGGCAACGTGGTGGCGCCCAGCCGCTCCGCTGTGGCCTGGAGCGCGGCCGACGGCCTTCCGGCCAACAGTAGGGTGTGCGTCGGGGCCAGCGCGGCGGCGATGGCGGCGCCGATCCCGCGGCTAGCACCGGTGACAAGCGCGGTCCGCATGCCGGCCAGCTTAGGGGCAGCAAGCGTTCAGGCTGGTCAAGCCTGGATTGCTAAGCCTGGTCGCCGTTGGCCTCGGCGGCCGCCGGGCTGCCTACCGGCTCGCTGGCCGCCAGCCGCTCCAGCGGCGCGAGCGCCTTGGTCAGCGTGTCCAAGTCGGATTCGCTGAGATGGCTCAGCAGCGCTGCCAGGGCCGTGACCCGGTTAGTCATGGACTCGCGGTGAACAGCCAACCCTCGTGGGGTGATGTCGACCAGCACGGCGCGCAGGTCCGACGGGTCACGTGAGCGCTTGACCAAACCGATCTTCTCCAGCCTGCGGATCGCCACCGTGGTGGTGGGAGTCCGGACGCGTTCGTGTGCGGCCAGATCCGTCATCCGGATCGGACCCTGATCGAGCAAGGTGAACAGAATCGACAGCTGAGCCAGCGTCAGGTCCCCGGCAGCTTCCCTGCCGGCGCTGGGGTCCCCGCGGCGCAGGATCGAGAACAGTTTGGACAGCGTCCGGTGAAGGCCCTGAGCCAGCTCGGTCTCCGATACCGTGGCTTCGCGTTCCGCCATAGTTTGTCAGTCTAACCTGTCTGGGAGTTCAGACACCCAAAAATTGGTTTTGCTGTCAAAGTACTTGCGACAGGAAGCGCTGCAAGCGCTCGGTTTCCGCAGCCTCGAATATCTGGTCCGGCGGCCCGGTTTCCACTACCTGACCATGGTCCATGAAGACAACGGTGTCGGATGTCGACCTGGCAAAACCCATTTCGTGCGTGACCACAAGCATTGTCATGCCTTCGGCGCCCAAGTCCGCGATCAACGCCAGAATCCCCTTGACCAGTTCGGGATCCAGCGCCGAGGTCGCTTCGTCGAAGAGCATCACTTGCGGTGCCATCGCCAGTGCGCGGGCGATCGCGACCCTTTGCTGCTGCCCCCCGGACAGCGCGCCCGGACGGCTATCGACCTTGTGTTTCATGCCCACCCGGTCCAGTTGAGCCAGCGCCAGTTCGCGGGCCGCGTCCGCGGAGAGGCGCTTGAGCTTGCGCGGCGCCAGCATGACGTTGTCCAGCACAGTGAGGTGCGGAAAGAGATTGAAATGCTGGAACACCATGCCAATTCGCTGCCGCAGTCGATTGGGATCGTCATTCAGCACTGACGCGCCGTCCAGCAGGATGTCGCCGCGGTCGGGTTCGTGTAATCGGTTCAGGGTCCGCAGCAGGGTCGACTTGCCGGAGCCCGACGGGCCGATCACCGCGACCGTGCTGCCGGCCGGCGCCTCGATATCGACGCCGCGCAGCACCGAATTTCGGCCAAACGAAAGGTGAATATCCTTGCCCGCCAAAGATACTGACGTCAGTTGCGTATCGCCGTCGGTCACGTCATCTCCTGGCTGGTCGTCGAGGCGATCCGGTCGAGTGGGTCCTCCGGCTCGGTCGCGGCCCGGCCATGACGAAGGCGCTTGTCGACGAGGTTCACCAAATGCGTCAGCGGAATGGTCAACAGCAGGTAGAAGATTCCCGCCGCCACCAACGGTGAGAGGCTGCCGGTCTGCGCGTTGAAGTCACGGCCGACCTGGAACAGCTCGCGCTGCCCGGCGATCAGCCCGAGGAAGTACACCAGTGCCGAGCCCTTCAACAGCGCGATGAACTGGTTGACCAGCGCCGGCAACACCCGGCGTATTCCTTGCGGTACCACCACCAACCCCATCGCTGCGCGATAGCTCAGCCCCAGCGCGCGGGAGGCCTCCAGCTGGCCGGGCTCGACACTTTGGATGCCGGAACGGAAGATCTCGCCCATGTACGCCGCGGCCGTCAGCCCGAGCGCGGCGATGCCGAGCGGGTAGGGGTTGTTGTTGGTTAGCCCGCCCACGATCGGCCCGATGCCCAGGCCGATCAGCAGGATGATCACCACCTCGGGCAGCCCGCGGAAAATGTCGGTGTAGACGCGGGCAGGCCAACGTAGCCAGCGGGCTCGCGAAATACCGGCAACCGCCAGCGCAATGCCGACCGCCAACCCAATGACGCTGGAGCTGACGGTGAGGATCAGCGTGTTGGGCAGCCCCGTCTTCAACAGCACCGGAATGGTCTGCCGGTAAAGGTCCCAGTCGAAGAATGAGTCCCGCAGCTGGGCCAGCGTCGACTTCGGCGGGGCGGCCTCGTCGATCGCACGATGATGCCGCTCGGCGATCGCCGCGAAATCGGGCAGGTGCGGCGTCAGCGCCGACTTCGAACCCGGGTGCCAGCCCCGCGGCAACGGTCGCGGAACCCAGTCGGTGTAAATCTGCGCCCAGGTCCCGTCGGCGATCACGGCGTCCAGGCCGGCGTTCAGCGCAGCGATCAGCGGCGGGTTGTCTTTAGCGACCGCATAGGCCACGTAGTTGCCCAGGCCGAACCTGTAGCCGGCGATGCCGGCGGTGTCGCCGGGCCGCATCACGTTGGTCGCCTCCATCGCCGGCGCTACCCACCCGTCGATCTGATGGGTCTTCAGGCTGGTGTACACGGTGGTGAAGTCGGGGAACTTCACCGGTTGCAAGTGCAGGGTGTCGACGACGTAGGCCTCCTCGACGGTGCCCTGCACGACGCCGATCCGCTGTCCGGCGGCCAGGTCGTCGAACCCGTTGATCGCCGAACCGGACGGCACGACCAGCGATAAGTAGCCGAAGTCGTAGCCGTTGGTGAAGCCGACCGTGCGCCGGCGTGCGTCGGTGGCCATGATCGATGCCGAGCCGACGTCGAAGCGCCGCGACGCCACCTGGGCCAGCAGCCCGAAGAAGTCGGTACCGACGAAGGCGACCTTCAATCCCAGCTTGGCGGCTATGGCCCGGAGTAGCTCGTTGTCATATCCGGTGTAATGGCCGCTGGGGTCGAGGCAACTGGTCGGCGGAGACTGTGACAAGGTCGCGACGGTCAGCGTGCCGGGCGTGTGCAGGCCCAGCGCGCCGATGTCCACCGAACTCAGCGGCTCGACATTGGCGGTCGTGTACTTGTCTTCGTTCGGGCGGTTGGCGGTGGCCAGCTTCCTCGGCAACGCGATCGCGCCGTCCTGACCGGACGGCGTGCACTGGTTGGTGTCGGCGGCCGCCGGCGGAGCCCACGCCAGGCTGCAGGTCAGCACGATTGTGGCGAGGAGCGCGAACGGCTTTCCGGCGTTGAGGCGCATACCCGCGAACGTACCGGCCGGTTAGAACACCGCCGCGCGCTTGTCCGACGGGGCGAGCACGCCGCGTCGAATCAGTTCGGTCACCATGACCTTCGCCATCAAGTCAGCGCAACCGCTGCACGCCGCCCGGGCGCCGTCGGGGTCGCGGTCCTGGATCGCTGCGGTCTCGTCTTCGTAGAACGGCAGCATCTCGGCCGCGATGGTTGGGTAACTCGACAAGAATGCACGTGGAATCAGACCCTGCGAGGCACGGATCGCCGCGTGCAGTCGCGGCCCGGCGTACTCGTCGTTAACGGCATGCCGATACTCGCGCACGGCTCGTTGGAAAGCGCGCGGTTCTTTGCAGCTGCGCAGCGTGCGCAAGATGCCGTCGAGCTGTCCCAGGATGCGTGGGGTCGGGTTGGCCGCGGCGCGCGCCGCGGCGATGCCGTTCAGAACGCCGTGCAACTCGTAGTGCTCGCGGATGGTGTCTTCGTCGAACCGCTCGATGAATGCCCCGCGGTGATAACTCGTGGACAGCAAGCCGTCGTGCTCGAGCTGGACGATGGCCTCCTGCACCGGAACGCGACTCATCCCAAGGCGGGTAGCGATCTCGTTGCGGTCGACGCGGTCACCTGTGCGCAGCTTGCCGGTCAGCACCAGGTTAAAGATGTGCGCAACGACTTGGTCTTTCTCTTTGACGCCGTACTTCTTCGGCATGTGCTTCTTTCGCCCCGATTCGCAAATTCGCGCTGGCAGTTTCTCACGCCAAGCCGGTGTGCGGTTGCCGTTTAACGTGCATCACGCCAGCGGCACAACGTCTCGGCGCCGGTCAGGTCGTAGTCCGGGCCGGTGGAGCCGATGGTCAGCAGGCCGACACCGAGGACGGTCAGTTCTTCGGCCTCGGCGATCAACCGGTCGGCATCCGCGACTCCGGTCTCGCCGCCCACCGCGGCCGACCGTTCGATGTCGGCCGGGTCACGCCCGACGGCGGCGCAGTGGTCGGCCAGCACAGCCGACTTGGCTTGATAGGCGGCGGCGTCGGCGAAGCTGTGCCAGATGTCGGCATGCTCGGCAACCAGGCGCAAGGTCTTCTTCTCGCCGCCGCCGCCGATCAGTATCGGAATGTCGCGGGTGGGCGCCGGATTCAGCTTGCCCAGCCGCGACTTGATCCGTGGCAGGGCGGCGCCGAGGTCATCCAGGCGGCTGCCGGCGGTGCCGAACTCGTAGCCGTACTCGCGGTAGTCCTTGCGTTTCCAGCCTGAGCCGATACCCAACACGAGCCGCCCGTCGGAGATCTGGTCGACGGTGCGGGCCATGTCGGCGAGCAGCTCGGGATTGCGGTAGGAGTTACAGCTGACCAGGGCGCCGATCTCGATGCGCGATGTCTGCTCGGCCCAGGCGGCGAGCATTGTCCAGCATTCGAAGTGGGCGCCGTCGGGGTCGCCGTACAGCGGAAAGAAGTGGTCCCAGTTGAATGCGACGTCGACGCCGATGTCCTCGCAGCGGCGGACCGCGTCACGGATGCTCCGGTAATGCGGGGCATGTTGCGGCTGAAGCTGTACGCCGATACGCGGGCTCATGTCCCCAACGTAGGCGCTGAGCCTTAGCCGGCGTCGAGCACTCCGCGCAGGATGTCGATCAGTACGCGGGGTTGGTCGCTTTGCACCGAATGCCCGGAATTCTCCACGAGGTGCACACCGCGGAACGTCTGCACGCGTTGTCCGAGCTCGGCGGCGTCCTCGTCGGTGACGAAGCCCGAGGTGCCACCGCGCACCAGCGTGATGGGCGCCGACAACCCCGCGACGTCATCCCACAGGCTGTCGAAGTCCGGGAATTCCCGGATGGTGTCATAGCGCCACGTCCAGTTGCCGTTGTCGAGCCGTCGGGAGTTGTGAAACACGCCGCGGCGCAACGATTTAGGGTCGCGGTGCGGCGCCGCGGCTGTGGTCAGCTCCAGGATGGCCGCAAAGCTGGGGAATTCCCGCTCGCCCTGCACCAGCGCCACCGTGCCGAGCTGCTCCTTGGTCATCTCGGAATGTCGCTGCAAGGCCGACGGGGTGACGTCGACGAGGACGAGTTCACGCACCAGGTGCGGCGCGATCGCGCCCAGCCCGATCGCGGTCAGCCCGCCCAGCGACATGCCGACCACGAGATCGGCATGCGGCGCAAGCTCGTTCAGCACCGGGGCCACGGCCGCAGCGTTGTTCTGCGGCGAGTAATTGCCGTCCTCGCGCCACGCCGAATGCCCGTGGCCGGGCAGGTCCACCGCCAACACCGGTTGCCCCAATCCGACGATCACGGTGTCCCAGGTGTGCGCGTTCTGCCCGCCGCCGTGCAGGAACACGACCCGCGGCGAGGAGTCGCCCCACTGCAGCGCGCTGACGGAACCCGCATCGATCCGCTGCACCTGCGGCACGGGACCTTCGACGCCCGCCTGCTCGGCGTTCTCGGGCAGCAGCGCGAACTCGGACAGGCCAACCAGTTCGTCGTCGGAAATGTCGGTCACAGTCCCTGACTCTACGATTCAGGGACCGCGTAGCTAGGGCCTAGCCCCCGATGATGAACTCTTCGAGCTGCGCGCGGGCGACGTCGTCGGGCAGCTGCTTCGGCGGGCTCTTCATCAGGTACGCCGACGCCGGGACGACCGGTCCGCCGATGCCGCGGTCCTTGGCGATCTTGGCGGCCCGCACCGCGTCGATGATGACGCCTGCCGAGTTGGGGGAGTCCCACACCTCGAGCTTGTACTCCAGGTTCAGCGGCACGTCGCCGAACGCGCGGCCCTCCAGCCGGACGTAGGCCCACTTGCGGTCGTCGAGCCAGCTGACGTGGTCGGATGGGCCGATGTGCACGTCCTTCGTCTTGAACTCGCGCTGCAGGTTGCTGGTGACGGCCTGGGTCTTGGAGATCTTCTTCGACTCCAGCCGCTCACGTTCGAGCATGTTCAGGAAGTCCATGTTGCCGCCGACGTTGAGCTGCATGGTGCGGTCGAGTTGCACGCCGCGGTCCTCGAACAGCTTGGCCATCACGCGGTGGGTGATCGTGGCACCGACCTGGCTCTTGATGTCGTCACCGACGATCGGCACGCCGGCGTCGGTGAACTTCTTGGCCCACACCGGGTCGGACGCAATGAACACCGGCAGCGCGTTGACGAAGGCCACCCCGGCGTCGATCGCGCACTGGGCGTAGAACTTGTCGGCTTCTTCGGAGCCCACCGGCAGGTAGGAGACCAGCACGTCGACCTCGGCGTCGCGCAGCACCTTGACCACGTCGACGGCCTCGGTGTCGGAGATCTCGATGGTCTCGGCGTAGTACTTGCCGATGCCGTCGAGAGTCGGGCCGCGTTGCACCGTCACGTTGGTGGGCGGCACGTCGGCGATCTTGATGGTGTTGTTCTCCGACGCGAAGATCGCCTCGGACAGGTCGAAGCCGACCTTCTTGGCGTCCACGTCGAATGCGGCGACAAACTTCACGTCGCGAACGTGGTACTGGCCGAACGTCACGTGCATCAAGCCGGGCACAGCGCTGTTCTCGTCGGCGTCGTAGTAATACTGCACGCCCTGGACCAGCGAGGACGCGCAGTTGCCGACGCCGACAATAGCGACCCGGACCTCGGGCCGCGCCCCGGGCGCCCCTAGCGGCTTGTGCTCACTCATACCGCGTTCTCCTTAACTCATATCTGTGTCGTGGATGGTGTGGTTTACCGGCTCTAGGCCTGCTCAGCGCTCCGTTGCGCTATCCGTTCGGCCGCGATCAACTCGTTGAGCCAATTGACTTCGCGCTCGCTGGACTCCAACCCGAGTTGATGTAACTGGCGGGTGTAGCGGTCTAGCGAGTTACTGGCCCGCGCTATTGCTTCACGCAGACCTTCCCGACGTTCTTCGACCTGGCGACGACGGCCTTCCAAGATGCGCATCCGCGCCGCGGCTGGAGTGCGGTTGAAAAATGCCAGGTGCACGCCGAAGCCGTCGTCGGTGTAGTTGTGCGGACCGGTGTCGGCCACCAGCTCGCTGAAGCGCTGCCGGCCGTCGTCGGTCAACTCGTAGACCCGCCGGGCACGCCGAACCGGCGTCCCAGCCGGGGCGGCATTTTCGGCGATCAGCCCGTCCGCCTGCATCCGTCGCAGCGCGGGGTAAAGCGAACCGTAGGAAAACGCCCGGAACGCCCCGAGTAGACCGGTCAGCCGTTTGCGCAGTTCGTAGCCATGCATCGGCGACTCGAGCAAGAGTCCCAGGATGGCGAGCTCCAGCACCGAGTCACCTCCTTTGCTCTGGTTTGCTCAGTCCGTTACAACGACATATATGTCGACGAACAGCCTCGCGTCATTGTATCGCTCCGATATATTCGCCACCACTCCAGCTGATGTCAAGCTCAAGTTCGCACGTTGTTCAGGCGCTTTTGACCAGGCTGTCAGGGACCACCGCATAGTTCAGGCTGACCAGGCAGGCCGGTTGTAATCACCGTGGTTGCAAGCCTGTTGGTGACGGTCGCTAGCAGGCATAAACATCTAGCGTGTCAATACGTCCTCTTCATCTTCATTGGTTCCTGCCCACCTACGGGGACTCGCGCAACCTGATCGCCGGTGGCCACGGAAGCACCATGCACGGCGATCGGCCGGCCGATCTGAAATACCTCATCCAGCTCGCCCAGGCCGCAGAGATCAACGGCTTCGAGGCCGTGCTCACGCCGACCGGCCAATGGTGTGAAGACGCCTGGCTGACCACCGCCATGCTGATCGGCAACACCGAGTCGCTGAAGTACCTGGTGGCGCTGCGTCCAGGGCTGATCAGCCCGACACTGGCCGCGCAGATGGCGGCCACCTTCCAGTGGCAGTCGCAGGGGCGGCTGCTGCTGAACGTGGTCACCGGCGGCGAGAGCATCGAGCAGCGGGCATTCGGCGACTTTCTGCCGAAGCAGGACCGGTACGCGCGGTGTGGTGAGTTCCTCGACATCGTCCGCCAGTTGTGGACGTCCGAGGACCCGGTCACCGTGGCCGGTGAACACCTGCGCGTCGAGCAGGCTTCGCTGGCGCGCCGTCCCGATCCGCTGCCGGCGGTGTTCTTCGGCGGGTCATCGCCGGACGCGGGCCGGGTCGCGGCCCGCTTCGCCGACACCTACCTGACCTGGGGCGAGCCGCCCGCGCAGGTCGGCGAGAAGCTGGACTGGATCCGCGGCCTGGCCACCGCGCAGGGCCGGGAATTGAGCTATGGCATCCGGTTGCACGTTATCTCGCGGGACACCAGCGAGCAGGCGTGGGCGGAGGCGCAGCGGCTGCTGAGCGCCCTGGATCCACAGACCGTGGCCGCGGCCCAGCAGTCGCTGGCGCGGTCGGAGTCCGAGGGCCAGCGTCGGATGCGCGAATTGCACGGCGGCGGCGGCGATTTCGATGTCGGCGCGGATGCCCGACGGCTGGAGATCCACCCGAATCTGTGGTCCGGTGTCGGCCTGGTTCGCGGTGGGGCAGGCACCGCCCTGGTCGGTTCGCACCAGGAGGTCGCCGACCGGATCATCGAGTACGCCGAGCTGGGCCTGGAGCACTTCATCCTGTCCGGCTACCCGCACCTGGAGGAGGCCTACATCTTCGGCGAGGGGGTGCGGCCCATCCTTGCCCAGCGGGGTCTGCTGGGTGACGCTGCCGATTTGGGCAGAGCGAAGGAACCGGTCCGGTCGGCGTTCCTGTCGCACGTCGGGGACGTCAGTGCTTCTTGACGCGACAACCAGCGCGATAACCGAGCCGGCGCCACCCGGGCTTGACGGGACCGCAGCACAGGACCGCGCTGAGCGGCGCACGGTGCTGGTGGCCAGCCTGGTCGGCACGACCGTCGAGTGGTACGACTTTTTCCTCTACGCGACGGCCGCCACGATCGTGTTCAACCACGCGTTCTTTCCATCGCAAAGCTCGACGCTGGGCACGGTGTTGGCGTTCGCCACGTTCGCCGTCGGCTTCGTCATGCGCCCGATCGGCGGCTTCGTGTTCGGCCATATCGGCGACCGCATCGGACGCAAACGCAGCCTGGCCCTGACCATGCTGTTGATGGGCGGCGCGACCAGCCTGATGGGAGCGCTGCCGACCGCCGCCCAAGTTGGCGCCCTGGCACCGGTGCTCCTGCTGACGCTGAGGATCATTCAGGGCTTCGCCCTGGGCGGGGAGTGGGCCGGCGCGATGCTGCTGGCCGTCGAGCAGAGCCCGGATGATCGTCGCGGTCTTTATGCCAGCGCTCCGCAGGTCGGCCTGGCGCTGGGCCTGGCGCTGGGAACCGGTGTGTTCGCGACGCTGCAGGTGCTGCTGTCCGCGGAGGCGTTCGCCAGTTACGGATGGCGCATCGCCTTTCTGGTCAGCTTCGTGTTGGTGTTCATCGGGCTGTTGGTTCGGCTGAGGGTGGCCGAGACCCCGGCCTTCCGGGCGATGGAGGCGCGGGCCGAGCGTTCGGCTGTTCCGCTGCGTGAGGTGTTCGCGCCGCCGGTGCTCCGCTCGACGCTGCTGGGCCTGGTATCCCGCTGGGCCGAAGGAGCCGCGTTCAATACCTGGGGCGTGTTCGCCATCGCGTATGCCACCGGCACCCTCGGTCTGGGAAAGGTTCGGGTGCTGTGGGCGGTCACGCTGTCCGCCTTGGTGATGGCGGTGCTGCTGCCGGTGGCGGGGCGCCTGACCGACCGGTTCGGTGGGCGGGTGATGTACGCCACGGGTGTCGCGGCGTTCGGGTTGACGACCTTCCCGGTATTCGCACTGTTCGACACCCACGACATCGTGTGGTTCGCGGTGGGCATGGTGGTGGAGTTCGGCGTGATCCACGCCTGGTTCTATGCGCCGCAGGGCACGCTGTATGCGTCGCTGTTCCCCACCCGCATCCGCTACACCGGTCTGTCCACCGTCTATCAGGTGTCCGGAATCTATGCGTCCGGTCTCACACCGCTGATCCTGACCAGCCTTGTCGTGGCCGGCCACGGCGCACCGTGGTACGCCTGCGGCTATCTGGTCGCGACTGCTGTGCTCAGTGTGGGTGCGACGCTCCTGCTCAACCCGATTCCGGCCAAAACGTAACCGACCTACATCTCGGCATCGGTCCCGCGGACGTACTCTGGTCATCGTGCGATTGCAGCGACAGGTGGTCGACTACGCGCTTCGGCGGCGCTCACTGCTGGCCGAGGTGTATTCGGGTCGGACCGGCGTCACCGAAGTGTGTGACGCCCACCCGTACTTGCTGCGCGCTGCGAAGTTCCACGGGAAGCTCAGCTCGGTGATGTGCCCGATCTGCCGGAAGGAGCAGCTCACCCTGGTGTCGTGGGTGTTCGGCGACCACCTGGGCGCGGCGTCCGGCTCGGCGCGCACCGCCGAAGAGTTGGTCATCCTGGCATCCCGCTTCCAGGAGTTCTCCGTGCACGTGGTGGAGGTATGCCGGACCTGCAGCTGGAATCATCTGGTCAAGTCGTATGTGCTCGGCGCGGCGCGCCCTCCCAAGGGCAAACGGACGGCGCGCAACGGCGCGCGCACGGCCAGTGAATAACGAAGGGCAGCAAGACCACTCGGCCGCTGACACCCCGAACGGGGCAGGGGCCGACGGCGGGCCCAAGCAGGCGCCCGGTTCGCCACGGCCACGATCCGCGGTTCCGCCCGACGACCGGCTGACCACAATCCTGCCCCCCGTCAGGGACGACGCGCCGAATCATCTGCGCGATCCGATCGAGGCGGTCAAGGCGGCCCTGGACGGTCGGCCGTCGTCGAGAACCTCGGAGCTACGCGACCCGCTCGAGATGGCCACGGCTGCACTGGAAGGCCGCTCGCCAACGCCGCACCGGCAGCCGGCCGGCGGAGGCGGCGGCGGCGGACGCCCGCCCGGTCCGCCCGGTCCGCGGCGACGGACGCCGCCGTTGCCCGACTGGGGCTGGGTCCAGCGACTCGACTGGACGTGGCTGCACCACATCAACTGGCGGTGGGTCCGTCGCGGCCTCTACGTCGCGGCCGTGATGGTGTTGCTGTTGCCGATCGTCACCTTCGCGATGGCCTACTTCATCGTCGACATCCCCAAGCCCGGTGACATCCGCACCAACCAGGTCTCGACGATCCTGGCCAGCGACGGCTCAGAGCTGGCGAAACTTGTTCCCCCAGAGGGCAATCGCGAGGACGTCAGCATCAGCCAGGTGCCGGTGCACGTGCGCCAGGCGGTGATCGCGGCCGAGGACCGTAACTTCTACTCCAATCCCGGCTTCTCATTCACCGGGTTCGCGCGGGCGTTCAAGAACAACATCTTCGGCGGCGACACGCAGGGCGGTTCGACGATCACCCAGCAGTACGTCAAGAACGCATTGGTGGGATCGCAGCGCGTCGGCGTCGGCGGCCTGATCCGCAAGGCCAAGGAACTCGTCATCGCCACCAAGATGTCGGGTGAGTGGTCCAAAGACGATGTGCTGCAGGCCTACCTCAACATCATTTACTTCGGTCGCGGCGCCTATGGCATATCGGCGGCGTCCAAGGCCTACTTCGGCAAACCCGTCGATCAGCTCACTGTGGCTGACGGGGCACTGCTGGCGGCGCTGATCCAGCGCCCGTCCACGCTCGACCCCGCGGTGGACCTCCCGGGCGCCAAGCACCGATGGAACTGGGTGCTCGGCGGGATGGTGGACGACCACGCACTGTCGCCGACAGACCGGGCGGCTCAACAGTTTCCGCCGACGGTGCCGCCCGATCAGGCCCGCGCGCAAAACCAGATCAGCGGACCCAACGGACTGATCGAGCGGCAGGTGACCCGGGAGTTGATGGATCTGTTCAACATCGACGAGCAGACGCTGAACACCCAGGGGCTGCAGGTCACCACCACCGTCGATCCGCAAGCGCAGAAGGCCGCAGAGGACGCCGTGTCGAAGTACATGGACGGCCAGGCGCCCGACATGCGCACCGCGGTCGTCTCCATCGACCCGCACAACGGCGCGGTGAAGGCCTACTACGGCGGCAACGATGCGCATGGCTTCGACTTCGCCCAGGCCGGGCTGCAGACCGGGTCGTCGTTCAAGGTGTTCGCGTTGATCGCCGCGCTGGAGCAGGGCATCGGTCTGGGCTATCAGGTGGACAGCTCACCGCTGACGGTCAACGGCATCAAGATCACCAATGTCGATGGTGAGAGCTGCGGAACCTGCAACATTGCCCAGGCGCTCAAGCAGTCCCTGAACACTTCCTATTACCGGCTGATGCTCAAGTTGAAGCATGGTGCGGACGACGTTGCGGACGGCGCGCACCAAGCCGGCATTGCGACCAGCTTCCCCGGTGTGGACCACACGCTATCCGAGGACGGCAAAGGTGGCCCGCCCAACAACGGAATCGTGTTGGGCCAGTACCAGACTCGGGTGTTCGACATGGCTTCGGCGTATGCCACGCTGGCCGCATCGGGTGTCTACCACCGACCGCATTTCGTGCAGAAAGTGGTCAACGCCGAGGGCCGGGTGCTGTTCGACGCGACCAACTCCGACAACGCCGGCGAACAGCGGATCCCCAAAGACGTCGCCGACAACGTCACGTCGGCCATGCAGCCGATCGCCGCGTACTCGCGCGGTCACACGCTGGCCGGCGGGCGGCCGTCCGCGGCCAAGACCGGCACCACGCAGTTCGGTGACACCGACGCCGACAAGGATGCCTGGATGGTCGGCTACACCCCGTCGCTGTCGACAGCGGTATGGGTGGGCACCGTGACCGGCGACAAGCCACTGGTCTCCAAGTGGGGCGGCGCGATCTACGGGTCCGGCCTGCCGTCGGACATCTGGAAGGCGACGATGGACGGTGCGCTGAAGGGCACCACGACCGAGTCCTTCCCCAAGCCCGCCGAGATCGGTGGGTTCGCCGGGGCGCCGGCAGGGCCTCCGCCACCCCCGCCACAGCCGCAGATGACGGTCATCCAGCCCACGATTGAGGTGGCACCGGGCATCACGATCCCGATCGGGCCGCCCACCACGGTTCCCGTCGCGCCGGCTCCTGCGCCGCCGCCGGGCGCGCCCGAGCCTGTTCCGGCACCGCCGCCGTGATCGGCGCCGAGACGGGCCGTCCCACTATTTCGCCGCGGCCATTGGCCGCCGACTTGCGCTCCGCAGATGACCGCGACTGCCCCAGTCGCACCGACTTGCTGGGCGCGGCGCTGTCGAATGTCGTCGGCGGCCCGGTGGGCCGGCACGCGGTGATCGGACGCACGGCGTTTCTGACACCGCTGCGGGTGATGTTTCTGACCGCGCTGGTGTTCCTGGCGCTGGGCTGGACGACGAAGGCGCCGTGCCTGCAGAGCACCGGAACCGGGCCGGGCGATCAGCGGGTCGCCAACTGGCAGAACCAGCGCGCGTATTACGAGCTGTGCTACTCCGACACCGTGCCGCTGTATGGCGCGGAGTTGTTGAGCCAGGGCAAGTTTCCGTACAAGTCCAGCTGGGTCGAGAAGGGTGCCGACGGCAAGCCGCAAACCCGCTATGACGGCCGGCCCGCGGTGCGCTACATGGAGTATCCGGTGCTGACCGGGGTGTATCAGTACGTGTCGATGGCGTTGGCCAAGACCTACACGGCGTTGAGCAAGGTGACCGGGCTGCCGGTCGTCGCCGAGGTGGTGGTCTTTTTCGATATCGCCGCACTCGGGTTGGCGTTGGCTTGGCTGACGACGTTGTGGGCCACTGCGGCGCTCGCGGGCCGACGGGTATGGGATGCGGCGCTGGTAGGCGCGTCCCCGCTGGTGATCTTCCAGATGTTCACGAATTTCGATGCGCTGGCAACGGCTTTGGCGATCGGTGGACTGCTGGCGTGGGCGCGGCGGCGACCGGTGCTGGCCGGCGTGCTGCTCGGGCTCGGTGCGGCGGCCAAGCTGTATCCGGCGTTGTTGCTGGGACCGCTGTTGGTGCTGGGCATCCGGACCGGGCGGCTCGGGGGGGTGGCCCGCACCGCGGTCGTGACGGTGGCAACGTGGCTGGCCGTCAACCTGCCGGTGATGGTGCTCTTCCCGCGGGGCTGGTCGGAGTTCTTCCGGCTGAACGCCCGCCGCGGCGACGACATGGATTCGCTGTTCAACGTCGTCAAGTCACTCAGCGGCTGGCAGGGCTTCGATCCAAACCTGGGTTTCTGGCAGCCGCCGCAGACGCTGAACGGGGTCGTCCTGGCGCTGTTCGTATTGTCCTGTGCGGCAATTGCTTACGTCGCGCTGACTGCACCGCGCCGCCCACGTGTGGCACAGCTGGCGTTCCTGGTGGTAACGGCGTTTCTGTTGACCAACAAGGTGTGGAGTCCGCAGTTCTCGCTGTGGCTGGTGCCGCTGGCGGTGCTGGCGTTGCCGCACCGCCGAATCCTATTGGCGTGGATGACGATCGACGCGCTGGTGTGGGTACCGCGGATGTACTACCTCTACAGTGTGCCCGACCGCGGGCTGCCGGAGCAGTGGTTCACCGCCACGGTGCTGCTGCGTGACGTCGCGGTGCTGGTGCTGTGCGCGCTGGTGGTCCGCCAGATCTACCGGCCCGAGGACGACCTGGTGCGCTGGGGCGGACGGGTGGACGATCCGGCGGGCGGGGTGTTCGACCGGGCTGCCGACGCGCCGCCCAGCTGGCTGGCGCCCCGGCTGCGTCCGGCTCACCTCCGGAAACCGGCCCCGCGCAGCCCCGCGGCGGACGCGGATTTCGCGGGCTCAGCCACCGTCCGGTAGCCTGAGTCGGTTGCCGACGCAGGCGACCCTCCTGCCACGGACAAGACCGTGGCCGTACACGACCATAGGAGGTGATGAGGTTCCCATGCGTCCATACGAATTAATGGTCATCCTCGACCCCACCCTCGACGAGCGCACTGTAGCTCCGTCGCTGGAGACCTTTCTCAACGTCGTCCGAAAGGATGGCGGAACGGTTGAGAAGGTCGACATCTGGGGCAAGCGCCGGCTGGCGTACGAGATCGCGAAGCATGCCGAGGGCATCTACGCGGTGATCGACCTCAAGGCCGCGCCCGCGACGGTGTCCGAGCTCGACCGTCAGCTCAGCCTGAACGAGTCGGTGTTGCGCACAAAAGTGATGCGCACCGACAAGCACTGACCCTGTTGGCGAATGACCGCGTCGCGTCCGAGCCGTTGCGTAGGCTCAGCGAGAGAAACCGCTCATGATCATTCGCCGATTCCGGTTGCACCCAGGAGGACATAGTGGCTGGTGACACCGTCATCACGGTCATCGGAAACCTGACCGCCGACCCCGAACTGCGTTTCACGCCGTCGGGCGCGGCCGTCGCGAACTTCACGGTCGCGTCGACGCCGCGCATGTTCGACCGTCAGACCAACGAGTGGAAGGACGGCGAAGCGCTGTTCCTCCGCTGCAACATCTGGCGCGAGGCCGCGGAGAACGTGGCCGAGAGCCTGACCCGCGGCTCGCGGGTGATCGTGCAGGGCCGGCTGAAGCAGCGTTCGTTCGAGACCCGCGAGGGCGAGAAGCGCACCGTGATCGAGCTCGAGGTCGACGAGATCGGCCCGAGCCTGCGTTACGCCACCGCCAAGGTCAATAAGGCCAGCCGTAGCGGCGGCGGCGGTGGCGGCTTCGGTGGTGGTGGCGGCGGGGGCTCCCGTCAGCCGGCCCAGACCACCGGCGGGGGATCCGGAGACGACCCGTGGGGTAGCGCCCCGGCCTCCGGTTCGTTCGGCGGCGGCGACGACGAACCACCGTTCTGATTTCTTTAACCAATTTTCCTAACTAACTTCCTCACTTCAGATCGAAAGAACGAAAGAGACAGACATGGCCAAGTCCACTAAGCGGCGCCCGGCACCGGAAAAACCGGTCAAGACACGCAAATGCGTGTTCTGCGGCAAGAAAAAGCAAGATATCGACTACAAGGACACCCAACTGCTACGCACCTACATCAGCGAGCGCGGCAAGATCCGTGCGCGTCGCGTCACCGGCAACTGCGTGCAGCACCAGCGTGACATTGCGATCGCGGTCAAGAATGCCCGCGAGGTGGCGTTGCTGCCCTTTACCTCCGCGTCGCGGTAACCGCTTAGCGCAGAACGGAATCAGCGAAACAATGAAGCTCATTTTGACCACCGACGTCGACCACCTGGGTTCCGTCGGCGACACCGTTGAGGTCAAAGACGGATACGGCCGCAACTTTTTGCTCCCGCGTGGCCTGGCGATCGTCGCGTCGCGCGGCGCACAGAAGCAGGTCGAGGACATCCGTCGCGCCCGTGACTCCAAGCAGGTGCGAGACCTTGAGCACGCCAACGAGATCAAGACGGCGATCGAGGCGCTGGGCGCCGTTGCGCTGCCGGTGAAGACCGCTGGCGACTCGGGCAAGCTGTTCGGCTCGGTGACGTCCGGTGACATCGTCACCGCGATCAAAAAAGCCGGCGGACCGAACCTCGACAAGCGCATCGTCCGTTTGCCCAAGGGCCACATCAAGGCCGTTGGTAATCATCCGGTGACGCTGCATGTCCACCCGGACGTAGACGTCGAGATCGCACTCGACGTGGTCGCCGAGGGCTAAGGCTCGATACCCTAATCCGGTCGGGGCCCCACGGGCCGAGGCCGGGGTAATGGCGTTGCTGTATACGCTGGCGAACTTGCACGCAAAGGCGACAGTTAGCGAACGTAACCGTCCGTTAACGCCGCGAATCATTGCCTGAAACGCAACACGCCCGAAGTGGCAACCCGGCCCGACACGCCGAAGAGATTCCCATCCACACGAAGTGCATGGCTGTGTGGTCCGCTTATCTGCAGTGATGTCGCAATGCCGCATATTGCTCCACAAGTTCTCCACACCCCCTCAACACAGGCGCTGACGGATATGCACACACGATGCACAGGTCTATGAACAACCCCGTTTGGAGTCCTTGCCAGCAACCTTTAGCGTCGACTCGGTTGCGGGGCGATCGCGGTGTTTGACTCAGGCTGTGTCGGTGGCATGGCTTAGCGTCATTTGCCTATATCGAATGTGCGTTCGAGCGTCGTGCCGGAGGAGGTGGGGAGGCCATGGCAGTCGTTGACGATCTCGGCCGCCCCGGAACGGATGCGCCCAGTGAGGACTACGGCCGTCAGCCCCCGCAGGATCTGGCCGCCGAGCAGTCGGTACTGGGCGGGATGCTGCTGAGCAAGGACGCCATCGCCGACGTGCTGGAGAAGCTGCGGCCCGGCGACTTCTACCGCCCAGCGCACCAGAACGTCTACGACGCCGTCCTGGACCTCTATGGGCGCGGGGAGCCGGCCGACGCAGTGACGGTCGCCGCCGAGTTGGACCGCCGCGGCTTGCTGCGCCGGGTTGGCGGTGCGCCGTATCTACACACCTTGATCTCGATGGTGCCGACGGCGGCCAATGCCGGTTACTACGCGGAGATCGTTGCCGAGAAGGCGCTGCTGCGCCGGCTGGTGGAGGCCGGCACCCGGGTGGTGCAGTACGGCTACGCGGGCGCGGACGGCGCCGACGTTGCTGAGGTGGTGGACCGCGCCCAGGCCGAGATCTACGACGTCACCGATCGGCGGCTGTCCGAGGACTTCGTCCCGCTGGAGGACCTGCTGCAGCCGACCATGGACGAGATCGACGCGATCGCCTCCAATGGCGGTCTGGCCCGCGGGGTGCCGACCGGGTTCACCGAGCTCGACGAGGTGACCAACGGCCTGCATCCGGGTCAGATGATCATCCTGGCGGCCAGGCCCGGGGTCGGGAAGGCACTGGCGCTGGATACGCCGCTGCCGACACCCGGTGGCTGGACGACGATGCGCGACGTCGCCGTCGATGATGAGTTGCTGGGCGCGGACGGGCGGCCGACTGGAGTGGTGGCCGCGACGGAGGTCATGCTGGGCCGGCCCTGCTACGAGGTGGAGTTCTCCGACGGCACGGTGATCGTCGCCGACGCTGAGCATCAGTGGCCGACCGGTTACGGCATCCGCACAACGGGCCAATTGCGGGGCGGCTTGGACACAATCGCCGCAGCGGGATCCATCGTGCGCTACGGGAACCGCCCGGGCGGCACCACTCTGATGGCGCCGGTACTGCACGTGGACGGCGTGCGGCCGGTCCCGAGTGTTCCGGTGCGCTGCGTGCAGGTGGATAACGTCGCGCACCTGTACCTGGCCGGCCGGGGCATGATTCCGACGCACAATTCGACGCTCGGCCTGGATTTCATGCGGTCCTGTTCGATCAAGAACCGGATGGCCAGCGTCATCTTCTCGTTGGAGATGAGCAAGTCTGAGATCGTGATGCGGCTGTTGTCCGCCGAGGCGAAGATCAAGCTCGCCGATATGCGCTCGGGTCGGATGAGCGACGACGACTGGACTCGGTTGGCGAGGCGGATGAGTGAGATCAGCGAGGCGCCACTGTATATCGACGACTCGCCGAACCTGACGATGATGGAGATCCGCGCCAAGGCGCGCCGGCTGCGGCAGCGGGCCGATCTGCGGTTGATCGTCGTGGACTACCTGCAGTTGATGACCTCCGGCAAGAAGGTCGAGTCACGACAGGTCGAAGTTTCCGAATTCTCGCGCCACTTGAAGCTTCTCGCCAAGGAGCTCGAAGTTCCGGTCATTGCGATCAGTCAGCTGAACCGTGGCCCCGAGCAGCGCACCGACAAGAAGCCGATGCTGTCTGACCTAAGGGAAAGCGGGAGTTTGGAGCAAGATGCCGACATGGTCATTCTGCTGAACCGGCCCGACGCCTTCGAACGAGACGACCCGCGCGGCGGCGAGGCAGACCTGATTCTTGCCAAGCACCGCAACGGCCCGACGAAGACGGTGACCGTGGCTCACCAGCTGCACCTGTCGCGCTTCGCCAACATGGCCCGCTAGAAGGCTGTCGA
>Ga0209655_10000049_pt1 | contig 40632 bp, 32 predicted proteins | sample BogFormECP03_OM2_FD_188236 | JGI IMG/M metagenome (GOLD analysis project Ga0209655, IMG submission 188236) | Bog forest soil microbial communities from Calvert Island, British Columbia, Canada - ECP03_OM2 (SPAdes) (version 2) | ecosystem: Environmental > Aquatic > Freshwater > Wetlands > Bog ...
ATTGCCGCGCGCCGCACTCCTTCGTTGGGTACGCGCACCCTAGACGTTCTTCAGGTGGCGTCTGCCTTGGTCTTGAAGGCCGACACTTTTTATACTTTTGACCGCAAGCAGGCCAAGCTAGCCGCGACACTTGGCCTCAGCGTTCCTTAAGCGGCCACCTGCCGTCTCATCAGGTTCGGAAGAGGAAATGCCAGAGCACGTCTACCAGTGCGTGGACGATTGCTGAGGCGAAGATTGATTCCGTTTTGCGCCAGGTCCAGCCATAAAAGAGTCCTGCGATCGATGCCAGGATTACATAACGCCAGTTCGGAAAGCCCAGGTTGGTGATGTGCGAAAATCCGAAGAGAACGGAGGCTGTCCACCAGCCTGCTAGTTCGCTCTTGGACGATTTTGCCAGCATGTTTTGCAGCAGCCCGCGGAACAGTAATTCTTCCGGCCACGCCGTGAAGCATAAAATGCCCAGGGAAGTGAGCGGAAGGGCTGTCCAGCCGTGCCACTGCGGCGCAAACGTGATGAAACGCATCGCGGTTCCCAGAGGGATCGCGATGCAAGCAAACACGGCGAAGCTGGCCAGTATGAAAAATCCCCAGCGCCGGCCCCAGCCGATGTTGTAGCCGATGCCGTCCACGCGGCGCATCAGAACGAAGACGGCGAGGGCTGCGTTGAGCGCGAGCAGAACGGTGAAGACGTAGGCGAGCCGCGCGCCCGGATACGGCCAGAGCCAGTGCGACAGGGAAATTCCCCACGGATTCGGCAGCGGCTTGACCACAAGCCAAATAGCCGCGAGCGTCAAGAAGTCCTGCCAGGTTCCGGCGGGCTTGCGTTGCGCCGAAGCCGCCAACGCCATCGGGAGGAAAACCAGGCCTCCGACGGCCGCGGCGCGCCAGAACGTAAAAGTATTTGTCCCCAGGCCGTAAATCAGGTATGCAAGGAACGCGGCGGCGCCCAATCCGATGCCGCCGCCGGGGCCGAAGCGCGCCGCAAGCCCGTCGGCAAAGCCGCGCGCCGCGAAGAGCAGCATCACCAGAAAGAAGAATGCAAAGGCCGTCAGCGTGGCGGCAAAAGCGTGGCCGCCGTAGTCGAGCCAGGTGGCGTAGAGCGCGCCGATCATGCAGAGCGCGGCCCACAAGCCGAGCATGGGAAGTACGCCGAGTTGGCGCGACGCAGGCAAGAGAGGATTGTAACGCAGAGAGGTATTCAGTCCGAGATCACACGCGAAGATGAACGAGCAAATTCCATTTTCGGCGACAGCAAAAGACAAAACCGCGACGAAGGAAAGCCGCCTCGCTTATATCGACTGGATGCGCGGGTTGGCTTGCGTGCTGATGTTTCAGACGCACTGCTACGACTCGTGGCTCAGTCCTGAAGCGCGCAAGTCGGCGACCTTCGTTTGGTCGCAGCTTGGCGGGACGCTTCCGGCGCCGTTGTTCATTTTTCTTTCGGGGATTTCGTTTGCGTTGGTTACCGAGCGGCTGCGAGAAAAAGGCGCCCCGGCTGGAGCCATCGCGAAAACCACCATTCGGCGAGGGGCGGAGATTTTTGGACTGGGCTTGCTGTTTCGCGTTCAGGAATACGCACTTGGGTTCGGCTACGCGCCCTGGACCGATTTGCTCCGTGTGGATGTCCTGAATATTCTCGGACTTTCGATGATGCTCATGGGAGTGCTGTGCTGGCTCAGCGCGGCGCGCGGCTCGGAGGACTCCACTTCGCTGGTCAATTCTGTCGCAGCTTCACGAAACCGCGGCATCCTCGCGGCAGTGGGCGTGGCGGCAATCGTGGCGATGGCCACGCCGCCTCTGTGGACCACTCATCGTCCACGCTTTTTGCTCTGGCCGCTCGAGTCCTACATCAACGGCGTTCATGTCTACGGCAACCCGCAGCCGTGGCTTTTCCCGATGTTTCCGTGGGTGGCCTTTGCATTCGTCGGGCTGGCCGTAGGTTTTTTTCTATTTACAAATGCCGCCAAGCGCTACGAAGGGCTTATATTTTTTGGGTTGGGTGGGACAGGCATTCTTGCCTGTCTCCTCTCGTGGAGGCTGGATCAATCGCATCGGCAACTCTACGCGGTCTACGACTATTGGCACACCAGCCCGAATTTCTTGCTGATGCGTTGCGGGATCCTGCTGATTATTTTGTTCTGTGTGTATGCATGGTGCCGCTGGGGACTGGCGCAGATGGGCTTCAGCCCCATCATTCAACTGGGCAAAACCTCGCTGCTGGTGTATTGGGTGCACATTGAGTTTGTCTACGGACGATTCTCGATTCTGCCGAAACGGCAATGCACCGTGCTTCAGGCCACGCTGGGCTTGCTGATTGTCTTTCTCGCGATGGTGGTTCTCTCACTGCTGCGCACGAACTGGAAAAATCGGCGTGCGAAACCAAAGAAACTGTCTGCCGCGCCTGTAACAACGCAAGAAGTTTGAATGAGAGCAGGGAATTGGAAAGGGGAATGAGGATCGGCCAAGGCAGGCGGACTATCGTTTTACGACGGAGCTCGGCTCCTGGATCTGGCCCTGAGGAATCCTGATAATCATTTCGCCGGAGCGCACAAGCCCGAGCTCGTCGCGGGCGATTCTTTCGATGAGTTGCGGATCGGACTTCAGATCCTTCACTTCCTGTTCCAGCACCGCATTCTCTTTGGCCAACTGGTTCAGGCCGGCCTTCACTTTCGTAATCTCGATTTGCGTGCGCCGCATGGCCAGAAAACCGTGCGTGCCGAAAATGTCGTGCACAATCATCACCAGGACCAGCAGGCCCAGAAGCCCGCGGCCGTAATGCCGCAACAGCAATTGAATTTTTTCTCGAACAGGCATTTTTCTTCAGTACTTCACTAACTTAGTTTTCCAAAACCCACTTTGCCGCTTCGCGCGCCAACTTCGCGGAAGCATCGGCGCTGCTGGCCTCGACGTACAAACGAAGGAGGGGCTCCGTTCCGGAAAGACGCAGCAACATCCACGATCCATCCTCGAAACAGAATTTTGCACCGTCGGTACGGTCTATCGATACAACTTTCCGCCCGAGGAGTGTCGAAGCGTCCACGGCCACCTTCTTTACGGTGTTTGCTTTTTGTTCGTCGCTGAGGTGCAGATTCTCGCGGACTGGCCAGAATTCGCTGCCCACTTTTTTGAAGAGCTGGCGAATCTGTTCGCCAAGAGAGGCGCCGCGCGCGGCGATCATTTCCGCCACCAGCAGACACGCCAAGATGCCGTCTTTTTCAGGGACATGGCCGCGGATGGTCAGGCCCGCGCTCTCTTCTCCGCCGAGCGCGATTTTGTCTTCGCGAATGAGCTGGCCGATATATTTGAAGCCCACGGGGGTTTGTAAGGTCTTCTGGCCATACGCCTTCGCGGCCGCATCGATCAGTTGGGATGTCGCCACGCTTCGCGCTGCGGCCATATTCCATCCGCGCGTCTCGACAATGTAATCGTAGACAAGAGCGAGAATGTGATTCGGCTGAATCCATGTGCCGTCGCGGTCGATCATTCCAAAGCGGTCGGCGTCGCCATCGGTAGCCAGCCCCGCGGCCGCGCCGGAATCCAGAACGGCTTTACGCAGCGGCGCGAGATTTTCTTCGCTGACGTCCGGCCCGCTGCCATCGAACAAACAATCGCGATCTGTGCGCCTCGCCTGCACCGGGACGCCGTGATCCGCAAGCGCTCGATCCAAATAGCCCGCTCCGCAGCCATGCAGGGCGTCCGTCACAAATGTGATTTTTGCCTTGGCTAGGGTTTCGAACCGAACCAGCTCACCCAACCGCTTCAAATAATTTTCGCGAAGATTCACCATCTCCGTTTTCACCCCGCCGGAAGGGACCGCGGGCGAAGTTGGATGCGCGCCGCTCTGCGCGATCAGTCTTGTGACGCGCGCTTCGATGTCTTTGGTCACTTCCGGAAGCGCCGGCCCGGCATCTGCCGATGAAAATTTTAGCCCGTGATATTGCGCGGGGTTGTGGCTCGCCGTGAAGTTGATCGCACCGTCCAGCTTGGACCGCTGAATTTCGTAAGCCACCGCGGGGGTCGGCGTAAACGTCTCGCACAGAAGCGTGCGAATGCCGTGCTGCTGCAAGATTGTCACGGCCAGTTGTGAGAACTCTTCGGAGTAAAACCGCGTGTCGTATCCAACGAGGATGGTCGGATTCTTCGCTTTGCTGTTCACGTGCTCGGAGATGGCCGTCACCGCCAGGCGCACGTTGGCAAACGTAAAGTCTTCAGCGATCAGCCCGCGCCATCCGGACGTGCCGAATTTGATGGGAGAAGGATTCATCATAGGGGAAGCGCTCATGGCGTCGTATTCTATTCCCAGTCGTCGAAAGACGAAAGTAGTCTGAGTAATTTCGCGGAGCCGCCTCAATGTCGTTCAAAGAAAAGTATTATCTCGTGCTGGTCACGTGCGCGAATCCGATCCAGGCCAAGCTCATCGCCCGCTCCGTCATCGAAAAACGGCTGGCGGCATGCGTCAACATTCTGCGCAGCCCCATCGAATCCCACTATCGCTGGAAAGGCAAAGTAGAGAAGGCCCGCGAGGGGCTGATCATCATCAAAACGACGGCGAGAAGGCTAGGCGCCCTGGAAAGGGAAGTGAAGCGCCTGCACAGTTACGAAGTGCCCGAATTCATCGCCCTGCCAATTGTCGCCGGCTCGGCTGCCTACCTCGACTGGCTAGAAGAGAACACTTAATCCATCTGGAGCGCCCCAGGATTCCAGGTACAGTTCGATGGCCTCGCGCAAGTTGGCGCGCGCAGACTCGACGGTTTTTCCTTGCGGCGTGACGCTGGGTTCTGGGCAGCGTGTAATGTACCAATTTTCTTCTTTCGTGATGAGGGCCGAGAAGCGTCGTTTCAAGACAATGCAAAATGTCTTCACGAGTCACCAGTTACGCGTCAGACGTACAAGAGAGCCTGATCCAGGTCTGCCATGATGTCTTCGACGTCTTCGATTCCAACAGAAATACGCACCAAGCCTTCGGTGATCCCGATCCGCTCTTGGACTTCTTTCGGCATCGAGGCGTGTGTCATTTGCGCGGGCAAGGAGACAAGCGTCTCCACACCACCCAAACTTTCCGCGAGCGAGCACAGCTTCAATTTATTCAAAAAGCGGCGCGCTGCTTCCAGCGAACCCAAATCAATCGCGAGCATTGCGCCTGGGCCTTTTTGCTGGCGGCGCGCGATATCGTGCTGTGGATGCGTCGGCAGGCCGGGGTAATATGTCTTGCGCACCTTCGGGTGCGCGTCCAGGTGCCGCGCCACGGTGATGCCGTTGGCGTTGTGCTGCAGCATGCGAATCGCCAGGGTCTTGATTCCGCGCGAAATCAAAAAGCAATCCATCGGCGCCAGGCCCGCGCCGGCTGACCTCTGAATAAAATAAATCTTTTCCGCATCGTCCGGCCGCGTCAGAACCACTGCCCCGCCGGTGGAATCGCTGTGGCCATTCAAATATTTCGTCATGGAATGAACGACAATTTGCGCGCCCAGTTCGATCGGTCGCTGCAAATAGGGGCTCAGAAACGTGTTGTCGACCGCCAGGGTAACGTTTCGCTCGGTCGCGAGCTTTGCGATCGCGGCGATGTCGGTCACGCGCATGGTTGGATTTGTCGGAGTCTCGATGTAAATCAGTTTGGTATTAGGCCGAAGAGCGGCAAGCACGCAGGCAGGAATCGAAGTGTCAACGAAGCTGAACTCCAATCCAAAATGCACGAGGAGTTGCGTCGAGAGGCGGTAGACGCCGCCATACACCGCTTCCGAAAGCACAACGTGGTCTCCGGGGCGGTACAACCGGAAAACCGCGTCAATCGCCGCCATCCCCGAAGTAAAAACATACGCGCTGTGCCCGCCCTCGAGCTTCGCAACGGTGCGTTCCAGCGCCTTGCGATTCGGATGATTTGTGCGCGCGTAGTCGTAGCCTTTGTTTTTTCCGAGCTCTTCGTAGACGTAGGTCGAGGTCTGATAGATCGGGGCCACGATCGCGCCAGTGGCGGGGTCCGGCTCCTGCCCGACGTGAATAGCATTCGTGGCAAATCCCATGGTGATCTCCTCTTTCCGCGCGAGCCATTTCCCCGGGCGGCTGACCCGTTTCACACAAATCTGCTGCAAGTTCCCGTGTATGTGGAAGTTGCGAAGCCAGCGGCTTAACGGTGCGAATACCGCTCGATTTCCTGCCGAGCAGATTCTCTCGACGTTACAGGAGCAATTCCAGTGAGTCAAATCCGGCGCGCCGCGTTGTTGCGTGGAATACATCGCTAACTCTTCCACTTCCGTTTTCCGCCAAGCAGCACACGACCGACCATTTGCATCTTAAACCGCAGCGGAGTAACTTGACGGCATAGCGCATTTCCGTTGAGGATGGAGTCCACCGGAACATGAAATTCTCCAGGTCCAAGTCAGCAAGTCTGTTCATTGCATTTCTCGCGGCGGCCGCCCTATGCGTTGCGGCGCAGGATCCTCCCGCGGCCCCGCCGAAGACTCCGGCGCAATCCACGGAGCCCGGGCGCCTTACGATTGAAGTGACCGGCGGCGAAAAGTCCGTGCCGGTTGAGAATGCCAGCGTCTACGTGAAGTACATCGAAGAGCATGTCATCAAGAAAGACAAGAAAGTGGAATTGAACGTCAAAACGAACCGCGATGGCGTCGCGCACGTCGCCGACGCCCCTCTCGGCCGCGCGTTGATTCAAATTATCGCCGACGGCTGGAAGACGTACGGGCGCTGGTACGACATCACCGATCCTCATCAGGTCATCAAAGTGCGACTGGAGAGGCCGCCGAAGTGGTATTAAGTTGCCCCAAGTCTTGCGCTTTCAAACTGGAAACGGCCCTGGCGGAAAAGGTTTCCGCACTTTTTCCATCCATCGGTCTCATTTCAAAAGATTTGCGGCGATGCACTCTTCGTTGGCGGGGAAATTCTTCGCAGAAAAAAAATCGTTGCACTGAAATTGTGCAAACAGGAGCAGGCTGTTGAAGAAAGTGAACTTAGGGCGTGACGCGGCAGGCTTTTCCACATACTTATCAACACTTGTGTTGAAAACTTAATCTGGCAGAAATATTCTCTTGCGAGTTCGGCATAGTTCTTGCGAACAGAAAATCCCCTTTTTTGACTGCGGCTCCTCACGAGTGTTAAAGTTGTGCTTCGGAATTCTTGATGAACGAGTCCTTTGATGGCACATTTTCTCTCGTGCAGATGCTGTGGGGCAACATACTTGCCCGCGGGCTGCGAAGTTTTCTTAGCGTCTTTGCTATCGCCATCCAGGTGATTTTGGTTCTGCTCATCGTCGGTCTCACAACGGGAGTGCTTTCCGAATGGGGAAAACGACAGGAAGGCGTGGGCGCCGATCTTCTCCTGCAGCCTCCCAACTCTTCTATTTTCTTTGCTTTCTCGAGCGCCGTGATGCAGGAATCTCTCGGCGATAAAATTGCCGCATTGCCAGGCGTCGATGAGGTGGCTCCGGCGCTTATCCTCACGGAACCAAAGAACTTGATTATCGTTTACGGCATCGATTACAAACGCTTCAATGCTCTGAGCCGCGGCTTTTTGTTTCGCAGCGGCCGTCCATTCGAGAGCGAAGACGAAACCATCGCCGATGACATCATCGCGCAAAGCAAACACCAGAAGGTCGGAGACCAGGTCGTCCTTTTGAATCATACGTTTACGATCTGCGGCATCGTGGCTCACGGCAAAGGGGCGCGCTATTTTATTCCTCTGAAAGTCGCGCAGAGTATTGCCGGAGCGGAGAACCGCGTGTCTATGTTTTATGTGCGCAGCAAAGGCGACACCGAAGGGACGCGCGCGCAGATTATCGCGCTCGATCCGCAGGACCGCGTGCGCTCCATGTCCGAGTACGTCACGCTGATGAGCACCTCGAATCTTCCCCTTTTGAAACCGTTTACGCGGACCATGGTGGGGCTTGGCATGGTCATCAGTTTTCTTGTCGTGCTGCTCAACATGCACACCATGGTGATGGAACGTACGCGAGAGATTGGAATTCTCAAAGCGCTTGGTCTGTCCCGATTCGGAATTATGCGGATGCTGCTCGGCGAGACGCTGATTCTCACCGGGTTGGGATGCGTTTTGGGAATTGTGCTTACGTTTGCTTTTCAGGCCATCATGAAAGAGACGAATCCCGGCCTCATGATTCTGATAACACCTCAGTGGATTCTTTCCGCGACGCTGCTCGCGCTCGTTGGCGCTTCCATCGGGGCTATGTATCCTGCGCTTCGTGCGGCGACTTACGATCCTGTTGTGGCTCTTGCTTACGAGTAAATTCTTTCCTTGACGTACGATTGCTCCACCTCTTGCCTGGCTGTGTTTCTTTGGCTACCAAAGCGTTCTCTATATTTGTCTCGCTCCCCCCAAGCTGGTAATTTTGGGACACTCTCCAGCCACGCCACGCGAGAGAAGTTCGCCTGCGATGGCGGCACAGGAACTCAAGGAGCCGAGCAATGAAACGACAGCACCTCATGTTGGTAGCCGCAGGTCTTTGCACGATAGCCGGGGCGACTACTCGCGCACAGCTGGGCATGGACTTTTTCAAGAAACCGGCGATTGCCGACATATTCAAACCTGTCGTCGGATCCGGCGCCGTTTACGAAACCGAACGAGACCAAAAGAAAAGCACGCTGGAAATGTCTGTGGTCGGCCAGGAGTCCGTGGAAGGGAAAGACGGGTTCTGGCTGGAGTTTGGCCACTCCGATCCGAGGACGGGCGGCATGATGTACGGCAAAATGCTCGTCACCAAGGATGACTTTCAGTTTCATCGCATGATCTTTCAGCAGCCCGGCCAGCCGCCCATGGAAATGCCGATGAACCCCACTGCACAGCAGCGGTCCCGAATGTCTGACGAAATGGACAAGTGGCACAAGGTCGGCACGGAGTCCATCACGGTGCCTGCGGGAACTTTTGCTTGCGAGCACTGGGCCAAAGACGATGGCAAAGGCGACGTGTGGGCCAGTTCGCAGGTCACGCCCATAAGTTTAGTGAAGGAAGTCACGCCGACGAACACGATGGTCCTGGTCAAAGTGATTACCGATGCCAAGGACCACATCACCGGCGCGCCCACGAAGTTCGACCCGGAAGCCATGAAGCGTCAGATGATGCAACAGATGCAAAAACAACAGCAGCCGAACCAATAGAGGCTCCTAGTGATTTAAAGGCAGTCCGTCGCGGTCGGTCAGGGCTTTCAGAAAAGCGATCACATCTTCGATTTCTGCATCGGTCCACGCCGGAACCGCTCCTTCATGACGAGTCAGCGGCTCGTCGATTACATCGATATTGGCGCGTAATGGGGAAGGTAAGTCGTCGAATTTGGTTAGCACGTTTCCCGAGGAGACTGGGTACCAAAGGTGGGGATCGGTGTCGCGGCGAATGTAGAAGCGGAGGGCTTCTTTGAGGCCGTGGAAGCGGCCGTTGTGGAAGAAGACTGCGCGGATCGCTACGTTGCGGAGTGTGGGGGTTTTGAAGAGGCCGCAGTACTTCTGCTCGCGGGACTGATCGGTGCGCAGCGGGCCGCAGAGGCCCATATCGTAATAGGTGGGCGAGGCGTTTGCTTGAATCTCGGGGTTGCGTGGGACTCCCAGGGCCTCGAACTCGTAGTCCGTGAAAATAGGGTGCGAGCCGTCGGCGCCGCGGCTGTCGCGGTGACAGGAGGCGCAGTTGCCGCGGCGGGGATCGTCAAACAAGGCGAGGCCTCGCTTTTCCTGAGCGGTGAGCTCGGCTTTGCCGTCGAGGTAATCGTCGTATTTGCTGGTGTAGGGATGGAAGCTGGGGTCTTCCAGTTCGAAGCGCTCGAGGGCGAGCAGGGCTTGAGCGTAAGCTTTGGTTGGATCAGCGAAGATTTGCTCGCCAAAGAGTTTGCGAAATTCTTCGTTGTACTTAGCGCGCTGAAGTTTGCCTGCGACTTCCTCGGGGCTGGCATTGGCCATTTCGTTGGGTGCCAACAGCGGGAAGGTGGCCTGATCATGCAGCGTATTGAAACGCCCATCCCAGCCGAATCCGCCAGTTGGCGGTTCCTCTCCCTCCATGATCCGCTCCGCCGGGTTTGAAATGTACTCCTTATTCCAGATGGGCGTGCGATTCAGTACGTAACGCAAAGACGGCACTGCGCGCGCGCCCTGGCGGTCCAGTCTTCGTCCTCCCAATTGCACCGCCAGGCCATCGGGCGGCCCATAGGCATGCGCAGGATTGTGGCACGTGGCGCACGACATCCGCCCAGACGCCGACAAGGAAGTGTCAAAAAAAATCTTCTCGCCCAGTGCGGCGGCAGGGGAAACAGATGTCGCTGAATCGCTCGCAGCAGGCACTTCAGGCTCGGCCTTTGTTTGGGAGGCGTAAGTAGGCGCAGCGGTGCGATCGGCGAAGGAAATCCAGCCGGTCAGAACAACGATGAAAGCGAGGACGAACTTGTAAGAAGGGAATCGTCCCCGCACATTTCGATCAGGCATTCCTCGAGGTCACCATCGGAAAATCACGCAACTGTTGGCGCCATTGCCGCCCGGGCCGGTCCATGCACCTCCCGAACGGAGGCGCCAAACGGTTTTAGAAAGGCAGTCCACCATCAAAATGCTTGTGGCCGTGCCCGCCCTGGAAGACGTTCTCATCGTCTCCAATTGTGTCCAGGAAATATTGCAAGCGACGATTATCCGCTGCATAGCCGATATGGCCGAGTTGGAAGATATCCTCAAGGCTCCTGAGCATCGCGTAGTGATTATAGGGGATGTCCGAGGTGCTGCCGGGCTTAATGAAGGGCGAGAGCAACAGCGCGCCAATCCGGTCGCCGCCGAAGCCGTTGAAGATGATGTTCTCCTGGAGCGTTGGAGTATTGAGCAAGGTCGCCGTACCGGGCCGAACACCTGTTAGATTCGGTCCCGGCTGTTGATTGCAGCACGTTTGTCCCGCGAACGTCAGATCCACGATCTCTTGTCCGGTTGGGCTCACGGTGACGCTCTCCGTGATGTTGCTTTCGTCAAAGGTGATGATCAGCAAGCCGTCTTTTTGATAGGCCGGCGATGCCATAATCTGCGGCACCCAGGTTTTCAGGAAGGCGTCGATGGAAGTGAGGCCGCCGGGTCCACCGTTGGCGCAAAGCGTGCCGGGGGCGCCGGTGCCGCTGCCGTCGTGGCCGTCGTCGCACAGGTTCGGCGTGATAAACACGAAATTTGGCGTGGTCCGCTCATCCGCCAAATCTTTGGGCAAATTGTTGAGATTGACCACGTGGCGGCTGCAGCTGGCCGCGTCATCAATGATCGAGTGAAAATACATGAACGGATCATGGCGCGTGGCGTAAGCGTCGCCCAGCGGGACCAGAGCGCTCGGCGCTTCGGCCGTATTGGTGTGGTCCGTGCCGACGCCGATCGTCGGATGACCGCAGGTCGCGCTTTCTCGCGCGGGATCGTTCCCCATGTCGCCCATGTAGCCCTTCCACGTCCGGCCGCTTTCTTCCAGCTGATTCGGCAGCGTGCGAATATCCCTGGGATAAATGCACCCACCGGCGGCAACGACCTGTCCGTCCGGGGCCATACCGGTGCGCTCCACGTCGTTGAAGTTTCCGCCCGCCGCGCCTGCCCCCGTCAAACCAGGAATGCAGTCATCGTCCGTATCGGGCGTCGGAGCCTGCCCGCTGATCAGCGAAATGTAGTTGTCCAGGCTGACGTGGCCTGTGCCGTAATATTCCGTCAGCAGTCCGCCCATCGGCACCAGCGTATGCTGCAAATAAGGATCCTGCGTGCTGGTTCCGAACGTATCGCTAAAGGTCTTGTTTTCCAACACGATCACGAATACGTGCTTTACGTTCGCGGCTGCTGTGGTGACCGCGCAATCCCGCTCGTGTTCGTCAGCGAAGGAAGCACCGGAAGCGGTGAAGATCAGTGCCGCCGTAAGAATGAACGAAGCGAATTGCCTCAGGAGAAACCTTGGCATGGTGTTTCCTCTCTATTTTGCAGGCGTGCTGATGCGGAGCATCCGGCGAAAGTGTCGCTGAGGAATGTTGCGGGGGCGTTAAATAGAGATGAGAAATCTGGTTATAGAAGGCTCAGCCTGCCTAGGATGCAGGCGCAAACTCGGCGATTTCGCGGGAGACATCGTCGATTGTGGCCAGCGGGCAGGCTACGTGGACTGTCTGGCCTGGCTCTTCGGCGTCGATCAGCAAGCTGCCATTGTGCGTACGGATGTGGACGAATTGGTTGCCGTCGCGGACTTCTACCAAGTCGGCTTCGGGGTATTTTTGTAGTTCTTTGGCTACGGCGTGGAACAGGGGCATAAACCGCCCGGCCTGATAGCCGGCGCGCTCCATTTGGTGGCGGGGAAGGAAATGCATCGCCATTGGCACGATTGCGGCCGGAACCCAGACGTGGATGTGCTGGCCGTTGTGGCGGCTCTCGTCGACGTCTACGCGCAGGAGGCCCTCGTGAAAGGTGTAGGCACCTGCTGCGGCCACCGTGGCCCCGAGTCCCAGAGCGATTTTCGCGGCTAGTAACATGTCCCTTTTCCTTCCCCGGCTCCCGCTATTGAGCGGGAGTGCGGCTGCCTCTAAACCCTAAGAAAGACGTTCCAAAGGCTCAAAAGCTAAATAGTTCAAACGTTCAAAAATTCAGAAACACGCCCTAGTCCGTGACGTTTTTGGAATCCAGCCAGACGCGAATTGTGTTTTCGTCGTCTTTCACCGAGACCAGCTCCACATCGCCTTGGGCCGGGAGGGCATGCAGGCCCGCTACGATGTCCAGTTCGTCTTTGCCAGCGGATAGCAGAGCTTCGACGACCTTCATCGGCATCTTGACCTCGACCTGGGAGTTTTTGGAACGGTTTTTGTCGTGAACGTGGACCAGGAAGAAGCCATCTTTCTTTGCGACGCTGATGTCGGCGTCTTTGCTTTGGACGGTTACGAATTCGCCGTCTTTCGAATTGCGAACGGCTTCGAAGAGCGTGCGAACGTCTACTCCGTCGCAGTCCATGCAGCCGATGCGGACTTTGCCTCCGTGGAAGCGGTCGTGGTCAATGGCTGGGAGGACTTTTTCGGCGAGTTCGAGGGGGACGTTTACCTTTACCGTCTCGCCTTTCGAGTTGGTGCTGATGACGCGGACGTGGAGCCAACGTTCGTTAGAGGCGGAAGTGCTTGATTGGTTTGAGCTTGTTTGGGAATGCGTGCGGAGGGGGGCGAACAGGCATGCCACAGCTAGAAAGGCGATCAGCGGAAAATAACGCCGGGTGCGGCTGGTCATAGGAGGATGCCTCCTTTAGGCATTTGGAGTGAGATACGAGGGTGGGGGCGGAAATGTTTCCGGATTTTTTAGTTTGCGCGCCACTTCAGGAAGATGGCGGCCAGCGGCGGAAGCGTCAAGCAGAGAGAATGGGGACGGCCCTGGCAGGGCTGGTCGGAAGCGTTTTGGCCGCCCATGTTGCCTGCGTTTGACCCGGCATAGTTTGCCGCATCGGAGTTGAGAATTTCCTCGTAATAGCCGGATTGGGGGACGCCTACTCGGTAGCCTTCGCGAACTACAGGCGTGGCGTTGAGAATTACTACTAGCAGGTCTTCGGGCTTTTTCCCGCGCCGCAGGAATGCGAAGACGCTGTTGTCGGAGTCGTTGGCGTCAATCCACTCGAATCCCTGCCAGTTGAAATCCACTTCATGAAGCGCTGGTAAGTTCACGATGAGCTTGTTCAGGTCACCGACCAGTCTCTGGATGCCCTTATGCGAGTCGTGCTGAAGGAGGTGCCAGTCCAGGCTCGTCGCTTCGCTCCATTCATTGCGCTGCGCTAATTCCTGGCCCATGAACAAGAGTTTTTTACCGGGGTGTGCGCACTGATACGCGAGCAGCAAACGCAGATTCGCGAATTGTTGCCACATATCGCCGGGCATTTTGTGCAGAAGAGAATTTTTTCCGTGGACGACTTCGTCATGAGAAAAAGGCAGCATGAAATTCTCGGTGAATGCATAGAGCATCGAAAACGTCAGCTTGTTGTGTTCGTACTTGCGATGAATTGGATTCTTCGAGAAATAGCCTAGCGTGTCGTTCATCCAACCCATGTTCCACTTCAGGCTGAAGCCGAGACCGCCCAAATACGTGGGGCGGGTGACGCTGGGCCAGGACGTGGATTCTTCGGCGATGGTCAGGATTCCGGGGAAACGCCCATGCGCAACTTCGTTCATGCGCTTCAGGAAGGAAATGGCGTGGAGGTTCTCGCGGCCACCATACTCGTTGGGGATCCACTCACCTTGCTTGCGCGAATAGTCGAGATAGAGCATGGAAGCGACGGCGTCCACGCGCAGCCCATCAATGTGATATTTGTCGAGCCAGAAGAGAGCATTCGATATGAGGTAGTTCTGAACCTCGTTGCGCCCGTAGTTGTAGACGAGCGTGCCCCAGTCGGGGTGGGTGCCCTGACGCGGGTCGGCGTGCTCGTAGAGATGCGTGCCATCGAACTGGGCGAGGCCGAAAGTGTCGCGCGGGAAATGCGCGGGAGTCCAGTCGAGGAAAACGCCGATGCCTGCCTGGTGGCAGCGGTCCACGAACTGCATGAATTCCGCGGGAGTCCCGTAGCGGCTGGTGACGGCGAAATAGCCGATGGTCTGGTAGCCCCACGAACCGTCGAAGGGGTGCTCCATGATGGGCAGAAGCTCGATGTGCGTGTAGCCGAGATCCTTTACGTAGGGAATCAGCTGGTCGCCGAGTTCGCGGTAGGTGAGCCAGCGATTGCCGTCTTCCGGCACACGGCGCCAGGAGCCGAGATGAACTTCGTACACCGAAACGGCGGACTCGAGCCAGTTTTTCTGCGTGCGCTGGAGCATCCACAGCCCGTCGGACCACTCATAGGTATCGAGATTGACGACCACTGAGCCGGTGTTGGGGCGAAGTTCGGCTCTGAAGGCGTAAGGATCCGCTTTGAGTGGAAGCGTTGCGCCTTGAGCGCCAATGATTTCGTACTTGTAGATGGCACCTTCCGCCAGTTCGGGTACGAAAAGTTCCCAGATGCCGGAAGATCCGCGGGCGCGCATGGGATTGACGCGACCGTCCCAGCGGTTGAAGTCGCCGACTATGCTGACGCGTTTGGCGCTGGGCGCCCAGACCCCGAAATGCACGCCGCGAATGCCTTCGAGAGTTCGCAGATGCGCGCCGAGTTTGTCGTAGGTGTCGTAGTGGCGGCCTTCGCCCATCAGGTGCAGATCGAACTCGCTAAGAAGAAAAGGGAAGGCGTAGGTGTCGAAGGCTTCGACGGTTTCTCCGTGGCCGGTGCGCAAGCGAATGCGATAGGAACCGGGAGCGGGTGCGTATTGATGCGTACCCGGCAGAACGGCTTCAAAGAAACCTTCGGGGCGCAAGCGGCGGGCAGGGATTGGCTCCGATTCACCTTGCAGCAAAACGCTGGCTTCGGCAGCGCCGGGGCGGAAGAAACGGATGGCCCAGGTTTGCCCAGTGGGCGAGGAGATGGGATGCGGGCCGAGTACAGCGAAGGGATCGGCATGACGGCCTGCGAGAAGTGCGTCAATCTGCGCTTCTGTATTGGGGTCGGAAGGTCTGGCTGGCGGTAAGTTGTGTTGTTCAGGCACTTTGAGTGGCTCCGCGGCGGCAGAGGGAGGCCCGCGACGGAGGAGCGTGTACAGTCTACCGACTTTAGTGAGAACTGGAAACAGTACAGAGGCGTGAGAAGTCTGTTGCTATACTCGCCGAGTTGCGTGAATAAAAACGTTTCGCTTGACGCGATAAGAAACGGGGACTAGGCTCGCGGCAATTAGTCGAGGGCCGGCATGTGGTGTTGCCACAGCAGGATCCGCGAGTGGGTCCAGGTCGAAGCTCAGGGAAGAGCCGGGGTATTTGTTCGTTTCGTGGTTTCGCGGGTTTTACCGCTGGTGGTGTTCTCCTCGTTGTTCAGCCTTCCGGGATTTTGCCAGGACAGTGGAAGCGCGGCGAGTGAGTTCCACGGGAGGGGCGTGGAAATCAGCGTGACCGTGCGGGACGCAACGGGCGAGCCGCTGACTTCGGAAGCGATGGTGAGAGTTTACCGCGACGGATCCATTCCCTGCGCGTCGGGAGAGACCTCGCGGGGGCGGGCCGTGCTGGTGGCCAACTATGTGGGCGATTTTACGATCATTGTGAAGGCTGCGGGGTACGAAGACGCGCAGAAGGACATTTCCGTGCAAGCGTCCGGCAGAGTGGAGGTGGATGTCTACCTGCGGCGCGCCTCGAACGGGGCAACTCCCGCGGGAGTTCCCGGGAGGCCCTTGCTGGCGCCGAAAGCGAAGAAAGCGGTGGATAAAGGATTGGAGGCGCTGGGCGAGAACAATTTACCTGAGGCGAAGAAAAACGTTGACGAAGCGATGCGGCTGGCGCCGGGACATCCAGATGTTTTGTACGCGCAAGGAGTGCTTTCGCTGAAGCAGCAGAAGTGGACGGAGGCGCAAACCGCGCTGGAAAAAGCCACGCAGGTCGATCCGAATCATGCACGAGCGTTTGCGGCGCTGGGGATGGCGCTTTGCGACCAGGGAAAATATGGCGACGCTATTGCGCCTTTGGAGAAATCCCTGCAATTGAATGTCGCGGGCTCGTGGGAGACGCGATGGACGCTGGCCAAAGCGTATTACCAGCACGAGCAGTATGATGATGCGCTGAAAATGTCGCGGGCAGCTTTGGCGGATTCGAAAGGGAATGCTCCGGAGATTGCGTTGCTGGTGGCGCAATCGCTGACGGCGGTGGGACGTTATGAGGAAGCGGCGCAGACTTTGCGGGAATTCTTGAAGGAGCACGGGGACCGCAAGGAAGCCGCAACGGCGCAGCGATGGTTGGACCGCCTGACGGTTAGCGGGAAACTCCAGAAGAACTAGAATGGGTGGCGCGGAAGGTTGACGTGGTTTGGGGTGTGGCTGGGCGCAAAAGATATGACCAAACAAAAATTGAAAAAGCCGTTGCAACTTACATCTCGATTCACTAACGCGGTCGATTACGCGCGGCATGTGCACATCAATTGCCGCAAGGAGACGCTGGTGCCGTATATGGCGCATTTGCTGGGAGTCGCCGCGCTGGTGATGGGTGAAAACGGTGAAGTGGGCTTTCCAGTGACGGAAGATATGGTGATCGCGGCGCTGCTGCATGATGCGGTGGAAGACGCGGGCGGGATGCCGCGGCTGCACGACATTGAAGCGAACTTCGGAAAAGATGTAGCCAAAATCGTGGAAGGCCTGACGGACAGTTTTGAAGAGGACAGCGGCAAGAAACCGAATTGGGAAGAGCGGAAGAATTCGTACATCAAGCGTCTGCGGAAAGACTCACAGGAAACGCTACTGGTTTCCGTGGCCGACAAGTTGTATAACGCCCGTTCGATCCTTGACGACTATAGAAAAGAAGGAGCCGAGGTTTGGAAGCGGTTCAAGCGAGGACGCGAGCAGCAGCTTTGGTATTTCGAGGAGCTGATCAAAGTTTTTGAGCAAAGGGGATCGAATCGGATGGTGGAAGAACTCAAGCGGGTCGTCGCTGAACTCCGGCAACTATCGGCCGGGGAAACTCACTAGAGGACGGCAGAGGATGAACTGGAACATGACGGCCATGCGATGGACAAGAGCGGCGATGCTGGTTTGTGTTGCGAGTGGCGGTTCACTGGGCGCGCCTCCCACGCAAGCACAGACTCCGCTCGCCGTGAAGAATTTGCGCGTCGAGTACAAAGTGGATCCAGTGGGAATTGATGTCACAAAGCCGCGATTCAGCTGGGAATTGGTGAATTCGGAGCGCGGCACCGCGCAGACGAGTTATGAGCTGCGCGTGGCGGTTTCGCAGGCTGGCCTCGCGCAGGGGAAGACGATTTGGGAGAGCGGCAAGCAGACGTCGGATGCCTCCATTCAGATTGAGTACGGCGGACCAGCGCTGGAGAGCGGAGCGATTTATTTCTGGCAGGTGCGGGTGGCGGACAATCACGGGCATCTCTCGGATTGGAGCAAAGCCGCGCATTGGGAGATGGGTCTGCTGCATGCCGGCGACTGGAAAGCGAAATGGATTACTCCGAATCTGGCGGAGGACGAGACGAAATCGAATCCGTCGCCGATGATGCGGCGGGAATTTGCGCTGAACGCAAAGAAAAAAGTGGAACGTGCGCGAATATATGCGACGGCCATGGGCGTTTACGAAATGCAATTGAACGGAAAGCGCGTCGGGGATCAACAACTCACGCCGGGTTGGACGGCTTACGATTTTCGCTACCAGTACCAGACGTACGACGTGACGGGCCTTCTGGAAAGTGGTGAAAACTGTTTGGGAGCGACGCTGGGAGATGGATGGTTCCGTGGACGGATCGGATGGGAAAAGAGAAGAAACGGCTACGGAAAGAAACTTGAGCTGCTCGCGCAGCTGGTGGTCCGGTATACGGACGGCACGCAGGAAATTGTGACCAGCGACGAAAAATGGAAAGCCGCGACGGGGCCGGTGCTCTGGGCGGACATTTATGACGGAGAGGCGTACGATGCGCGCCTCGAAAAGGCGGGATGGAGCGAAGCGGGATTTTCTGACAAGGACTGGAAGAGCGTAACGGCTGAGGAGGCACCGAAAGCGAGTTTGGTCGCGCCAGCAGGGCCGCCGGTGAAAGAGATTGAAGAATTGAAGGTCGTAAAAGTATTCAAAACCCCCGCCGGAGATACTGTGCTCGATATGGGGCAGAACATGGTGGGCTGGGTGAGGTTCCGCCTCGCCGCGCCAGCGGGCACGACGATTACTTTGCGGCACGCCGAAGTTCTGGACAAAGAAGGGAATTTTTATACCGCGAATTTGCGGTCAGCGAAGGAAATGATTCAGTACACCACCAAAGGGCAAGGAACAGAAGTCTACGAGCCGCATTTCACGTTTCAGGGATTCCGCTATGTGGCCGTCAGCGGATGGCCGGGCGAAGTGAAGGCGAGTGATTTTACCGGCGTGGTGGTGCACTCCGCGATGGAGAGGACGGGGACGTTTGAAAGTTCGAGCGCTCTGCTGAATCAACTGGAGCACAACATTATTTGGGGACAGAAAGGGAATTTTGTGGATGTGCCGACGGACTGCCCGCAGCGCGACGAGCGGCTCGGTTGGACGGGTGATGCGCAGGTGTTTGCGCCGACGGCGTCGTTTAACTTCGATACCGCGGGGTTCTATACGAAGTGGCTGCGAGACGTGGCGCTCGATCAGCAAGACGACGGCGCCGTGCCGTTTGTCGTTCCCAACGCGCTGACGCACGACACGCGCAAGGGTGCCTCGGCCTCAGCGGGCTGGTCAGACGTCGCGGTGGTCATGCCGTGGACGGTGTACCAGGCATTTGGGGACAAGCGCATTCTGGCGGAGCAGTACACCAGCATGAAGGCGTGGGTGGAATACATACGTCATGCCGCGGGAGAGAAATACCTCTGGAACACCGGATTTACGTTTGGAGATTGGCTGTCGTTTGCCACCACCAGCGCTGCGTATCCGGGAGCAACAACGTCCCCAGATTTGATTCAGACAGCGTACTTCGCGCGATCGACGGAACTGCTGGCGAAGACCGCGGAAGTTCTCGGAAAAAAAGAAGACGCGGCGGACTATGCGGCGTTGGAGGAAAAAATAAAAGCCGCGTTCGTGAAGGAGTTCGTAACTCCTAACGGACGGCTTTCTTCCGACACCCAGACAGCCTATGCCCTGGCCCTGGAATTCGATCTACTTCCGGAACCCATGAGGGCCGGAGCAGCGGCGCGTTTGGCCGAGGATGTGCGGAAGTTCAAACATTTGACGACCGGCTTTCTGGGCACGCCAGTGTTATGCCAGGCTCTCAGCGACTACGGGTATCTGGACGAGGCGTACATGCTCCTGAACCGCAAGGAATATCCGTCGTGGCTCTACCCGGTGACGCAGGGCGCCACAACAATCTGGGAACGATGGGACGGCCAAAAACCCGACGGAAGCATGCAAGATGTGGGAATGAATTCCTTCAATCATTATGCCTACGGAGCGATCGGCAATTGGATGTACGGGGTGGTCGCAGGGCTCGAGATCGATGAGCGGGCACCGGGTTACAAACACATTTTGATCGAGCCGCATCCGGGAGGCGAACTGACTTACGCTAAGGCCTCAGTAGAGAGCATGTACGGGCGAGTGGAGTCGGGATGGAAAATCGCGAACGGAAAGCTCACATTGAGCGTCCAAGTGCCGGCGAATACCACGGCGATGGTGCGATTGCCCAGAGCCAAATTGGAGCAAGTGAGCGAGGGCGGCAAGCCTGTCTCGGGGCGCGGTGAGTTTTCCAATTGGCATCAGGAGCGGGATGACGTTGTTTTGTTCGTGGGTTCAGGGAACTATGTGTTTGAAAGTTCTTATGTAGCACCGGAAGTTCCCAAGCCCAAGAAAGCGGAGAGCCCGATTTTTTAACGTAAGGTGCGGGCGTTGCTGGGTGATGAGTCGAGGGGGAGCATGCGAATCTCGATGTGGATGCGGGGAATAGGGTTTTCAATCGTTGCCGGAGCCGCAATGATGCTGAATACCGATGCCAATGCACAAGACCGCGCTCAGACGCGGTCGATGGTCATCTCGAAAGGCGGAGTCGTTGCGTCCGAATCCCCGCTCGCCTCGCAAGCAGGCGTGCGCATCCTGGAGAGCGGCGGAAACGCCGTGGATGCCGCAATTGGCACCAACGCGATGATGGGCGTCGTCGAGCCCATGATGAACGGCATCGGCGGAGATCTTTTCGTGATTGTCTACGACGCAAAGGCGAACAAACTCTACGGACTGAACGCCAGCGGCTGGGCTCCAAAGGGATTGACGATTGAGTTTTTGCACAAGCAGGGTTTGGTGGACATGCCGCAGAAGGGCGTGCATTCCATTACCGTCCCGGGCGTTGTAGATGGCTGGCAGAAGCTGGCCGACAAGTTTGGAAGAAAAAAGCTGAAAGACGATCTTGCGCCGGCCATCCGAATGGCGCAGGACGGTTTTCCGGTGCCGGAGTGGGATGCCGCATATTGGGCGGCGGAAGTGGACTTGTTGCGCACGGACGATGCCGCGACAAGTCTCTATTTGCCGGGCGATCATGCGCCGAAGGTCGGGGAATTGTTTAAGAATCCGGACTTGGCCTCGTCGCTCCAGGAGATCGCGGCGCACGGAAGGGATGCGTTTTATAAGGGAGAAATTTCCAAAAAGATTCTCGATGCCATCAAGCGCCACAACGGCACGATGACGGAGAAGGACCTCGCCGAATATTCGAGCGAATGGGTTGAGCCAATTTCGACGACCTACCGCGACTGGACGGTCTACGAAATGCCTCCCAACGGGCAGGGCATCGCCGCGCTCGAAATGCTCAATATCATGGAGACTTTTCCGTTAGGGCAGAAGGATTTCGGATTTGGCTCGACGAATGCCCTGCACGCCATGATTGAGGCGAAGAAACTGGCTTACGCGGACATAGGGAAATATCTCGGCGATCCCCGCGGGCAGAAACTGCCGGTCGCGACGCTCCTTTCTAAAGCCTGGGCAGTGGAGCGCGCTAAGCTGATTGATCCGGACCACGCCGACTGCAACAGTTCAGCGGGCGAAATCGCCACCGGGAACGACACAACGTATCTGAGCGTTGTGGATCGCGATGGAAACATGGTTTCGCTGATCCAAAGCAATTACTCCGCATTTGGTTCAGGAATCGTTCCAGCCGGCGCGGGTTTTGTCCTGCACAATCGCGGCGGCCTGTTCACCCTCGACCCCACATCGCCAAACGCGCTAGCGGGCCACAAGCGGCCGCGCCACACGATCATTCCGGGCTTCGCCCAGAATGGCGACAAGCGCGTAGCCTTCGGAATTATGGGCGGCTGGAATCAGGCACAAGCCCACGCGCAGTTCATCGCCAACATAGCGGACTTCAAGATGAACATTCAGGCTGCCGTCGAGTCCGCGCGCTTCACTAAATACACCTTCACGGGCTGCGACGTAGAAATGGAAAATCGCTTCAACGGCAAGGTGCGCGACGAACTGACAGCCAAAGGCCACCAGGTCAAGGTGCTGGGCACTTTTTCAAGCCGCGTAGGCGGCGGCCAGGCGGTCCTGCGCGATTTTGCCGCGGGCGTAAATTATGGCGCCTCCGACCCGCGCAAGGACGGTCAAGCCACGGCCGAGCTCCCATTTTGATCGTGGCTGAATTTGTAGGGGCACGGCACGCCGTGCCCGCAGGTTTGCCTAAGTGCGCAGGCTAGAACTGGTGCACACCCCTGAGCCAAAGGGGAATAACTCTTCCCAATGCCTGATGGTACAGGTACCGCCGATTTAATAAGGGCCTTGTTTTCAACCGTTTAGATGTAGTAGCCTTGGCGAACAACTTGCACCTGTACCAAAGGACAGGGACGACGCTCCGCAGCAACGGCGTTCCGGTCGTGGAGACCCGCATGGGACTGCTTCGGCTTGGACCGAGCTTCTTCCGGTTCTGCAGCTTGGCTGCTCTATGTTTCGCGCTCATTCCCTCCGCTAAATCTCAAGTAGTCGATGTTTCCGGCCGCTATGAGTGTTCGCAAGCCAAGGTGCAGAACAAAGTCATGCCTTGCACGGCGGCCCCGCTTATCCTAAAAAATGATGGCCACTTCGAGCTCCGCGGCTGGGAGGGCAGCTATTTGGTCGACGGCGAATGGGTGGAACTCTCCGATTCGCTGACGAAAGCGCGCGCGAAAATTGTGCCGGGCCACAAGATCGTCCTGCGCTACTTCGGCAAGCACGGCTGGGCCGAGATGACCTACGAGCGCCGCGTCGCGGACCTGGGCAAAACTTCCCTGAGCTAATGTAGGGTCATCCTTTTTTTGCCCTGAGCGACGCGAGGGCTGAGGATGATCGCTTCATGTTTCGAGAACTCTTCTCTGTGCCCTCTGTTCTCTCTGCGATCTCTGTGTAGTGTTTTTCCGATCTGTAGGCCGTCGCCTGCCATCCCTCTTCTTCAACTCTTCAACTTTGAACTCTTGAACGCCCACCGTTCCACGACGATAATTAGTGCGTTTCTGCCTGCCACCCACGCCCGCGCAAAACCCGTCCGGCCGTTGCCCCCGTGAGTTTGCCATGGTCGTACTCGACCTGTCCGTTGACGATCGTATAAGCGATCCCCTCCGAGAGCTGCGCCGGCTTAACGAACGTAGCGCGGTCAATGATCGTCGCTGGATCGAAGATAGTCACATCCGCAAAATAACCTGTCTTCAGCAATCCGCGCCCATCGAGATGTTCTCTCTGCGCCGGGAACGAAGTGATTTTCCGAATCCCTGTTTCCAGCGGCATCAAATGCTCATCGCGAACGTAGTGCCCGAGAAAGCGCGGCATCGAACCGAAGGCGCGCGGGTGGGTGTGAGGTTCGAAAATGGGGCCATCGAGCGACATTTCGTTGGCATCCAGGCCGATGCTGGTCCACCTCTGCTCGAGCCCGGTCTTGATATCTTCCTCGCTGGCCATGAAATAAAGTGCGCCAGTCTGCGCGGAATCGGCAAGAACGAAGTCCATAAGCGTATCCTCGGGCGATTTGTTCCACGCTTTGGCGACGTCCGCGACGGTCTTGCCCTCAAAATGTTTTAGATCCTTATTTTCTATCGACGCCAGCATCACCCCCGCCCCGCCGCCGCAATCGTAATAGAGATTTTCCCAGTCCGGATGATCGCCGGCCAATTCTTTCTTGATCCGGGCGCGAATTGCTGGATCCTTCAGACGGGCTAGAAGTTTCTGCACGCCGCCATCAGCCACCCATGGCGGTAGCGCGGACGCGAGCGCCGTTCCCCCCGCCGGATAGGGATACATACTGGCCGCAATGTCCAGACCGGAATCGCGCGCGGCCTGAATGGCTGCGACGACTTTTTTCATATTGCCCCAACGAGCCTTCCCACTGACCTTGAGATGGAAAACTTCCACCGCAAGATTGGCTTCGCGGCCGATACGAATCGCTTCGTCCAGCGCCTGCATCTCCGAAGCGCCCTCGCTGCGCATATGGGTCGCATATAGGCCGCCGTACTGGGAAGCGACTTTCGCAAGCGCGACAAGCTCGTCCGTTTTCGCGTAAATGTTTGGCGGATAAATCAGCGCGCTGGAAACGCCGAGCGCACCGTCTTTCATGGCTTGTTCGACCAGCGCTTTCATTTGCTCAAGCTCGGCGGGAGTAGGCGCGCGATCGTCATCGCCGATGATCGCTTCGCGAACCTGTGCGGAGCCTACATAAGTCCCGATATTGATGGGAGTGCCTTGCTTCTCCAGGCGCCGGAAGTAGCCGTCGAGCGTAGTCCAATCCACAGTGAATTTGAATTGATCGAGGAAGGGCTTGAGCGGGGCAAGAGTCTTCTCATTTTGGGGTGCGATCGAGCCGCCTTCGCCGGTAATTTCTGAAGTGATGCCCTGCGAAAGTTTGCTAAGCGAGCGATTGTCGAGCAGAAGGGCGGATTCGGATTGGCCCAGCATGTCAATGAATCCGGGCGATACGATCAGCCCCTTGGCGTCGATTTCGCTCTTGGCATGGGCATCGCCCAGATTTCCGATAGCCGCGATGCGGTCCCCTTGTATCGCCACGTCGGCGGCGTACCACGGATTGCCCGCACCATCGATGATGTGGCCATTGCGGATGATGATGTCGTAGACAGGAGCGGCCTTGGCCGCGCTTGCACTCGCTGAAGGCACAGTCGCGGAACTGTCCAGAGGAGCGTCATACGCCGCCGCCGCGATTTCGCCGAGCGCCTGCCCGCCAACGGCTTGCGCAGCTTCTGGATCGGGCGGCAGACTCACGTGATTAACGTAAATGCCTAGCGCAAGTTTTTGTCCGCTCTTGGTGATGACAAATCCCGCCAGGCCTTTGCCGTTCAGCATCATTTTTCCGTTCAGCTTGTCTTCCGAGCCAAACGTTCCCGTTTTTGCAAAAACGTGTCCCGCCGCCGGGCTGCTAACCTGAATTTTCGCCAGCGTGCCATCCTTTCCGAGAATCGGCAGCGCCTTGAAGAAAACAGGAAAATCGGGACGTGTACTCAAGTACGCCATGTAGTGCGCAATGAAGTCCGGGCTGAAAAGGTCGGCATAATCGCCGCCTTCGCCGTCGCCCTGCGATGCTCCCGACATATCCAGCTTGCCATCCTGAAGAAAGGCACGCTCTATTTTGAATCCCGCGTGAACCGGATCGTTTAAGTCCCTCGCGACGAGCGTTCCCAGAAAATACGGTCCCATGCTGGCATGAAGATTCTGGCTCAGCTTCAAAGTGATTTTGATCTCTTCGGAGAGCGGAAGCGATTCGTGCTCGGCAACCTGGTTGTCGCCAGTATAGAAGTGCGCCAGAGCTTTGAAGTCCGGCGCCCTCGCGCTTTTTGGAGCTTTGATCTCGACGTCCGCGGCAGCGAGGGACTCGGCGAGAACCGTCTCAGCAAATTGTGTCGGCGAGGGCACGGCGTACGGCGCGGTGATCGGATGCGAGCCCACCGGCAGCGACCCGTTGAGCGTGACGATGACTGTGCCGTCTGGGTTTGTCACCGTTTTCGGATCTTGAATATCGGGCGTCGAGCCCGCCGCGGACGTGGTGAGGCGATTCACGAAGCTCACGTAGCCGGTTTTGGGAGAGACATTCAGAGTGACCGGATCGCCGGTTTTTGCGCCGGGTGTGGCGACCAGATCGATCACGTTATCATTCACAACGATCGAGGAAATGACGACGCCCGTGCCTCCCTCGCGGTTGCCGTCGGGGAAAAGACTCGCATCCACCAAAACGAATCCTTCCACTTTCTTAATCCCTTTGGCGGCGATGTCCTTGGCAATTTTTTTGATCACGGCCAGAGGATCGCCCGCCACAGCCGGTCCGCCGTAGGAATGGTCTTCGTCAACAAAAGAGAGAGTCCCATCGGGCTGAATGCGATTCGAAAGATTGGGATCGCCGCTGGCAACGAGAATCAGGTCGCCCTTGAGTACGCCCTTTTTGTCGATAGGGCCGGTACGGTACACGCGGGTGTGGAAGCGGTAGTCGGCGCCAAGCTTGGCAAGCACCGTACCCTCGGTAAGGGTTTTGGTCGTGGAAGCGGGCACAAACATTTTATTGGCATTGAACGAGTAGACGATTTTCCCAGTGTCGAGCGAATAGAACTCGATGCCAAAGTTCGCATGAGCGAATTCAGGCCGGTCCATCACTTTTTGAATGCGCTCGGAAAGCGAGGCGTCCGCTTGCGCGCGCACCGCTTCAGGCGCCCCGAAGAATGCCACGCCGAGAAATAGCGCGAGGAAACTATGGAAGAAAAATCGTCTGCTGTGCAAGGTGAAAACCCTCCAGAAAAGTTACCGGAGACAATGCGTGCTGCTTAGTGAACGCTCGCAAGTCCCTGGCCGGAATTCAAATCTTCAAACTTGATGTTCAAAATCGGATACTCGTGCCAGTCCTTGTAATCGAAGTGCCACCATTCGTGCTCGTAAACGGCAAACCCCTCCGATTCCATCGCGCGCCGCAGAAGGTCGCGGTGCCACCTCTGTAGCGACGTACCTCCAGGATAATCAGGAAAAGAGCGCGGGGACATTTCGTCGTAAGTGCCGGGCATCTCAATGGGTTTTCCCGAGGCGAGGTCATAGAGCGTCAGATCAACAGCACAACCGCGGTTATGCCGCGACCCTTGCGACGGATCGGCAACAAAAATTTTGCCTTCGGGCGGCGTAGCGTCCCAAAAGATTTTCGTAACATACCAGGGCCGATAAGCATCGTGAATAAGCAACCCGTAACCAAGCGCCTGAAGTTTTTTCAAAGCGCGAACCAACGCTTCCGCTGCAGGCCGCTGCATAAACGCCCGAGCCTGCGTATAGACCGCCGTCCCGAGAAAATCATTGGTCGTCGCATATCGAATCTCAAGATGAATTGCCGGATCAAGAGGCGCGAGTTCGACGAGATCGGGTTTGCGAAAAGGTCCTTTTTCTTCCGGCGGAGTGGCCTTTAGCGCCTCTTTGCGAATCTGGTCGATCGACGCGACAGGCTTGATCAGAACTTGTTGCGGAGCGTCCGAATCAGGCGTGATTTTGCGATCTTCCACTTTGCCGACATGAAGCAGTCTCTCGTGTGACGCGCTTAGATAGAGTTGAAAAGCGTTGGACTTATCCGCGGGTAGAACGACACGTGGTGCGGCTTTGCTTACAGTTTCGTATTGAGCTTTGTCAGATTGCCCGTGCCGAATGGAAAGCAGGATGACGCCATCGCTCTCGGAGAGCAAGTAGACTGAATCATCCGCTGCGGGAGTCGATGACAATCCGTACTCGCCAATCCAGGGTTTCCATTTTACGGGTACGTCGGCAGGTTTTGGGCCGGGCTCCAGCGAAGCAGGCGTTTGTTGCCCCGCTATCGTGGACAGAACGCTGACGGCAAATAAAATAAGGAACGCGCAGCCAGAAATACTGCGAGTCCATCGTCGTTGATTGGCGAATGAATGATACATGGGCGGCCAGGATCCCTGCGTTTCTCTTCTCCCTGCCGATATCGCATTCCGCGCGGCCATTGGCAGGCGCACATCATAGCTGAGAACACGAAAGGACGCGAGATACAAATGTTGCCAAAGGGTATGGGATCGTTCGGACTACTGCGGAACTTCACCTACGCGCTCGCTCAAAACGCGATTTCAAATGCTTCTGTCGCAACCCAACAGAGAAACGTCTGTTTCAATACCGCAACGCTCCGTGCCCTCTGTTCTCTCTGCGTCCTCTGTCTAATGTTTTTTTCATTTGTAGGGTCATCCTTTTTACCCTGAGCGAGGCGAAGGGCTGAGTATGGCCATTCTGCCTGCGTTCCAATCGCCGCGCCGCCTCAAACGGTATACCACCGGAAGCCCTTGCGCTGTTCTTCTGCGATTTCCTTGAGGATGGCGAGCGTCTGCGGCCGGCGATACTGCGCGCAAGCAGCCAGGATGGAGTTGACAAGCGCTACAGGAGCGGCATACGAGGCCCCAAACGTAGTGGATTCAACGGAGGCCAGAAACACTTCGTCGCACTCGCGCGCCAGCGGCGACACGTAGGTATCCGTGACACCGACGCAGTACGCATCTCTAGCTTTCGCAAGGTGCACACCTTCCACAGTCTGGCGAAGACCCCTGCGGAAGCTGATCGCTATCACGAGGTCGCGATTGTTGACCGTGCGCACAAGGTGGGCAATGCGCCCGGCGGATGTGCCCTTAAAAACCGGCAAGCCCAGCAGGGTGATTTGATATTCCAGGTAGTCGGCCAGAAAAGAAGCCAGGTCGCCGGCAAGCAGCACGATGCGCCGCGCGTCATAGACGCGTTTGGCCAGGGCGCCGAGACGCGCGGCATCCAGACTGTTCTTAAGGCCGTGCAAATTCTTGAGGTCCTGCTCTAAAGCCTCCCGAATATAGGCGGGCATACTTGTTTCGCGGCCCGAAGACTGCATGGTATCGAGCGAAGTGGCGAAGGCAATCGATAGATCGTGCAGATGCTTTTGAAAATCGCGATAACTCGCAAACCCCAGTCCGCGCACGATGCGAACCACAGTGGCAGGGTCGGTGTGCAGCCGCTTGGCCATGGCGCGCACGCTTAAGAGCACGTACTCACGCGGATGTTCCAGAATGGGACGAATAATCTCCTGGCGCTTCGAGCTGAGTATCTCGATGCGCTCCGCCAAAGAGGGAACGGATGCGGGAGAGGGAACTTGTCTTCTCGTCATGGCGCCAGAGAATTGCCTAAATCGGCTAACAAGTCAACAGGCGAGACGCAAGATAAAATTGTCGAGGAATAAAAAGTACAGTCATTTCTTTGTGGCGGCAGCCTTCTCTTCGAGCCCCGGCGCAATAATCGGCTGCAAAAACGGCATCATGGCGCGAAGCTTAGGCCCGAGTTGCTCGACCTGGTGGCTCTGCTCACGTTTGCGCGTCGCAAGGAAATTCGGGCAGCCATCTTCGTTTTCCTTGATCCATTTTTTCGCAAAGCTGCCGTCGCGAATTTCACCAAGAATCTTGCGCATCTCCTCGCGCGTCTGCTGCGTGATGATGCGTGGCCCCGCGCTGTAATCGCCTTGCTCGGCGGTGTCGCTGACGGAATAGCGCATGTAGCTGAGCCCGCCGCGATAGATGAGATCAACAATCAGCTTCAGCTCGTGCATGCACTCGAAGTAAGCCACTTCCGGCTGATAGCCTGCAGCCACGAGCGTGTCAAACCCTGCTTTGACGAGTTCGCTCACGCCCCCGCATAGAACAGCTTGTTCGCCGAAGAGATCGGTCTCAGTTTCCTCGGTAAACGTTGTTTCGAGGACGCCCGCGCGCGTGCAGCCAAGACCTTTCGCGTAGGACAGCGCCAGCGCTTTAGCATGGCCGCTGGCGTCCTGCTCGATCGCGATCAACGCCGGTGTCCCGCCGCCTTCGGTGAAAACTTCGCGTACGCGATGGCCCGGAGCTTTGGGCGCAATCATGGAGATGTCGACATCCGCCGGCGCCTTGATCGTGCCAAACCGAATGTTGAAGCCATGGGCAAACATCAGCGTCTTGCCCTTGTGCAGATGCGGCTCGATATCTTCGCGATAAAGCTTCGGCTGCTTCGTGTCGGGCGCGAGAATCATGATGACGTCCGCCCATTTCGCGGCTTGCCCGGGAGTCATGACCGTGAGGCCTTGCTTTTCCGCTCGGGCGCGCGAGGAGCTGCCTTCGTGCAGCCCGACGCACACGCTGACGCCGCTGTCGCGCAAGTTAAGCGAATGCGCGTGGCCCTGCGAGCCGTAGCCAATGATGGCCACTTTCTTGGATTGAATGAGCGCGAGATCCGCGGAATCGTCGTAATAGAGATTTGCCATTTTTCTTCCTTTGGGGCCGGTTTGCGGCCGGGAGTTAGAAGCCTTTCAAGACGCCTGCACCTAGGACTTGCGAGGCCGGCGCGAATTCCGCTTGGGAGCGCCGATTGCCAATGAGGTTCAGGTGTGCTTTTGCCCCACTCATAATTTTTGTAAGTGTTGCATATAAAGGACTTAACGAAACGCTAAGTCCTTTAGAATCAGCACCTAGGGAGAATCCTGTAAGTGTTGATTCTAAGGGGGTTATCGAATCTGTGGCCACAAGCTTCACCGCGCCGCCGCCGACTGCTCTGTAGCAGACGAGGCAACCGGGGGGCGGAGTAGATCGCCCCCGCGCGTCATGCTAATGCGGCCGCTGCGCGCCATTTCCAGAACTCCGAACGGCTTCAGAACTTCCAGCAGGCCGTCAATTTTGTCGACGGTCCCAGAGACCTCGATGATGAGCGATTCCGGCGCGACGTCCACAACGCGCGCGCGGAACACCTTGATCAGTTCCATCAAGTGCGGGCGCGATTGCTGGTCGGCGAGCACCTTAATGAGTGCCAGATCGCGCTCCAGCAGGGCGCGTTCCGTAATGTTTTCCGCCAGAAGTACGTCGACCAGCTTTTCGAGGCTGGCTTCCAGACGATGCCCGCCTTTTTCATCGGTGTGCGCGACGATGGTCATGCGCGCAATCTCGGGATTCTCCGTCGGGCCAACGGTCAGGGAATCGATATTGACGTTGAGCCGCCGCGCCAGCGAAGAGACGCGGTTGAGCACGCCCGGTTTGTTTTCAACGTATGCGACAAGTGTTTGCATGCTGTCCTCTTTGCTCACGGCCGCTCTTATGGTTCGGTTGCCGTTTCGACGAGCGGGTTGCTGGGCCGGCGAATCATTTCGTGCAGCGACGCGCCCGCGGGAACCATTGGGTAGACCGAATCTTCCTGCTCGACGCGGAAATCGATGAGCACGGTTTCGCTCGATTCGCGCGCGGAGCGAATCGCCGAAAGCACATCGCCGCGCTGCGTGATCCGTTCGCCGCGAATCCCGAACGCGTTTGCCAGGGCCGCGAAATCGGGCGCCACAAGCGGCGTCGCGACATAGCGCTTGTCGTAGAAAAATTCCTGCCACTGCCGCACCATGCCGAGAAAACCGTTGTTGATGATGGCGATCTTGATGTTAATTTTTTCCTGGACGATGGTGGCCAGCTCGCACATGGTCATCTGGAATCCGCCGTCGCCCACAACAACCCAGACTTCGGAATCGGGCTTGGCGAATTTCGCGCCAATCGCCGCAGGCAGCGCAAACCCCATCGTTCCCAATCCGCCTGAAGTGACGAGCGTTCGCGGCTGATTGTGATGGTAATACTGCGCTTCCCACATCTGGTGCTGGCCGACGTCAGTGACGACGATCGCTTCTCCGCGAGTTTCCTTCCAGAGATCGTTGATTACGTGCGCGGCGTAGAGATGCCCATTGTCTGGCAGGCTTTGAATGTCGCGCACCGCGGAGTCGCCCTTCAGTTCCTTGATATGCGAGAGCCACGCGCCGCGGTCTGGATTCGAGATGTGCGGAGTCAGCTTCTCAAGGGTTTCGCGTGCATCGCCGATGAGAGCCGCGTCCACCTTGACGTTTTTGTTGATTTCCGCGCGGTCAATTTCAATGTGAATCTTGCGCGCGCCTTTCGCGTAAGTGCGCAGGTCGCCGGTAACGCGGTCATCGAAACGCATCCCGACAGCGATAAGCAGGTCGGACTCCTGAATCGCATGATTAACCCAAGCCTCACCATGCATGCCCATCATGCCGAGATTCATCGGATCGGAAGCAGGGAAGCAGCCGATGCCGAGCAGAGTCATGGCAACGGGAATGTTGCAGGTGCGCACGAACTGCTCAAACGCGCGCATCGCACCCGAAAGCATGATCCCGCGGCCTGCCAGAATGACCGGCCGCTTTGCCGTGTTCAGCAATTCGATCGCCCGATCGAATTCCGCCTGATCGTGATTGTTGCGGACGCGCTTCGCCGGCAGCTTCGGCACCGAAGCATCCCAATCAAATTCGCAAGAAGCCTGCTGCGCATCCTTGGTGATGTCGACCAGAACCGGTCCAGGCCTCCCAGTGTTCGCAATAATAAAAGCTTCGCGCACAGTCCGCGCAATGTCCTCCGCGCGTGACACCACAACGTTGTGTTTTGTGATCGGCATGGTAATGCCGGTGATATCGATTTCCTGAAACGCATCGGACCCCAGCAATTTGCTGCTCACCTGGCCGGTGATGCAAACCACGGGAGACGAATCGAGCATGGCCGTAGCAATGCCGGTAACCATGTTCGTCGCGCCCGGGCCGGAAGTCGCCATGGCCACGCCAACGCCGCCGCTGGCTCGCGCATAGCCGTCGGCCATGTGCGTAGCGCCCTGTTCGTGCCGCACCAGAATATGATGCAGCTTGGATTTGCCAAGCGCGTCGTACACAGGAAGAATCGCGCCACCCGGATAACCAAAAATATGCTGCACACCCAGTTGGGTGAGCGATTCACACAGAATTTCCGCGCCAGTTAGCTTCATAGCGTCCTTCCTAATTGCGCATGCGACGAATTCGGCGCAGCGGTTTGAGGCTGACTCGATGATACAAAGGATGCGGGTACGACGGTGACGGCGCCCAGCGCAGCGGACGAAACCAGCAACGCGTATTTCGCCATCACTCCGCTAACAAAACGCGGCGCAGGAGCCTTCCACGTCGCAAGCCGCTTTTGAATCTCGGCATCGGTAAGCTCCACGCTAAGTTTGCGGCCCGGAATATCGAAGACGATGATGTCGCCGTCAGCAATCGCCGCTATGGGGCCGCCATGCGCCGCCTCGGGGGCAACGTGGCCGACCATGAAGCCGCGCGTCGCGCCGGAAAAACGTCCATCGGTGAGCAGCGCGACAGAATCCGAGAGCCCTGCTCCGACCAGCGCCGCCGTCACGGCAAGCATCTCGCGCATACCGGGTCCGCCTTTCGGGCCTTCGTAGCGAATTACAACAACATCGCCGGCTTTTATTTTATTTTTATCCACAGCCGCAAAGGCCAGTTCTTCGTTATCGAACACGCGAGCCGGGCCGCGGAAATTCTTATAGTCGTGGCCAGCAACTTTGATGACGCAACCCTCGGGCGCGAGATTGCCCTTTAAGATGACCAAGCCGCCCGTGGGCTTCAAAGGCGCATCCATTTTTCGTACCACTTCCTGGTTGGGAGTTTCTTTGGCGGCGGCCGCTTCTTCGGCTAGCGTGCGTCCCGTAACCGTCAGAGCGCCGCCATGCAGATGCTTCGCATCCAGCAGTCGCTTGGCGACAAGCGCAGTCCCTCCCGCGGCATAGAGATCGGTGGCCACAAAGCGTCCGGCGGGCTTGAGGTCGGCAATAATCGGCGTTCGCGCGCTGATGCGGTCAAAATCATCAATGTTCAGGGGGATCTTCGCTTCGTTGGCAATTGCGAGCAAATGCAGCACGGAATTGGTCGAGCCGCCGGTAGCGGCAACACCCGCGATGGCATTCTCAATGGCGGACCTGGTGATGATTTTCGATGGCGTGACATCGCGCTTCAACAAATCCATAACCAGCTCACCCGCGCGGTGCCCTGCATGAGCTTTTCCTGAATCTGTAGCGGGCACACTGGAAAGCCCCATCGGCGCAATGCCCAGAAATTCGCAGACCAGCGCCATGGTGTTGGCGGTAAATTGCCCGCCGCAAGCGCCCGCTCCAGGACAAGCAGAATCCTCGAGCGCCTTCAGCCGCGCATCGGACATGTCGCCGTGAGAATGGCTGCCCACGGCTTCATAAACATCCTGAATCGTGACGGCATGCCCTTCAAATTTGCCCGGCGCGATCGAGCCGCCGTAAAGAACAAGCCCAGGAATATTCAGCCGGGCCAAAGCCATGATGCCCGCCGGAATGGTCTTGTCGCACCCGACTAGCACGACGAGCGCATCAAACATATTGCCGCGTGTGACCAGCTCGATCGAATCGGTAATCACTTCGCGGCTGATCAGCGAAGTGCGCATGCCTTCCGTGCCCATGGTGATGCCATCGGAAATGGAAACGGTGTTGAACTCGAGCGGCGTACCGCCGGCCGCGCGAATGCCGTCCTTGACGTGCACGGCCAGTTCGCGAAGATGAAAGTTACAGGGACCGATCTCAATCCAGGTATTTGCAACGCCGATCAGCGGCTTCTTGAAATCGTCATCGCGGAGTCCGCAAGCGCGCAACATAGCGCGCGCACCGGCGCGATTTGGGCCATCAATCAGGGCGCTGCTGCGGCGTTTCAAGGAAGGTTCGGTCACGGCTGCATTTTCTCCCAAGGGTTCTTTGGCGAGTGAACCCGCCAATCCGGGCCCAAAAAACTTGAGGCCATCATCCTGTCTTGGATGATGGCCCCGAATCTCTCTGGTGATTCTTTGCTAGGAGGCCATCATCTAATTATTTCTCCCCGTACGACGACAGGGATAAATCGTACACCGTCCACACTCCGCGAAATCACCGCAGAGACGGGCCGTGCATTCGTAATGGCGACGATAGACATATTGATCGCCATGAAGATACCAGAATGGACGCGGGGAAGTCAATCAGTCCAATTAATACTATTGCTCATAGAAATAAGAATAAGTTATGGGACAGATCCGACCAATTCCGGGAAAAGAGACACAAAAGAGACGCAAAAGAGACAAGTTCGAATCGTCAGACAAGTATCCTAACCTTCCGGCGGACATCTAAATGGACAAGCGCCGCGATAGACTATGCGGCCGAGGCCAGCCAGGCGGAGAAAGCATGCAGCAGGAAACGGATGTATTGGTTGTGGGCGGTGGCCCCGCTGGCCTGGCCGCTGCAATTGCCGCGCGCCAGCGCGGTTTTGCAGTGACGGTCGCCGACGGTGCGAATCCTCCGATTAGAAAAGCTTGTGGCGAGGGGCTGTTACCGGACGGGCTGGAAGCCCTCCGCGCTCTGGGCGTTACAATTCGCGAAAGCGATGGCTGCGCGCTTCGCGGCATTCGGTTTGAAGACGATCGCTCGCGCGTCAGCGGCGAATTTTCCAACGGACAGGGCATTGGCATCCGGCGCGAAGTCCTGCACCTAAGAATGTTGGAGCGGGCCAGCGATTGCGGCGTTACTTTCCATTGGAACACACCCATAACCGCTCTCTATGAAGATGGCGTGATTGCCCGCGGTGATAAAATGCCGGCGCGATGGGTCATTGGTGCAGATGGAAGTAGCTCACTGGTGCGCCGATGGAGCGGTTTGCAGAACGCGAGTTGGCAAAAGGGCCGGTTTGCGTACCGCCGCCACTATCGACTGAGCCCCTGGACCGATTTCACGGAAATTTATTGGGGAGAGAAAGCGCAGGCTTACATCACTCCCGTCAAAAAGGATGAGATTTGCGTCGTGCTCATTTCCAACGACTCCAGTTCGCGCTTTGATGAAACTCTGCGAAGTTTCCCAGGACTTGAACGACAGCTGAAGAACGCAGCGCAGGCCAGCGCGGAGCGCGGAGCGGTCACAGGAGATTTTCGCCTGAAGCATGTATACCGGGGAAAGGTGGCGCTGGTGGGAGACGCCTCAGGCAGCGTGGATGCAATCACCGGGGAAGGACTATCACTGAGTTTTCGCCAGGCCCATGCGCTTGCAGCCGCCCTCGCCGAGGGGAATCTTGCGCGCTATCAGGCGGCGCACCGCCGCATTCTCAGCCGGATGCGTTTCGCTGGTAAACTGCTGCTGCTAGTTGGCCGCCGAACCAGCTTGCGAAAACGCGCCTTGCGCGCGCTGGAAGCGGCGCCGCAACTCTTTGAGCGCATGCTTGCCTATCACGTGGGCGAGACCCGGCCCCTGGACCTCGCGGCAATTGGCGCCAGTCTTGGGTGGCGGCTTTTGACAACGGCGTGATCCAATGAGGAAGCAGATGAAACAAACACAGCATCGCAAGAGTGTGTCCCGGCCCGCCTGGTTGTGCATCGGTATCGCGGCGCTCGTGGTGGCCATGTGCGCTCGAGCCGCGCAGGCCCCCGCGCAAACAAATGCTGGCGAAGTCACCCTGAATATAGATACCGAGCAAAGCAAACTGCATTGGACGATGGGCAGCACTCTGCATACTGTGCATGGGACATTTAGCCTGAAGCGCGGGCTTTTGAAATACGATCCGGCAACGGGCAAGGCCAGCGGCGAAATCGTCGTGTACGCCACAAGCGGAGAGAGCGGAAACGAGGGGCGCGACAAAAAGATGCATCAGGAAATTCTCGAAAGCGGGCGCTATCCCGACATCATCTTTCGCCCCGATCGAATTGATGGAAAAGCAGTGGGGCAGGGAACTTGCAGCGTGCAACTACACGGAATCTTTGTGCTGCACGGAGCCGAGCACGAATTGACCGTGCCCGTGCAGGCAGAACTTTCCGGCGATCACTGGAAAGGTTCGGCAAAATTCAGCGTTCCCTATATCCAGTGGGGGCTCAAGAGTCCGAATACGTTTCTGTTGAAAGCCGATCCAGCGGTTGATATTGAACTGGAGATGAGCGGCCCGCTGCAAGTGGCCGGTGCGCGATGAGATGATTGCCGCTACTCTTCCGCTTCCTGCGTGACAATGTGAACATCCACTGGCGGGGATTCACGCAGGAACCGGTGGACTGCCGATAAATACAAATACTTGCGCCAGTCGTGGATTGGCGCGCGGCCGAAAATCACCTGGGTGATGTGCTTGGTGCGGACGAACTCCGCTACCGCGTCGGCCACGCTGCGGTTTTTCAGGCGCACCACGGTTGCACCGAGGCTCTCGGCAAAGCGCAAATTCGCCGCAAGAGTCGTCGCGTTCTGTTCTTTTGGACCAATTTCCCGCTCGACATGAACGACGTACAGCTCCGCGTCCATGCGACGGGCCATGCGCGCGCCGCGCGCGACCAGGTACTGGCCCGCTGGATTTCCGGAAACGCAAATGGCCATGCGTTCGCGGACACCCCAGTTTTTGCGGATGTCCTCGTCTTCCATGTAGGTTTCGAGGCTGCGGTCGACTTGTTCGGCGACCTGCCGCAGGGCGAGTTCGCGCAAGGCGATCAAATTTCCGCGGCGGAAGAAATTTTTCAGCGAGCGCTCCACTTTTTCTGTGCTGTAAACATCGCCGCGTTTCATGCGGTTGTGGAGCGCTTCGGGCGTCAGGTCCACCATGACGGTTTCATTGGCGGTGAGAGGCACCCAGTCCGGAACCGTTTCGCGAACCGTGATCCCCGTGATCGAACGCACCACCGGCGCGATGCTTTCGATGTGCTGAATATTCAGAGTGGAGACGACATCGATTTTCGCGGCGAGGAGATCCTGAATGTCTTCATAGCGTTTGCGGTGCTTGCTTCCGGGGATGTTGGTGTGGGCCAGTTCATCGACCAGGACGACTTGAGGTTTTCGGGCAAAAATGGCCTCTACATCCATTTCTTCGAAGACCGTTCCTTTGTACTCGAGCTGTTTTCGCGGGACGGCTTCCAGTTGCGTGGCCAGCTCTTCGATGCCCTTGCGCCCGTGCGTCTCCACTACGCCGATGACCACATCTTCGCCGCGGCTCCGGCGGCGTAACGCTTCGCTCAGCATGCTGTGGGTTTTGCCGACACCCGGAGCGTAGCCGAGAAATAGTTTGAATATTCCTCGGGCCTTTTGTGGAGGCGACGCGACTTCCAGCCAGTCTTCGGGTCTCTTCGGCAAGGCTTCAGCTTCTCCGTTTCAACGGCGCATGCGATAGAATATCGGGATGCAGAGAATGCTGGCCGGCCGCGCCTTTGGAGTTTCCGTTTCTTTGGCTCTTGTCGCCGGCATCACTTTCTTTTATTTCCGCATGCTGCATGTAAATCAGACAACCATAGCGCTGACATTCCTGCTGGCCATTCTAGCAGTTTCGGCAGTGTGGGGAATGGCCGTCTCGGTGTTTATGTCCGTGGTGGCTGTGCTGGCCTTCAACTATTATTTTCTACCGCCTATCGGGACATTTACGATCGCCGACCCCCAAAACTGGGTGGCGCTGTTTGCATTTCTCGTCACGTCCATCGTGGGCAGCCAGCTTTCCGCGCGGATTCGGAAGGAAGCGGACGCGGCCCACCAGCGCCGGCACGAGATCGAGCGGCTTTATAAGTTCAGCCAGAAGCTGCTGGCGGAAGGCAACGTCATTCAACTGATGAACGCGATCCCCAACTACATCGTGGAGAGTTTTGAGGGCGGGGCGGCTGAGCTGTTTCTACCGCAAAAAGACAAGTTTTATCGTTCGGGGTTTGGCGCCTCGCACCTTGATGAAGAGAGAATGAAGTCTGTTTTTCTGCGCGATGAATCCATCATCGAGGCGCAGCAAGGACTTTATTTCATTCCGGTACGGCTTGGTGTCCGTCCAATCGCGAGTCTCGGTATTTCCGGTTCTCGGCTTTCGCGGCAGACGCTCGATGCGCTCGGCAGCCTAGTGGCGATCGCCATCGAACGAGCGAGGGCTGTCGAAAAGCTCGGAGAAACGGAAGCAGAACGCCAAGGCGAGCGGCTGAAGTCCGCCCTTTTGGACTCCATCGCGCACGATTTCCGCACGCCGCTGACTTCCATAAAAGCCGCGACGACCAGCATGTTATCGGCGGAGAATCCTGATGCGGGGCAGTCGCGCGAACTGCTTACGATCATCGACGAAGAATGCGACCGCCTGAACCGGCTGGTCGAAGAAGCCGCGGAGATGTCGCGGCTGGAAGCCGGCGAATTTGAACTGAATCTTGCGCCGACGCCGATTGGAGACATCATTCAGGCGGCGCTTTCGCAATGCAGAACGGCGCTTTGCGGCCGCGTGGTCGATGTGAATGTGCCGGCGAATCTTCCACCCGTCGCGGCCGATTTGAACCGCATCAAGGATGCCATGGTCCATCTAATCGACAACGCCAACATTTATTCGCCAAAGGAGCAGCCCATCACGATTTCCACGGAGCTCACGGGAGAAACTGTCACAACAAGTGTGGCGGACCGGGGTCCCGGAATTGACGACTTCGAGCAGGGCATGATCTTCGACAAATTCTACCGTGGCAAAGACCAGCGTTACCAAGTGCGCGGGACGGGAATGGGCTTGCCCATTGCCAAAGCTATCATCACCGCGCACAAAGGGGTGATTTCCGTGACGAGCCAGCTCGGTCATGGCTCGGTGTTTTCGTTTACTTTGCCTGTGGACCGCAACACGCGGGGGCTCCGATGAACGCGGCCGGCATCCTTGTTGTCGACGACGAGCCGCAAATTCGCCGCGTGCTGCGCAGCACGCTTTCGATGCACGGCTACGTCATTACAGAGGCGACGACGGGGGAGGAAGCCGTCGAAGCAGTGCGAAAAGCGCGTCCTGATTTGATTCTGCTCGATGTGAACATGCCGGGAATTGGCGGCATCGAAGCGGCCCGCGAGATTCGGGAGATGAGCGACGCGCCCATCATCATGCTCACCGTGCGCAATGCCGAGCGCGACAAAGTGATTGCGCTCGACGCCGGCGCTGACGATTACGTCGTGAAACCTTTCGGAATTGAGGAGCTGCTCGCGCGTGTTCGCGCCGCGCTGCGGCGTTACGCGCCCGGCGATGAGATTCCTACTTTTGTCGCCAAAGATTTGACGATTGATTTCGAAAACCGCCAGATGACCGTGCGTGGCCGCGACGTTCACCTCACGCCGAAAGAGTTTGATGTACTGAAGCACCTGGTGGGCAATCTGGGTAAGCCTATGTCCCATCGCAGGCTGCTGCAAGCCGTTTGGGGACCCGAGTATGGGGAAGAAACGGAAAATCTGCGCGTGGTCATCAATCAATTGCGCAAGAAAATCGAAAGCGATCCTGCGCATCCGAAATACATTTTGACGGAACCCTGGGTCGGCTACCGGTTCCTCGCCCCCAAAGTGAATCCTGCAAAGCCGGCCTCGCGCAAAAACTCTTGAGGCTTTCAGAGATTCTCGTGATGGCTATTTGGAGTGCGACAGGCTTGCTGCCGCTTTTCTGCCGCGTGGCGTTGCGTATTCTGCAACGTTCAACCGATTCAATGTTTCGGATGCGACGCGTCGAGCTCCAGATTCAACTCAACGACATTGACGCGCGGCTCGCCAAGCACGCCCAACTGTCTTCCTAAAGTATGTCTTGCCACCAGCGCGCGGAGATCCGTATCACTCATCTGCCGCGCCCGCGCCACGCGCGGAATCTGAAACTCAGCCGCGGCCGGTGAAATATCCGGATCCAACCCAGATGCCGAAGTGGTGACAAGATCCACAGGAATCGCTGCTTTGGGATTCTCCGCGCGCAATTTCTCGACGTCGCCTTTTACCCGATCCACAAGCTGCTTGTTTGTCGGTCCAAGATTTGACGCACCACCGCTGGCGGCGACGGGATCATAGCCATTGCCGGCAGCTGATGGCCGCGAGTGGAAATAAGTATCCGAAGAAAACGGCTGCCCAATTAGTCGCGAGCCCACTACGGCGCCATTTCGAACAATCATTCCGCCGTTAGCCTGCGCTGGAAAAATCAGTTGCCCGAGTCCGGTAACCGCCAGCGGATACACCAGCCCAAAGAGCAGTGTAGTCACCAGCGTCATCAAAATCGCGGTTCGCAGATGTTGTTTCATAGAGTGCCTCGTGCCAGATGCAAATAGGTGATGGCCATATCAATCACCTTAATCCCGAGAAACGGCGCGACCACGCCGCCAAGCCCATAGATGAGAAGGTTCTGCCGTAGCAATGCTGCCGCGCCAACCGGCCGGTAGCGAACCCCACGCAGAGCCAAGGGAATCAGCGCAATGATAATCAACGCGTTGAAAATCACCGCCGAAAGAATGGCCGATTCCGGCGTGCGAAGATGCATCACGTTCAGAACTTCGAGCTGGGGAAATGCAGCCGCAAACATCGCCGGAATGATCGCGAAATATTTCGCCACGTCGTTCGCCACAGAAAAAGTAGTCAGCGCCCCGCGCGTGATCAGCAACTGCTTC